>Ga0105045_10005962_pt1 | contig 10775 bp, 5 predicted proteins | sample MAT02_FD_78089 | JGI IMG/M metagenome (GOLD analysis project Ga0105045, IMG submission 78089) | Freshwater microbial communities from Lake Fryxell liftoff mats and glacier meltwater in Antarctica - MAT-02 (megahit assembly) | ecosystem: Environmental > Aquatic > Freshwater > Ice > Liftoff... | reverse complement strand
TACTGGCGCGTATCGAGGACCGACAGGGAGACCAGATCGGCCCAATCGACAGCGCGGAACAGGCGGGGGGATGGACGGCTTCGCCACAGGCTCGGGCGGATTGGCATATGCTCGAAGTATGCTTGATAAGCCGCCGCGCGGCGCCGACCGAAAAGCGTTGGCGTCAGCCCCTCGCGATTGGCCAGCCCGGCATAATCGTTCAGGACTTCGTGATCGTCCCAAGTCACAATCCACGGGCAGGAGCGGTGCGCTATTTGCAACTCCGGGTCGGTTTTATATAAAGCGTGACGCTGGCGGTAGCCCGCAAGATCTTGCGGTTCGCTTGCGCCAAACAATCTGATTTTAGCGCTAGCGGTGTAGGATTGCTCATAGATATAGTCGCCAAGCTGGAGGATCAGGTCCGGCTCCCGCGCGACGATATCGCGATACGTGCCAAACCGCGCTTGCTCCCAATGCTGGCACGACGTCACGGCTATCCGCAGCCGGTCAGCCGCGTGAGGCACGGTAACTGCGCGCCCCACCGGGCTGGTCACGCCCATTGCGTGAAATCGATACCAATAGGATCGCCCGCTCGCGAGGCCGGCAATTTCGACATGGAGCGAATGCGCCCGCTCCGGAACGGCTACCCCGTATCCCCTCCGAACGACAAGCCGAAAGGCTTCATCGGCGGCTATTTCGTACTCGACGGAAACGCCCGCGGCCTGCAACGGTTGAGCGTTAGCGCCAACTAAACGCGTCCACAGCACAAATCCGTCATGGTTGGGATCGCCGCTCGCAACCCCCAATGCGAACGGATTGTCGCCGCCGCAAGAAGCCGCGTCTAATCGTGCTACTGGGGCAGCTGCCAACGCCGTCATGGCGGCGAGTACGGCGCGTCGGTGCCAGAGCATGCTTGTCATATAATCTCGCCAAGGCCCCCAATGGGAATCCGGCAGCAACTTATCACTGTGCGATCGTCGATTTCCAGCCACCGTTAGGCCGGCGAGAGCCAGAGGCTGGAGCTTTACGCGACAGCACAGGGGAAATGCTCACCCTTGGCATCGAACTGGACCAATTCGCGTCGGCCTTCCTGATACTTCTTTACGACGGGATCGTCCGGCGTATCCATATCGCAATAGTTGATTGGAAAAGCGGCCGCGAGATGCTCGCGGGCAGCAGTGCCGTCATCATCGCGGGCAGCGGCCTCGATGGCGCGACAGAGATTGGTGTTGGGGTCGGCAGAAGGTTTCAAGCGGGTTGCCATGACAGCGAAATACCATCGGGCACTCTGGAAGTCACCCGTCTGGACGCGCGCCCGGCCAAAGCGGTTGTAGTCGATTGTGACGAGCGGCTATCAATTTACCTCTTTTGTTCTTCAGCAAGATGACTCATAGGATCGTCATGCCGATCCGCCCAAGCCAGCGTTGGTTCTACCCCATTGACTGGCGCGGACTTTCGCATGGGCACCGTCAACTTGTTGCGGTTGGGCGCATGGAAAGGCGCGATGCTGAAATTGGGCGTAATCATGCGGCCATTGCGACGCCGGTTACCTCGGCCCAGTGCGTGAACGCCTGGGTGCGGGCAGAGCGGAAGTCGATGGCGTTGGCTGGGGCGGGCGAGAAAAGACGTGGGCCATTTGATCGTGGGTGGACAGGAAGCGCTGGACGTGGCGCGGCGACTTGAAGCCTTTCATGATGCGCTCTCGTTGCCTTGTTGGCGGGTGGAAATTTTCGGCCCGGTTGTTGAGGCCCTTGTGCTGGCGGTGCTCGACGCCGGGCATGATATTTTGCTTGGCGGCACCGTGGCTTCTGCGCTTGTCGGTTATCATCACATGGGGAGCCCGACCCTGTTTCTTCAGCAGTTTGTGTAGCAGACGGCGGGCCGCCTTGGTGTTGCGCCGGCTCTGGACAAGGACGTCCAAAACAAAGCCCTGCTGGCCAACCGCGCGCCACAGCCAGTGTTTGCGCCCGGCGATGGTGATCACGACTTCGTCGAGATGCGATTTGTCGCCGCGTTGCGGCGCTCGCTGTCGGATGCGGCGGGCAAAGACCTCACCAAACTTCAGCCCCCATTGCCGGACCGTCTCATAGCTGACCTCGCTACCGCGCGCAGCCGACAGTTCCTCAACCATGCGCAGGCTCGGTGGGTACCGAAAATACAGCCAGATCGCGTAGCATATGATCTTGGGAGGATAGCGGTAACCCGCGTAAATCGGGTCTCGGGGTGTGGTCACACACCCGCAATAGGCCTCCAATCCGGCACCGCAAAGCCACAGGGCTTAACTTGACGGTGCCCGTTCCGCTGCTACCCAACCCCTACCCCAACGATTGACTGCGACGATTGACCCCACGATCGCGTTAGCGGCGGATGGTGCCCCGGCAAATCCCCTGCCGGCGCAAACGACCCGTTGGCTGCCCTGCCCAACGATGAGCTGCGCCTCGCCATCCTGTGGTGCGGGACGGTTATTGGCGCGACGCCATTGGGCACGACACGGTGATCTGAAGCGCAAAACAGGGCTGGCTGCGCGCCAACCTCGCTTTGCGTTTGTCGTTACGCGATGTGGACGAGTTCCATGCCGCTGGGCAACGGCCGCGGATAAGTCAGATCGATCCCGAGCAGCGATTCCCAGGCGCCGTTGCTGCCAAAGCCATAGGCATCAACCACATGCAGCGTCTGGGTGCCTTCGTTCGACGACAATGTGAGCACCACATCGAGCGAGCGTGCGCTGTTACGGACATCAAGGCCGTTGAATAGTTGATCGGTTGTCAGGAACCCGACCTGGACGCCGGTGACGGTAACTCCGGGCCCGAATACCAGCGTATCCCCGGCAGCAAAGCTGAAATCGGTGATGACATCGACATCGCCATTCCCGACCACGTCGAACACGAAGCTGTCGCCGTCACCGCCGCCCTGGAGGAAATCATTGCCGAGCCCGCCGACCAGCGTATCGTTGCCGCGCGCGCCGTACAGCGCATCATTGCCGGCGCCGCCATCGATCCGGTTGGCACCGGTGTCGCCCGTCAGCACATCGTCGAAGCGCGAACCGAGCAGGTTTTCGAAGTTGAACAACGTGTCGAAGCCGGCACCCCTGGTGTCCTGGCGCCAGGGTAACATTCTGACGATCACACCGGCATCGGCGTCGGCATAGCTGACGGTGTCGATCCCATCGCCCCCATCAAGCCGGTCGTTGCCGGCACCGCCGCTGATGATGTCGTTGCCACCATTGCCGTTGATGATGTCATTGCCGCCGCGGCCATTGAAGCTTTCACCATCGCCGCCGCCGTTGATGACATCGTCGCCGTTGCTTTGGGTCTGGATCGAATAAAGCGTGACGGTATTGCTGACCTCGTTGGCGGACAGCAGCAGCGCCTCGCCGGTCGGGCTGTCAGCAGCGGCGACAAAGACGCTGGTTTCAGGGCCGAGATCGGCGGCCGTCTGCGGTTTGTATGTCACGAAACGGGCATTGGCCGGATCGGTAACGTCATAGACCATATAGCCGCCGACGCGCTCGAGCCCGACAAACGCATAGGTACGACCGTTGATGACCCCGATTGCAACACCTTCGGGCTCGGGCCCCTTGTCGTCGGACCGGGCGTCGCGCGACGAAGCGGCCACGCTCTGGTTGCTGTTGAAGCTGCCCGGCACGAGCTGCGCCGTGATTGCCTCGAACTCACCGCCGGTTTCGCGCACCTTGGTGATGCTGCCATCGGCTTCGTGGCGGAAGATCGAAATGCCGCGTCCACCAAGGGTATGGATGACATCGATATCGCCATCGCCATCGGTATCGCCAATGTTGGTCAGCACGTTCAGTCGGCCGAGATTGGCGTCGAGCTTGAGCGCTGCTGCATTGGGGAACAACGTCGGGTCGAGAACATAGCTTGCCGAACCGAGCCGGACCGTGTCGCCGATGTTTTCTCGAGCATCGCCTTCGTTGGCGGTCACGAAATATTTTACCCCGGCGATTTCAAAGGCCGCGATGGCATCGGGTTGGAGCAGGCTCTGGATGTTGATGTTGCGGATGTTGATCGCCGCCGTGCCGCCCGGGCCATCGCGATCGCTGGTGTCGAGCGCATTGCCGACAAGGTTGCGATCGATGGTGCCGAGCGGCTGGATCGACAGCGGACGATCGGCGGTCGGGTCGGTGAGGTCGATGACGGCAACGCCGTTGACCTCCTGCAGCGTTACATAGGCACGTGTGCCATCGGCCGAGACGGTGATGTGTTCGGGCTCGATGTCGTTCGCTGCCGGCTGGCCGGAGAAGATGGCGAGGCCCCGATCGCGCAGCGCCGCTTCGGTGCCGTTAAGCGACGCAAAGCTGATGGTGTTGATCACCGTGGCTGCCGCTGCGCCGCCTGAAAGATCGATGATGCTGATGCTGCCCTGTGCCGCAAGCGCTTCGCCTTCGTTGGCGACGAGCAGCTTGGTGCCGTTGGGGGTGAAGGTCACGTCGTCGGGCAACACGCCGACCTGGATCGTCTTGATAAGGGTGTTGTCTGCGGCATTGAACAGCGCGACAAAACCGCCGAGCGCCGGATCGATGTTTTCATAAGCGACTGCGATGACGCCATTCTTGACATCGACGCTGTTGACCCCGCCAGGGCGGTAGCTCGGCAGGCCCGACAGCTGGATCGGGCTTTCGTTGACCAGCGCGCCGGCGGCGGTGACACGGTGAACATTGATCGCGTTGCCGGCTATGTTGGTTGCATACGCCTTGCCGTTTTCATAGGCGATGCTCTCGGCGCCGGCGGTAGCGCCGGAAATCGAGCCGAGCCGGACGAGGACGATATCGTCGTTGGCGACCGGCGTCGTTACGCTGCCGGCGAGCGACGCCGCGGCGTTAAAAACGTTGATGCCGCCGATCGCCAACGGGAAGTCGTCGTTGACGATGGTCGCGGTGGCCGCCGCCGCCGCGGCATTGATCAGCACGCCCGAGCCGTTCGAGTTGGTGCCGGAGGTCAAAGTCAGCACAAAGCTTTCGCTCGATTCGATCGTCGTGTCGCCGCTGACGCTAACCGTGAAAGTTCCGGTGTTGGCACCGGCGGCGATGTTGCCGGCAAAGATCGTCGGCAGCGTGCCACCAAAATCGGCGGCATCGGTGGTGCCAACGGCGATGGTGCCCGCAAAGTTGACCGTACCGTCGGTGCCGCCGAGGCGTTCGACGGCGAAGGTGAAGTCGCGGCTGCCCGAATTGCGTTCGGCCAACGCGATGTTCTGCGACGCGGCAACGAATGCCAGCGTCTGGTTGGCTGCTGCCAGCGAAAAAGCCGTGAAGCTGAATGGCACATCGGGGAAGATCAGGTCCGCCGACTGGTCGCCGCTGGCGTCCTGCGTCCCCCAGTTGGTTGGGTTGTTGATGATCGGCAGATAGGCGGCGAAGCTGGCGGCGCTACTGCGCGCACCGTTGAAGGCGCCGATATCGGCGCCGGCATCGACGATGGCGAGATCGATCGCGGTCTGGCCCACAGTCAGCCCGGTGTTGTCTAGCGTACCGAGAGCCGTGAAACCATCGTTGGAGATGGCGGCAAGGAATGCCGTCGGCACCAGCGGGGACGCGGCATTGGCGATATAGACATAAACCTGCTCGCCACTACCGGCGATGCCGCGGTTGGTGCCACCGCCGGTCACGCTGGCGATGGTGCCAACGTTGCTCGTCGTCGATAACGCCGAACCGATTTTGTCGATCGCGATGATGCCGCCTGCGGCGACATTGGCGGTGAGCGTCAGGGCGAAGCTGCTTTCGTTGAAGTCGGCCCAGCCGGTGCCATTCCATTCATTGTCGCTGAAATACAGCACGGTGCCACTGGGCAGCGCTTTCAAGGCGACCAGCGCCAAATTGTCGTCGCCATCGGCGTTGAAGCCGACAAAAGCCACATCGCCCGGGCCGAACGCAGCCGGAGCCACATCGTCGTTAGTGATCGTGCCGGTGGCGACGGCGCTCCCAGCAGCAATGCTGGTCGCGACCGCAGCATTGTTGACGGCGCTGGTCAGCGTCAATGTGAAGCTTTCATCGCTTTCGACCATGGCATCCCCGTTCACCGTGATCGTGACGGTGGCGCTCGTCTGGCCGGCGAGGATGCTGCCGCTGAAACCTGTCGGCAGGGCGCCGCCGAAATCGGCTGCGTTGGTCGTCCCGGCGACAAAGATGCCGCCAAAATCGACCTGGCCGGTGGTGCCGCCGGCGCGCTGCACGATGAAAATGAAGTCCGTGGTGCCGGCGTTGCCTTCGGCTTGCGATACGGTGAGCAACTGGAAACCGACCGACTGGGTTTCAACCAGCGGCGCCGGCAGGTTAATCGCAATCACCGACGGGTCATGGTCCGATGCCGATGCCGCAGTACGCAAGAACTCGGAATTCGTGTGAACGATGTCGAGCGCGGATGCCGCCAACAGATTGCCGCTGACATAAGCCTGGTCGAGTTGCTGGGCATTGCCTTCGAAAATGAAGGAATAGCGCTCGTTTTGCGCCAGCGTCAGCGAGAGCGCGTTTAGCCCGGCGGCGCCGAGCGGCGCCAGCGATTCCTCGTTGGTGAACTCGTTAAGATCGCCGAGCACCACCACCTTGGCATCGGCGCCGAGGCTGGTAACATAGTCGGCGACATTCTGTGCCTGGGTCAGGCGCGCGCCGGCGCCGCTGTTGGTTGGCGGCTGATTTGCGCCGAAAAGCGCGCCGGAGCCGCCCTTGGCAGTGAAGTGATTGTTGACGACAACGAGCTGCTCGCCGTTGAATTCAAAGGTTGTCGACAGTGGCGGTCGCGAACCGCCGAAAGCGGCGGCAGCACTGGGTGTCGTGGTGACCGAACCCTCGACAAGGCTTACGCGCGCTTCGTTGTAAAGGAACGCGACGCGGATATTGCCGCCGGGTTCACCGCCGTTGGTGTTGTTGGTGATGAACGGGTTGTCGATGAAGCTGTAAGTCGGACCGCCCGCCGTGCTGATCGCGTCGACGAGCATCTGCAAGGTGACATTGGCAGCGATGGTGCCATCGTTGGTCGGGCCGCTATTATCCTGAATTTCCTGCAGAGCTATGATGTCGGGCGATCCGAGGTTGAGCTTGATCTGCGTGGCAAGCGAGACGAAGCGACCCGCTGCGGCGTCGCCGGGATCAAGATTTTCGGCATTGAACGAGGCGATGGTTAGCGTGTCCCGATTACCGACGAGCGTAGTGACATCGCGCGTCAGGATCGACGGCGTGGCGACCGTTACCGGCGCCGTTGCCAGTACTTCGAAATTGCCAAAGCCATAGGAGACGACGCCGGTGACATCGTTGAGCACCGTGCCGGCACCGACGCCGGGCGTCGCGCCCGGCAGCAGCCCATCATCGATCTGTATGCGTTCGGGGTTGTAATCGGCGCCCGCGCCAACATTCTGGACGCCAAGGCCATCGCCGACACTGCCTTTGGTGACAATCGTGCCGCGCGGCGAAAGCCCGGTAGCGTTCATGCCATTGTTCGCGACCGTGTAGATTTCACCAAAAGCATTCGTTGGTGCGACCACCAGCGGCGCCGGGACGGTGACCCGCATGGCTTCGAGGCTCTCATAAAAATCGATGCCATCGGTGGTTGGGTCGAACGAGCTGAAATTATCATTGTCGATCACTTCGGTAGGCGCCATGCGGCCACCGATGCCGAGAACGATCGCGGTAGGCAGCGCGTTGTTGCTGCTCAGAACGGTGATCATCGGGCTGGCGATCTGGGTCGTCGAAAGATTGCCCGACGAAGCGCCGCCGGGCGTGAATTCGCCGACGATCCCGGTGACATTGGCGGCATCGCCGACCGCGACGGCCGCCGCGGCGCCGGTGAACACGAAAATGGCTTCGGAGGTGGCGATATCGGCGTCGATATCGGCATCCGGGGTCTGGAGATAGAAGCCGTTGCCGGCAACGGCTGTGACAATGCCGGTCGTCGTGACCGTCAGGCCGAGTAGCGGCGAGGTGTGCGATGCGCCTTGGATGGTGTGAATCGCGACCAGCGAGAAATCATCATTGGTGATGGTGCCGGTGCCCGAGGTGTCGTTGAACGCCGCAGTACCAAGCGTGTTGACGAGGTTCGACAGGCCGATCGTGAAGCTTTCATTACCCTCCACGATCGTGTCGCCGTTGATGGTGACGTTGATCGTTTGGGTCAGCGCGCCGTCGGCAGTGAAATCGAGCGTGCCGCTGGCGGCGACATAATCGCTGCCCGCCACGGCAACGCCATCGGCAGTGGCGAAATCGAGGCTGAAGGTGCCGGAATTGTCGCTGCGGGTAACCGTGAAGGTTGCAGTTTTAGTGCCGCTGTCGCCTTCGGTGATGACCACATCATTGATGCCGACCGTGGTCGATGTCGCAGCCGACGAGCTAATGACGATGTCGTCGATGCCGACCCATTCGTCATTGCCGGGCGCATTGGTGCTGAGGACGCGTATTTCGACCTGCGCCTGGTTGTTGGCGTCGATGCCGAGCGTGCCGATCAACGCAACGCCAGGGCCGGCGATGCCGGGGCCGGCGGTGGCATCGGCGATATAGCTGATATTGGTCCACGCGCTGGCCGGGCCGACGCGATACTGCAGGGCGATCTGCTGAACGGCGTTGTCGTTGCCGCTTTCGAGATCGCGCAGGACCGCTGAAAAGCTGATGTTGCTGCGGCCGGTGGCATCGACGAAAAACACCAGCGACGGCGCATCGGCGGTGCCTGAGCCGGCAAGGGCGACAACGCTGTTGTTACCGACATTGGCGCCGCTGAAGCGGGTGACGCCGCCGCTGGTAAAACTGTTGGGGGTGGTTTCGTTGAAATTGATGTCGATGACGCCGCCCGACGTCGACGCGGCGGTCAGGGTCTGCGGATCGGTGCCGGTGGCAGCGGTGAGGTCATCCCCGCGATAGCCGGTGATGCTCGCCACACCGGCCCAACTGTCATTGACGGTGAACAGGCCGGGGTCCGACCAATCCTGGCTGAAATTGCCGCCTGCAAGGCTGAAATATTCGGTCGTCATTCGCAGTCCCCACTAAAGCGTGCCGAAAGCCGGCCGTAATCACTGCCGTTCGGCCAAATGCCGATCTGTTGGCGCGTGGCGGAGGCTTAAAACCCAGCGTTAAGCTCCCGCCCGGCAACACCCTTTGCAAACACACCGAAAACCCGCTTTAGGGGCAGATTGTGAACGTGCAATGACAGAAATGTCATCCTCGAAAAATTATAGCTTTTCGCGGAATGCGCTAGCGCGCAGCCGCGTTACCGGGGTGAGAATATAGCTTAGAATGCTGCGCTCTTCCCCCAGCACATCGACCTCAGCGGTCATCCCGGGGCCGATCAGCAGGCGCCTGCCGTTGCGGCCGACAAGGCTGCCGCTCGTGCGCACACGGATGGTGAAATGCGATTCGCCCGTGCGTTCATCGACCACCGCATCGGGGGCAATGCGTTCGACCTTGCCGGGCAGCGTGCCATAGACCGAATAATCATAGGCGCTGACCTTGATATTGGCGTCCTGCCCCAACCGCAAAAAGGCAATATCCGCCGGCTTTACATTGGCTTCGATGACAAGGGTATCGCCATCGGGAACGACCTCCACCAGCGGTTCGCCCGGCCGGATCGACCCGCCTATCGTCGAAACCAGCACGCGGTTGACCCGGCCGCTGAGCGGCGCGCGCAATTCGGTGCGCCGCATCCGGTCGGCGAGCGCGGGCATTGTCTTGCTTTGGGCAGCGATTTCGGCGCGGGTCGTTGCCAGCGCTTCGGCTGCTTGGGCGCGGAACTGCTGATCGGCATTGCGCAGCGCGCTTGCGGCCTCGCTGCGGGCGGCATCGGCGCGCCGCCCGGCCTCGGCGGCCGCATCGCGGGCGCTTTCGGCCTGGCGCTCGGCCGATTGGGCGCGGACCAGTGACATCATCGGTTCGACCCCCTTTTCAACCAGCGGCGCCAGGATCGCGGTCTCGCGCCGGGTCTGTGCCAGCATTTCGGTGCGCGTCGCTGTATCGGCGCCGGCTTGCGCGGCGGCGCGATCGGCCTGTTGCAGCCGCGCGGTGACGATTTCGCGCTGGCTCGCCATGGTGGAAAGCTGGGCCGTGTAGAGCGCGCGTTCGTTTGCAACCAGCGCCGGCACCGCAGTAGCGATCGCGGCCGGAAAAACCAGCGGCCGCCCGCGCGCTTTGGCTTCCAGCCGAGTGGCGCGGGCGATCAGCGCATCGATTGAGGTATCGCTGCGCGCATAATCGGCTGCCGTTGCTGTAGCATCGAGCCGCAACAGCGGCTGCCCGGCGCTGACCCGGTCGCCGGCCTTGACAAGGATTTGCTTGACGATGCCACCTTCGAGGTTGGAAACCACCTGTAGTCGGCTCGACGGGACGACGCGGCCATCGGCATGGACCACTTCATCGACCTGCGCCAGCGCGGCCCACAACAGCATCGACAGCGTCAACGCGACGATCACCCAGAGCAGCACTGTGGTGAAATTGCGCTCCAGTAGCCGGTCGGGCGCGCCTTCGAGCGCGATTTCGACGAAATTCACCATTTTTGCGTTACCTAACCTTGGCCTACTGCAAGCGAACGCAACACATCGTCCCGGGGGCCTTGCGCTGCTATCTTGCCGGCGTTGAGGATGATGATTCGGTCGACCAGCTTGAGCATCGGCTGCCGGTGGGTGACGAGCAAGACTGTGCGATCCTTCAGCTCGGCATCGAGGCGCGAGACAAGGGCGTTTTCGGACTGGCTGTCCATCGCGCTGGTCGGTTCGTCGAAAATCATGACCGGCGGCGATTTCGCAAGCGCGCGGGCGATGGCGATCGATTGCCGCTGGCCCCCCGAAAGCCCTTCGCCGCGATCGGC
>Ga0105045_10005961_pt1 | contig 10776 bp, 8 predicted proteins | sample MAT02_FD_78089 | JGI IMG/M metagenome (GOLD analysis project Ga0105045, IMG submission 78089) | Freshwater microbial communities from Lake Fryxell liftoff mats and glacier meltwater in Antarctica - MAT-02 (megahit assembly) | ecosystem: Environmental > Aquatic > Freshwater > Ice > Liftoff... | reverse complement strand
TCGTCATCACGATGCAAATCGCAGCGACCTTTCTTCCTTGGCTCGTTCCTTTCAACGTTGTTCAAAATAACGAAGCCCAAGCGACGGAACAGCCAACACCAAAAAAACATCCGAACATCGTCTGTTTACTTTGCGATGATCTCAGAGTCGGTGACCTCAAAGCGTTTAACGCCCAAAGCAAGATCTCAACGCCGGCCATGGAACGATTGGCTTCTCAAGGAATGCGATTCACCAATGCGCATTCCGGCTCCGCGGTCTGCACACCGACGCGTTACGGTATCCTCTGTGGACAATAGCGAGGCGAACGAAATTGCAAAGCGGTGTCCTCGGCGGACTCAGTCCAACTCTAATCGCCCCAAATCAATCGTCGGTCGCTAAGTTTCTTAAGTCGAACGGCTATCACTTTTGAGATAAGTAGAAGACTTCGCGAACGTGGGCCTTGAGCCCAACGTTCCGAAAGTGTTTGGCGAGCTTTGGCGAGCTTTGGCGACCGGAAGGCTACGAGATAATGGTTGTAGTTTGGGACCATTGTCCCGAACGACTACGGGCGTAATATGTCGATTTTGGGTTTCATTCTTTTGTCCCCATTCTCTTGTCTAGATGGTGACAACTACCTAACACACCTAACAACCCGCTACCCCCGGGGATGAAACTTCTGATGAATCTTCTTCAACTTGCTGTTCTCGACGTGCGTATAGATTTGCGTCGTCTGGATACTAGCATGTCCGAGCATCTCTTGAATCAATCGAAGATCCGCACCGCCCGCCAGCAAGTGTGTTGCGAACGAGTGTCTCAGTGTGTGTGGACTGACATCGGAGTCGATTTCAGCCCGAATTGCAAATCGCTTAATCAATTCCCAAATCGCTTCACGCCGCATCCGCTGACCGGTCCTCGAAAGAATCAGCCAGGGTGAAACCGCCAATTCTCGGTGCGCAGCAAGTATCGGCCGATACTCAGCGAGATAAAACTCGATCGCTTCGATGGCCCGTTCGCCCAGTGGTACCATCCGTTGCTTGCTCCCCTTGCCCTCTGCAAGACAATAGCCGTCCTTCAAGTTGACGTTGGCGACTAGCAAGTTGCTGATTTCGGAAACACGGCAGCCTGTTGCATACATCAATTCCAAAATCGCTCGATCTCGAATCCAGTGTTGATCGAATTTTTGAGGAGCCGCCAGAAATCGATCGACTTGTGCGATGCTGAGAACCATAGGAACTCGCTGCCAAACTTTGGGGGTCGTCAAGAGCTCTGCCGGGTTGTCAGCAATCGCACTTTCCAACTGCAAAAATTTGTAGAACATGCGAATCGCCACGATGTGCCTGGAAATCGAGGTCGCGGCCAAGTGTTTATTTTTTAGAAACGCGGCAAATTCGGTTAAATCAGAGATACCGAGGACCGTTGGGGAGCGACCGTTGAGCCATTCTTTCATATGCTCTAGGTCGCGGCGGTAAGCCTGTACGGTGTTTTCTGCCAAATGGCATTCGCTCCGCAGGTAAACCGTGTACCTTTCGATCCAACCTGCCATCGTTTCAAACGGCTTGGGTGATTCGGCGACCGCTTGTTTGAGTTTTTTTAACTTGCTAACAGCCATAATTCAAATATCCGGTCGCCATGGTCGATCAAACGAAATACGATTGTATGCTCCAAAACGAGCGGCAGGCTTTAACGCATTGTAGTTTTCAAAAGGAAGTCGGGAATGAAGATACTGGTTGTCGGTGGAGCGGGATACGTCGGTTCGCACTCGGTAAAGCTGCTGCGGTCGCTTGGGCATACGGTTTGGGTCTATGACAATCTTTCCCGCGGGCACCGCGAAAGCGTCCCAAAAGAGATCCTCATTGAGGGCAATCTGACCGATCGCGCGTTGCTCATGCGAGTTATGCAAGAAAAAGAGATAGACGCGGTTATGCACTTTGCAGCCTATGCGCTAGTTGGGGAATCTGTGCAGCATCCAGCTATGTACTACCAAAACAATGTGACAGCAACTTTCGAGTTGCTCGAAGCCATGCGAGCCGCCGGCGTTTGGCGATTTGTCTTCTCAAGCACCACGGCCACCTACGGCCAACCCGACAAGATGCCGATCTCCGAAGACACTCCGCAAAACCCAATCAACCCATACGGCTTCACGAAATTGGTCGTTGAACGTGCACTTGCAGACTACGCACACGCTTATGGCTTTGGTGTCGCCGCTTTGCGTTACTTCAATGCATCAGGTGCATCCTCCGACGGTACGATCGGTGAAGACCACGATCCAGAGAGCCACCTCATTCCAATCGTCCTCCAAGTCGCATTGGGGCAACGCGAAAGTATTTCGGTCTTTGGTAAAGACTACCCAACCCCAGATGGAACTTGCATTCGCGATTACATCCACGTCGAGGATTTAGCCACAGCCCACGTTTCGGCCCTGCTCAAACTCAAGCCAAGCGCGGTTATGCAAATGAACTTAGGCTCCGGCGTCGGACATAGCGTATTAGAAGTCATCGAGGCTTGCCGAAAAGTAACTGGCCACGCAATTCCGGTCGTCTATTCCGATCGTAGACCTGGTGACCCAGCCTGCTTGATCGCGAACAGCAACTTGGCCCAATCGACACTCGACTGGAAACCTAAGTACATCGATATAGAAGGCATCGTCGCAACAGCCTGGCGATGGCATCAATCACACCCAAAAGGCTATGCTACTTCGTAGTGCATCATGCAAGATATCATCATTGAAAAGCCATATCAGTTTGTTCCTCCGCATCGTGGGAACTTCCTGCCAAAAGCGATTCTAAAACTCGGCTTAGTCCCTTGGTATCTCAAGAAGTATGAAGGGGTCGTATCGCATCAGTTGCGCGGCGTTGACCATTTGCGGGAGTCGATGCGAAAGGGGCATGGAGTACTGCTTGCCCCCAATCATTGTCGCTATGCGGACCCTTTGGTCATGGCCTTCCTGGCGCAGGAGGCCCAAGTGCCGATGTTTGCGATGGCGAGTTGGCATTTGTTTGAACAGAGTCGATTGCAACGCTGGGCATTGAGCACGATGGGCGCCTTTAGTGTTTACCGAGAAGGACTCGATAGGCAATCGCTCGACACGGCCATCGATATACTGTCCGATCCCAAGCGGCCGTTGGTCGTGTTCCCTGAGGGGACTGTTTTTCGCACCAACGATCGACTGCAACCGTTGTTGGATGGTGTGGCATTCATGGCAAGGACAGCTGCCAAACGTCGAGCCAGGGATGGAGGGACCGGCAAAGTCGTGATTCACCCGGTCGCCATTAAATACATCTTTCATGGCGACCTTGACAAAGCGGTCGACCCGACCTTGGATGCCCTAGAGAAGCGACTAACGTGGACGCTGTTAAAAGAGACCACGACCACACAACGCATCCATCGCATCACCTTAGCCATGTTAAGCCTCAAGGAGATTGAGTATCTAGGTTCGGCACAACAGGGAAGCATCGAGGAGCGCCAACAACGCCTAGTCGATCATTTGCTTTGTCCGTTGGAAAAGGAGTGGTTAGGCAAGACGGTCGTGGACACGATCATTCCTCGGATCAAAGCCTTGCGAATGAGAATTGTGCCAGAGCTGACGACAGGGGAATTGGACGATCGGGAACGGGAGCGGCGATGGACACAATTGTCGCAAATCTATTTGTCGCAACAGATTGCATCCTACCCACCCGATTACGTCGTTTCGCCAACCACGGACACTCGAATTTTAGAAACGATTGAACGGTTGGAAGAGGATATCACGGACAGAGCCGGAGTCCACGGCCCGTTGGAAGTGATCATCGAGGTGGACGAAGCGATCGAGGTCCCAACCGATCGAACGCCAAGAGGAGAAGAAGATCCGATCATGAAACGGTTGCGAGAACGCATGCAAGCGATGTTAGACAAGTTGTCAACAGAAGCCAACACAGTCCAGTAGCCCCATTTCCTAAAGCGGCGAGGCGAGCAAGCACAAAAGATGTAAGCAATCACTCGCTTACGCTTTGGTTTGTGATTAATCCGCGTAGCAAGAATAGCTACTGACTATCAAGAACTCGCCTAAAAGCCTCCGCTGCAATCCCTGGTCGCTCGGCTTTCCAGATCGCTTTGCTAACAGCGACCCGCTGCACACTTGTTTCTAGTACACTCTTTAAATTCGATAAGTCAATGCCACCAATCGCAAAGGCCGGAATGGTCGAATTAGTCTCTCGCAGAAATGCAGAGGCTTCTCGCAAAAACGGCAGCCCGGAAAACTTCGAAAAATCCTTGGTGTTCGAGGCAAAGGTCGGGCCGCAGCCAATGTAATCCGCCCCGACAGCCATGGCTTGCGTGACCTGTTCTAAATCGTGCGTCGAGAGCCCCACTATGCAAGCGGGAGCGATGAGGGATCGGGATTGAGCGACAGTCAAATCGGACTGCCCGACGTGAAGCCCAAACGCCGAAGTACACTGCAGAATATCGGCTCGGTCATTGACTACGATGCGAGTCCTTTTCAGATCGACGGCTTTTATCGCCGATTGGGTACAGCGTATGAGCTCCTGTGCATCGAGTTGTTTATCTCGAATTTGAATCAGGTCGACGCCGGCCAGACTAATATCTTTCACACGCTGAACAAATTGATCAAGCGGAATTTGGCAATCGGCCAACACAACCAGTTTTGCTTGTTTCAAAAAATCCAAGTCGCGTTTCTGGGACAACAGGAGTTGCGCGTTGATGTCGTAGACTTGATAACGAACAGATTCGATTGCTGGCGCGGAGTTTGGATAGACGAACTTAGACGTCTCCTCAAGGCATCGCAGCGATTGTTGGATTCTCTGCGCGGCAGCCTCTGTAATTTCCGAAAGCCCGCCGATTCGGGATGCTTCTGCGGTCGTCTTAGTTTCGCGACCTACATCTTGGTCCGCATCGCGACTGACATAAAGTTGCTCATGGCTCCAATTCTGAGTAGCGTCCCTAAGTTGATGACGCAGGAGCTTGTACTTGGATTGGAACGCAGCTTGATCTTGGAAGCGGGCTATGTCCTCAAGTGTCCGTAAGGCCTCGAAAGCGCGGTTCAGATTGGCATCCAGCAGGCGATGAGCAGCTAAGTTTTCGTGGTGGTTCATTTGGGGATCAAGTGGGAAATGGATCAAGAGGCGATGAGTTCCGTAACCAACTCACGCACTCTTGCATGCAGGAGAGGCAGCTGCTCCTCGGGTGTTGAAGCATCGACATCGTGGATATCCCAATATTCTACTCGATCTGCAAATCGATCGAACCGCCTTTGGACCCAAGTCAAATGCTCGTCCCGTTTTACTGCAATGATACGATCGGAATTCGCAAAATCCTCCTCGGTCGCATCCAATGGCGTTCGCACTGGATCGAATGGGATACAAAGTTGATTGAGGTAGTTGACCGTATAGCCGGAAATCGTGTTGGGAGTCGATTCAGGAAGAGCTAGGCCACGTGAGTCCGCTTTCCAATTGAGGTTTGCGGCTGACGCTTCCCAGTTGAAATAGATTTCCGCAAAACGGCTTCGGTAGTAGTTCCAAGTGCAAAGAAAAAGAATTTTATTTGGCATCAATGGTTTTCTTGAAAAGGGTTTTCTTGAAAAGGGTTTTTGACCAAGGCGGTCAAATTTCAAGTCAGCGTAAGTGAATACGGCCTAGCTCAGGTTCGCTACAGATTCGCTACAGATTCGTCATTCTAACCGGATTGGGCTGACTCGACGTCACACTAGCCGGCTTGTTGAGTTAGTCGAAGACTCAATTGCAACAATTAGCCGATGGTCGTTAGCCCCGGTTATCGGTTGAAAGTCATGAAGGGACGGGATGGCGTTCAAGGAACCGTCCCCACAATCGAATGAAAGTCGATCAATGGACTGACCTGAATCGATGCGAACGATCAGTGCATTGTCTCTGCCTGGTGCTCCCAGGATTTCGCAAGGCTACAGCATGCCGCCGCGTTGCGGCTATGAAAACCAAATGTTTAAATTTTCAGGGGAGACTCGTTACGGTTCAAATCCAAAGTTTCAATCGGCCATCGAGGTAGTCGGGCAAGGCTTTGTTTACCCAACGGCGGATTTGAGCGTCATTATAACGGGTGCTGAAGTGCCCGCAGATGACCACTTCGTTTTTGAAATCGTTGCGACGCGCGACGATGTCATCCAAGTGGGTATGACCGTGCTTGTGTATCTTTTCTTTGCGGTGATCGGGTGCGACGAAGGTCATTTCCGTGATCAAAATCTTAGCTCGATACATGTCGGGGCAGTCATCGAGACCTTCCGGCGCGGTGTCCCCCGTATAGGCAATCAGAGGGATGCGGACTTCGTGAGTCACGTCGGTGCCTGATAGCTTGATATCGCGAATTTGATCGCCTGACATGTGAGCGAACTCTGGCCGCAGTTTTTTGCGACGGTCCCAAACGATAAAGCCAAGCGACGGAATCGAGTGGCGCGTAGCACTGGTGGTGACCACTAACTCCCGAGAGAGTTCGATCTCTTGGTTGGCCGTGAGCGGAATCAAATCACATGGTAGCTTGCCGCGGTCCAACCGTGAAACGCACTGCAATAACGCACCGACCGTCGAGACGGCGGACTCTGGCAAATAGATGGTCGGTTTTTCCATCTTCATCATGCGTCGTCTAGCAACATACGCTGGAAGAGCTGCGATGTGATCGATGTGCGCGTGCGAGACCATAAAGCGTGGGAGGGCCATGAAGTCCCACGGTTGCGCTCCGAGATCGAAGCCCAGTTTGAGTTCAGCGATTCGCCAATAGGTCTGGACGGCGGCCCGCGAGTAGCCGTCGATGGTGAGCTGATCGTGCTTGAGGCACAGAGTCGGCGCGTTGTCTACCGAGCCGATGGCTTCTGCCAATTGGGAATCAATGCGTTGCGACGAGTTGGAGGCTCGCGGAGTGGAAGCCGGTACGTCGGCAGCTGGTTTATCGGACACTATTTGCTTTTTCTACTTCAGACGACTTCGGTGCATGCGGCGGATCGACAGGAATTTTGGCAACTCGCCAATCCAACAATTGTAGCTCAACGCGTCTCATCCCGTTAAATTCGTTTATGCTGGGTCGGAAGGCGACGTCTATTTGACCGCGATGGTTGTTCAAAGGTTCGATCCATTCCGCTTGTCCGAAAGCAACAGCCCGCATTGCAGCTCCGTATTGAGTCAGTTTGACACTCATGTGTCGGTCGCCGCTTCCCATGGCTTTGGCTGGGTCTGCGAGCTCGACGTTACTGGCCACGATGATCGGTCGCGGATTAGAAGCGCCAAAGGGGGCGAGCTTTTCGATGGTGGATACGGTGTTTAGATTCATTTGTTTAAACGTCGCTTCCGCATCAATGTTCAATGAAGCGACCGGTTTCTGACCCTTGAGATGAGTTGAAACCTCTTCGCAAAAGGCGTCTCGAAATGCGGCGATATTGCGTTCCTCGATTCTCAGTCCAGCCGCGGCCGCGTGGCCTCCGCACGTCAACAGATGCTCTTGGCATTGTTGCAGCGTAGCGTGAAGATCGATGATGCCTTGCGATCGAGCTGAGCCGGTTGCCGGCTTTTGGCCTGTCGAGTCCATTCCGATGATGACCACGGGGCGATGGAATTTTTCGGAGAGTCGACTTGCCACGACTCCGATAACTCCAAGATGCCAGCCGGTTCCCGCGAGCACAAAGGCGGAGTCGTTTTCGACATCGAACTGCTCTTTGGCTTGTTTGGTAGCGGCCAGCACGATGCTGCGTTCGAGCGATTCACGATCGCCGTTGAGTCGATCGATGTACTCAGCCAGGACGGCGGCTCGTTGTGGATCCTGGGTGGTGAGCAATTCGATTCCGAGTTGTGCTTGACCGAGTCGACCTGCAGCGTTCAAGCGGGGTGCTAAGGTAAACGCGATGTCTTCAGCGGAAAGGGTACTCTTTTGATCGAGCTTGGTTTGTTTGATGAGGGCTTTGAGTCCGAGTGGCCCATGCTGTTGCATGAGTTTCAAAGCATGGCGAACAATGATTCGGTTTTCATCCAGGAGAGGAACAACGTCGGCCACGGTTCCGAGGGCGGCAAGTGTTGTGGCCTGCAACAAGAACTCTCGAAGTGCGGTCGAAACCTTTTTGGCTTGGCTCGCGTGTTGGCAAATAGCCCAGGCCAATTTGAATGCGACACCGGCGCCGCATAAACCGTGAAATGGATAATCGTGGCCGGGCAAGGCAGGGTGGACGATTGCAATGGCGTCTGGAAGTTGATCGGACATTCGGTGGTGGTCCGTGATGATCAAGTCGATGCCAAGTTCACGGCAGAGTTCGGCTTCTTTGATCGATCCAATTCCGCAGTCAACGCTGATGATCATTTTGCGTCCGCGCTGGGCCAATTTTTGAATCGAATCGCTACTCAGGCCGTAGCTGTCTTCAAGTCGATTTGGAACGTAGTATTGAACTTCGGCTCCAAGCAGTCGAAGGCAACTGAAGAGAATGGATGCCCCCGTCATCCCGTCTGCGTCGTAGTCACCGTAGACCGTTATGGGCGTTTTCGCTTGAACTGCGGCGAAGATACGTTCGGAGGCGACGAGCATGCCGGGAAGAAGTTCGGGCTCGCGCAGGTCGGAAAAGCGGGCTGCAAGGAAGGTCTCGATGTCGCGATGTTGGCTGATGCCGCGATTGAGAAGCAGTTGGGCGACGACCGGTTCAACCGAGGAGCGTTTTGAAAGCTCTAGGATGGCTGCCGAATCGTGACCTTTGAACAGCCATTGTTTGGCCATGACATGCCTTCCTTGAAGATACGAATAAGAATCCGTGAACGTGTGAGCGCGGGTGCTGAGTGTCCTACTCCGCCTCGAGCCTTTTAGGCAACGCTGTGAAGCATTTCTATCAATGGAAACATTGGTCCACGTTCCAAAAGTCGCATTCGGCAGGTGCGACCTACTGTGGGTCACTCTTGCCGAGAGTGATCGGTGCATTGCAGCGGTTGTGCGTGCGAAAACCGGGGCTAACGCCCACCGGCTTATATTATTTGCTGAAAACGCAATTTTGAAGCCGTCGCTGCACAACTATACAAAACAATAGGACGAGTTGGAACTCGCCCTGTTGATCAAAAGGTACAGCAATCCTTGGCGAATTACTTGCGCTTCTCAATGTGCAAGGTTACGCGTCGGAGCCGACGATTGTATTTCTTGAGCTGCAGTTTCTCCCCGCCAGGTCTGCGCAAAAGTACGTAATTGATGTCACCCGTCTCTTGGCAAACGAGGAACGTGGTTTCCTTTTTCTTCTTGCTCTTGGCCATTTTGTGCGAACTTACCTTCAACAAAAACTGCGTTCTTGGACATTTAGTGACGCGTATTATGGGTAACCGCTCGAATCCTGGCTAGTTCAAATGGGCTATTTGGGAAGTTGGATATTGGAACAAACGTGTGGATGGCAGCATCTAAAACGTATCCAGTTAGGAAAGTTGCCCAATAATCCGGGCTAACCCTCAAATTCCCAACCCAACGCTTCCGAGAACAAGGAATACGTTGAGTTGGATAGGTGTTTGAGTCGAATTGCGCAAATATGATTGAGTTTCAACGACTATCCTACCCAACCGAAAAACAGCGCAGCTGCATTAGTTTTTCTGTTGGCAATAGGCTCCTTTGTGACTATCCACCCATTCGGGTGGCAAATTAGGGTTTCGAAATAATGACGAAAATGCAACGCCGAGAATCTTTTAAACAAACAGCTAGACGTTTTTTCAAAGCAATTTTTCAGGGCGTCGTTCCAGTCGCGGTCAATCGCAAGGATCGTCCCATTCATTTCGAGCCACTTGAGGCCCGTCAATTGATGGCGGCGGATTTTTATGACGCTGCGTCCATGGCTGCCGCAGCTTCGATGCCTTCGACAACGGCACCGGCGCAAGTCAACTCGATGGACACGTCGAGCTTGGTCGGCGAGGGAGAGGACGCTCAGAATCTTGTCGAATTCGCGAGGGCGCTCACGCAGGCTGGGGTGAGATTCTTTGGAGCGGACTGGTGCCCATTTTGCACAGACCAAAAGGAACTTTTTCAAGACGGAGAGCAGTTTTTGCCATTTATCGAAGTCACCAATCCTGACCGAACACGCAATGCGACTGGAATCAGCGAAAACGTAACGACTTATCCAACTTGGGAATTCGGTAACGGGCAACGGGTTACGGGCGTTCAGACGCTTCAACAACTCTCGACACTTTCCGGCGTGGCGATCCCAACGGGCAGCAATCCAACATTCACCGAGATCCCGAACCAAACCGTAATGAATGGTTCTCCAATGCACGTCCCAGTGGACGCTTATGATCCGAACGGCGGTCCGCTCACGATTACGGTTACCAGCAGCAACCCGTCGCTTATCGCAGCCGAGATGGTAACGAACAATCAATCTTGGAAGCTGACCGTCAATGGCTATGGAGAAATGGTCTATCGATTTTTTAAAGACGAAGCTCCACGTCCCGTTGGACGTATCGAAGCACTAACCAACAGTGGCTTTTACAATCAGACTGCCACTAATAAGATCATTTTTCACCGTGTGATTGATAATTTTGTGCTTCAAGCGGGTGACCCAACAGGCACAGGCAGCGGCGGCTCGACGCTTAGTAACTTCGACGACCAGTTTGACGTCGATCTACAACATAACCGAACCGGTATTCTTTCCTATGCCAAGTCGGGCGACGACACAAACGACTCGCAGTTCTTCATTACAGAAGGACCTCAACGGCATCTCGACTTCAATCATTCCGTCTTTGGTCAGATCATCGAGGGAGACGCTGTGCGCGAGGGGATTTCCCGAACCAAGGTGACCAGCGACCGTCCAGATACCGAGATTTCGATCCAATCCGCCGAGAT
>Ga0105045_10005960_pt1 | contig 10777 bp, 10 predicted proteins | sample MAT02_FD_78089 | JGI IMG/M metagenome (GOLD analysis project Ga0105045, IMG submission 78089) | Freshwater microbial communities from Lake Fryxell liftoff mats and glacier meltwater in Antarctica - MAT-02 (megahit assembly) | ecosystem: Environmental > Aquatic > Freshwater > Ice > Liftoff... | reverse complement strand
TGGGATCTGTGGCTTTATCAAAACTGCTGCGATTGAATTAGCGAAACACAACATTACGGTCAATGCCATTGAACCTGGCAATATCATTACCGAAAGCTTAGAAGAAATGGGGACTGAGCATATCGATTCCATTAAAAAGGACATTCCGATGGGGCATTTAGGCACGGTCGAAGATATTGGTTATGCCACTTTGTTTTTGGCCTCCGATGAAGCGAAATTTATTACGGGTCAAACCTTGGTCGTCGATGGTGGTCAGGTATTACCGCAATCCAATTTTCTGCCTTACAACTTTGAAGACAGCCACTGATCTATTCTCACAAGTGAGACATTACACCCAACCGCAGAAGTCGCCCCAAAGAGATTACCTTGCCTTGGATTTTGAGGTATCATTCAACCCTTATTATTCCACAAGGGATCTAAGGGAATGTTAAATTTGCTGTTATTTCTAGGCAGCTGTGCCTTAATTGCAGGTTTTGCTTGGTTTTTCTCGCGTCTGGGGCAAGGTGGCCTCACGGCGTGGATTGCAATATTAAGTTTGTTAGCAAATTTATTTGTACTAAAGCAAATTGATCTCTTGGGGCTCAACGCCACTGCCAGCGACATCTTTGCGATTGGCAATCTTCTCGCCTTAAATTTATTACAAGAAAAATATGGTCGCCAAGCGACCCAAAATGCCATTTGGACCAGCTTCAGTTGTTTACTGTTTTTTGTGATCATGTCACAAATTCATCTGCACTATGAACCCAGCCTTTATGATAATTCGCAAAGTTCTTATTCACTGATCTTAGCGGCAACCCCTCGCATGATGATTGCATCGCTGTTTACGTTCTTGCTCATCGACCAATTTGACAGTCGCTTTTATCGTTATATGCGTCAACGCTTGCCACAAGTGTCGATGATTTTGGTCAGCGCCATGACGATGTGCATTAGTCAAACACTCGATTCGATACTCTGCAACACGCTAGGGCTTTATGGCGTGGTTGGCGCACTAACGGAAATTATTCTGGTCAGCGTTGCCATTAAAGTGCTTGCGATTGCCAGCACGATCCCCTGGGCCTATGTTTCCAGAAAATTATTTAGCCAATGATGTTACAAGATGTAAAACAAGCCGTTAAACCAGAGACTTTTCGTTTTGAGGTTCTCTATCAGTCAAAAATTTCACGCGCCCGCGTGGGCCGCATTATTACTCCCCATGGGATAATCAACACGCCCAATTTTGTCGCGGTGGGCACCAACGGTTCGTTAAAAGCCTTGCACAACCATGATCATCAAGAACTGGGTGTTCAGCTGATGTTTTGCAATACCTACCACTTGATGGTGCAACCGGGTACCGCCTTGATTAAAGCCTGTGGCGGGTTGCATCAATTTATCAATCGACATCAACCGATTATTACTGATTCGGGTGGTTTCCAAGTTTTCAGTTTGGCTTACGGGAATGTAGCCAAAGAACTCAAAGGTCAGGGCGGCAAAAAGCACCCGCCTTCCATTATGAAAGTGACCGAAGAAGGCGTGAATTTTCGCTCATACCGTGACGGGGCGAAAATCTTTTTATCACCGGAAACCTCGGTGCTGGCGCAAAAAGATTTAGGCTCGGATATTATTATTCCGCTCGATGAACTGCTTCCTTATCATGTCGATGATGCCAAACTCAAAGCGTCTTTTGAGCGCACCCATCGTTGGGAATTGCGTTCATTAACCGAACATTTAAAAAACCGCCAAAACCAAGCGATGTTTGCCGTCGTGCATGGTGGCACCGATTTAGCCCTTCGCCAACGAAGTTGTGCCCTATTAAGCAACGAGGCCTTTGATGGGTTTTCGATTGGCGGCTCGTTAGGCTGCGATCACTCTCAATTACATGAAACGGTTGGCGGCACCATGCCGCATTTGCCGCCTGAAGCACCGGTACATTTATTAGGGGTTGGCGATGTCGACTCGATTAATCACTGCATTCCGTTAGGGATCGATACCTTCGATAGTTCTTACCCCAGCAAAGTGGCTCGTCATGGCATGATTTTAACCAGCGAAGGCCCGATTAAAATCACCCGCTTACAACATGCGCGCGAATTGATCCCGCTGGAACCTGGCTGCCCCTGCAGCACCTGCCAACATTATACGCGTGCTTATATTCATCATTTGTTTAAAGCCAAAGAACCCTCTGCAGCAAGCCTTGCGACTTGGCACAATATTCGGTTTATGACCCGCTGGTTGGAAAAAATCCGCACCGAGATTATGTGTGGGTTGATCTAACGCCATTTAATCATCGGCCACATTTAATCAAGTGAATGAGCTTCTGGCTAGGCGACAAGCGAGTGAGCGAAGGAGTGTATGCCAATACATGACTGATGCGAGAGGGCGCAGTCAACAACGCTAGAAGTTTATTCACGAAGATTAAATAGAAAAAGGGAGCTTTCGCTCCCTTTTCGTCATCTTTCGTCGTGAAACAGTCGCTTACGCGTCTGTACCACCTAAACGGACTTGTAAGAATGGTCCAATACGGCCAAAGTCGTTGGAACCACCGGTGTAAGCAGGCGTGCCATCCAATGGAGCAATTGCGTTGTTATAAGCTACATTGCCATTCTTAAACGCATTGAAGACGTTCAAATAACGCATACCTAAGCTCATACCCACTGACATGCCGGCGCGGTCGGTATGAATACGGCTGCAATAATCAACACCAAAAGAAATGTCTAATTTACCCAGCATTGATTTTGTATCAGCTGGTGTGTATTGATAAACCAAACCGCCTTGTTGCATGGATTGATCAAATTCATTGTTAACATAAAGCAATGTCGTCATAGCCCCCATGAACACGCTGAAAGAGCGATAATCATTTGAAGGGTATGCACGCGCCATGACCGCAACACCTGGACCAAAGCCTTGAATTTCATTTTCAGTGCTACGGTAACGACGTTCCGCGCCTGACGAAACGAATTCTTCAGAATTTCGTTCAATTTTATCCCATTCAAAGAAACCGCCCACATCTAAGCTAAAGTGGTGACCAAAGTTTAGACCACGGCTTAAGCCAATACGTAATTCATCAGAACTGGTTTCAACATCCATGGAGCCATTAGTAATCAATGCGCCGTCAGGCTCTAAACCGAGGTTTCGCACACCCGAGGTTGCGGCATTATCATCTGCACGGAAATGATCATAATAAACAAATAAACGAGTGTTCGTGCAAGCAAAGCGATGGGTTAAACCCAAGCCGAAATCAAATTCCCAATCAGGATCAACAAATACATGACGGCGGGACCCGTCACCACCTAATGAGGCAGGAGGTGCCAATAAAATATCGCCGTAGCTTAGGCCATCATTCGTTGTTTTAGAGTAGGTGCCGGTGAGTAACAATGCGGTACGACCAATCGCTGCATCGTAGGCTTGTACTGCGCCTGAGACACTTAATGCTATCACTGCGCCGAAAGTAACTTGGAGTGCTTTTTTCATGAAGAAAGATCCTTATAAAGTCCTAAAAGAAAAACGAAACCGTTCCATTCCAGGGCGAAGCTTCCTGCTTACACACTCGCACCCAATTTTTTTCTCACCTCTGTCGAAAAATTAGCCCACAAGTTATTAGTTTTTCAACTAATCGGAAATTAACGGTATTTCCACTTCACTTTCTTTCGACAGCAACGAGAAAAACGACAAAAAAATAAAGGAATTAAAGATAGACTAGCATACGATTCGTGAACATACACAAAAGGCAATATAAAATTGAAAAAAAACTGAAAATTAGTTTAATAACTTTCAAATATTTTATGTTGAGGAAGGGGATTTTAAATTGTGGTGGGCCGTGATGGATTCGAACCATCGACCAATAGATTAAAAGTCTACTGCTCTACCGACTGAGCTAACGGCCCGCAACTTAAGGGCCGTATCATACCGTAAATTCACAAAATAACAAGGCAAGGAATTACTTCATAGCGACTCTTCGTTTTGAGGCAGTTGCCCGGGGGGCTTCAACCTCGTTGGCTTGCTGTGCTTTTTTCGGTTGCGAGCGCGTTTGGCGCTGATTTGCAAAAGCCGAGACAATGGGGTTAGCGCTTCCTGGTTGTGCTTTTGTAGCTGCTACGGCAACAGGTATGGGTGGTTGCTGACCGTTATCGGGCTTGTGTGTGTCATCAGGAGCCTTTTCTGCTTCAGGCCGTTCCTTTGTCTTGTCGCGCGCTAAAGCGGCAGCTGAAGGCTTAGGCGCAAAGCGTGCTTCATTAAGATATTGGTAACCAAATTGATAAGCCAATAACAGTAGTGGCACACCAATCGCTACATAAACGGCCACAGGCGCCATAAAGGTGGGCAATAAGGCTTTTGCTATCGAAACCGGGATCCCAGAACGGGTACTCGACCCAACAATCAGGGAACCTACCGTGTTGATTAAAGGATTTCCCCAAAAGGAATACAGTAGCGTAGCCATCGAATACAGACCAATAATCCCTATGGTCCAATGCATCATGCGAACAAAGGCACCGTTATGCGCTAACTTCGCTTGTACTCTTTTAAGATGATCGCCTTTTGATTCGGCAGACATAGAAACCTCTTTATAAGTAGGTAGTCGACAAAATGATGCAATAGGCCGACAAAATACCACTCACGAAGTTAACCTGTCAACTAAAGAACAAGATGGCTTACAAATTAAAGCGTGCAGGTGCCGAAAAGGTTAAATCTCCCCGGGGTGAGGATCGCTTTGTTCACAAAAGAATAAAATTGCGCAAAGCGCAATATTGCCCACTTTTGTAAAGGGGGCCGCGAGCAATTAGCCGGGAAATTTCAAAATCGAACTTATTTTGATTTAGGCAAGGCGCCAAGGGGAAGCAAAGCGGAGTTTACTTTAGTAAATGAGCATTTGCGAAACCCGCAGGCAACACAGCATAAAGCGAAATAAGGCGATTTTAGAGATGGCCTTCTTGACGCATCTTATCCAGCTTCGAATCAGCCAACTGAGCAGAGGTTGTGCCCGGATATTGGTTTTTCACTTGGGTTAAGAGGTCATTGGAACGTTTCCATTGCCCTTTTGAGTATTCAACGTAGCCAAGCTTCAAGAGTGAATCGGCTGCTTTAGGGTGCTGAGGATGGTCGCGATAAACACGATCAAACGCTTCGAATGCTAAATCTAAATTCCCTTTGACCAAATAAATTTCACCTAACCAGTAGCTGGCATTGGGGACATATTTACCGTTGGGAAAATGGGTAATAAGCGATTTAAAGCCAGCCAATGCGCCATCGTAATCTTTATTTTGGATTAAACGATAAGCATGTTGATAGGCTTTTTCTTCGGCTTGAACCTCTTCTTGGACAGGTAACCCTGTCAGTGCTGCCGGTTGAACCGTGTTAGCAACGGCGAGTTGACTCGATGCACGTGCATCTGCACTGCCTTGCATACCGGTATTGGCATCATTTTCTGATAGCGAAAGCGAAGAAACCCCACTCATTTTAGCGGGGCCACCTTCACGTAAGCGTCGATCTAAGTCCAGATAGAGTTTTTTCTGCTGTTCTTGTGCTTGTTGCAACTGGTAATTTTGCTCTTCAACCTTACCACGCAGCTCTTGCACTTCGCTTTGCAAAAACTCAATTTTCTTCAACGTTTCAAGCGCAGATCGCTCTGCTACCCGGTTTACCTGGCCGCCTTCATCAGCATCCCAATTTGAATGGGAACGCGATTCAACATCCGCCGCTGACCACGCCGTCCCTATCGATGATAGGAAAAGCATGATCACAGCGAAACCCGTAATCCAGTTGAAGAAAAAACCGGAATTAGTTTTCATACACTACAACAGCGCGTCGATTCATACGATTCGCTTCATTATCATGACCCATTACTTCTGGCTTTTCTTTACCATAGCTAACGGTCGCGATTTGATGCGGCGCAACGCCTTGTGACATTAACGCATTCGCAATCGTGCGTGAACGTCTTTCACCTAATGCGATGTTGTATTCACGGCTGCCGTGTTCATCGGCATGCCCTTCAACGCGCACGTGGTGATTTGGGTTATTCTTTAAGAATTCAGCGTGCGCATAAACGACTTCATAATCGCCTTCGCTGATTTCTGAACGATCATATTCAAAATAGAATTTACGCTTAGCGAGTAAATCGCGTTGCTCTGCACTACCTGCAAAGTCAGAACCGTCACCTGCACCATTTGTGCTAGCGCCGTAACCTGAATCTTTACCGTTAGCTCCATTTTTGGAATTATGGGAACAGCCCACAACACCGACGCAAAGCGCAACGCCTACTATTAAGTGACGCAACCCCCGATTTTGCATGTTTAGCTCCTTACCTATTTATTCTGAAAATTTATTCTAAAAAAATTGCAAACCGTTATTCTATCTTAAGATAGAAACGGTGACCATGCTGGTTCTTGAACACTACCTTCGCGCGCTGGCAGTCTTAACTGCCCTCGACCGTCTAACGTAACTAAACTTAAAATCTGACGATCACCTTCTCGCGTGCCATAGAGTACCATAGCCCCGTTAGGAGACAAGGTGGGAGATTCATCTAATGCTGCGTGTGTCAACACACTAACCTGCCCAGTACTGAGTTCTTGGCTGGCAATATGGAATCGACGATCCCCTTCTTCGCGGTGCATCATGACTAAATATCGACCATCTGAGGTTAACATCGGACGCGCATTATAATTGCCGACGAAGGTCACACGATCAATTTTTCGGCCAGCCATGTCCATGCGATAAATTTGGGGTTTACCGCCGCGATTAGAGGTGAAATAAAGCGAACGACCATCTTTTGACCAAGCCGGTTCTGTATCAATTGAATAACCATCGGTGATTTGCTGAATATTTTGGGTATCCATGTCCCAAAGATAAATTTTAGGACTGCCTTCTTTAGATAATACCACGGCTAATTGACGACCATTGGGCGACCAGGCAGGCGCACCATTAATCCCAGGAAATTTTGAGAGTAATCGACGCTTACCTGTGGCCACTTCAATCAAATAAATTTCCGCACGATTTTTTTCAAAAGACACAAAAGCAATTTGTCTTGCATCCGGTGACCAAGACGGCGACATTAAAGGCTCTTTGGATTTCACCAACGTCACTGGATTGTGACCATCAGCATCAGCCACTTCCAAGCTATAATGGGTACCATCAAAAGCACGCACCACCATCACATAAGCAATACGCGTGGAAAAGGCACCGCGAATACCCGTTAACTTTTCATAAATATCGTCACTGATGCGATGCGCTAAGGCACGAAAATCTTTGCGGCTAACACCATGATAGGTTTTGTTCAGTAATACGGTGTTTTCTGCGCGGGTTAGTTCACCGTTTTTAAGCGCACTTTGATTGCCTTGCGCTTTATAGACGTCTAATAATTTAAACGTAACACCAAAATGATCGCTGCCTTCTGGTTTTACAACGCCCAATACAACGTTTTCAACGCCCACTTGTTGCCATAAGCCGGCATCGAGTTCTTGTGAAACGGTATTCACGCGCGGCAATTGTTCCGGAAATAACGGCTCGAAACGACCACACATTTTTAAATCGTTACGCACCACATTAGCAAGCTCTTCAAAAGAAGCGCCCATGCCTGTGCGTCTTTGCGCGGTTTCCTCAGAACTATTAATCACCGCGATTGGCACACCGGCAACCGTTCCTTGCGTAATTTCAATATTTAGGCGCGCATTGACGCTCGAGGTTAATCCTATGAGCAAAGCAGCTAAGACAAAATGTTTCACGCAGCCTCCGGACGGAAAATAAAATCAAATTCACGAAATTCTCTCGCTAATGCAGGATCGGTTGGCATCGGTAAGGGGGATGCCTTACGAACGGCTAATTCTGCTGAGCGATCAAATTCAACGCTACCACTGGATTGAACGATAGTGACATCAATCACATCGCCTGTGGGCATTAATCGAACGGCTATCTTGCACGAAAATTTATTAAAATCGACGCCTAAGGGTTGCCGCCAATGCTGATGGAGCTTATTACGCAACATCATTTTAAATTGATCCAGCTGCGCCTGATTAACGCTGGCGGCTTTTTTAACGTTTTCATCGGCTAGCACTTTTTCTTTTTGTTTCGCTTGTTCTTGCTGCTTGGCAACTTCTGCCGCCTTTTGCTCAATCAACGCTTTATTTTTAGCTGCAACTAATTCATCTTTTTGCTTTTGCATTTTCTTCAAGGTTTCTTGTTCTGCTTTTACCTTGTCTTTTAATTCTTGCTCTTGCTGCTCTTTCACTAAACGTTGTAGTTCCGCTTCTTTTTTGAGCTGCTCATTTTTCTTTTTAAGATCAACTGACAGTTGCTCTTCTTTTTCACGCTTTTGCTTCAATTCCGCATCTTTGCGTTGTAGTTCTTGTTTTTTAGCTTGTTCTTGTTGCTTTCTCTTGGCTTCCATTAACGCCAAGCGGTCTACTTCATCTTGCAAACTCTTTTTATTCACAACAACCGCTTCAATAATTTCTTTGTTTTCATCAGGGGTTGTCATGGGCAGAAGATGCATGGTGTGATCAAAACTCGTGAACAGCAAAATACCCAGGGCGATATGTAAGCCCAGCGCTAACCCTAAAGAAACTTTTTGTGAAACCTCTTTTTGCACCTCTTGACTACCCTTTATGCTTCATCGCAACTTGTGAAGGCGCATCATCTTGTGTGACTAATCCCACACTCGGTGCACCCGCTTTTTGTAGCAGCACCATCGCGCCAATCACTTTGCCATAATCAACTTGCTTATCAGCCTTCACCAAAATTTTACGTTTGGGGTGCAGCTCAAGATCAGCCATCACGCGTAAGGTTAACGCTTGGCTATCAATGATCGCAGAAGGCGTATCAGAAATATTGAGATAAAGTCGGCCGTCTTTATCAACGCTAACGACAATCGGTTCTTTTTCAGTGGTTGGCAGTGCCTTTGCGCTAGCCTGAGGTAAATCGACAGATACCCCTTGCTGTAACAAAGGCGCAGTTACCATAAAGATAACCAATAAAACCAACATGACGTCGATATAAGGAACCACATTGATATCTGCGACGAGTTTTTTAGAATTACGCTTTCTCAGCATTATTCCACCCTCTTATTTTGCTAATTCTTCTTTAAGTGCATCACCTTCAGGCTCTTGCCAAGATTGCGAATGCAATCTGCGATATAAGGCACCCGAAAATTCATCTGCTAAATTATCATACCCGCGCATTATTTTTTGCGAGCTTGCCGTAAAACGGTTGTAAGCAAACACCGCAGGAATAGCTGCGAATAATCCTAACGCGGTGGCTACCAGCGCTTCTGAAATACCCGGCGCTACAGTTGCGAGTGTTGCTTGCTGCATGGCACCTAGCGCACGAAACGCCGTCATAATGCCCCACACGGTACCAAATAAGCCGATATAAACACTGATCGAGCCAACGGTTGCTAAAAAGGGTAAATGTTGTTCAAGGGATTCTTCTTGTCTTGCCAGCGCAATGCGCATTGCGCGCTCTGTTCCGCCCATAACCGCTTCTTGTCCAATATCTTGTTTATAAAGACGAACAAATTCGCGAAAGCCTGCTCTAAAGACTTGCTCAACGCCATCGCCATTAAAACGGCGTGACGCTAAATAATCGTATAGACGATTCAAATCACCGCTATTATTGAAACGTTGCTCAAAAGCGACGAACATTTTTTGTGCTTGGAAAAGGGCGTAACCGCGCTGAAAAATCAGCGACCAGGAAACGACCGACATCCCCAATAAAATGAGCATGACAATTTGCACTAAGGCACTGGCTTCGGTAAATAAACTTAGCAATGATAAGTCAGTATTCACGCTTTCAACTCCCTCAACATCGCCCTCAGGGCTTGTTCAAATCGGTAAAAATATCTTCAAAGGCCTGAAGATATCATAGTTCGCTTAGCATTAAGAGCAAAGTAACCAAACCTTTCAAAGGTATCAATTAAAGCTACCAAACTCAAACAATTTTCAAACATAGGTAATTAAATTAACTCATTGGATGGCATTGGCAAACCAAAATGGGCATAGGTTTGCGCCGTCACGACCCTGCCCCTTGGCGTTCGGATCATAAAACCCTGCTGAATTAAAAAAGGCTCAATAATGTCTTCTATCGTGTCTTTTGCTTCGCCAATGGCCGCTGCTAAGCTATCAATGCCAACGGGGCCACCTTGAAATTTCTCAATCGCGACTTGCAATAACTTCCTATCTAGCACGTCAAAACCTTTGGCATCGACTTCCAACAAGGCCAGCGCCTTCTTGGCTAATGATTGCGTGATCTCCCTATGCCCTTCAACTTGCGCCACGTCGCGCACACGGCGCAATAAGCGGTTGGCAATGCGCGGCGTGCCTCTTGAGCGACAGGCAATCTCAGCGGCGCCCTCTTCGGTGATGGCGATTTTTAAAACGCCACTTGAGCGCAATACAATCTTTTTAAGATCCGCTGCATTGTAAAATTCAAGTCGCTGTACAATGCCAAATCGGTCACGAAGAGGTGAGGTGAGCATGCCGGCTCGGGTGGTCGCACCAATTAACGTAAAAGGCGGAATATCAAGTTTAATCGAACGTGCCGCAGGACCTTCCCCTATCATGATATCAATTTGATAATCTTCCATCGCCGGATAAAGCACTTCTTCGATAACGGGGCTTAAGCGATGAATTTCATCAATAAATAACACATCTTTGGGCTGCAAATTGGTTAATATAGCCGCTAAATCACCGGGCCTTTCAATCACCGGGCCTGAGGTTTGCTTAATATTCACACCCAACTCGTTCGCGACAATGTTCGCCAACGTGGTTTTACCCAAACCCGGTGGACCAAAAATCAAGAGATGATCAAGGGCTTCGTG
>Ga0105045_10005959_pt1 | contig 10780 bp, 7 predicted proteins | sample MAT02_FD_78089 | JGI IMG/M metagenome (GOLD analysis project Ga0105045, IMG submission 78089) | Freshwater microbial communities from Lake Fryxell liftoff mats and glacier meltwater in Antarctica - MAT-02 (megahit assembly) | ecosystem: Environmental > Aquatic > Freshwater > Ice > Liftoff... | reverse complement strand
TGTGGTTTCACGACCATTACCCCGCAAGGGGACGGAAACAGCTACACAACCAAGCCATATCCCAAGCCTTGCCCCATGTTTCACGACCATTACCCCGCAAGGGGACGGAAACCATCCCATTCAAGCGTTGTGCCACTAGCGGCGACTGTTTCACGACCATTACCCCGCAAGGGGACGGAAACAATGTAAGGCAAGTTATTTTGGTAAATACCTGCAATTTCGTTTCACCGCCATTACCCCGTAAGGGACGGAAACTAGAGCTTCCAAAGCTGGTAGTCGTTGAAGTATGTGAGTTTTCACAGCTATTACCCCGCAAGGGGACGAAAACCTCGATTGAGGAAAAAGGGGAAAATTGCAAAGGAAAAAGTGGAGACGATTTTGGCGATCGCCTTTACTTGTAACAAAAAAATCAAAATCCCCCCTTTTTCTTAAATAGGCAACTCAGCGCACAGCCTCTTCATATACATTAGCGATCGCAATATTTAGCAAACAAAATCGACTAGATCGTAGATTTCGGTAAGAGGGATTTGGAGAGCGATCGCAAACAAATTTAAAACAGCATCCAGAGACTCATATTCATTTAAAAGCCAACCCTCATTTATCTTTTTATACTGAGCAACATAGGGTTGATATTGCTCGACAAGAATATATTCCTTAAACTCAGGAATAGACCTATAAAAATCAAATTTTTCACCTTTGTCATAGTTCTTAGTTGAGCTTGATAAGACCTCAATAATCAAAGATGGATTAATCACATTAGTACGGCTCCCACCCTCAAACATTGGCTTACAATCAATCAACATCACATCAGGATAGGTATACTCGCGATATTTGGGTATCCACAGACGCATATCATTCATATAGAGGCGATAATTTTTGCCCTTGAGCGCCGACCGTAAAAACGTCACCAAATTAATCGCGATTTGATTGTGTTCAGCAGTTCCCCCGTCATCGGTACGATTTCTCCATCATGATATTCACTTCTAAAAACAGCAACTTCTTCTAGCTCCAAATATTCAGATGTACTGTAATATCGTTTTTGCGTTTGAATTGCCGTCATGACAATGACCTCAAAAAAACTTGTATGCTGCCCAAGCCAGACCAAAGTCAAGCACCTTGCCATGCTAGCAGATTTAGAAAAAATACAAGTTGTAAACACTCAAGCTAAGGAACGCCCCCTTTCCTAATATCCTGCTATACTACCCAAAACTTCACACAGATAGCCGATTATGTATCTCGTTCTGCTAGAAACATCGGGTAACCAAAACTATATTTTCTCGACCAACAAACTCAAAGAAAATATTGGAGCATCAGAACTCACCCATCGTGCAGGAACAGAATGGGTAATACGAGCAGTTAGAGCGATCGAACGCAAAACAAGACCGTGGCAACCTGATTACACAACCGAAAAAACGCGACAAAACTTACTAGATACCAACGGACTAAACCGTCCCCTAGAAGGCGATCGCCAAGCTCGCATTGAAATTTTGGTAGCAACATCTGGCAAAGCACTATTACTAGTACGCGATCGCGAAGATGGTAAGCGGATCGTCCAATGGGTAACCAAAAAAGTCCTCCGCTACGCTGCTGGAGTAGATATATGTGGCGTAATTTCTAAAAACTTTGATTTCGGGAAGTCGGGAGGACTAGCAAAAGCGATCGCAGAAGTCCATCGAGAATTTGATGCAGTCCGTTCCAAACGTCCATCCCTCGATCTTCGCTTCCAAAGATTGCCAATCGTCGATGAATGTGCGTCCAGTGGCTTACCCGCCGCCAAGTTTGCAAAAGACAGCTCGGAAAGTAAATCGCGACCATACTCTGCTATTAGTATTGCCAAACGCAAAAATCATACTCAAGGCGAAGAGAGAATCGATGCAATGCTCAAGCGCTATGATCGAACATTGCAACTATCGCAAAGCTTGAAATTTGCTGAGGCAGAAGAAACTGAATGGCTGGCGATCGTTCATGCTGATGGCAATGGACTAGGTGAAATCTTTTTGAAATTTGACAAACATCTAGTCAATCTTATCAATAACCAAAAACATCAAAAAGGCGAACAAGCCAAATTTGCCAGCGATCGAGACTACGCTGATCGCCTGCGTGAGTTTTCCATCGCCCTCGATATTTGCACCGAAAAAGCATTTGTCACTGCCCTGAAAGCCACCTTCCCCAAGGAAAAACAAAAATCCCTGCCGATCGCACCATTAGTATTAGGAGGTGACGATCTCACCGTAGTCTGTGATGCTAAATTTGCTATTCCATTCACAGTCCGCTTTTTGCAAGAATTTGAAAAAGAAACAGCACTGACTCAAAACGCAGGCAATACCGAAATAACAATCGTTCGGGAACTAGCCAAAGTTGCATTAGGCGAATCTCGACTGTCTGCATGTGCGGGAGTAGCGATCGTCAAGCCGCACTTTCCTTTCTCAGTTGCATACCATCTCGCCGAACAATTACTCAAAACTGCGAAAACAGTCAAAACTAAAGTCACGTACCCTCAGAAAGAAGATAAACCCTATCCTTGCTCAGCGATCGACTTCCATATTCTCTACGACTCCAGTGGTACTGACCTCGACACCATCCGCCAAAAGCAACAAGTAGACAACAAACAAACCTATCTCTACAACTGCCCCTATGTAGTCACCGAACTAACTAAGCTTCAGAATTCAAATGGTAAAGAATGGGCAACTCGCCATGATTGGAACAGTCTCTACGCTAAAGCCAAAGCACTAAAGCCCAATGCAGAAAGCGATCGCCAATTACCAAACGGTCAAGTCCATGCACTGCGATCGCATCTCTACATGGGCAAAGAAGCGGCTGATGGATACTACAAACTCATCAAATCACGTTATGACTTCCAAAATCTTTTAGATAGCAAAGACTCTCTCTTTGCCCAAGATTTAGAATCTCAAATCCACGCAACCAGTTTACTCGACGCAATGGATGTCACGGCATTTTTGGATATTGAACCTACCAATGCAACGGAGCCGACTGTAAAACCATGAATAATACAGAACCCATGACAAGCAACTCCTTAGCCATTAAAACAGATTTTAAAATCGCGATCACTATGCTGAGCGATTGGCATATCGGATCGGGCACTGGACGACGCGGCGACATTGATCGCCTAGTCAAACGCGATCGCAATGGCTTGCCATACCTCCCCGCCAAGACCATCACGGGTATCTGGCGCGATGCTTGCGAGTTATTAGCTAGTGGATTGGATGAAGGCGCTAAAAATGGGTACTTCTCGCGATTAGTCGATTATCTATTTGGCGATCAACCCGCACTAGTAGAAGGTGCGATCGCCACATCACCACGCGAGGCAGCGCTATCAGTCCGTGCCGCTCATTTCCCAGAATCGCTCAGAAATGCACTTAAAAATAAACCAATTCTCAAAGAAGCGATCGCCTTCGTGAAAGTAGGAGTCGCTATCGATCCAGACAATGGATGCGCGATCGAAGATAATCTCAGATTTGAGGAAGTCGTTCGAGGCGGCATCACTCTTAATGCCGATTGCCATTTAAACCTACCAGAAAATTCTGACTTGCAAAATCTTTGCTTTGCATTACTAGCTGCAAGCACGAAATTCTTTGAAAAGATTGGCGGTAAACGGCGACGCGGTAACGGTCAATGCTCGGTAATTATTGAAGGCATACCAACTGACAAATGGATAAATTGGTTGGGCGAATATCTAAATTCTGAGAACCTAGCTTTGCCTGAGATTCCCAAACCAAATATTCAAGAGCATGAACTAAAGGTAGGAGAGCGCAATAAAGGCAATGAAAATTCTTGGCAAATCGTACATCTAAAAATTGAAACTCTTAGCCCTATTGCGATCGCCAAACGCACAGTGGGTAACGTTGTCGAAACCCTTGACTACATTCCAGGTTCACATCTACTCAGGATGGTGCGCCGTCAACTTGTTAAACATTATGCCGATCTTGCCTCAACCATTGATACGGCGATCGCACATAACGATCTGGTCATCACCAATGCCACGATCTCAATTAACGAGAATCGCGGCTATCCCACGCCTTTTATACTTTCTGGCGAGAAGTTAGGTGGCGGCTTAGCTAAAGGAGCAAAAATCTATAATCGTTTTGTTGATGACTTATCTGGAACTACGCAACTCAAAGCCGAACGCGGCGGCTACTTAAACTGTGCGATCTCTAATGATGGCAAACCCACTTATCCAAGTTATCAAAAAGTCGATACTACTACCGAAACCCATAACATTGTTGAAGATGCAGTCCAACGACCAACTGCAAATACAGGTGGCGTATATACCTATGAAGCGATCGCCGCAGGCACGATCTTTCAAGCTGAAGTCCGTGTGCGTAAACATATTGCTAATACCACTGCTCAAACTAAACAGAATTGGCAAAAAATTCTTGACGGTGAAACTGCGATCGGGCAATCGAAAAAGGATGACTATGGCAGAGTAAAAGTTGAAGTTTTAATAGTCAATCTAGATCCAGAAACTTCAACAACATCAAACCCGAAAGCTAAAAATCTCAAAGTATGGTTGCTCTCAGATGTACTACTTCGAGACGATCGCTTACGCCCAACTACTGATTTTAGCTATTTACAAAAAGAACTAGAATCGGAGTTAGGCATCACACTCACTCAATCTAATAAAAATATAGGCATTGCGCGATCGCATCGCATCGACTCGTGGCAAGTACGTTGGCAAAAGCCCCGTCCTTCGTTAGTGGGAATTGGTGCTGGCAGTTGTATCAATTTTGATGTGAGTTTGGGAGAACTAGATCTAGCCAAACTAGCTGAAATAGAGCGATCGGGTATTGGCGAACGTCGCGCTGAAGGGTACGGTCAAGTTTCTTTTAATCATCCACTTCTAACTCAATCACCACCTGCACCGCCAGAGCCTCAAAAACAGAATGGTAACTCAATCAAAAATTCAGAATCTCCATTGATAATTGAACATCCTTATACGAGGATTATCGAACGCGCTGCATGGCAAAAGGCAATCCAACAGAAGGTCTTGGCAAAAGCTGAAAACCGAAAAAGCCTCCTATTTATTGGGGTTGAAAAAGATAAACCTACAATGAGTCAGCTTGGAGCGTTGCGATCTGTTCTCAGCCGTCTACATAATTTTGATAAAAGGGAAGAAGCGATTATTTGGTTAGCCAATATTAAGGCAACTAAAAATCGTCAAGATAAATGGCGAGCTGAAAGCCTGAAGAAAATTGAAAAGTATCTGACAGAGGATAATCTTGTTTGGATTGACCTTGAGTTAGATATCGAGTCAATTACCTTAACACAGACAGGCGAAGTAGATCTTAAAAAAGAGCTTTGGGCAGAGGCGATTTATTCTCTGGTTGACGCTTGCATTCGCACTCATAAGAGGGAATTGGAGAGCCAAGCATAATCAAAGATTCTCAATAAAAAACAAACAATCAGAGGACTAAGTAAATGGCACGCAATATTCATTCTCGATGGCAAATTTCTGGAAATGCCATAACTACTAGTCCGATTAGTGTCGGTAGCATGGGTGACGGAGCGATCGTCGATTTGGCTCTAGCGATCGACGGTCAAGGGAATTACTACATTCCAGGCACGAGCTTTGCAGGGGCAATCCGCAGTTGGATGGCACGAAATTATGGAGATTCCATAGTCAATAAACTGTTTGGCTACCAAGCCGATCGCGGCGAGCAGGGAGGACATGCTAGTTTTATCACGATCGCAGATATTGCCATCAATTCTAAAAATCTATTTTTTGAGGTGCGCGACGGTGTAGGTATCGATCGCGAAACTGGTACTGCTGCTGAAAATTTTAAATACAATCGCGCGGTCTTACCAAAGGGAACAGAGCTACCCGTTAACTTTTCCATTGAGCGGAGTCAAGAAATTAATGACGAATCATGGAAACCATACGAACAAGCGATCGCTCATTTATTACACGCTTTTAAAATTGGTAAAATCTCCCTCGGCGCTGCGAAAACGCGGGGCTTAGGTCGAGTCAAGCTAAAAGGTGAGACAGATTGGGATATCAAAACCCAAGATTTGCAGACAAGGAAAGGGGTTTTGGCGGCTCTAGGATATCAAGCAAATCAAGAAAAAGAAACCCCATTTAGCTTCGATCCTGAAAAAACTAATGCTCAATCTGCTTACTTAGCGATCGAAATTAATTGGCATCCCATTGAACCCGTGATGGTGAAGGCAGAAGGGGAAGGCATTGCTGTCGATATGTTGCCGCTCACTAGCGCTGATGGCGAATCCCTAACGTTTGTATTACCAGGTAGCTCGATCAAGGGTTCATTACGAACTCAAGCCGAGCGAATCGTGCGAACGGTTTTAGGACTGGGGCTTCGTGAAAACAACGATATCAAACAAGACTATCCCATTCAAATAGATGTACCTCTAGTTAGCGAGCTATTTGGTAAAGCCGCAAAAATCGAAAATGAAAAGCAACAAGGTAAGATCGGGGCATTGAGCGCGATCGATTGCTATGCCAAGCTAGCGATTGCACCAGAAGCTTGGGCAAATATAGAATCTGCAACAACAGAGGCACAGCTAAGAACTTCTCTTAATGCCTTGGGTTTATCGGATACAAAACAAGCAATGCATGTTGCGATTGATCGCTGGACTGGTGGTGCTGCTGATGGAATGCTCTACAGTACTCTCGAACCAATTGGCTTTGAGTGGGAGCCAATTTTATTAGAGATCGATTTTGGATATCTCAAAGAACTACGACATGAGGCGATCGCATTAATCTTGTTAGTCTTAAGAGACATGATGTTAACCAAAATTCCTCTTGGCTATGCGACCAATCGCGGTATGGGGGCGATCGCTGTAGATCGTATTAACATTAATGGCTTTGGTTTAGCTGGAGATTTGGCTACATTGTCGAATTTAACGTTAGAAGGTAATCATCTGAACGATCTCAATCATGAACTACTTTCAACTCTTAACAAAAAATGGAAAGAGTGGATCGAGAAAACATCAAAAAATCAAGAGAGAGTAAAACAATGAGTAATACTAAAACATTACAAGGACGCAGATCTAAAGAAAATGTCTCTTTGCGAGATGCGATCTCTGCCTGTAACGCTTTCTTAGGCAACAATGCGATCGCCTTGCTTTATTCGCCGACGGCTTGTCAGCTTGCCCAGTTAGTTGATGGGAAGCTTAGCGATTCTGAGGGTAAAGAAATTGCACTCGAATCTATTTTTGAAGCGCGTATCTTTAATACAAGTTCTGAGTTGCGCTGGCTGAATGTTTTAAATGGCAATGGCAATGCGGTTATTATTTCAGAGAGCGATATTTCAGGGATTTTCGAGACTGATTGCAATCTGCAATATCTGGAAACGTTGTCGCAGCAATATGTTTTATGGGGAGCTGGTATGGAAAGTCCCAATAATGCATCACCTGCATGGAGTCGGCTGGGTGCGGCGCGTGTTGGCGCGATGGATGTACCGATCGCTGGGATTACAACTAGCGATCGGCGTTGCATCCTGAAGGTGACTGAGTACCTTCAGGAAGTTGACAATCACGGTAATGTAGCTGTAGTTGAAGAACGGCTCGTTCAGTTAAAAAGCATTTCTAAAAAATAACGATACAACATCAGATAGTAAACTAAGGAGGTTTGATAATGGCTACAAGTACATTCAGCATCGTCAAAATCAAAGGAGAGAAAAGATTACTGATTTCTTACATCACTGCTCAAAAAAAATATGTGCAGTGCTCTGTAAACGATGAACAACTCTCTCTTGCTCTCCTTGCTACAAAGCAAGAATCTATTGACTCGTTAAAAAATGTAGAAGTTGAGTTTGAAGAAGGAAATGGACAGCCTGTAAAAGTTCGGGAAAAGGGCAAAGAATGGGATCGCCCAGATCCTAGTATTGAAAATATTCCTAAATCTCAGCCTCATCCTCAAAATGTATCCACAGAATATTTTCATAATCCCTATAACTTTGTTCCTGCTGTGCCGCGTGATGATGCTGAAAATACAGAACTAGGCGATCGCAATCCGCTTAAAATCGGTATGGGTCATGGTGTCTATCAGCGCGATCGCTGGAGCGGTCGTATTGCGGTAACGTTGAAGACCAAAACACCGCTTTTGATTCCCGATATTTTTGATGACGAGAGCGAGGGACATAAGACTTATCCGTTAAGGATTGGGGCTGATGGGAAGCCTTATTTACCTCCGACCTCAATCAAAGGTATGTTGCGATCGGCATATGAAGCGGTCACTAACTCTCGTCTGGGCGTGTTTGAAGAACATAGCGATCGGCTTGCCTATCGCATGGAAGCAAAAGAGATAGGATTGATCCCCGCAAGAGTTAAAAAAAATGAAAGTGGAAAACTTTATCTTCATCTGATGCAAGCAGTTAAGCTGCCGCGCTATCCTAATGCGCTTCTTTGTGAGAATTCTAACGTTCAAGATCCTACAAGACCTAGTCGTAGATCGATTCCTCAACATGGAGAGTTGGTATGGGTGAAGTATAACGGGAAAAAGATGGCAACTCAAATTCAGAAGCGTGATTTGGATTCTTTTGATTGTCCAGCTTCTGATTGGAAAGAAGGCTGGGTTTGGATTGCAAATCATAATATTAAAGACAAGAAGAACGAACGAGTGTTTATTGAGAGTGATGATTTTGACGATATTCCGATCGACAAAGCCTTAAAATCGATGTGGCAAGAGCTTATTCAAAACTATAAAGATGAACATGAGAAAGAATTGAAAAAGAGAGAAAAAAATGGCGTAGCTTTTGATACGTATCTTGGGGAAGAACCCAATCAGCCTGCTTTTTCCCGTCACATCTATGAGCCTAATTCTGAAATTCTGAAAGAAGGAACCCTTTGTTATGTTGAGTTGGATGAAAATGAGGAGGTAAAATCTCTGCTTCCTGTCACTGTTTCGCGGAACTTACATAAGACAGCACCTATTAGTATTTTGGATCAGTCTCTTAAACCCGCAGCGAAGATCGATGAACTCTCTCCAGCCGATCGCGTGTTTGGGTGGGTAAATCAAAATGGTAAGGGTGCTTACAAAGGTAATTTGCGAATTCATTCAGTGAAGTGTCTTTCATCTGAATCCAAGGCGATCGATGATTTTGGAGGAAAAGTTTTACCCTTGGCTATTTTGGGACAACCAAAACCGCAGCAAGCACGTTTCTATGTAGCGAAAGACAAAGTAGGTTCTCCATTAGAAGATAAAATTAACAAACAAGATGGATATGGTTTAAAAGCAAAAGGTTTGCGAGGACGGAAAGTATATCCTCACCATAACTTGCCTATGGATGATCGGGAATATAGCCAAGCTGAACGCAGCGATCAAAATCGTTCGATTCGGGCATGGGTGAATTCTGAAACTGAGTTTAGGTTTGAGATTGATGTTACTAATCTCTCGGATGTTGAGTTGGGTGCACTGTTGTGGTTGTTGTCCTTGCCAGAAAATTCTTATCATCGTTTGGGTGGTGGTAAGCCCTATGGGTTTGGTAGCGTTGCCTTGTCGATTGATTGGGTTAATACTGATTTGCGCCAAGGTTCAGTATGGAAAGAATTTTATTCTGATTTAAGTTTGGGTGCTAAGCCCTACCCAAAGGAATCTGAAAAGACGATCGCATTTTTTCAGAATGAAGTGGCTAAAGTCTATGGTCGAGGCAAATGGGAAAATGTAACTTTTATTAAGGCGTTTGAAAAAGCTGCACGAGGGTTTGATGACGGTAAGCCGATTCATTATCCACGTTTATCTAAAGAGCAAGGCGAGTCATTTAAATGGTTTGTTGAGAATGAAAGGGTTGGCGGACAAAAGATATCGCTACCAATGTTGGTAGACGATCGCGGATTGCCTCTTAACCCACAAGGCTAATGGGTTGCTGGTGACTCATTATGTTGGATTTTAGAGAGAAATTCCTAAGTTCTACAAACTTTCAAATCGCTTGGGAAAAAGTCGCTGCAAAAAATGGTTGTGCGGGTGTCGATCGCGAAACTGTTGCCCATTTTGCCAAAAATGCTGAGGCTTATCTAAAGCAGATGATAAAGGCGATCGCTTCGGGGCATTACCATCCTTTCCCGTTGCGGCAGATTTTCATTCCTAAAAAGGCTGGTGGATGGCGAGAGTTGGGCGTACCAACTGTTCGCGATCGCATTGTCCAAAATGCATTATTAAACGTGCTGCATCCATTGCTAGAGCCGCAGTTCGAGTCCTGTAGTTTTGCTTATCGTCCTGAGCGATCGCATCTGATGGCGGTGAGACAGATAGCGCAGTGGCACGATCGCGGTTATGACTGGGTGCTTGATGCTGATGTCGTGCATTATTTTGAGAATATCTTGCGTCAGAGGTTGCTTGCCGAAGTAGCAGAACGCATAGATGCCCCTGAAGTGCTATCGCTGATATCAAATTGGCTGACCGTAGGAGTTTTGACTGAGGAAGGACTGGTATTTTCTCAAAAAGGAATCGCTCAAGGCTCGGCGATCTCGCCGATTTTGGCGAATGTTTATTTAGATGACTTCGACGAAATCTTATCTGCAACTGAGTTAAAGCTGGTGCGTTTTGCTGATGATTTTGTGGTGATGTCGCGCGATCGCGATCGCATCGTGGCAGCCAAAGATGAAATTGCGGAAATGCTGGGCGATATTGGGCTAGAGCTACATCCAGACAAAACTCAGATCGTTAATTTTAAGCAAGGTTTTCGGTTTTTGGGTCATGCTTTTGCGGGCGATCTGATCGTGCCAATGCAAAAGCATGAAGCTGAATGTGATCGCGCTAAAGCGATCGATTCGTTTCCTGACAAGAAGTTGGTTTATGCCGATC
>Ga0105045_10005958_pt1 | contig 10780 bp, 14 predicted proteins | sample MAT02_FD_78089 | JGI IMG/M metagenome (GOLD analysis project Ga0105045, IMG submission 78089) | Freshwater microbial communities from Lake Fryxell liftoff mats and glacier meltwater in Antarctica - MAT-02 (megahit assembly) | ecosystem: Environmental > Aquatic > Freshwater > Ice > Liftoff... | reverse complement strand
GGCAGGTCTCCTCGGAGCTCAAGGCGATGACGCGGTTCCGCGAGGGCAACCTCGCCCAGCCGTTCACCGACCTGGGCCGTTTCGACGTGGTGATGCTGCGCAACGTGCTCATCTACTTCGACGGCGACACCAAGGTCGACATCCTGAGGCGCACCCGTGCCGTCGTCCGGCCCGACGGGTTCCTGTTCCTGGGGGCCGCCGAGACCGCCCTCGGGATGGACGTCGGCTGGTACCGCGAGCAGGCGGGTAGCACGTCGGTCCTGCGGCCGGAGGGTGCGGTGCCGCTCGCGGCCCCCCGCACGCGACCGGGGCAGACGACCCTGACGAGCCCGGCGGCAACCCGGACGACAGCCCCGTCGGGCCGATCGACCCCGGTCGGCGCCCGGACCGGCGGCTCACCGTTCGTGCCCCCCCTGCCCCCCCCGGCCCGGACGACCGCGTTCGTGCCCCGCTCCCGCCCCGCAACCCCCACCCACGGAGGCCGCTGATGCACGCCCTGGTCGTCGACGACTCCCGGGCGATGCGCCGCATCGTCGCCGGGATCCTCACCACCCTTCACTTCCAGAGCGCGGAGGCCGACAACGGCGCCACGGCGCTCGCGGAGCTCGAGCGCCTCACGGCGGCCGACCAGATCCCCGAACTGGCCTGCATCGACTGGAACATGCCGGTGATGGACGGCCTGCAGCTGGTGTCGGCTATCCGCGCCGACCGCCGTTGGCGCGACATCACGCTGATGATGGTCACCACCGAGAGCGAGCACGGCCAGATCGTGCGCGCGCTGGCCGCTGGTGCGCACGAGTACCTGATCAAGCCGTTCACGGCCGACGCGATGGCGGACAAGCTCCGCTACCTCGGTCTGGTCCCGGCCGAGGTCGGCGCGTGAGCGTCGACGGTGAGGCCCTCGCCGAGCTGACGCAGGCGGTCTGGGAGTCGTTCGTCGACGCCGAGATCCCGCTGGTCGACCTGTACGGCGCCCCCCTGGAGGTCGGCCCGGACGGCGTCGTGGTGGGCACCATCGCCATCCACGGCCCCCACGAGGGCCGGGTCAACGTGGCCCTGCCCGCCGGGGCCGCCTCGGCGGCCGCCGCCCGGATGCTCGACATCGAGCTGGCGGACGTGGTCGAGGCCGACGTCCACGACGCCACGGGCGAGCTCGCCAACATGATCGGCGGGAACGTCAAGGCGATGCTGGAGGGCGACCACCGCCTGGGGCTGCCCTCGGTCACCGTCGCCCCCACCGACCCGTACGACGCCGTCGCGTCGGCGACCCTGCTGTGGGGCCGGCACACCCTGCTCATCACGCTCGACCGAGCCCCTGGAGGGAATTCATGAAGGTCCTCGTCGTCGACGACTCGCGCGTCATGCGCCAGATCGTCGTCCGCACCCTGCGTCAGGCGGGCTTCGACGGCGTCGACGTCGTCGAGGCCACCAACGGGGCGGAGGGGCTCGACGTCGTGTCGAGCGAGCGCCCCGACATCGTGCTGTCGGACTGGAACATGCCCGAGATGACCGGTATCGACTTCCTGAAGAACCTGCGTGCCCGCGGCGACGACACCCCGTTCGGTTTCGTGACCTCGGAGGGCTCGCCCGACATGCGCGAGCGGGCCTCCGGCGCCGGTGCCCTGTTCCTCATCGCCAAGCCGTTCAACGCCGACACCTTCGCCGACACGCTCAGCCCTATCCTGGGCTGAGCCAGGACCATCAGGAGCTTCCCATGGCCTTCACCATCACACCCCTCGTCGTCCCCGTGCCCTCGCTGAAGGGTGTTCGCGACCTGCTCGGCGAGCTGACCGGCAAGGGCATCGAGGTCGCCTCGGGCGCCGACCCGGTCGCCGTGGGCGGCGACTCCGGCTCGGTCGTCGGGCTCTACGTCGACGCTGAGCTGAAGAGCCGCGCTGTCGTCTCGTTCGACCTGCGGCTGGCGGCGTACGCCGGTGCCGCGCTCGGTCTGGTCCCGCCCGGCGGCGCCGAGGACGCCGTCGAGGAGGGCACGCTGCCGGCGACGCTGCTCGAGAACTGCACCGAGGTCCTCAACATCATGGCGTCCCTGTTCAACCAGCCGCGCGCCCCCCACCTCAAGCTCTACGCGACGTTCGCACCGGGTGAGCAGCTGCGTCCCGACGTGCGCGAGCTGGCCGTCCGAAGCGCACCCCGCGACGACATCAGCATCGAGATCGCGCGCTACGGCACCGGTCGGATGTCGGTCGTCGTCGTCCCCTGAGCGCCCGCCGCGGTCGCGGCCCGGACCGGCCGTGCAGGCACTGGTCTCACGTCGTGTAGGTACACCGGGGGTACCCCCAGCGGTGATCGCCACGTCGTCTCGCGGGTGGTCCCGGCGAGAGGGTCCGGTCGCGCCCAGGGGTCAGGGTCGGGGGAGCAGCTCGACCGACGACACCGTGTCCCAGTCCTGGGGCACCAGGGCGACCGCGTCGGCGGCGGCGAGACCACGCAGCTGGGCCGGGCCGGCCGGTCCCGACGGCTCGACGCGACCTGCTCCGCAGCGGCGCACCGGCACCAAGGAGGCCGCCGGACGACCCTTGGGTCGCCAGCCGACCAGAACCGCTCGTTCGGGCTCGTCGTCGAGGGCACCGGACAGCCCGCCGAGCAGCGGGCGAAGCAGCATCAGCAGCGCGGACACTGCGGCCAGGGGGTTGCCCGGCAGTCCCACCAACGGCCGCCCGTCAGGCAGCACCGCGAGCACCTGAGGGTGCCCCGGGCGCACCGCGACCCCGTCCACGACCAGCCGTGCGCCGACCGAGGCGAGCCACGGCCTCAGTCGGTCGGCCGGTCCGGCACCGGCCATGCCACAGGTGAGCAGGACGTCTGCGTCACCGCGCACCATCGCCTCGAGCGCGGCGTCGAGCTCGCCCACGGCGTCACCGCACCGGTCGAGGCCCGCGAGGCGCCCGCCGAGGGAGTGCACCGCGGCGGGCAGCAGAGGACCGACGGCGTCGCGTACCTGACCAGGTCGCGGCACCCCGGCGGTGACGAGCTCGTCCCCGGTGACCAGGGCGTGCACCCGAGGCGCCGGTCTCACCTGCAGGGTGTCCGACCCCGTGCTCGCCGCCAGGCCGACGACGGCTGCCGTCACGCGACGTCCGGCGGGCAGCAGCAGCTCCCCGACCACGCACTCCTCACCCCTCGGGCGGACGTGGTCGCGGTCCGGGCGGTCCCCGACCAGCTGCAGCCTCGCGCCCTCCTCCGCGACCGGCTCGACCGTGACGAGCTCGACGGGCAGGACGCGATCGGTACCCGGTGGGACCAGGGCGCCGGTCGCCACCTCGACGGCCTCGCCGTCGGTGATCGCGCGGGCGGACGCATCTCCGGCGAGGACTGTGCCGCGCACCCGCCACGGTCCGGGGCCGTGCACCGCGAACCCGTCCATGGCGGACGCGTCGGCCACGGGCACGTCCGAGGCGGCCAGCAGGGGCTTGCTCAGCACGGCCCCCAAGGCCTCGGCCACGCCGACGACCGTCACCGGCATCAGCCGCTGGTCCCCGAGGTGGCGGGCCGCCGCGCGCGCGCCCTCGACCGTGCAGTGGGCCCCGTGCACCGGGGCGGGCGCGCGGCTCAGTGCGGCACCGGGACCGGGGCGTCGGCCCGCGCCACCAGGCGGACGACCAGCGACTTGCTCGCCGGCGTACCGCTGATGTCGGCCTTGTGCCCGAGCGGGACGAGCACGTTCGTCTCCGGGTAGTAGGCCGCCGCGCAGCCCCGCGCCGTCGAGTACGGCACCACGCGGAAGTTCTCGGCCACCCGGTCATGATCGGTGAACTCGCTGACGATGTCGACGTGCTGGCCGTCGACCAGCCCCAGCCCAAGCATGTCGTCGGGGTGCACGAACACCACCCGGCGGCCGTCGCTGATGCCGCGGTAGCGGTCGTCCAGGCCGTAGATGGTGGTGTTGAACTGGTCGTGGCTGCGCAGCGTCTGCAGCAGCAGTCGACCGGTCGGCACGTGCGGGTACTCCAGCTCGTTGGCTGTGAACGTCGCCTTGCCGGCCTTGGTGTTCCACCGGCGCTCACGCGCTGCGTGCGGCAGGACGAACCCGCCCGGCTCGGCGATCCTGGCCTCGAAGTCCTCGAAGCCCGACACCACACGTGCGATGCGGGTGCGGATCGTGCGGTAGTCGTCCTCGAAGGACTGCCAGTCCGCGTCCAGCCGTCCCCCGAGCACCCGTCGGGCGAGCCGGCAGACGATCGCGACCTCGGACAGCAGGTGCTCCGAGGCGGGCTTCAGTCGACCGCGGGTGGCGTGCACCGCGCTCATCGAGTCCTCGACGGTGACGACCTGATCGCCCGAGCGCTGCACGTCGACCTCGGTGCGGCCCTTGGTCGGGAAGATAAGAGCCGTACCGCCGGTGACCACGTGCGAGCGGTTGAGCTTGGTCGACACCTGCACGGTCAGCTCGCAGCCGCGCAGCGCGGCCTCGGTGACGTCGGTGTCGGGGGTGGCCCGGACGAAGTTGCCGCCCATCCCCATGAAGAACCTGGCCCGTCCGTCACGCATCGCCTCGATCGCGGCGACGGTGTCCAGGCCGTGCTCGCGGGGGGAGGCGAACGAGAACTCCTTGTCCAACGCGTCGTGGAACGAGGACGGCATCCGCTCGAAGATGCCCATGGTCCGGTCGCCCTGAACGTTGCTGTGGCCACGGACCGGGCACACGCCGGAGCCGGGACGACCGATGTTGCCCTGTACGAGCAGCAGGTTGACGACCTCTCGCAACGTCTTGACCGAGTGCTTGTGCTGCGTCAGGCCCATCGCCCAGCACACGACGGTGCGTCGGGAGGCGGCAAACCGGTCGGCCAGGCCCTCGATCGCCTCACGGCTGAGCCCGGTCGCGGTGAGCACCTCGTCCCAGTCCAGCTCGGACAGCTGGGCGGCGTACTCCTCGTAACCCACGGTGTGGGCCTCCACGAACGAGCGGTCGACGACGCTGCCGGGCCTCTCGCGCTCCTTGTCCAGCAGCAGCCGTCCGATGGCCTGGAACAACGCCATGTCGCCGCCGACGCGGACCTGCACGAAGTCGTCCGCGAGCTCCGTCCCCGCCACCAGGCTGACCGGCTTCTGCGGGTTCTTGAACTTGATCAGCCCGGCTTCGGGGAGCGGGTTCACCGCGACGATCACGGCCCCGTTCTTCTTGGCCTTCTCGAGCGCGGTCAGCATGCGCGGGTGGTTGGTCCCGGGGTTCTGCCCGGCGACGACGATCAGCTCGGCCTCGTGGATGTCCTCGAGCATGACCGAGCCCTTGCCGACCCCGATGGTCTCGCCGAGCGCGGAGCCCGAGGACTCGTGGCACATGTTCGAGCAGTCGGGCAGGTTGTTGGTGCCGTAGCCCCGGACCAGCAGCTGGTAGAGGAACGCTGCCTCGTTGGACGTCCGACCGGACGTGTAGAAGACGGCCTCGTCCGGCGAGTCGAGGCCCAGCAGGTGGTCGGAGACCAGGTCGAACGCCTCGTCCCACCCGATCGGCTCGTAGTGCGTAGCGCCCTCGCGCCTGATGACCGGGTGGGTGAGGCGCCCCTGCTGGCCGAGCCACCAGTCGGTCTTGTCCTCGAGGTCGGCCAGCGAGTGCTCGGCGAAGAACGCCGGGGTCACCCGCCGCAGCGTCGCCTCCTCGGCGACCGCCTTGGCGCCGTTCTCGCAGAACTCGGCGGGGGAGCGGTCCTTGGGGTCCGGCCAGGCGCAGCCGGGGCAGTCGAACCCGTGCTTCTGGTTCAGCCGCAGCAAGGTCCGCCCCGTCCGGACGGCGCCCATCTGCTGGTACGCCAGCTCGAGCGACTTGGCCACCGCGGGCACACCGCCGGCGTACTCCTTGCGCTCCTCGACGGTGAGGTCGCTGTCGTCGAAGTCCTGACGGGGGGCCTTGCTGGCCACGGGCTCTCCTCTGGTCGGTGGTGGGTGCCGTGCCGGTGCGAGTGTGCGGTCAGCCGAACAGCTGCGCGACGCGGACCGAGGTCTCGCCGACGCCGTACAGCAGGGCCGCACCGACCAGCACCCACAGGGCGATGGCGGCGGTGCGCTCGGCGGCCTCGGAGGCGCTCGAGTGCTCACGGGGCGTGGAGCCCGAGCGGGGGGCGGTCTGGTTGCTCATCGAGGTCTCCGGTTGTCTCAGCGCTCGCCGACGAGGGCGGGCGCGGCGTCGGTGGACGGTTCGTGGAAGCGGCTGCTGACCGGGCGCACCAGCAGGTTGGCGATGAACCCGACGACCAGCACACCGACCATGATCGACAGCGAGAGCCTGTAGAGGTCCGCGCCCTCGGCGCCACGGCGTGTCTGCAAGTCGATGATCGAGCTGACGATGATCGGACCGGCGATGCCTGCGGCGGACCAGGCGGTGAGCAGGCGGCCGTGGATGGCGCCGACCTGGTAGCCGCCGAACAGGTCCTTCAGGTAGGCGGGGACGGTCGCGAACCCGCCGCCGTAGAAGCTGAGGATCACCACGGTCAGCAGCACGAAGACGGGCAGCGAGAGCGTGCCGAAGAGGGTGATGAGCAGGTACAGGACGGCACCGACGCCCAGGTACATGACGTAGGTGTTCTTGCGGCCGATGACGTCCGACGTGGAGGACCACACCAGGCGTCCCGCCATGTTGGCCAGGCTGAGCAGGCCGACGAACCCGGCGGCCTCGGCGGCACCGACCGAGTCGCCGAAGAAGGACTGGATCATCGGAGAGGCCTGGGCGAGGATGCCGATGCCGGCGGTGACGTTGCAGAACAGCACCAGCCACAGCAGGTAGAACTGCGGGGTCCGGATGGCGTTCGTGGCGCTGACGTTCGCGGTGGTCCTCATCGAAGCCGCGTCGGAGGTGGCCGGCGGGGTCCACCCCTCCGGCCGCCAGCCCTGGGCCGGTACGCGGACGACGTAGGCGCCCAGGCTCATCAGCACGGCGTAGGTGACACCCAGGACGAGGAAGACCGGGACCAGGGCGTCCTCGGGGTTCCCGGCGAACACGCCGAGCAGCCGGTTGCTCAGCGGGGACGCGACCAGCGCGCCGCCACCGAAGCCCATGATGGCCAGGCCCGTGGCCAGGCCCGGGCGGTCCGGGAACCACTTGATCAGCGTCGACACGGGCGAGATGTAGCCGATGCCGAGGCCGATGCCGCCCAGGAAGCCGTAGCCCAGGTAGACCAGCCACAGCTGGCCGGTGGCGATGCCGACCGCAGCGATGAGGAAGCCGGTGCTCCAGCAGGCGGCGGACAGCGCCATCGCCTTGCGGGGACCGTTGCGCTCCACCCAGGTGCCGCCGAAGGCGGCCGACAGCCCCAGCATGACGATGGCGATGCTGAAGATGACGGCGACCGGTGTGGCCTCGACGCCGAACCGGGTCTCCAGCGGCGCGTTGAACACGCTGAACGCGTAGACCTGGCCGATGGACAGGTGGACGGCGAGGGCGGCCGGGGGCACGAGCCACCGGTTGAACCCGGGACCGGCGACGGTCCTCTCACGGTCGAGTGCTGCGAGCATCGTTGCTCCTCGGGAGGGGGCTGGCGTGAAACGAGTATCTGGCTGACGAATGTGTATACAAGTGGTTCAACCCGCAAGCAATTCCACGGCGGTGGACCGGGAGCTGCGTGAGACGAGCGGTAGCCCGGGCGCGACGAACGGTCATCGCGGCCGTCCTCACCAACTACCCCGGATGCCGACCGCATAATCACGGGGTGCCGATGACGACCCGACGCCGCGTCCTGCGCCACGACAGCACCAGCGGCCTGACGACCCAGCGACCCGACTCCTTGGCCGTCGAGGAGCCTCTCGAGGTCCGGCTGTCCGGCAAGGCCTTCACCGTCACCATGCGCACGCCCGGCCACGACATCGACCTGGCCCTGGGGTTCCTGGTCGGTGAGGGCGTGATCGGTGCGGCCGAGGACGTGACCACCGTCCGCTCGCTGGACGCCGCGGTGGACGTGGTCCTGGCCCCTCACGTACCGCCGCCGGACCCGTCGCTGGAGCGCCACGTGTACACGTCGTCGGCGTGCGGGGTGTGCGGCAGCGCGTCGCTGGAGGCCGTGGACAAGGTGGCCCGCTTCGACGTGTCGGACGATCCGCTGCGGCTGGACCCGGCGCTGATCACCGGTCTGCCCGACCGGCTGCGAGAGCGCCAGGCGGCGTTCGACTCCACCGGCGGGCTGCACGCGGCAGGGCTGGTGGACCCGGCCGGGGGGCTGGTCGTGGTCCGCGAGGACGTCGGGCGGCACAACGCGGTCGACAAGGTCGTCGGCTGGGCCCTGCGCGAAGGACGGGTGCCGCTGGTCGGTCACGTCCTGCAGGTGAGCGGCCGGGCGTCGTTCGAGCTGGTGCAGAAGGCGCGGCTGGCCGGCATCCCGGCCCTGCTGGCGGTGTCGGCGCCCTCCTCGCTGGCGGTCGAGCTCGCCGACGACGCGGGCATGACCCTCGTCGGCTTCAGCCGAGGCGGCCGGTTCACCGCGTACACCCGCAGCGACCGGATCGACATGCCGCAGACGTGAGACGTCGTGAGCTCAACCGAGCAGGGCGGGGATCACCTCGCGCTCGAACAGCTCTATACCGCTGGTGTCGTAGGCCGCCTCGGGGAAGTAGACGATGGGGTACGTCATGCCCGCGGCGACGAGCGGCCGCAGCTTGTCCACGACCTGCTCCGGCGTGCCTACGCCCGGCAGGTCCGAGGCGTAGGAGGCCGTCTCGTGCTCGAGCGCCTCGGGGCTGAGCAGTCCCTGCAGGCGGGAGCGCCGCCGGGCGAGGCGGTCGGCGACCTCGGCCTCGTCGCGGCCGATCAGGATGTTGTAGTTGGCGCTGCGCGTGATGGAGCCGTAGTCGCGACCGAGGTCACGGCAGTGCCCGGCCAGCACCTCGGACTTGTGGGTGAAGCCCTCCAGCGTGCCGTCGAAGTTGGTGTAGCGCGCGTGCTCGGCGGCGATGCGCAGGGTCTTGCGCTCCCCACCGCCGGCGACCCACAGCGGGATCCCGCCCTCCTGCAACGGCAGCGGTCGGCACAGCGCGCCGTCCGTGCGGTGGTGCTCGCCCGCGTAGGTGGACGTCCCCTCGGTCCACAGCTGGCGCATGATCTCGACGCCCTCGCGCAGCATCGCCAGGCGCTCGCCCGCGCCAGGGAACCCGTATCCGTAGGCGCGCCACTCGTGCTCGTACCACCCGGCACCTATCCCCATCTCGACCCGACCGCCCGAGATCACGTCGATCGTCGTGGCGACCTTGGCCAGGTAGGCGGGGTTGCGGTAGCCCATGCACGTGCACATCTGACCCAGCCGCACCCGGTCGGTCACGGCGGCGAAGGCCGCCATCAGCGTCCAGGCCTCGTGGGTAGCCTCCTGCGTCGGCTCCGGGACGGTGTGGAAGTGGTCGTAGACCCAGATCGACTCCCAGGGCCCGGCGTCGGCGTGGCGGGCCAGCGAGCGCATCGCCTCCCACTGTCGGGCCGGATCGATCCCGACCAGGTCGAGGCGCCATCCCTGGGGCACGAACAGGCCGAACCTCAGCCTCGCGTCAGTCATGGCCGCGACGGTATCGGCGCGCAGGCCCGGATCTCGACCGGATCACCCGTGCCTTCGTGGGTGAGCGGGTCCTCGTGTCGACCACACGCCGAGCTGTCGGTTCACCATGACCCGCTCGGCGTGCCCGAGGGGTTCGGCTTCCTGCTGCAACCGGGTCAGGCCGAGGGAACGCGCGGGGCCGAGGTGAGCGACGGCGTCGTCACCCTCGCTGCGGTGCTGGACGAGACCGGTACCCCGCAGCCGCTGGACCAGGAGACCTCGGCTGGTCTGGCCGAGGTCCGGGCCGAGGCCGGGCCGAGCACCGTGGACCTGCCCAGCGGCCGCTACCGGGTCCTGACCGTGACCACCACTGACGGCTCGACCCAGTGGACGGGGTGTCGCTGGCCGAGGCCGGGGACACGTCGCTGAGCTGCTACTCGCCACCGCCACCGCCCGGGTGCCTGGTCGTGGTGCTGGGCGGGTTAGCGGTGGTCGGCCGCATCGCCGACACCTCCGACGACGTCGGCGAGGTGGCCTCGGCGTTCGACCACGTCGACCACGTCGACCACGTCGACCACGTCGACCACGTCGACCACGTCGAGGACGCGCTGGCCGAGCGGCACCGGAGCTATACCTGGGTCCGCCGCTTCGTCGCCGACGCCAGCCACGAGCTGCACAGCCCGCTGGCGTCGACCCGTGGCTACGCCGAGCTCGTGCGACCTGCTGCTGCTGGCGCGCCTGGACTCCGGTTGACCGGTCGACTCCGCCCTCGTCGACCTGCTCCCCGTCGTGGTCGCGGCCATCTTCGACGCCCACGCCGCCGGCCCCACCCACACCTGGGTTCTGAAGCTGGCCTCGGACGAGCCCGTGGTGCCGGCCGGCGAGGAAGCGCGGCTGCACCAGGTCGTGGTCAACCTGCTGGCCAACGCGCGCATGCACACCCCGCCGGGTCGAGGGCCGCGCTCCGGCTGTCCGGGCAGGGCCACGAAGCCGTCGTGACCGTCGCCGACGACGGGCGGGGGGTTCCGGCGGAGCTACGAGGGCAGGTGTTCGAGCATTTCGCCCGAGCCGACGGTTCGCGCTCGCGTGCCACCGGGAGCACGGGCCTCGGTCTGTCGGTCGTGGCGGCGGTGGTGGACGCCCACGGCGGCAGTGTCGCGCGCCTGGCCGTCCCGTTCGGCGCCACGTTCGAGGCAAGGTTGCCCCTGACCGACGCAGAGACCGACCGTCCCGCCGAGGCCTGACCCGTCCGGCACACTGGGCACCTGGAGGGCTGTCCGAGCGGCCGATGGAGACGGTCTTGAAAACCGTTG
>Ga0105045_10005957_pt1 | contig 10784 bp, 9 predicted proteins | sample MAT02_FD_78089 | JGI IMG/M metagenome (GOLD analysis project Ga0105045, IMG submission 78089) | Freshwater microbial communities from Lake Fryxell liftoff mats and glacier meltwater in Antarctica - MAT-02 (megahit assembly) | ecosystem: Environmental > Aquatic > Freshwater > Ice > Liftoff... | reverse complement strand
CCAACTTGAATAAATTAATCAAAGGAACAAAAGCAGATGGAATGCCATTGGAAGAATTATTGGCTTCAATTTCTAATTTTCCGGAAGGAATTCGCAACAATGCTGGCGGACATTACAATCACACCTTGTTTTGGACAATTTTAACACCAACAAAAAACACGCAACCATCCAAAAGATTGGCAGAAGCAATCCAAAAACAATTTGGTGGATTGGATAGTTTGAAAATGCTTTTAAACCAAGCAGCTTCAGCACGATTTGGATCTGGTTGGGCATGGTTGAGTGTCGATGCAAACAAGAAATTATTTGTGAGTTCAACACCAAATCAAGACAATCCGATGATGGATGTTGTAGATAAGAAAGGAACTCCGATTTTAGGAATAGATGTTTGGGAACATGCCTACTACCTGAAATATCAAAACAAACGAGGTGATTATTTATCGAGCATTTGGAACGTTATGAATTGGGACGAAGTAAGTCGTCGTTTTGAATCGCTTGTTCCAAAAGGAAAATTTGATGATTGGCAAGAACTGAAAACATTCCACGGAGTTATGTCTGAAACATTCCATCCAAGTGAAAAAGGAGATTTAGCACCAATTAAAGCTCGAAGTGGAGAAATGCTTGAAAAGGCAAACGCACTTTCAAAATCTAAAATCCCAGCTGAATTCAACAAGAAAGATGTAATCGCAGCAATCAAAAAATTAGCTGCGGATAGCAAAAAATTGGATAAATTGATACAGAAAAAAGCATCTGATGATTCAATTACAAAATCTCTCTTAGCTTTGCACGATACTTTTCACGTGATTGTGGAAAAATGCGTTGCAGGGGAACACGAACATTAATTATGAATTTCGAATTATGAATGGTGAATTGCAATTCATTATTTAGCTTTCAAATCTTGTTATTTTAAAAATAAAAATGGAAAACAAAGAAAATCAAATCAACATAGAATTAACGGAAGACATGGCTTCTGGAGTTTATTCAAACTTAGCGGTGATAACGCATTCTCCGGGTGAATTTGTGTGCGACTTCGTGCAATTAATGCCGGGAGTTCCTAAAGCGAAAGTTAAATCGCGTGTTGTGATGACCCCGCAAAATGCTAAGCGTTTTATGAAAGCATTAATCGACAATGTTCAGAAGTACGAGCAAAATTTTGGAGTAATCGAAGATTTTGAACCAGTTGGAGGAATGCCACCAATGACATTTGGAGGTCCTGCTACTGAAGCCTGACTTCGATACTTCGAAGAGCTCAGCATCCAAACCCTCAACCTTCGTTTTCTAGGGAAGAACTAAGGTTGCCTAGAGCTAATTATAAAAATTTCAACATCTTTTCATAAATCAACTCGTTGTTACAGTCATCTGTAGCAACGATTTTGATTTGGTGCTCACCCAAAAGTGACGCAGGAGGCAGAAAAAAGCAACTACTTTTTTCTAGTTCCAAAGTTTAATCAGGCAATACTAGATTTAAATAGGATTCGGATATTTTTTTTCATTAGCGGCTAAAATTCGAGAATTCGAGAATTCGAGAATTTTAGTCAACAGTCCAATTCTAGTAGGTTTCAGACGGTGTTTTAATATGGGGACGAAGAATCATCTAAGTTTCTAATTTATAAAAATTTCAACATTTTTTCATAAATCAACACGTTGTTACAATTGTCTGTAGCAACGATTTTGATTTGGTGCTCACCCAAAAGTCCCGCAGGTCGCTCAAAAAAGATGTAACCACCTTTGGTTTCGTATTCCATCAAATGCCATTTTCCATCAATGTATAGCTTGTATTCTTTGAGCGAAGTTTGTGATTCGAAAATCGATAATTTCACGGTCTGACTTTTCACCGTCAATCCACTTGTAAATGAAATTGGTTTAATCGTTGGAGGTAAAGTATCTGTTTGGATGGAAAATTTACCGGCATATTTTGAACTTGCATACAACCAACCATCTTTGTAAGTTGTGTTTAAATATTTTTTTCCCTGTGACGATTGAACGGCCAAATAATACTTTTCAATTGGCAATTTCGGATTTTCCAATTTCATCGAAACTTTCGTTTGATTGTGCAATAAAACAGTTGCCGAACATCCTTGCGCATCATTTGATTGACTAAATGAAACAGGTTCATAAACGCTTCCTCTCGGAAGGTAAACAGACCAATTTTCTTTTTCAATCGAGACTGAATCGTCTGGATAAAGATGATTGCTTCGAGCAGGAGCATAATCCGCAGAAATTGCACCATCCAATATTTTCAACACAAAATTTAAGCGAGATTGATTGCCTTGCGGATCATAAGCAACAAGTTCAATGAGTTTAATATCATTCGGTTTCACAGAAATTACACCTAAATTATCATTAATGTAAATCTGAAGTGGATTTTCTTTTGTTCGATAAGATTTATGATATTTCCCGCTCGATTTCAAATCTCGATGCGAATTAATATAACGTGTTTCATCAAAAGATATTCGATCCATTCTTTGTCCGAAAATGGTATCGCCATCGATTATTAAAAATGTTCCGTAAAGACCACATTCGTTTGGTGCATCATTTAGTTTGTCGTAACTGTCAAATGCAAATCCGATTCCGCCAGTTTCGCTACAAAAATTGGAAGGCAAGAACAAAGTGTCTTTCCATATTCTGAGAGAATCTCTTAAACCTGAAATAGGAACTTCTTTCGATTTTCCGCCGAATTGATAACCATCTTTAGAAACAGCATATACTTTTAGTTTACTAACTGTTGGCGAAATATTATCGGCAATATTGAAACCATAAACCAATGGATTCAAGGCATGCTCTGTTTTAGTGTTGCGTAATTCAAAATGCAAATGCGGAGCTGTTGAACTACCCGAATTTCCAGAAATCGCAATAATTTCACCTTTTTTCACAGGCAAATCACTTGGATCTAAAATAATTTCGATCTCCGCAAATTCTTGCTTTGCCTGCCGAGCAGATAAAAGTGAATCCACTTTTCCATAGAATTTACTACAATGTGCATAAACACTTGTGATTCCGTCAATATGATCTACATAAATCACATTTCCATATCCATAAGGCGAAAATTTGATTCGTGAAACAAATCCATCTTCAATGCTATGCAACGTATATCCTGTTTTTCCATTCGTTTTGAAATCAACACCCATGTGAAAATGATTCGGTCTTAATTCTCCAAAATTCGCGGCTAGTTTTTGTGATAAAAGTAAAGGAGGATGATAATCTGGATACGTTTTGACTTGCGAAAAAATAGATTGCGCTAAAAATACACGAAAGAAAAAGAGGGTGAATTTCATCATTACTTACAAATATAAACGCCTAGTCTCAATCATCTGAGCGAATAGAAACTAACTGTCCACAATCGACTGTTCAATTTTTACGCCAAGAATCGAACAAATTTCTTGTTCATGTTTAGAAGTATGTTAATTTTGTACTGAGTCAATAAGAAATGACAAGTCATATACAACATATAATCACTGAAATTCGTTCTAAGCAGAACGGGTTAATGAATATGTTGAACGCTGAGAAAGCAGAAAACACTGAAAACGTTGCAAAGATAGAAGAATTGAACTCAAAGCTCGCAGAAATGGAACTTGCGAAGTCAGTTGTTTCAATAGAAAATGCACGATTAAATTCAGAACTTGGGTCGCTCAAATCAAAACTTGGGCAATTAAAGACAGATTCTGAAGTTAAAGAACAAAATTCTTCTCAAAGCGTAAACGACAATGTTCAAATTGATGAATTGGTGAGGGAAATTGAATACTGTATTGGACAGTTAAAAAATAATGCATGAGTAAGTTGTCTATAAGAGTTGTTGTTGCTGGGCGTACTTATCCGCTGACTGTAAATGAAAATGAACAGGAAAAAGTGGTTAGGGCTGCTGAGGATATTAATAAGGCGATAAAACTTCTTCAAGACAATTATGCTGTGAAAGATATGCAAGATTTATTGGCAATGACTGCACTTCAATTGGCGTCTAAATCTGCCCCGAAATCGGAAAATACAATCGAAAAGGCTGACTATACAAAAATTGAAAGTGAACTGGAACAGCTTTTAAAAGAGCTGGAGCAGAATTAATTGGTATTCAATATTTTATTTCTCCACTGCTTTGTGAAATTTTATTTTACATCAGTGGTTTTTTTTATTTTAATAAATTAGAAAATGGACATTATAATTGGATTAATAATTGGACTTGCAGGTGGCGGAGTAGTTGCCTTTATAGTTCAAAAGACTGTTTTGAAAAGTAGAGAACAGCAAATAATTAAAGCGGCTGAAACAGATGCCGAAGTGATTAAAAAAGACAAAATTCTTGAAGCAAAAGAGCGTTTCTTAAAGTTGAAAGAAGAACATGAAGAAGTGATCAGAGCGCGCGAACGCAAACAACAATCACTTGAGGACAGAACTAGAAATCAAGAAAAAACACTTTCCCAAAAAATTGAAGAACTAGGCAGAAAAGAAAAAGCGGTTGAGGTTGGTGTGAAAGACATTGAAGTGAAAAAAGTGGCACTCGATGTCCGTCAGCAAGAATTAGACAAGATTCATCAAAAACAAGTTGCTGAGCTTTCGAAAATCTCTGGATTATCTATTGAAGACGCAAAAAGTGGATTGGTTGAAGCATTGAAAGATGAAGCTAGAACCGCAGCGATGGTTCATATTAAAGAAATTTCAGACGAAGCAACATTGAATGCAAATCGTGAAGCGCGCAAAATTGTAATTCAAACGATTCAACGTGTTGCGACGGAGCAAGCTGTTGAGAATTCAGTTTCTGTGTTCAATATTGAATCTGACGAAGTAAAAGGACGAATCATTGGTCGTGAAGGAAGAAATATTCGTGCATTAGAAGCTGCAACTGGAGTTGAAATCATTGTTGATGATACGCCAGAAGCAATTATTTTATCTTGTTTTGATCCGATTAGAAGAGAAATCGCTCGATTAGCATTGCATCAATTAGTTTCCGATGGGCGAATTCACCCAGCAAGAATTGAAGAGGTTGTAAGCAAAACACGCAAGCAACTAGATGAAGAAATCGCTGAAACAGGAAGAAGAACTGCAATTGATTTGGGTATTCACGGATTACATCCTGAATTAACGAGGATGGTTGGAAGAATGAAGTACCGTTCATCTTATGGACAGAATTTATTACAACACTCCCGTGAAGTAGCAAATCTCTGTGCTATCATGGCTGCAGAGCTGGGCTTAAATGTGAAATTGGCAAAACGTGCAGGATTATTGCACGATATTGGTAAAGTTCCAGACGAGGAGCCAGAATTACCGCATGCAATTTTAGGGATGAAAATCGCTGAAAAGTATGGTGAAAAAGAAGAAGTATTGAATGCCATCGGAGCTCACCATGATGAAATTGAAATGACGACCCTAATTTCCCCAATTGTTCAAGTATGTGATGCCATTTCTGGCGCACGTCCTGGTGCACGACGTGAGATTGTTGAATCTTACATCAAACGAATTAAGGAATTGGAAACATTGGCATTAGCTTATGATGGTGTTTCTACTGCTTATGCAATTCAAGCAGGACGTGAATTACGTGTGCTTGTTGAAAGTGAGAAAGTTTCTGACTTACGTGCAGATGAATTATCTTTTGCAATTTCTCAAAAAATTCAAACAGAAATGACGTATCCTGGTCAAGTAAAAGTGACTGTTATTCGTGAAAAAAGATCAATAAATTACGCCAAATAGGATATGGAAAGTCTGAATGGAAAACACGTTTTAGTGACAGGTGGAGCAGGTTTTATTGGTTCTAATCTCGTAAAAGCATTACTCGAAATTGGTTGTAAAGTAACCGTTTTTGACAATCTTGCGACTGGCAGAAAATCAAACATTGAGGAGTTTTTAGATAACCCAATGTTTCGATTTGTAGAAGGTGATATTTGTGATTTTGATACTTGTTTAGCCGTTTTAGAGGGAATTGATGTAGTATCGCATCAAGCTGCCTTGGGTTCTGTTCCTCGTTCTATTGAATTCCCGCATAATACACACGCAGTAAACGCAACTGGATTTTTAAATATGTTGCATGCAGCAAAAGAGAAGGGCGTTAAACGTTTTGTTTATGCTAGTTCAAGTTCTGTGTATGGCAATAGCACAATTTCTCCAAAAACAATTGGTTCTGAAGGAAAATTATTAAGTCCGTATGCTGTAACGAAGCAATTGAATGAAATGTATGCAAACGTGTATAGTAAATTGCACGGAATGGAAACTGTTGGCTTGCGTTACTTCAACGTATTTGGTCCAAAGCAAGATCCGAATGGCGTTTATGCTGCCGCAATTCCTAAGTTCATCGATAAAATGTTGAAAGGTGATACCATTACGATCAACGGAGATGGAGAACAAACGCGGGATTTTACGTATGTAAAAAATGCAGTTAAGGCAAATATGTTAGGATTGAGTACAGTAAATTCTGAAAGCTTTGGAAACGTTTTTAATGTAGCTTGTGGAAATTATTTCTCATTAAATAGTGTCATAAGTGGAATAAAGGAAAAATTGACTGAAATGAGTTTACTGCATCTTGATACGAAAATTGTTCATGGACCAGACCGGGCAGGTGATGTAAGAGATTCATTGGCAGATATTTCAAATACAGCACAAATTCTTGGGTACGATTCCTTGGTTTATTTCAATGAAGGTATGGACGAGTATTTGAAAACGATCGTGTAAAAGTGAAAATTTTTCAAAATGACTTTTTGAAATCTGTATCTGTCTTAATGACGGGAACAATCATTGCGCAAGTCATTAGCTACCTCATAACACCAATTCTTACCCGCATTTATTCAACTGAAGAAATGGGTGAATTAGGGATTTACTTACGAATAGTTGGGTTTATCTCTGTTTTGGCAACTGCGCGCTATGAAATGTCACTTCCATTACCTAAAAATGATTCTCATTCATTTCTACTTTATCGAGTTTCGTTTCGAATTGCCTTATTCTCATTACTTGGAAGTGCCATTTTGGGTGTTATTTACCTAGTCTTTAGGCAATTTGGATTAAATGATGTACTGTTCGTATTCATCTCTGTACTTAGTGCTTTGTTTGTAGTCTTAATTAATATTGGAACGAATTGGTCTATAAGAAACAAGCATTTCACCAAAATTTCCAACACCAGAATAACAGCATCATTGACAACTAATGCTTTTCGTTGGGTTTTTGGTGTATTTCATTTTGGGAGTATTGGTTTATTGCTCGCAAGTTTGATAGGATACATCCTTTCAAGCATTTCATTTGTAAGAGAATTTTTCGAATTAATTAAATCACACAAAAGCAATAAATCAAAACAAAAAACGTACGTTCTTTTAAAAGAATATAAGCAGTTTCCATCTGTTAGTTTGCCACATTCGTTGGTCGATTTAGGAAGTGACTTACTTATTGCGACATTAATTGTTACTTTCTTTTCGAAAGACATTTTTGGTTCGTACAGTCATTCCTTCGCTATTTTGAAATTACCATTAGTGGTTATTGGTGCCGCAATTTCACAAGTGTTTTTTGGGAAATGCTCGCAAATGGTCAATGAAGGCAAGTCAATTGCTAGATTACTAAAAAAAACACTAATAACTTTGTTTTTTCTTTCCATCATTCCTTTCACAGTGATTTTCTTTTACGGGGAAGAATTGTTTGCATTTGTTTTTGGTGAGAAATGGGCTTCATCCGGACATTATTCCGAAATAATGACTATTTGGTTAATGACAAATTTCTTGGTTTCACCTGTTTCTTCAATTCCAATGATCATAAATCGTCAGAAGGAATTTTTCGTTTTTGGCATAACAAGTGCTTGCATTCAGTTGTTTTCATTTGGTGTTCTGCCATTGATTTGGGGCACAAGCGACGAGTCATTCATCGCTATTTTATGGTTTGCCTCAATTGTTCAAGCGGCATTCTTTGTATTCGTTGCTTTTGCAACTCTTTATTATGCCAAATTGGGAGTTGTAAATAAATCAGTTTAGAACTCTTATTTATCTTTTAATAAGTTATCATAGATGGCATAGAACAAACTTCGATTTGCTTGTTTCGTGGCACGTTTAACAATAATGGAATGATTTATTTCCTGTACTTTCGATCTATCAATTGTCATTGCTTGATTGAGTGCATTTGAGAGGTTTTTATCTTTTACAATAATCCCATTTACCCCATCAGTTACCCATTCTTTGTTTGCTGGCAAATCTGATAAAATTGGCAGGCAGCCAAAAGCCATTGCTTCTAAAAGACTAATTGCTGTGCCATCTGTGTTTGGAATACTAATAAAAATAGTACTTTTCAAGAAGTTCGATTGATTTTTTTCGCTTGAAACGAAACCAACGAATTCATAACTTTCTGCTGGTAAGTTCTGTTCTGCTAATTCTTTTAAATATTCTGTCATGGAACCATTGCCAGCAATAATTAATTTCCAGCTTGTGTTCTTCTTTAGAAATTCCTTGACACCCAGAATAAGCTGGTCTATGTTGTATAATGGATCATGTAATCGATTGGAATAGATGATGTTTTCTTTAGCAACAGGTTCAATTTGGTCAATATCAATACCAAAGTTTGCCACAACAACATCTTTTCGACCAACAAATTCTTCGATTGCGGTTTTCATAATTTGCGCATCTGCCGTTATGGCATGTGAGTAGTTGAGTGAAATGCGCGCAAGCATTCTAAAAACGAAGTTTTTTTTCGGAAAAATGAGAACGTCATCGCCCCAAGTCGTTATCACTTGCGGTATTTTTTTTTTATTTGCAAGTGATGTGATAAAACCAACGGAATTGGCCTGATGTGCATGGATTACTGAAGGTTTAAAATCACTCATTATTTTTTTGAGTGATTTGATTGATTTCATAATGGATAAAGGGTTTTTTAGGCTGAAATTAAGTGTGACACTTTCACAAAAATCAACCTTGTGAGTGCCTACAATTAAAACTTCATCAAAATAATCGCGCACCAAGAAATAGTAATTTCTTAAATGAACAGGATTTATAGTACTTCCGGTGAGCAATAATTTTTTGGTTTTCACTTCGATTAGGATTTGAATTAATTAAGAAACATGATTTTTTCTAACGTAATAAAAGAGGCAGGCCAAACTAAAAGTAAAAATAATAAACACATGCCTTTCTGTAAAAGGATTGTTTGTCAAAGCACTTATTAGCATGATTAATGTAAAAAGAATAGCGGTTTTATAAAACCACTCTTTTCTTTGTTTGTAAAATAGGATTAAGGGGTAAATTAGCACACCTAAATATGCGATTAACCCTACCAATCCGTATCGCCAAGTATAAAGTATATATTCGTTTTCTGAATAAATTTTATTTTCGTAAAAGAAATTTTTATTAGGACCATGACCGAAAATAGGTTTTTCTAATATCATTTTACCTAAAAATTTCCAGACTTCTAACCTTCCCATCGCTGAATTACTTCCCATCGCAACGCCGTTAAACATTGAATTAGAGTAAATTGGATATTTGAAGAAACTTGAAGAAAGCATCCAAGCAATAAAATAAGAGCTAAAACAAGCAATTATTACGAGCCAATTTTTCAATTTCCAATCGGATAATTTTAAAACCAAAATTGCAATGAGCAAAACGATTAAAATAAGCATGGCAGTGCGTGATTGACATAAAAAGGTAAAAAGTAAGGCTGTGAAAAACCATATAATATTTTGTGCTTTGAATTTTAAGGGAATAAAATATACGGCGAAAAAGCAAAATAGAAGTGCATTTGTGTTCGGATTTCCTGCCATTCCCACCATGCGCTTACCTGCTGGTCTTGCTAAAGTATCTGTTCCGAAATATTTAATGTTTAAATCGCCTCTGTATGCGGTTTCAAGTATGTAGTTTATATTAAAGACATTGTAGAAATGAAATATATTGACCAAAACAAGCAGAATGAAAAAAGGTTTCACAAGCTGTTTTAGTAAAAGCGGAATATCTAAATGAGAAAAGAAAAGTATTAGAACTAAAAATTTTAGAATTTTATAGACCTCAAAATATTCATTGATTAGTGAATATCGATGGTTTAAAATAATGGTAAAAAGTATATAGGCAGCAAATAATAATAAGAATAAAAAATACTTTTCTACTTTCAGTGTCTTGCGATCTAAGAATAAAATTCCGATTACAAATGGCATACAAAAATCAACCAATTGAAGTGCCGGAAGTGAGACATGAATCGAAATGTCGGGCATGAAAAGTGTGGAAAACAAAATCATTCCACCCAATAAAAAGGAAAAGTTCACTTTACTTTGCCCAATCATCATACAGTTTTTTTAATTCTGGATACATATTTAAATAGTCTTGGTCACGGTCTCTTGTGTCACCAATAACCACCGCTGGATTCCCTGCAATAATCGAAAAATCCGGAAATTCACCTTGCACATAGCTGTAAGCAGAAACAATCGATCCTTTGCCAATCGTGGTGTTTGGTGCAATTGTGACATGAGGTCCAATAAATGAATATTTGCCAATTCGAACAGGTCCCGTTTTATATCCAACCATATTCACTCCGCCGTATTGCTTTCCATATAGGCGAATGGAATTATGACTTGAATGAGTCGTAATCGCAATAAAATTACTTAGCTGACAGCCCTCCTCAATAAGAATTTCATGGCTTGCTTCAATAAAATTAAAATGACCAATAAAAACCTTCGTTTCAAGAGTCAATTTATGAGGGTAATCGATATATGTTGAATTTGAAACGCTTGTGCCGATTATTGGTTTTCCAGCCATATTCGTAAAGCCATTAATCATTTTAGGACTGCGACGTTTGAGCCAATAATTACGCCATTTGTAGAGAAATAATCTTGGTAAATTCAACGCGTTTTTTTTTGTGTT
>Ga0105045_10005956_pt1 | contig 10785 bp, 12 predicted proteins | sample MAT02_FD_78089 | JGI IMG/M metagenome (GOLD analysis project Ga0105045, IMG submission 78089) | Freshwater microbial communities from Lake Fryxell liftoff mats and glacier meltwater in Antarctica - MAT-02 (megahit assembly) | ecosystem: Environmental > Aquatic > Freshwater > Ice > Liftoff... | reverse complement strand
TTGCGTTGAACGTGACCGCCGTGGGCGCGGCGGGGGCGGGCTTCCTGACGGTGTTCCCGTGCGGGGCGCGCCCGAACACGTCGACGGTGAACTTCGTCGGCGGCGAGGCCCGCCCGAACAACACCATCGTCGGGCTGGCCGGTGGCAAGGTGTGCGTCTACAGCGACGTCGCCACCGACGTGCTCGTGGACCTGGTCGGGTCCTTCGGGACGGCGGGCCTCGCATATCAGCCCACAGCACCGGTGCGGGTGCTCGACACGCGAACCACCGGCGCGCTGGGTGCTGGCGTTGATGTCGGCTACAGCGTCGGTGCCGCTTCGCTCGGGGCGCGGGTGCCGGGAGCTGCATACGTGAACGTGACAGCGGTCAACCATCTGGTGCCCGGCTTTGTGACCACGTACGACTGTGTGACCCGTCGTGACACGTCGACGGTGAACCAGAGCGTCGGACAAGCCAACGCGAACGGCGCGATCGTGCCGTTGGCCGCGCTGCGGTCGTGTGCGTGGACGTTCGGCGGTGGCGATCTCATCGCGGATCTCAATGGTTGGTGGGTGCCCTGAGGGCGCCTCCGGCTACCGTTGGACGGCGATGGAGCACCACCCGAAGTTCGAACACAGCCGGTTCGTCGGCGACAAGCGCACCCAGTTGGTCTACGACCTCGACTCGTGGGACGACGAGGCAACCATCAACGAGATCGTCGAACAGGGGGTGGGGCTGTGCTTTGGTCCGGACACGTTGGCCGAGGCCCGCAATCGGGGCTACACGCTGGCCACACCAGGTGCCCGTCGGCGTCATCGCAAGCCACGGTCCTGATCGGGTTCTGATGATTGCGCAGGCATGGGCAGGCCGACATGACCAGGCCGACATGAGCAGGGTGGTGTGACATGCCGGGGATGAACGAACGGTTCGTCTCGAACGGGCTGTTGCTCGCCTGTCACGTCGCTCGGCCGTCGGGCACGATCGAGCAGGGGCCGGCGGTGATCCTGTGTCACGGGTTCCCGATCGCGTCGCTCGACGCGGAGCGGGCGGGTGGCACGTTCCCGCAGCTGATGGATCGCACCGCGAACGAACTCGGGTGCGTGGCGATGACGTTCAACTTTCGTGGGTGCGGCGAGAGCGAGGGTGACTTCTCGCTGCAGGGTTGGGTCGACGATCTGCGCAACGCCATCGCACATCTCCTCACCGCGCACGCGGCCACGAACGTCATCCTGGTCGGAACGAACACCGGCGGTTCGATCGCGATCTGCGTGGCCGCCGACGATCCGCGTGTGTCGGCAGCGTGCCTGTTGAGTCCCCGCGCCGACTTCGACGATTGGGCCGAGCATCCCCGCCGGTTCCTCGATCACGCACGCGACATCGGAGCAATCCATCACCGCGACTTTCCGCCGTCGGTGGAGGAGTGGACACGCGAGTTCCGCCGCTTCCGTCCGGTTGCGTCGGCACGCCGGTTCGCCCCTCGCCCGCTGATGGTGATGCACGGCGAAGAAGACGACAGTGTGCCGGTGTCCGATGCCCGCCAGCTGGTCAACGCTCACGGCAGCGCGGAGCTGAGTCTGTTCGAAGGCGCCGGCCACAGGTTGCGTCACGATCCCCGCGCGGTTGCAGTGCTGTTGGGCTGGCTGGACCGCATGCGATCGACGCAGGTGCATCCGTCGGCGGAACGGGTGTGACGGCGCCGGTTGTCGCCGGTCAGGACAGGGCGGTTTCTTCGTCGCCGCCTGCGTGGGTGCGTGACGTGCTCGTGCTGAGCGGGACGACGTTGCTGTGGGGCGCGATCATGTTCTTCGCCGCTCGTGCGGTTGGTTGGGATCCGTGGGCGACGCCGACCTGGGGGCGATGGGACACCGGCCAGTACCTGTCGATCGCCGAGAACGGGTACATCTACGAGCGCTGCGTCGGCATCGCCAATCGGGGTCCGGAGGACTGGTGCGGCAACTCGGGCTGGTTCCCAGGGTACCCGTACCTGATGCGGGTCGGTTCGTGGTTCGGGCTCGGTCTCGACACGGCCGGCCGGATGATCTCATTCGGCGCGATGATCGGCACCTGGGTCGCCTTGTGGTTCGGGTTCTTGCGTCGGCGGCCTTTGGTTGCGGGCGCCTTCGGGATGGCGATCGCAGCGGCGTTTCCGTCGAGCGTCTACTACGGGGCGATCTTCCCGATCTCGACGATGTTGCTGGCCGCCATGCTGGCCCTGGTCTTCCTCGATCGACAACGTTGGCTGCTGGCTGGAGCCTTCGGAGCCGTCGCAGCGATGGTGTACACCTCGGGTTTCGTCGTCGTGGTCATCGCGATCGTTCCGTTGACGGCCCTGTCGGTTGGCGACTTCCGCGCCCGGGTTCGGGCTGCGCTCATGGTTGGTGTCCCCGTCGTGGTGGGATACCTCGCCGTGCTGATGAACTTCCAGCGTGACGTCGGCGCCTGGAACGCCGCGCTCAACACCCAGGCCAGCTACAACTTCGAACCGGCGATCCCGTTCGTGACCATCTGGCGGCAGGCTGAGAAGCTCGGCAACGATGCGCTGCCGGGCATCATCGGCGTGCAGACATTGGTGGTGGCAGCATCGATTGTTGCCGCGCTTGCCGTTGCCTGGAAGGACCGTTCGAATCTTTCGCTCGGCGAACGTGGGGCGCTCGTGCTGCCGTTCGCACTGTGGCTGCTGCCGCTCACGCTCGGCGGCGATCTCTCGCTGTACCGGGCCGAGTCGCTGCTGCTCCCCGTGGTGATCCTGCTGTCGCGACTTCGCTTGCCGCTGATCGCCGGATTCGCCGTGGTGTGCGTGCCGGTGTGTTACCTGATGGCCAAGCTGTTCTTCGACGCGACCTTGATCTGAGGTCCGCTGCGGTGCGCCCGAGGGTGAGCCCCGCCAGGGTGATTTCTCGTCGCAGGAGTGAGTCGATGATCTGCTCAACGCCATTGCTCATCTCCTCACTGCGCTCGAGGCGTTAAGCGTGATCCTGGTCGGCACGAACGCGGGCGGTTCGATTGCGATCTGTGTTGCTGCCGACGATCTGCGGGTGTCGGCTGCGTACCTGCTGAGCCTTAGGGACCGCCACAAGTCAACTCGGCCGTAGTGGCGACGCCGCCACGTTGCGACGCAAGGCGATCACGTCGGACGGACGCGCGATCTATCCCGCGGCGGCCCCTTAGCGCCGATTTCGACGACTGGGCTGAGCATTCTCGCTGGTTTCTCGATCACTCTCGTGACAAGCGGGGTGGTCCATCACTGTGGCTGTCTGCCGCCCGGGGAGGAGTGGATCCGTGAGTTCCGTCGCTTCCGTCAGCGCAGAGTCTCGCGCCGCGCCCGCTGTTGGTGTTGCACGGCGAGGAGGGCAGCAGCGCCCGTTTGTCTGATGCCGGCCAGTTGGTCAACGCCACTCTGGTGGTTGGACAACCGCACACGTTCGAGTCAGGTGCATCTGGGCACCGAACTCACCTGAATCCAATCGAAGTCAGCCAATCCGAACAGCTACAGTTTGGCCACATGTTTGCTGCCAGCAACCCGCTGGCGCGCCGCAGAGCGATTGCTGCCACGTCAGCAGGGCTCGTTGTCATCTCTGGACTGAGCTACACCACATCGCTGGGTCGTGAGCTGTTCCTTGTCGGATCCTCTTACGGGACGGACAGCCTCGACCGTGCATCGGTCGTGTTAACTGCCGCCACGGTGTTGGGGTCGATCATCGGCCTGGCGGCTCAGATGACGTGGGGCACAGGGCGCTCGATCCGAGGGTTTCGACTTGGGTACTGGGCGCTGCCTATTCCAGCGTTGCTGACAGCACCGATTTTCGGTTTCGTTCCGGTTCTCGCCACCTTGCTGTGCGTCATGTTGGCGGACTACCACCTCCACGCCCAGCGTGCGGCGAATCGTGAGCGGCTCCACGTTGCGCTTCTCGGATCGCTGTTTGCGTCGCTGTTCAGCATTGCTCTGTGGGGCGTGTTCGGTGCTGCGTCGGTGGAGTCGATCTTGGCTGGCTACGTGGTGGGGGCAGCCTTTCAGATGGCAGTTGCTCGTCAAGCCGGGAGCAGAGCGATCCCGGCCGGCTCGGCCGGGAGCATCGGCCCCGCGAGATCAGTCGCCGTGGCGTCGCTCGCTCTCGGACACGGTCTGCTGGCGAAGGTGCTCCTGTTGGGGTTCGACACTGGCGTTGTTGCTGCCGCTGGTTTAGCCTTCAACGCAATCTCAGCGCTGTCCGTGATCGTGGCGTATCCGTTTGCCTCCGCCGTGTTGGCCGGGCGCCGAGAAATGAACTGGTCGCTCAGACAGGTGGGGGGCGCCACGTTGTTCTTCGGCATCGTTGGGATAATTCTGTCGACTGTGTTCGAGATCGAGCAAGTAACCACCTCGCGCCTGGTTGCAGGCGCGAGCACGTCGTTACACATCCTTGGTCTGATGCTGGCATCTTTGCCTCTTGTGGTAGCTACCGGTGTGCTTCTTCGAACTCCTGCTGTGTTGAGCCGAAGCGTCCTCTTGATCGGGTCGTTGACGCTCAGCCTCCTGACCCACTTGGCGATCGGATCGTTCGGAGTGCTCGCCGGTTCGATCACCATCACCGTGGTTGCCTACGTGGTGGGCCAAGCAGCGCTCCCGCTGGCGTTCCTCGGTCGACGCAGTGCTGTACTGATGCCAAAGGTGGACGACGACTGAGCCGGAGCTGTAGGACGAAAACGTCTGGCAGCGGTCGCTAGTGCCGCGGATTTTCGGCACTTCGGATCTGGGTGTGAGTTCGGGCTGGTGAGTTGGGTCCCGGGCACGGCAAAGGGGCTCTGCGAATCTGACGGTGTTCTACGCCGTCAGAGTTCGAGGAGCCCCTGGTGGAAACTGATTCTAGGCGCATGTGCGAACTGCTTGTCAGGCTACCCGATGTCAACATCGAAGGCGTTGGCGACTGGCCGAGATGGCTCCGAATCGAGATCACCACACGCACCGAACGGCCTGACTGTCCGGGCTGTGGTGGTGGGGTGTGGCATCGCGACGACGTCGATGTCGAGTTGGTCGATCTGCCGTGCTTCGGGCGACGAACCCGACAGGTCTGGTCCCAGTCGAGATGGCGTCGCCCGAACCCGAACTGCAAGGTCGTCACCTCGCTGACTTCGTGCTCGACGAAGTCCGACGGCGGGTGCAGAACGAAACGCTTGGTCACCGTGGCCTCGAGTCTGATCCGCTCTACCGATCCCGCGAACTAATGACCCTCGCGCATGTACGTCTCGATGATGAAGCGAACGCGAAACTCGACGGGCTGCTCGAAGCAGGCGACCCGAAAAGCGAGGTCCGCAACGCCAGGCACGCAAAGGAGGTGGTGAGGTCTATCTATTCGATCGACGACCCGGTGTTGGCTGCGGAGTTCGTCACCCAGCTCGGCATCGATCTCCAAGACGAGTCCTGCCCACCAGAGATCCACCGCCTCGGGCGAGCCATCACCAAATTGCGTCACCAGATCGCTGCATGGCGCCAGGCGAAGTTCACGAACGGCCCGACTGAGGCTGTCAATAATCTGATCAAGAGGGTCAAGCGCGTCGCGTTCGGGATCACGAACTGGACCAACTACCGCACCCGATCACTGCTCTACGCCGGCCAACCCGACTTGTCGCTCCTCGAGCTCAACCCACCCTGAGATCCGAAGCGCCGGATTTTCCGCAGTGGACGACGTCCAAGACGTTTCGTGTGGCGAATCGTTTTCTTGGGAGCCTTCGTCAGAACATCGGGGTGCCACGTTGCATGACCTGCGGCCGACCCTTTCGTTCTTTGCGGATGGCGACGACTGAATCAAAGAATTGAACCGAGGAGATCTCAGACTGGGCGACCCGGCTTCGGCGGGGCACTGGAACCCGGAAATACCACGCGTGCATACCATCGACGAGGCTCTTCGCAACCTCGATAAAGGTTCCTCGTCTCCTGTATCCGCCCCCGTGCCTCAGCCAGTATGAGGTGTGGAGGTCTTCAGCAATGTACAAACCGCGTTCTGAAAGAAGGGGAAACAGCACGTCAAAAGACGCACGTTGATGTCCTGCTACGTGGCTCCCGTCATCGAGGACGACGTCCACGCCGCCCATGTCAGCGATTACACGTCTCAAGAAGTCGCCGTCGGTTTGGGAGCCGATCCGGATGTCGAGGTCGGGGCGGGTTGGATCCGCACAGCGCGGATCTATGTCGACACCGACAATGACAGCATCATTTCCAAAGTATTTTCTCCAGATTTCGAGAGAGCCGCCATAGCTGACACCTATCTCCAGAAATCGAAGAGGTCGGTAGGTGCCGTCCGGCTCAGGAACTCCTGATCGAAGATCACCCAACAGCTGGTCATATATCGAAAAATAGTGAACCCACTTGTTGATCTCCCGACCGTCGTGCTCGACAAAGAACTGAGCGAACTCGCCGTCGGGCACTGCGTCAACGGATGGAGAGTCGAAGTCTGTGAGACGAGGCGCCCCGAACTCTGTTCTGAGCGTTCGTGCCACCGATCCTACGATCGGTAGCCGCAGCGCCCTCTCGATGACGTCGTTGCGATAGTTGGGCTTCATGGTCGGCGCTCTCCTGCATTCCGGTCACCGAGCGCTTCTAAGGTCGGCACTCGATCGACCGAAGGCTATCGACCCGTCGATCCAAGGCGTGAGAGTGGACCCGAAGATGCATTGAGACGCCGAAGCTGGATGGCAGGGGGTGGGCTGAGCAAATGCCAGCACTCTCGGCAGGGTCATTCGTTGCTCTCGTCATCAATGTCGGTAGTCTTCCCTGGGCTCCAGCACCGTTCCGGGACGATTGGCCGGAGTTGAGCGCCGACTCCACGGCTTGATCGTTCCGCAACACATTGAGGATGTCATGACAAACTTTCTGGTGACCGGGGGCGCGGGCTTCATCGGCTCGCACCTCACAGACCGTCTCCTGGCTCAGGGTGATTCGGTCATCGTGATCGACAACCTCTCGACTGGGAGGTTGTCGAACCTCGACCAAGTGGCCGAGCATCCGAATTTCAGATTCGTTCCCGGATCGATCATGGACGGGGTGCTTATCGATGAACTGATCCACGAGTCCGATGTGGTGATTCATCTTGCGGCTGCTGTCGGGGTGCAGCTCATCATCGATGAGCCATTGCGCTCCTTCCTCACCAACGTCCGCGGCAGCGAAGTCGTCATCGAACACGCACACCGCTATGGCCGCAAGATCCTGGTGGCGTCCACGAGCGAGGTTTATGGCAAGAACACGGCAGATCTGCTGTCCGAGGACAGCGACCGGGTTCTCGGAGCCCCATCGATCTCTCGTTGGTCCTACTCGACGTCGAAGGCGGTCGACGAGATCCTCGCCTTCGCCTACCATCGTGAACGAGGGCTCCCTGCTGTCATCGCACGGTTCTTCAACACCGTAGGACCACGCCAGAGCCCCGCCTACGGGATGGTGATTCCCCGTCTGGTTCGGCAGGCAATCGCCGGAGACCCGATCACCGTTTACGGTGACGGCCTTCAAACCCGCTGCTTCTGTCACGTCCACGACTCGGTGTCTGCCATCGTGAAACTGATCGACAACGAACAGGCGATCGGTGAGGCGTTCAACATCGGGGCCGGGCGCGAAATTTCTATGCTCGACCTTGCGGCCACGATCATCGAGAAGACGAACAGTACGAGTGAAGTCACGCTGGTTCCCTACGACGTGGCCTATCCGCTAGGTGGATTCGAGGACATGCGACGGCGAGTGCCCGATACCCGCAAGCTCGAAGATCTGACAGGTTGGAAGGTCTCGAAGAACCTTGACGACATTCTCGACGAGACCATCGCCGAGGCGGAGTCGGAGTCTCGCTCGACACCGAGTAGTTGATGCTGGCAGCGGTCCTCTCGACCGACAATCTCTGGGGATTGGTGCTGACGACCGGCATCGTTGCGTTGATGCTGTCGGCAGCGCTGGTCCCGATTGTTCGAAGCATCGCTTTGCGGCTCCAAGTGCTCGACAATCCCGAGCAGGGCAAGATGCACACAGGGTCCACGCCCTATTTCGGTGGAATCGCAATTGCGTGTGCAGCGTTAATCGTGCCGGCGCTCTTCGCGTCGTTCAGCCGTGATGCGGCACTCGTTGCTGTTGGCGCTGTGCTCGTCGGGATCGTGGGGCTAGTCGACGACCTGCGTGACCTTCCACCGATTCCCCGCCTCGGACTGGAAGTCGTTGCGGCACTGCTTGCAGTGGCCGCTGGTGCCAGGACCGAGGTGTTCGGCGGCTGGCTGGACATCGTCATATCAGTTGGCTGGATCGTCATCATCACCAACAGCTTCAACTTGCTCGACAACATGGACGGCGTGGCGGCGAGCATCGCTACCGCAACGGCCGTCACGATCGTGGTCGCAGCTGGGCTCGAGGGACAGACACTGGTCGCTACGCTCGCCGCAGCGATCGCCGGAGCTTGTCTCGGATTCCTCATCTACAACTGGCATCCTGCCAAGATCTTCATGGGCGACGCCGGCTCGCTCACCTTGGGGTACCTGTTGTCGGTTGCGGCGCTGAAACTGCGCTGGAACACCTTCTACGAGAGCAGCATCGTTGCGGTGATCCTGATCATGTACCCAGCGATTTTCGACACGGTCCTCGTCGTCATCAGCAGGGTGCGGGCGGGTCGTTCAATCATGGTGGGCGGAACCGATCACACCTCGCACCGACTCCAGCGCCTCGGCGTTCCGATCCGTGGCGTCGCAGCGCTGCTTGCGATCGTGTCGCTGGGCTGTTCCGCCCTTGGAGTGACGGTCGGTCGCGGTGTGATCGATCCCAACGTTGCGATCGTGCCCGTCATCCTGCTGTCAATCGCTGCGCTTGCGGTCTTCCTGCGCATGCCGGTCTATGCGCTCGGCGCCGGACGCGTCGCAAAGTCGGCTTGACCCTACGGCGTTACGACGTGTGACGGTGCCCGCTCGGCGAGCAGCTTGTCGTACAACGCGGCGTAGTCGCTGACCAGCCTTCCCTCGGAGAACTGCTCGTCGGCGTGCTGGCGAGCGCGCACCGAGAACGCCTGGCGACGATCTGGGTCGCCGAGAAGTTCGCCTACCGCCGCTGCGAGCGCTGGTCGGTCACCGATGTCGACCACGATGCCGGTCTCCCCGTCGAGGACGACGCGGCGCGTCGCTCCAGCATCCGTCGCGACTGACGGCACGCCATACATGGCGGCTTCGATCAGCGCTACGGGCATCCCCTCGTTGTCGGACGTGAGCACGACCACGTCGGCTGCCGACATGACCGTCGGGATGTCCGACTGCCAACCCAGGAATCGGACGTTAGGTCCAGCCTCTGATTCGAGCTCAGGGCGAAGCGTGCCGTCTCCGACGAAGACGAACACTGCATCAGGGAACTCGTCGCGCAGGTCTTCGGCGAGCATCACGAAACGTTCGGGACGCTTGATGGCGGTGAGGCGCCCGACGAACATCAGCACCTGCGCATCGACCGGGAGTCCAAGGCTTGAGCGTGCAGTGTCCGCATCTACTTCGGCAGCCCGCTGGATTCCAGGTGCGATCGAGCAGGAACGTAACGGATCGGCGATTTTTGCTTCCACGAGGTCATCCAGCGTTCGATCTCCGACGGCGACGATGTAGGTGGTTGTCCTTCCCAGGATCCGTTCCACAGAGACGACGGCTCGGGTCGTCCACGGCCCGAAGTAACCGCTGAGCACGTGTCCGTGAAACGTGTGTACCCGAATCGGTACCCGGGCCGCGAGCGCTGCCAACCGTCCCAGCGCCCCCGCCTTGGCCGTGTGCGTGCACACGATCTGTGGCCGCAGGCGTCGGAGCTCCCGGTAGATGAACCAGATCGCGCGGATATCGCCAAGGAAACGAACGTCTCGACCCATCCCGGGAACGGTGGTGGACACCACGTCAGGGGCTCGTACTTCGAGGTAGTCGATCTCGCCTACGTCACACGAACCGCGAAGCAACGTCTGTTCGAATCCGTCCGAACCGCGGTGTCGCGTCAGTGCTGTCACCACTAGGGCGGCGCCTCCGACGTTGGTTCGGGAGATGATTCGTACCAATCGAACCGGCGTGTTCGCGTCCGTCGAGAGTTCAACCATCGTGTTGCGCTATCCAGGTCCCGGTCTGACGCAACCCATCATCCAGGTCGACCGACACGATGGTCGGGAGGAGTTCAAGGAAGCGGCTGTTGTCGGCTTGTGAGCTCGGCATTTCACCCGTTCGATTCGCAGGGTACTCCACGGACGACGAGCGTTGTAGCAATGCGGCTATGCGCCGGATGAAATCATTGAGTTCGGCGCGTGTCACAAATGTGAGGTTCATCGGCAGCCTCGAGGTGACGCCGTGAACAACTGCATCCGCCAGCACCTGCGCAAGCCTACCCACGTAGGTGAAATCGCGGCTGCGTGCCGTTGCCGTAGCGTGGAATCGGCTGCTGGTGGCGCGCGGCAGAACCTGACCGCTAAAGCCGGAATCCCGAACGACTGCTGGTACGCCGAGACATAGATCTCGCCAGCGAGTTTGCTTGCCGCATACGGACTCATCGGCATGCAAGACGCTCGTGTTCGGGAAGTTCCGGGTTCGAGCATTGGACGCTGCTGGACGACGCAAAGGATCACCATCGGATTGTTGGCCTTGGCGCGAGCCGCTTCGAGCACGTCGGTTTCGTTGACGTTGCCGACATGACTCGCCACCGGATCAGTGATCGCACGGGGCGCCGATGGTCGCGCCGCCAAACGGATCACGTCGCCGGCTCCGGCGAAGGCAAGGCGGTCCTGTGGGTCCGTCCTTGCCCGTCACGTTCCCGAGGATGCCGTCAAAGGCCCGAAGAAGGGATTCGGCGTTCCGCTGGCG
>Ga0105045_10005955_pt1 | contig 10787 bp, 3 predicted proteins | sample MAT02_FD_78089 | JGI IMG/M metagenome (GOLD analysis project Ga0105045, IMG submission 78089) | Freshwater microbial communities from Lake Fryxell liftoff mats and glacier meltwater in Antarctica - MAT-02 (megahit assembly) | ecosystem: Environmental > Aquatic > Freshwater > Ice > Liftoff... | reverse complement strand
GGGTAAAACTTGGACCATTATTGCCAATACAGGCCTCTACTCGGCGGCCAGTGCTGCTCCGCCTGCTGCGCCCATTTTACTGCCCATTGGCACTACATTTATGGAAAACCCCATTCCGAGCGGCGATTATTTCCTCACCGGTGTGCACATAGACGCACAAGGATATTCTATTACGGTGCGAAGTGAAACGGGTCAAATTTTGACCATCGGTAATGGCTGTTCTTATCCAAATCCAAGTATTACATCCGATTTGAGTGGGCCATTTTGCTTGTTCTCGCCGGCCGTGCCCCTCAGCGGTGTACCCGGAGATGCCAATATTATTAGTCAAGGCTTTACGGTGAATGGCGTTCCCGCCACCGAATTTGACCCCAGCCAAGGCGTGGGTGCGTATGAAATCATTTACACCGTAAATGGTGGCGTACCCAAGGCGTTTGGCCCGAACGACCCCGGTTGTATCCAAACAATTAGATTGTTTGTAAATGTGGTAGCGACGCCTGCTAACTTAACTTGCAATAACTTGGTTGTCTTGGCTTTAGACGACGATGATTGTATGGAAATCATTTTGCCCGACATGATTTTGGAAGGCTCTTATGGTTGTTTTGACGACTATATTGTAGAAATTGATAAAACCTTGCCGCTGGGCAATGGCCCTTGGCTACCCGGTGTGGTAGATGCCAATGATATCGGCAAAACCTACCAAGTGCGGGTGAGGCACCTGGTGAGTGGCAATAAATGTTGGGGCAGTTTGAAAATTGAAGACAAGTTGCCACCGCGCATGACTTGCGAAAATTTCTCAGTGCCTTGCAATACGCCCAATTTAACGCCCGATTATTTGTTCAATATATTGGGGATTCTGGCGGCACAGCCTATTGTGACTGATTGCCAGAATTTCACCCTGACGTATATTGATTTGACCGTCAACCAAAACTGTGCTTCGGGCCTGACGAAAATCATTACCCGGAAATGGACCGCCAGAGATGCCAGCGGCAATACTGCCATTTGCGAGCAAACCATTGGCTTGCTTCGCCCGACCCTTGCGGATGTTGTTCTGCCCACCGACTACGACGGAATTGATGCGCCCGGCTTTGATTGCAGCGCAGCCTACCCTACTCCCGATTGGATTGAAGGTCAGGGACTTCAGGGCTATCCGTATGTATTTGGTGAACCCGACGGGTGCAGTATTAACTGGGAATTCCACGACTTTAAAATTGAAGTGTGTGATGGTACTTATAAAATTCGCCGCGGATGGACCATCGTGGACTGGTGCATCGGCGATGGCTTTATTGTCAACCAGATTATCAAAGTAGCAGATAAGCAAGGCCCGGATATGGCTTGTCCGGCCAACTTGACGGTTTCAGTCAACCCATTTCAGTGCTGCGGAACCATTGATTTGCCGAATATCATCCTCAAAGATGAATGCTCGCGCATCAACAACATCAGCGGTATGGTGACCACCTTTGATCCGTTTACCGGCGATGAAACGGGCATGTACCTCATTGGCGGAACGCTGCAAGACTTCCCCGGCAACAACTGGTGGGACCGAGACACGATGGCCGCATTTGGCTTTACGCCTTGCCTGCCAGTAGGCCCACAGATTGTCACATATACGGCACAGGATGACTGCGGTAATACTACTTCTTGTACTTTCCGCATGACCATTCGTGACTTTGTACCGCCCGTAGCGGCTTGTGACCAGACAACGATTGTATCCATTGGATTAGACGACCCGCAGGATTGCTACGGCCCAGCAGGCCCGAATGGCCAGCCGGTGGGCTTGGATGATTGCGAATTTGGCGGCGTAACTTGGTTGAAAGCCACCACTTTTGACGATGGTTCTTATGACAATTGCAATGGCGTGAAATTTACCGTTCGCCGGATGGCGCCTTATTCCGATTGCATTACAGGCTTGAATAGCCAGCGTGGCACCCTTCCTTGTGATGCGCCCAACCAGAGTTTCCCAACGGAGTTTGACCGCGCGATTGGCGAGCAAGATTCTATCAAGTTTTATTGCTGCGAAGTCGGCACCATTCAAACCGTGATTTTGAGCGCGTATCAAGTAGATATTACGGGCAATATCTCGGTAGGCCCCGACGGCTCACTCTTGAAAAACGAGTGTATGATACAGGTAGAAGTGCAGGAAAAAATCAAGCCCAGTTGCTTACCCCCTGCACAAGTAACCGTGAATTGTGAAAGTTTTGACCCCAGCCTCTGGGCGTATGGCAAACCTTTGGTGGCCGACAACTGCTGCCTCGATACCGCCCGCGTTTATCAAGATCAATGTGGACTGACACATACCCCAAACTACGCACTTTTCGACACCGTGTGCAACAGGGGAACCATTACGCGCAGCTTCCGTGTGTTTGACTGCCATGGACAGAGCAGCCAATGCACGCAACGCGTCATTGTGACCTACGAGCAGGATTATTTCTTTAAGTTCCCCGATGACTTAGTGGTCATTTCTTGCAACGACTCGGCTCGATACAATGAACCCGTATTCTTTGGTGAAGATTGTGAACTATTAGGCATTGGGTTTGAAGATGAAATTTTCACGGTAGTACCGGATGCTTGTTTCAAAATAGAGCGCAGCTGGACGATTATTAACTGGTGTACCTACGACCCCAATTTGGGTTGTATTCAAGTGCCGAATCCGAATCCGAACGCCATTACCAACCACCCGACCAACCGGACGGGACCAACGGTATCGGCTTGCGGAACACCCGCCCCTTGGGCACCGACCAATGTAAGGATTTCTCCTACCGACCCTTCTCCGACCAATTACTGCACTTTTTATAACAAAAACGCCAACTGCTACAAATACAAGCAGATTATCAAAATCATTGATGGCGTGGCACCCGTTGTAGAGAATTGTCCTTCTGACACCGTTTATTGTGACGTTACGCCCAATAATGCCGGTTTGTGGAACGACATGGATTGGTGGGACAATACCATTCAAAGTCACAACCTGTGTGAAGGCCCTACAGATTTGGGGATTACGGCTAGAGATGCCTGTTCGGGTCCCAACCTCAATGCGCATTACCTGCTGTTCCTCGACCTTGATAACAACGGCACGATGGAAACCGTGATTAACAGCCTGAACCCACCGCCTCCGGGTCTGGTATTCTTTGGCAATGCGAACAATCCGAACTTTAGTGGTGGCACGCCGCGCGTATTTGATAACCGAGGCTTGCCCACCAATCAGACCTATCAGTTCTCTTTGTTTCAACGTTTTAATGCTACGGGGACAAAAAAATTGTTTTCCGTTCGTTGGAATACACAGCAGTTCCCGAATGTTTATATACCGGTTGAACTCCCTTACGGCACCCACAAAATCAAGTGGATTGTACAGGATGGTTGTGGCAATGAGGCGGTCTGCGAGTATAATTTTACCGTACGCGACTGTAAAGCACCCACCGTGGTATGCCTAAATGGCTTATCGGTGAATATTATGCCGACAGGCATGATTACCCTTTGGGCTTCCGACTTCTTGCAATATACAGAAGACAATTGCACGCCTACGGGGCAGATTAAAATTGGTATTCGCAAATGTGGTGCAGGAACCGGATTCCCGGTGGATGCAAATGGTAATCCGATTACCAACGTATCGTTTGATTGCAGCGAGCAGGGCACGCAATGCGTAGAGCTATGGGCCATGGATGCGGCAGGCAATGCCGATTATTGTGAGACCTATATTATTGTACAAGACAATCTTGGCAATTGCGGCCCGAACGCCGGAATTAATGTAGCGGGTGTGTTGAAAACCGAAATGGTGGAAGGAATTGAAGAATCTATGGTGCATATAGATGGCACCAGCAACTTTACTCCACCGTACTCATATTTTGACTTTTCGGATAATAATGGGGTGTACGAAGTGATGAATAACGTGCCCATTGCGGCTACTTTCAACATCGTGCCAGAGAAAGACGACAACCCCTTAAATGGCGTAACCACCTACGATTTGGTGCTGATTTCCAAGCACATACTGGGCACAGAGCCGCTGGATTCGCCGTTTAAAATTATTGCGGCGGATGCCAATAAATCGGGGTCAGTGACCACATTTGACATTGTAGAAATTCGGAAATTAATTCTGGGTATTTACAGCAAATTGCCCAACAACAACGCTTGGCGTTTTGTGGATGAATCGTTTGTATTCCCGAATTTGGACAACCCGTTTGAAACTACTTTCCCCGAAACAGTTTCGATCGCAGATGCCATGATTGACCAGATGGGCAAAAACTTTATGGGCGTAAAAGTAGGTGACCTCAACTACACCGCTGTAGCCAATGCAACCATGCAGGCCGAAGAGCGCAGTGTTGGAGAGGCCTATTTTGACTTGCAAGATCGCTTTGTAACGGCGGGCGAAACCATAGCGGTTCCTTTCCGGTCAGCGCAGGATTTATTGGGTTTCCAATTCACGTTGAGTCACCCGGCATTCACCCTGCTGGACGTGGAGGAAAGTACCGCAGTGAGCGCGCAGAATTTTGGCACATTTGAAGGGGCCACTACCGTATCAATCCAAGATGCACAACAGTTTACGCTTCGTTTTAAGGCCCATCAATCGGGCAATTTGAGCGATTTGCTAAGTGTTTCTGGGGCGGTTACTCGGGCCGAAGCCTACACCGCTCAAACGGTGGCACAAAAAGCAAAACTGTCTGTCGCGCTCCGTTTTGACGGTCAGAAAGTTTCCAGTGTCGGATTTGAATTATATCAAAACCAGCCCAACCCATTTGTGAATCGCACGGCTATTGGATTTTATTTGCCCGCAGCAGCCGAGGCAACGCTTTCGGTACTCGACGAAGCGGGCCGATTAGTGTACCAGCAAAAAGGTCAGTTCTCGCAAGGCTCGAACAGTATTTCGCTCGATCGGGCTTTGATCAATACATCGGGGGTGTTGTATTACAAACTAGAAACAGCCACCGATGGTGCTACGCGTAAAATGATTCAGGTGAAATAGGCCCCGGCTTATTGACCGACCAAACGATGTGAGTCATCCCCGATGTATTAGGGGGTGACTCATTTTTTTATGCCCTTTTTGGCGAAGAGAGTGCCTACAATTATTCTTTACAAATGAAAATTCGCCCCTATACTCAGGTAAACGATGCCGTGTTCATCCCAACTTTTGCCATTATTGTAAATCAAATTCAAAGCCAACTCCAAGGTAAGAAAAGGGAAAAGACGATATTCAGCCCCCATTTGAAAGGGTAAGTACCAGCTATTGGGTTGTTCAAAGGGATATTGCACGCTGTTCCGATTTTCAAAGGCATAATTGCCGAGCAAAAAACCACTCTCTAAAAAAGCCCCCATTCGGTAGCGGTTTTTTTTGTCTAATGGATGGAGTAAGTACCCCCTTAGCCAAATACCAGCCATGTAAAAATTTTGGCCGGGCGTTTCAAAATTGTCGGCTCGAATGAACCGATACTGAATACCCCCATACAAATTGGACGCTACAGAAACACCCGCTCTTGCCCCAATAAAATACTCCGAATAAAACAGATTATTCCTTCTGCCGACAAAATCTTCTGCGTAGCCATAGTGGATACCCAGTAAAAGTTGATTGCCAAACGGATGCCGATGCCCGTTTTGGGCAAGCACCATATTAGGCAAGAAGAAAAGCAGACAAAACAGGCATTTTTTCATTTTTCACAGCGGTATTTAGAAGAATTGGCATCGTTGGTCCGGGTATAAGCGGGCGCTAGAAAAATATTTACGTTCTCTTTACGCAATATTAACCGGATATTAATCAATAGAATGACAATAGGTGACAAATTTATCTTAAACCTTTGTACAACCTTTCCTTTTAATTTACATTTGCAAGCGTTTTTCACCAACACAAATTAATTTGCTAAACATGAAAAAATTATCCATTCTTGCTTTTGTCCTTTTGTTGGCAGGCACCATGAGTGCTCAACATCAGCGGCGCGTATTGCTTGAAGAGTTTACCAACGCTTCTTGCGGCCCCTGCGCTAGCCAAAACCCTGTTTTCCATGCCACGTTGGAAGCGAATAAAGAGTTTGTTACCCCCATTAAGTATCAAACCAGCTGGCCTGGATTCGACCCTATGAACGTACAAACACAGGCAGAGGTTCAGCCCCGTGTTAATTACTACGGCGTAACTGGTGTGCCGAATTTGCAGGAAAATGGCACAGCGGATATTTTCCCGCTGACGACCTACACGGCTGACATGATTCAAGCCGCTTACAACACGCTGACGCCTGTAACGATTAGCATCAGCCACTCACTGAGTGCTACATTTGATTCTGTTTTTGTCAGCGTTGCGGTTACCTCTGATGCGGATCTCTCTGGCAACTTGCGCCTTCGGGTCGTAGTGGCAGAAGACGAAATTAACTTTGCTGAAGCCCCAGGCTCTAACGGAGAAACTGATTTCTACGAAATCATGCGCAAAATGCTGCCTAACCCAACTGGTACGGCAACGGGCGCATTCACCGCAGGCGAAACCAAAACCTACAATTTTGCTTGGAAACTGCAACACTTTTACGATATTAACCAAATGTCGGTGGCCGCATTCCTTCAAAACGACGCGACTAAAGAAGTATATCAGTCAGAGCGCTCTGAGCCTTTGACTCCTGCCATTGCAGGCGTTGGCGTTAATGTGCCTTCTGCCAACGTATTTGCTTGTGTTGGAGGCTTTTCTCCTTCTTTCACGATGAACAACACCGGTACTGAAAACCTGACCAACGCAGCCCTTCGCTACCGCCAAGGAACAGGCGCTTGGACTTCCTACGACTGGACAGGTGACTTGGCTCCAGGTACTTCCGAAGACGTGTTGCTGAGCGACATCGTAATCACGAACTCAGGCTTGGTGAATGTTGAAGTAGCGGTTTTGTCTTCTAATTTGGGTATTCAAACCAACTTGGCTGGCTCTAGCGCTACCATTCGTGTATTGGCTAGTTTTGGCCCAGCACAAGCACTTCCTTTTGTCAACACTTTCCAGAGTGCCGTATTCCCTCCTCCAACTTGGTCAAGCATCAATGTAGGAGTTAATGGCTGGAAACTGGCAACCAATGCAGGTTCTGGTAGTACACGCTCTGCTCGTTGCAATTTTTACGACATGGCGGCTGGTCAAATCGCGTATTTGAATACGCCAAAAATTGATCTCAGCACAGCTAGCAACGCTAGTACGCTTACTTTTGACCACGCGTACGCTCCTTACAGCGCAACTTTTTTTGATGCATTGCGCGTAGAAGCCTCTTCTGACTGTGGTGTTAACTGGGAAACTATTTTCTTCCAGTCAAACCTCCAGTTGGCTACCGCACCTGCTTCTAATCCCGTATTCGTACCAACATCCTCTCAGTGGGCGCCCTATTATGTTGACATATCTCAGTTCAATGGTCAATCTGAAGTGTTGATTCGCTTCGTCGGCGAAAGCGGCTTCGGTAATAACCTACACTTGGACAACGTAAATGTGACCACCACAGTGGGTACTAAAGAGTTGACGCTGACTGCATTTAGCCTAGTGCCAAACCCTTCACGCGATTACGCAGAGGTTCGTTTCGGTTTGCAAAATGCTCAAAGTGTACAATTGATGGTGTACAGTGCTGAAGGTGCACTCGTGCAGGCTCAGCAGTTGGGCGAATTGGCTTCTGGCGACCACGTGGTTACCCTCAAAGCAAACATCCTTCCTTCTGGCAACTACCGTGTGGTGTTGCAAGGCAACGAAGGCGTTTCTAGCACACAGTGGGTTGTAGTAAAATAACCCACCCATTTTGCTAAGAGTGTATTGAGTATTTTATCTGAATACACGCAAAAAGAGACCGTCACATCCTTGTGTGGCGGTCTTTTTTTTGGGCTACCTTTGACGGAAATTTTTTGATGGCCTTGTCCGAACCAAAAAACTTGACTTACCGGGTGCTTATGCGAAAAAACCGCTTGTTTCCGGCCCGATGATGCTATTCTTATGAGAATTTACCTCATTGCTGGAGAAGCCTCCGGCGACTTACATGGTGCCAATTTAGTAAAGGCATTATTCGCGCAACGCCCCTCGCTCACTTGTCGGGCTTGGGGAGGCGATTTGATGCAAAATGCGGGTGCAACCTTGGTGAAGCACTACCGCGATTTGGCGTTTATGGGCTTTGTTGAAGTATTAAAAAACCTGCCTACTATCTTGCGAAATATTGCTTTTTGCAAACGTGATATCCTTGATTTTCAACCAGATGTGTTGGTGTTGATTGATTATCCGGGCTTTAATATGCGGATTGCCAAATGGGCTAAAAAGCGCGGCATTCGGGTGGTGTATTACATTGCGCCCCAACTGTGGGCTTGGCATGCTTCCCGCGCCCATGCCCTTCGGCGAGATGTGGACAAACTGCTGGTCATCCTCCCTTTTGAGCCCATTTTTTTTCAACAATACAACTTGAAAGCCTACTTTGTGGGGCATCCGCTGCTCGACGAATTAGGGACTACTATTAGCCGTTTAGAACGCCCCCAAAAAAGCAAGCAAATCGCCCTTTTGCCCGGCAGCAGAACCCAAGAAGTAAGTAGAATCCTACCGCGCATGCTCGAAGCCACGCGGTCTTTTCCGGAATATACTTTTGTAGTAGCGGGCGCGAGTTCCCTTTCAGTGGCCTTTTATCAACCTATGCTAAAGGCGTATCCGAACGTGCAACTTAAACAGGGTGAGACCTATAATATATTACGCCAGTCTTGTGCGGCGCTCGTAAAATCGGGCACCTCCACCTTAGAAACCGCGCTGCTCGATGTACCGCAGGTGGTGTGCTATGCGGGCAGCCCCATTTCGTACAAAATTGCGAAGCGCCTAGTAAAGGTGCGATACATCTCTTTAGTCAATCTAATTATGGACCAGCCTTTGGTGCAAGAACTCATACAGGATGATTTAAAAGAGTCTAATCTGGTGCCGGCCTTGCGCCATATTCTCAGTGAAAAAGGGGGCACGGATATTCGGACTGGGTATGCCGCCTTGCGCGAGCGATTGGGCGGAGGCGGGGCTTCTGAACGCGCGGCAGAGATGATTTTGCAATTTGGAGACCTGGCGCGATAAAGAGTAGTACACAAAAAAGCGGGGCACCATTTATTCAGTAGTGCCCCGCCCATTATTTATAAGCCTCCTATTTACTTCAGCACCACAAATTTCTTAGTCAAAGTACCATTAGCCGCAGCAATACGGGCCAAATAAGTACCCGATGCCAAACTTGGTAATTGGTAGCGCAAGGTCTCGTTGGTCAAACCTTGACGGTCTTCCATGATAATCACGCGGCCGCTCAAGTCGGCAATGGTAATGGTTACATCGGTCGCCGAAGCGAAATCCAAGCCCAGTTGAAGTTGATTTACCACCGGATTTGGGAAAATACGCATGGTATTATCCGGCAAAGCCTGCTCATCGGTTGTTCCAGCCAGTACAATGTGCATACGCAACAAGGCATTGATATTGCCGCCAAAACCATTCACATTCCAATCTGAGTTAAATACAAACGTGGATGGGAAGAAATAGAAAACATCGTCATTGAATGCGTGGAAAGCATTGGCACTAGCATTGGCATACTCCATAACCGCCAAATAGCGGGTATTGGGCTCGAGTATAACACCCGGATTGCCAGAGTCCAAGTCAATTAGGCTGACACGCTGTAGGTCGTAATCCTGAATGGTGTCCGGTGCTTCGTAACTGGCCAAACCCAACAATTCAGTGCTATTACTTACCAAAGAAGACGCATCAAAATCAGAAAAATCTTCTGCAACATCTGCATTCACCTTGAAGAGATACAAGGCGGCTTCTACATCTCCTATCGCAATGTCATCTGCATTGGAAGTGAAAGCAAACTCGAGTTGAGTAGCCAAATACGTCTCAGATGAGCCACCCGTTCTGAACAGGTTGGCCACGGCCCAATCGCCGCCAGCACTGGGACGGTAGCCCTGTTCGGGGCCGTCTTCTTTGGCAAATACATCCAAACTCACCACAAACGGCGATTTTCTGGCATTATCCAATGGCCGTTGATCCACAGAATCCGAAGTCACGGTGTAGCCAATTTCATACAAGCCAGGCGCCAGTTCAGGCGCGTAAGTGCCGGGAAACAAGAAACTGCTGTCCGAAACACCCGGGGCCAAGCCAGGGATATTGAGTGTTTGGGTGTGTAAAGTAGCACCGCCATCTTCTTTTACAAATGCCGTCAGTATAATATTGGTTTGTGGATTCAAACCATTGTTGCTCAGATTTACTTCAAAAGCGAAGGTATCGGTCGCAATTTGTGTGGAAGGCGTAGCGAAACTAGACACCGGATAGAAAAATGCACCAATCGCCAAGTCGCTGCGCGGCGATGGATTCTTGTCGAACACTTCGATGTCGTCGAGGCTCCACATGTACTCATAATTACCGGTCCACTGCCACTGCAAGCGAACGGTTGAACTGCCAGCCGCGGTGGCAGAAATGTCAATAATGGGCGTTGCTGGATTATCCGACCAGCGCTTAGTGGTGGTAATGCCACTAAAAACTTGGTAACTGGTCCAGTTTGTGCCATTTGTGCTAACCCGGAGAACGGCATTCGCATCCGCTCCTTCAGTAAATACACCAATATGCGTCTGGAAAGCGACGAATACTTCACTTTTCCCTGAGCAATCAATGGTAGCAGTTGTCAGACGGCTCACGTGGTTGGCAGGCAAATCTCCCGCCTGGTCTGAATCTACCACCATAGAACCGGTGCTTGCAGTAGCTGCATTAAAAGGCACTTGCCCATTAACGGCATCGTCGAAGATTGGAGCGCAACCCGCGTTGGTATTGCCCAATAAAGGATTCGGACACCATCTCCAGAGTACGTTTTGGT
>Ga0105045_10005953_pt1 | contig 10788 bp, 6 predicted proteins | sample MAT02_FD_78089 | JGI IMG/M metagenome (GOLD analysis project Ga0105045, IMG submission 78089) | Freshwater microbial communities from Lake Fryxell liftoff mats and glacier meltwater in Antarctica - MAT-02 (megahit assembly) | ecosystem: Environmental > Aquatic > Freshwater > Ice > Liftoff... | reverse complement strand
CCGCCATGATCGATGAACTCCGCATCGGATCGGATGCCACGGATCTGCGCGGTACTTGGGCAATGGGCCAGTGCGGGGCGAGTATCGTAGCGGGCAGCGGGCGATCCGATAGCCCCGGCCCCAACGTTTCTGCCGCGGGATGGGACGATATCCAAGGCGGTTCGAACCGGCCCGAAATTAGCATGGGTGCTTACACGAGCAATAGCAATCAAGTGACTGCGAAAAGCAAACACACGGGCGGTGTGAACATCGGATTCTGCGATGGCAGCGTTCGGTTTGTGAAGAACCAAGTAACCTCCACGATGTGGTTCGCACTCCACAGCAGAAACGACGGTCTTACCCTTCCAACGGGGGACTGAAATGCGGGTGCCTCTTTTCTTCCTGATCTGCTGTGCCGGTTTGGCAGGTTGCGGCTCTCCGAAAACCGCGAATTTGAAGGGTTCGCTCGCATTGGATGGCCAGCCCTTCGCGTTGCCCGCTAACGCCGGGGAAGTGTTTATTTCATTCCACGGCATTGGTTCGGACGGCAAAATCGACATTTTCAAGAAATACGGTGGAACGGTTTCACCGAGTGGCAGTTTTGAAATCATCGCCTCTGCCGGGGAACTTCCCGTCGGTACCTACCAGTGGTCAATCGATTCCGCTCCGGGGAGGGTCAAAGAATTCGAACCCTTTTCCTACGATAAATCTAAAGCTCGAGTTGAACTGAAATCAGGCCCGAATCAGATTGTTCTCGATTTGAATCAACGATAAATCGTCTACGTTCGGGTTTGCCGCGGATACCTTCCATCATTTCGCCTTCTGCATCCAATTCCGGATGGCGGTAGCGAACGCTTCGGGCTGTTCGAGATTCGATAAGTGCCCGGCGTTCGCAATCACTTCCAACGTTGCGTTCGGCAACTCCTTCACCATGGCTTCCGCGAGCGCGGGGGGCGTGATCGCATCCTCGGCTCCCACGATCACGAGTGTCGGGAAGGGCATGTTTTTCAGGCTCGCCGTGGAATCCGAGCGATCGCGCAAGGCCTTCAACGCGGCGATGACTCCCTCGCGGGATTGCCGCGATGCCGTGGTTCGCACCCGTTCGACAATCTCCGGCTTCGATGCGCGGGTCGATTCGCAAAGCAGTTTCGGAAGCATCTGTTCGATCAAATCGGCGGGGGTTTGCGTGGCCATCGCGGCGATCGTCTTTTCCCGATTCGCTTTGGCTTCTTCGGTATCGGCATCGGCACGGGTATCGGCGAGAATCAGCCCGCGCAATCGCTCGGGGAACTTTCGGGCGAAGGCCAACGCGATGTAACCGCCCATGGAAAGCCCTCCGAGAACGAACGGCGTATCGATGCCGAGTTCTTCCATCGCCGCGGCGAGATTGTCCGCGTAACTATCGATCGTCCAATCTTCATCTGGCAGCGGGGTGCCGCCGAAACCGAAGACGTCCGGCGCAAATACGCGATGATCCGTTCGGAGGTTCGCGGCTTGGGCTTCCCACATGGTGTGGTCTTGCGGGAAGGCGTGGATCAACACGAGAACCGGCTTATCGCCCGAGGCTGCGGGCTGCATTGGAGGTTGCGTCATCGGAATTCCAAAAAAAATGTTGGGGCGGAGCGCCCCCGGGGTAAAACAATAGGTGAACCCCACCACGGAATCCACACGCCATGAGATTTCCGATCATACCGGCAATGCTTCTCATTCTATCGGGAGTGATGGGTTGCACCCGCCCGCCCGCCACCATCTTGCAAGGCAAGCCACCCGAAGTGATCTTCGACCTCCCCGCCACCGAATCCTTGGCCGATTACGAAGAGTTCACGGGGCGAATCACCGCATACCGAATCGTCGACGTTCGGGCGCGGGTGACGGGGCATTTGAACAACGTTCTCTTCAAAGATGGCGATGAAGTGAGAGTTGGAACGCCTTTGTTCGATATCGACCCGCTTTTGTTCCAAGCGGAATTGGAACGGGCGAAAGCCGCGGTGAAACAGGCCGAGGCCAAAGCGAACCGGCTGGCGCGAGACGACAAACGCGCCAAAGAGTTGCTCCCTCGGAACGCGATCAGCTTGGAAGAAGCGGATCGAATCGCCGGGGAACTCGCGGAAGCGAAAGCGGCCGTGGAAGTGGCGGAGGCCCTGAAAAAGCAGGCTCAACAAAACATCGACTACACGCATATCCTCTCGCCGATCAAGGGTCGCATCGGCAAACGTGCCATCGACGAAGGCAACCTCGTGAAAGCGGACGATACCTTGCTCGCCACGATCGTCTCCATCGACAAAGTGTACGCCGATTTCGATGTGGACGACCGCACCCAATTGAAACTGGTGAAATCCGGAGAACTGGTGTCCGCCCGGGAAGGCAATACGAAAGTGCGAATCGGCCTCCCGGATGAAGAAGGCTTTTCGAAATTAGGAACCCTCATTTTCGACGATAACAAACTGAACTCCAGCACCGGAACCATCGGCATGCGGGCGGAAATCGATAACGCCGACCGCTTGATGCAACCGGGGTTGTTCGTTCGCGTGCGGATTCCCCTCGGCAAGCCGAAGCCTTCGATCTTGGTTCCGGAAACCGCCATCGGCACAGATCAGGGTCTGAAGTTCGTGTTCGTGATCGATGCCGAAGACAAGGCCGTGAATCGCCCGGTGAAGGTTGTCATGCAGGTTTCACGCAAACGGATCAAAGGTGGGCCGGAACAATTCTGCGTGGTGGAACCCGTATCCGAGAAACCGAACAGCGGCGTCCGCGAGGGGGATCGTGTGATCGTCGATGGATTGCAGCGGGTGCGGGCCGGTGCAAAAGTGACGCCGAAACCGCGGGATCCAGTTGCCTACCTGCCGCTCGCCCCCGCATCCGTAGCACCCGCCTCGAATGCTCCACCCGCTTCAGTCAATGCCGGTTCCCAGTAAAGCCGTGGTATACCGATTCTTTATCGATCGCCCCATCTTCGCCACCGTGATCTCGTTGTGGATCGTGCTGGCCGGGGCCTTTTCGTTCTTTCGGTTGCCCATTTCGCAGTTCCCCCTCGTCACGCCGCCGACGATTCAAGTCGATTGCAACTACCCCGGCGCCAGCTCCGAAGTCGTTGCCAAGACGATCGCCGCACCGCTCGAACAGCGGGTCAACGGCGTCGAACAAATGCTGTATATGTCCTCTCAGTGCACCAGCGATGGCACGTACACTCTCACCATCACGTTCGAACCGGGAACGAACCTCAACCTCGCCCAAGTGCTCGTCCAGAACCGGGTAAACTTGGCGATACCCGAGTTGCCCGAAGTGGTTCGGGCCATCGGGGTAACGGCCCGCAAACGCTCCCCGGAACTTTTGCTCACCTTCGCCCTCAGTTCCCCGGACGGCACTTACGATCAAGTCTATCTGAGCAACTACGCTTCGCTGCACATCAAGGAAGTGCTCACCCGCGTGCCCGGCGTTTCGGATGTGACGATCTTCGGCCAACGCGATTACAGCATGCGCGTTTGGATCGACCCGGATCGGCTCGAATCGCGGGAACTCACAGTGCTCGACGTGGTCAATGCCATCCGCGCCCAGAATACCGAAGTGGCGATGGGGCGTATCGGCCCGCAACCGGGGGAAATCAACCGCCAGTCGCAGTTCGTCGTGTCCACGCCCGGCCGACGGGAAGATCCGGAGCAATTCGGCGAGATCATCGTAAAATCGGGGGAGAACGGCGCGATCACCCGCCTCCGCGATGTGGCGAAGGTAGAACTCGGCGCCCGCTCGAACGACATCGCCAACCGCTTCGACCGCCGCGAAACGGTCGGCTTGGCGCTCTTCCTTCAGCCCGATGCCAATGCCCTCGATTCGGCAGCCGAGTTGAAATTGGCAATGATGGAGTTGGCGAAGGATTTCCCGCAAGGCGTGCATTACGAGGTGGGCTACGATACCACACCGTACATTCGTTCTTCGATCCTCGAAGTCTTCAAGGCGCTGCGCGATTCGATCATCCTCGTTTCTATAGTCGTGCTCGTCTTCTTGCAATCTTGGCGCTCGGCGTTGATACCCCTCGCCACGGTGCCCATCGCCATCATCGGTACGTTCGGGGCCATGGCCTCGCTCGGGTTCGGTTTGAACAACCTCACGCTGTTCGGCTTGGTGCTCGCCGTGGGTATCGTGGTGGACGATGCGATCGTGGTGGTGGAAGCGGTGCAACAGCGGCTCGAACGGGGCGATTCCCCCAGGGAGGCCACACTGAACGCCATGGGCGAAGTCACCGGGCCGGTGATCGCGGTGGGGGCCGTACTCGTGGCCGTGTTCGTGCCGTGCGCTTTCTTCCCCGGAATCGTCGGGCAGTTCTTCCGCCAGTTCGCACTCACCATCGCCGTATCGACGATTATTTCCACGTTCAATTCCCTCACGCTCTGCCCGGCGCTCGCCGCGAAATTGTTGAAGCCGCACAACGCCCGGCCCGATCTGCCGACGCGGATCATGAACCTGCTGTTCGGTTGGTTCTTCCGGTTATTCAATCGCGGGTTCGAACGCCTCGGCAAAGCATACATCTTCGGCGTTCGCAAATTCATTCGTATCCCCATCATTATTTTGATCCTCTACGCCGGGGCGGCCGGCGTGGCGTACCGCGGGTACTTCCACCTGCCGATGGGGTTCATCCCCACCCAGGATAAAGGGTACATGATCGCCAGCATCCAACTGCCCGATGCGGCGAGCGCCGAACGCACCCGCGAAGCGATCGATAACCTCGCGAACATCGCTTTGAATTTTGAGGTGGCGATCCCCGCCGAACCGGGCGAAGAAGGCGCGAAAGAAATCGAGGAAAAGGACGGCAAGAAAGTGTGGGTGAAGTACGTCAGGCCGATCAAGCATTGCAACGCCGTGGCGGGCAACTCGTTCGTGCTCAGCGCCTACGGTTCCAATTTCGGTTCGATGTTCATCATCCTCGATTCTTTCGAGAACCGCAAACCGCACGAAGAATTGTACGTCGATAACATCCTCGGCCCCTTGCGTGCGGCCATCTCCAAGAAGATGCCGGAAGCCCAAGTGAACATCTTCGGTGCCCCGGCGGTGCCGGGATTGGGCCGGGCGGGCGGCATGAAGTTCATGGTTCAAGATCGAGGCGAAGTCGGCTATCTGGCTCTGCAAGGCCAAACGGAAAGCCTCATCGAGAAGGGGAATCAGCAACCCGGATTGCAGGGGCTGTTCACCGTATTCAAAACGAACTCGCCCCAGTTGTTGGTGAAGGTGAACGATAAAGAATGCGTGGCCGAGGGCGTCGATCCGCTCGACGTATATGCGACCATGCAAGCGATGCTCGGCCAAAGGTACGTGAACGATTTCAACCAGTTCGGCCGCACTTGGCAGGTCAACGTGCAAGCCGATCAGCAATACCGCGGCATGGAGCGGGATACGCAACGTTTGAAGGTACGCAACAAGAGCGGTCGGTTGGTTCCCATCAGCGCGTTGACCGAGATCGTTTCGGTGAGCAACCCGCTGGTGGTGAGCCGTTACAACATGTACCCCGCCGCGGCGATCAACATGAGCGTGGCCCCGAAAGCCAGCACCGGTGAAGCCATCTCGGTGATGGAACAACTCGCCCACGAACAACTCCCGAACACCATGGGCTACGAGTGGACGGAGCTCACCTTCCTCGAACAACGATCCCGCGATACCGGCATGGCCGTTTTCGGTTTGGCGGTGTTGATCGTGGTGTTGGTGCTCGCGGCCTTGTACGAAAGTTGGTCCCTGCCGTTCGCCGTGATTCTGGTGGTGCCCACCTGCGTGGCCTGTTCGCTCGTGGGAATTTGGATTACGAATTGGGATACCATCGCCGCGAGCGATTTCGCGTTCCGCTCGTTCGGGTGCGAGTTCAATCCTGCCACCGCATTGGGCTTGATGCAACCCGGCAAGGAATACGGCGTGAATATCGCTTCGAGCATCGGCATGAAGAAGCAGGACGTGAACATCTTCACGCAGATCGGCTTCGTGGTGTTGATCGGCCTCGCTTGCAAGAATTCGATCCTCATCGTGGAGTACGCCAAGTGGCAGCGCGAAGCCGGGGCGGATCGTGCCACAGCGATCCTCGCGGCGTGCCGCCAACGGTTGCGACCGATTCTGATGACCTCCCTCGCGTTCATCCTCGGCGTGATGCCATTGGCGTTCGCCAGTGGGGCCGGCGCAGAAATGCGGCGGGCACTCGGCATCGCCGTGCTCTCCGGCATGCTCGGCGTGACGATCTTCGGCATCTTCCTCACGCCGGTGTTCTATGTCGCCGTCGATCGTATGGTCTCCGGCAAGTTGTTCCAATCGGCGCCGGTTCGCAGAGTATCGCAAATTCTGCTGTGGCCGCTCCGGGGTTCGCGGAAGCTTGTCGTGAAAGTGATGCGGCCCAATCGAATTCCCCCGCCCCCCGAACAGAACGGAGGTTGAACCGTGTTCGCTCGCTTCTTCATTGACCGGCCGATCTTCGCTGCGGTGCTCTCGATCCTCGTCACTCTCGGGGGGATCGTCGGCTTGGCGCGGCTTCCGGTTGCCCTGTATCCGGAGATCACGCCGCCCACCATTGAAGTGAGTACGCTCTACCCCGGTGCGCACTCGCGCACCATCGCCGATACCGTGGCCGCGCCGATCGAAGAGCAGGTGAACGGCGTGGAAAACATGCTGTACATGTCGAGCACCTCCACGAACGATGGGGGTTACACGCTCACGGTGACGTTCAAACCGGGCAGCGATTTGAACATCGCCCAAGTGCTCGTGCAGAACCGGGTGAACATCGCTACACCGAAACTCCCCGCCGAGGTGAAACGCCGCGGCGTGCTGGTGAAGAAGAAATCGCCCAGCACGCTGATGATCATCAACCTCTCCTCCCCGGAAGACAACCTCGGCGACCTGTACCTCAGCAACTACGCCACGATCCAACTACGAGACGAACTTTCTCGCTTGGAAGGCGTCGGTGATATCGTCTTCCTCGGCCAACGCGATTACAGCATGCGGGTGTGGCTGAACCCGGAAAAACTGGCGGTGCGGAACCTCAAACCGGCCGACGTGACACACGCCATCGAACAGCAGAACGCCCAAGTGGCGGCGGGCCAGATCGGCCAACCCCCCGCCCCGAACGGCCAAGCGTTCCAACTCACGATCAACACCCTCGGGCGATTGAGCGACCCCGAACAGTTCGCCGAGATTGCCATTAAGACGGATACCGAAGGCCGGGCGGTGCGGATGTAAGCCGTGACCGAGAAGATCGAACTCGGGGCCGCCGCGTACGATCAAACCTGCACGCTCGACGGCAACCCTAGCATCGCCCTTTCCATCTTTCAACTCCCCGGCTCCAACGCCATCGAAACGGCCGCCCGCGTCAAGAAAAAGATGAAGGAACTCGAAGCCCGTTTCCCCACCGGGGTGAAGTATCAGATCGTGTACGATACCACGCCGTTCATCGAAGAATCGGTCGGCGAAGTTTTCCGCACCCTGCGGGACGCCGTGATTCTCGTGGCCCTCGTGATGCTCTTATTCCTGCAAAGCTGGCGTTCCGCCATCATCCCGCTCGCGGCCGTGCCCGTGGCAATCATTGGAACGTTCGGATTTATGTCGCTGGCCGGGTTCAGTCTGAATACGCTCACGCTCTTCGGGTTGGTGCTCGCGGTGGGTATCGTCGTCGATGATGCCATCGTGGTGGTCGAGGCGGTGGAGTATCACTTGGCCCGCGGGCTATCCGCCCGCGATGCGACGACCGCCGCCATGAACGACGTGGCCGGCCCTGTAATTGCCGTGGGGTTGGTACTCGCAGCGGTGTTCGTGCCGTGCGTGTTCATCACCGGTATCATCGGCGAGTTCTTCCGCCAATTCGCCGTCACCATCGCCATCAGCACGTTACTCAGCGCGTTCAATTCTCTCACGCTCAGCCCGGCGTTGTGCTCGCTGCTGTTGAAACCGCACAAGCCAGGCGAACGCCGCGAAAAGCCCTTGCCGACGTGGGCGATCCCCGTAATCCTCGCTTACGCCGCCGTGGAATTGTTGTTGCCGGCGTTGAAGCCCACGCTGAACGGTTGGGCCGCCAACGCCCCCGCATTCTTGCAGCCGTGGAAACCGTGGCTCCCGATGCTGATTCTGGCATTCGCCGGAGCATTGCTCGGCTTGATCTTCGCCAAGCCGTTGAACTGGTTTCTGGCATGGCTCTTCCGCAACTTCAACGCGGGCTTTGATCGGCTGACGCACAGCTACCTCCGCGGCGTTCGCTTGGTTCTGTTGCTCGCGCCGCTCGCCCTCCTCATCTACGGCGGTGCCCTCGCCGGCACTTGGCAACTCTTCAACACCACGCCCACCGGCTTCATCCCACCACAAGACAAAGGCTATTTGATCGTCAACCTGCAACTCACCGATTCGGCATCGCTCCCGCGAACCGAGGAAGCTTCCAAAATCGCAGATCGCTTGGCTCGACAAATCCCCGGCGTGAATCACACGGTCGCCGTCTCCGGGCAATCGGCACTCCTCGGCGGCAACGCCGCGAACTTCGCCACGATCTACGTGATGTTGGACGATTTTGAATATCGCTTCGCGGCGGATCGATCCGATGCTGCCATCGCGGAGAAGTTGCGCAACGCTTGCCAAGAGAACTTGTACGCAGCCACGGCCACCGTGTTGGGTGCCCCGCCCGTGGATGGACTCGGTGCCACCGGCGGCTTCCGCTTGATGATCGAAGATCGCCAAGCCAACGATTCCAGCGGCCGCGAATTGCAGAATGCCTCCGATGGCGTTCTGAACGAAGCGAAGAACACTCCCCAACTCACCGGGCTGTTCGCGGGGTTCCGCGCCGATACGCCGTGGCTCGAACTCAAGTTCGACCGCGAAGCGGCCGAGGCCCTTGGCATCGATATCGCCGACGTCATCAAGGCCATGCAAACGTTCTTCGGTTCCGAGTACGTCAACGATTTCAACCGCTTCGGCCGCACTTGGCAGGTGACCGTGCAGGCCCACGAACGCTATCGCAACGATTTGAAGGATCTGAAGCGCGTTCAAGTGCCCAGCCGCACCGGCGAAATGGTTCCGATCCGCAAATTCTTCAACGTGAAAGACATCGTCGGCCCCGTGATGGTGGTGCGGTACAACCTGCACCCGGCTTCGCCGATCTCCGCCAGCCCCGCGCCGGGAACCAGTTCCGGGGAAGCGATTACCAAGTTGTTCGCCATCGCCGAAACGCAACTCGAACCCGGCATGAAACCCGAATGGACCGAACTCGCCCTTTTGCAACTCGACAGCGGCGATACCGTGATGTGGGCGTTCATTCTTTCGGTGGTACTCGTGTTCCTCGTCCTCGCGGCCCAGTACGAAAGCTGGACATTGCCACTGGCAGTGATCCTCGTGGTGCCGATGTGCTTGTTCTCCGCCGTGCTCGGCGTGCGCTGGGCGAACCTCGATATCAACATCTTCACCCAGATCGGCTTCGTGGTACTGGTGGGCTTGGCCTGCAAGAACGCCATCCTCATCGTCGAGTTCGCCCGCAAGAAGCACGAATCGGGAATGAGCATCAAGGAAGCGACTTTGGCTGCGTGCAAGCTCCGCCTGCGGCCCATCGTGATGACCTCCGTGGCGTTCATCCTCGGCGTGGTGCCGTTGGTGCTGGCCGAGGGAGCCGGGCACGAAATGCGCCACACCTTGGGCACCGCCGTGTTCGCCGGGATGATCGGCGTCACCCTCTTCGGCGTGTTCCTCACGCCGGTGTTCTTCTTCACCATCCAATGGATGACGGATCGAATACGAGGCGAACAACAAATCTTGGCATCGCCCGACAAATCTGCGACACTATTCTAAACGCTGGGGGACATCGTCCCCTTGCGAACCATACAGGGGGACATCGTCCCTCCGATTTTGTGAGTGTCCCCCTCCATGAATATCGCTGCCTGCCTGCTGGCCCTCACCCTCGCCGCAGAACCTGCAAAGAATCCGTTCCTCTTCAACGAGGGCGACCGCGTCGTCTTCCTCGGTTCCACACTCATCGAGCGCGAGCAGAAGTACGGCTACTGGGAACTCGCCCTCACGCTATTGAACAAAGACAAGAACGTGACCTTCCGCAACCTCGGCTGGAGCGGCGACACCGTCTGGTGCGAATCCCGCGGCAGCTTCGACGGCCCCAAGGCCGGCTTCACTCGCACGATGGCCTTCGTGAAGGAACTCAAGCCGACGGTGATCGTCCTCTGCTACGGACAGGTCGAATCCTTCGACGGCCCGGATGGCGTGAAAAAGTTCACGGAAGGGTACGAGAAGCTGATCGACGGGTTGGCCCCGACCAAGGCGCGGATCGTGTTGATGACGCCGACACCGTTTGAGAACGTCGCACCGATCAACAATGCCGAACAGAAGAATGACAGACTGAATCTCTATTGCAAAGCAATCAAAACGATTTCCGAAGTGCGAAAGCTCCAATGCTATGATCTATTCAATGGGCCTCTGGGCATTAGCAAATTGACTGAAAACGGCTTCCATCTCAATGAACAAGGTTACGCATTTACGATGGGCGAATGGACTAAAGTTGGCATTCCCAACAGTGTCGAATCAATGAGACTTGTTGCACTCCGCCAAGCGATCATCGCCAAGAACGTCCTCTTCTTCAACCGATGGCGGCCGCAGAATCAAACGTACCTATTTGGCTTCCGCAAGAAGGAGCAAGGGCAGAATGGCAAGGAAATCGCCGAGTTCGATCCGCTGATCGAGAAGGCCGAGAAGGACATCGCCGACCTTCGCATAAAGTTGAAATAAACCAGTCTAACCACGGAGGCACGGAGACACGGAGAAGAGCAAAATCATTTGAAAGAAAATCTTAATGTCTTCTCCGTG
>Ga0105045_10005950_pt1 | contig 10790 bp, 9 predicted proteins | sample MAT02_FD_78089 | JGI IMG/M metagenome (GOLD analysis project Ga0105045, IMG submission 78089) | Freshwater microbial communities from Lake Fryxell liftoff mats and glacier meltwater in Antarctica - MAT-02 (megahit assembly) | ecosystem: Environmental > Aquatic > Freshwater > Ice > Liftoff... | reverse complement strand
TTGATGTTTGAATAGGCGGCTTCACTATCAAATTGGGCCTCGACGCCAGCGAGGAACTTGCGCTCCTGTTCTGGAATTCCCAATCGCTCGAACGTGCGCTTCACGTCCTCCGGCACGTCATCCCAAGAACGTTTCGGCTCGGTGCCCTGCGAGAGGTAATAGCGAATATTGTCGAAGACGATATTCTCTAGGTCGTGACTTGCCCAATGTGTCGGCATCGGCATGCTTTCAAACTTACGAAGGGCTTCTTTGCGGAAGGCGCGAACCCAGTCGGGGTCTTTTTTTACGTCGCAAATAAAATCAATCGTCTTCTCTGTGAGTCCCGTGCCGGCATCGAATGCGTAGTCCACGTCATAGCGAAAATCGCCAGTTGAACGGTCAATGTTGAAATCAGATTTTGTGAGAGTTTCCATGGTTTCCTTTGTATTACGCGGCAGAGAGAATTTCTTTCTCCACCCATTCGTAGCCGCCCTTTTCGAGTTTCTTTGCGAGATCCTTGTCCCCGCTCATAACGATCCGTCCATCCACCATCACGTGGACGACATCGGGGATGATGTAGTCCAAGAGCCGCTGGTAATGCGTAATAATAATCATGCGACGCTCGGGAGACCGCAGGGCATTTACCCCGTCGGAAACGATGCGTAGGGCATCAATATCAAGGCCGCTATCCGTCTCATCAAGAACGGCAAATGTCGGATCTAACATGGCCATTTGCAAAATCTCGCAGCGTTTTTTTTCGCCCCCAGAAAATCCTTCGTTGACGGCACGAGAAGTAAAATTGCGGTCGATCTTCAATGCATCCATCTTCGCGTACAAATTCTCATAGTATTCAACAGCATCGAGTTCCTCGCCCTTACCAAGCCGCGCTTGCAAAGCCGCTCGGATAAAATTGGCAATCGTCACTCCGGGAATTTCCATCGGGTATTGAAAGGCCACAAATAACCCAGCACGCGAGCGCTCGTCGGGTTCATCGAGCGAAAAAAGATCGGTCTCACCGAGCATCACACGGCCCTCAGTCACTTCGTAATCAGGATGACCTGCAAGCACCTTCGCAAGCGTGCTTTTGCCGCAGCCATTTTTTCCCATAATCGCGTGGACTTCTCCGGCGGGGACTTCGAGGTTTACGCCACGAAGGATTTCGCGGTCGCCAATACGGGCATGCAGGTTTTCGATTTTCAAAATGGTGGTAGGGTTATTTTTTGCAGGCAGAACAAACGCCGTGGAGGGTGACCTCGCTGCGCGTGACGACGAAGCCTTTAGGCAGATTCCAGACATCCTGTGCGCTGTGGCCTTTGGCGATCGGGATATCAAAAACTTTGGCGCAAACGTCGCAGATAAAGTGAGCGTGGTTAGAAAGATTCGCGCAAAAACGGGACGCTTCGCGATCCACGTTGACTTGCTTAGCAAGGCCACATTCTACGAGCGTCTCTAGGCAATTATAAACTGTGGCGAGCGAAATGCCCGGGATCCGCTGCTTCGCGCGAAGGAAAACCTCAGTAGCTGTCGGGTGATCCCGTTCGGCAAGCAACACCTCATAGACACCTCGGCGTTGCGGGGTGAGGCGATGCCCACTATGGCTGATCGTCTCCTCATACGCATCGTGATTGGTGGCTTCCTTCGGCATGCATCCAACCTAAGCAGGTTTTGAACAATATCAAGAACTATTCTAAAGTTCATCCTCCGTCATCGCATGCCAAGCCATAAAAATATCTCGATTTTCTTCTCTACAGAAAAAAATCACCCTGCCCGCCGAACGCCGCGCTGACCTTTTTCAGTTTCCACTTTCCGGAGCCGGTTATGATTGCGCCGCGCAGCTTTGCGATCTCGTATCGGGAGAATTCGAGTTCAGAGTCCACCCCCTCCTGCTGCGCTTCGAGCTGGAAACGCCTTTTGCGGCGAATGTGGTCTCGCTCAAAATCCGTGGTGGAAGAAAATCTCCAAGCGGGCTGAGATTTGAGGTATCGTAGGTGCCGGGAAAGTTCTTGAACGGCGCGAAGAATATCTCGAATGACATCGTGGATTGTTCCCAGCGCAACGGAGTCGGTCTGGTCTGCGACGGCGAGATCGTATCGTGCGGCGACGGCTTGGAGCCGGGCGAGGTCGCCGGATTGGTAAGCAGCCTGCACGTCGTGCCAGATGTCTAGTTCGCGGGATCCATGGGCCGAGTTACCATCCGGGTGAAGGAGTCTCACGAGTCTGCGGTAAAGCGTCTTGAATTGCTTGGCGGTATTGGTGTTTTGAGGTGCGGATTCAACACGACGGTTGCCCGCCCGAGCGGCTTCGAGCAGTTCCTCAAACGAGGGCGCATATTGACCGTAAAATTGGTGAAACATCTTTGCTTCTGCCTCATATCGTGCACGCACCTTGGCCTGCTTGCTCTTGGAAAGGCGGTCGTAGTCATCCACATCAAACACAGGTGGGGGCTTGCTCCTGCTAAAATCGGACGGATCGTCGTCGGGTTCCGTATTAGCCTCTTCCTCGGCACGCACCTCCTCTTCGGTGGGCTTAGCTAGAGTCCCAGCCAACACCCGCTGATACGCAACCTTGCGCGAGCAACCGGTGAGGAAAACTTCCATATCTACGCGCTCGAGTATGGCGCGATTGGCTTGAAGTTCGTCCGAAGACTTCTGAAGCCGTTCAAGCATTGGGCCAAAAATCTTCTGTTCCCACTGGTTGTAAGCGGAAAGATCTTCGGTCTCATACAAGACGATGTCGGCGCGCGTTTGATCAAGTTTGCTCTCGGCTTTCCGATACTTTGCGACGATGGACTTCCTGAGCTTCGAGCTATCAATCAGAATGATATCAACGCACTGCACGCGAGCAGCAGGGGCACGGGGTGCCGCGCGCTTTTTTTTGCTTGTTTTCATGCCGGCTCTAGCCGGTTGTCCGCAATCCGCTTGCGATGGCATTGATGCTTAGCAGGACTTGGGGCAGAGCGCGTTCCGCTTCGGCGGGAGCCGCGATTTTGGCCTCACGCCACCGTACCAAGAGGTCGGTCTGGTGGAGGTGCAAGGCGCGCAGTGCAGCGTCGCGTAGGGCGAGGGTTTTCAACATTCGAGGACGGCGAGTTTCTATGCTGCCGCCAAATACTTCCGCCATCATGTCCCTGGTTGCGTCGAATTCCGTAAGAATCATGTTTAAAATCTCTGATCGCACGGTCTCGTCACCGACAAGGCTGGCGTAGAGCTGGATCATCTCTCGGTCGGCACTAGCAAGGTTTGTTTCGACGTTTGTGAGCACGAAATACAGGAATGGCGACGCTTTCAAATTTGCGCGCAGGTCGGCAAATTTGTCAGGATGCTCTGCCAGGAGTCGCTTGAGCGCCGTCCCGACGCCGAACCAACCCGGCAGGTAGTGCCGGCTCTGGTTCCAGCTAAATACCCATGGAATCGCGCGCAAATCCGCGAGTGTTCGCTGCCCCGTGCGTCGAGCCGGACGCGATCCGATGCGGCTTGTCTCCAGTGCATCAATGGGCGTTGCCTCGGAGTAATATCCCATGAAGTGTGGATGCCCGATCAGATTCGTATACGCCTCGCGGCTGGCGGCGGACATGAATTCGCAAATCCCAAATGGATCGTCCGTACCCTCCGGTTTTTCCTGAAGGGAGACGCCAGCAACGCCGGCTTGGAGGAGTTCGAGATTATAGACAGCCGAAACAAGGTTGGCGTATTTTTGGGGAATCGTTTCGCCTTGTTCGGTTACCCGCAGGTCGCCTTGAACGCTGCCGGGTGGCAGGGCCGCCAGAAAGCGATGCGTCGGCCCTGCACCGCGACTAATCGTGCCACCACGACCGTGGAAGAACCGAATTTTGACTCCAGCCTCACGTCCGGCTTGAGCAAGAGCGGCTTGCGCTTGATGGAGTGCCCATTGGCTGGAAAAAATGCCACAATCTTTATTGCTATCGCTATAGCCGATCATGACCTGCTGAATCGGCAGCGGCTGCGGTAGGGATAAGACCTGCACGCGTTCTGTCTGCTGGTAGGATAGACTTCGGGTCGTGACGGGGTGGGCAAGGAATGCGCGAACAATGTCGGGCCCACGTTCTAAGTCATCGAGTGTCTCGAAAAGCGGCACGATCGGGAATTCGCAAACAAGGCCCTCTGGGGTCCACCTTGCGATACCAGACTCACGGGCAAGGAGATAGACGACGAGAAGGTCGGAGAGACGCTTTGTCATACTCACGATCAGCGACCCTATTCCCGCACGACCATGAGGAACGATGTGAGCGCGCAAGGCACCGTAGCACGCGAGGACGGCTGCCGCGTTCTCTTCGACCTCAGTGCCTGCCGCTAAGAACGGCCGCGGGGACGACAACTCGGCGTTCAGGAAAGCAAGGCGTTTCGGCTCATCCCACGTCGAAAAGCTCGCGTCTTCAGCTCCGCCTGCTGCAAGGATTTGGTCCATCGCGAGATCGTGGAAGCGACTATTCTGACGAATGTCCAAGGCCGCAAGGTGGAAGCCAAAAACATCCAGCGCACGCCGCACCGGCAGCACGGCCGTATCTGCAAGGCGGCCGGCTCCGACGTGGTAGAGCGACTCCGAGAGCACAGCAAGGTGTGCGTCGAGCTCCTGCGGGGATTGATAGGCCAGATCGCTCCGCTCGTCGTCAGCCGGCGGCAGCTTGGCTTTGAGAAGCAGGACAAATTGACGCCACGGTTCGTCGGAATGTTGCCGCGACAGGCTCGCGGCAAACACAGGGTTTTCTGAGGCCAATGCAGCGAGATTTTCTTCAAAATCTGCTGAGGGTTGTTGAAAGTGGCTGGAGAGAGGCAAATTTGCGGCCAATTCGTCGAGCTGACGACTAATCACGATGCTGGCATTTCGGCGAAGCTCCAGCAGCGTTTCTGCGGTGATGTCTGCGGTAACGAGAGGATGTCCGTCCCGATCGCCTCCGACCCACGTGCCGAGTCGAAGCCGTGGCCACGCGTGCGGATCTTCCAGCAGGCGGGCGTCGAAGCCTGCCGCTTGCCATGCTTGGTGAAGCCGTTGATCGAGCCCCACGAGGGCGAGGGGAAAAACCTCACGCAGATAAAAGATGGCGCCTTGCCGCTCTGTCGCGACGTCTGGCTTCTCGAGGAGGATTTCTCCCGTGCGCCAGAGTCGCTCAAGAGTGACTTTCATCTCATCGCGCAAAGCCGCGCGGCGGGCCGGCGTAAGGTGGCCTTCCTCAAGCGATGTCAGCAACCTAAAGATCGTGCGGTGTTGCTCGAGCACGGCCGATCGCTTGGCCTCGGTCGGATGCGCAGTCAATACGGGTTCGATGCGGATTTGGTTTAGCGAGGCCGCGATGGTTTCTGCCGAGTAGCCCGCATCGCGCAGCCGAACCAACTGCTGTGCCCAGAGCCCAGGTTCGGCTTGGGGGCCTCCCTCGATCTCGCGAAGGCGGCGCGTGCGCGTGGAGGCATTTTCTTCCACCATGTTAAGAAGTTGAAACGCAATCGAACACGCTTGCTCAAAGCGATCCGTGGTGCCTTGCCCGGAGCCTTTCCACGGAAGTTGGGAAGCGACTTCCACTTCGCCAAGCTCGATAAGCATTTCTTGCAAACAGCCCATCAGGAAGTCCAAGTCCAATGCAATTTTCTCGAATCCCGAGGCGATATAATCAGCGGTCGTTTTCACCTGAAGCCGGATCATTCTCTGTTCGTAAAAAAATGCAACTCAGGGATGACGAATTTATCATTTTCTTTGTCTTCCCAGCAAATAGGGGCAGTTCCACAGGCCCTTGACGCAGAGAGCCGTCCTGCCTAACTTGCGACATACCACAAAATGTCGAAAACCCTCTGCGATTGGTCCAAGAAAGACATTGAGCGCAACTTTGAAAAATTGGTCGAGATCACGAAAGAGGCCAACTACATCTGTCGTAAGTGCGCGAGATCAGCCGTGGCGAGCGAGTATCTGTGCAAGCCTCGGAAGGTAAAAGCCCGCGCGTCTCAGGCATCGGCCTAACCGACAAAGCGCGCTACAATCACAAAAAAAGTCAAAAGCTAAGTCACCATTCATAGTGGCACCCCAAGGCATTCTGCCTCCGCGAGTTGCCTTTGCTTGATGTCAAAAGTAAGGAACCCAGCCGCTCCTAAATGCAGCGCGGTAGCCACATGCAGAATACCAAACCGTCGGTATCCCTCAGTCCAAGTATTTTGGGCTGAGAAACGCTCGCCGATGCTGTACGGGTCGGCTGACGTAGCCACTACACTCTGCGCTGGCACTTTTGCAGCGAAGTGTCTATCTGCGAGGCGGACATGAGTGCCTTCACAACTTTTATTGTTATTCTGAGCTTTTGCGCCGTGTCGTGTGCGGTCGCATGGCGCTATCGCTTGGGAATCATTGGCAGCGCGCGGGGAACGCCTGCGTATGAATGGCGGCTACCTGAAATTTTCGGCACGGGACTTCTGATAGGTTTTTTTGTTTTTGTGGCCGTTGCTGGTGCTGGCAGAACACCGGGACCCATCGGCATGGAGCAACTCATCTCGAGCCTCGCGCTCTATGGAGGGCTCGTTTTACTGGTTCTCGGCTTTCTGGTTTTTCGCGGGGCAAACTTGGTCGCGCTCTTCGGGCTGGCGTGGACGGGCTGGCGACGTGGAATCTTTTTTGTTGTGGGTGCGTTGTTGCTTGTTTTGCCATTTGTCTATGCAGCGCAGTGGATCGGCTTTCAATTGGGGGGCGCAAAAAGCGAGCTTCAGCCTGTGCTCACATTTCTGCTTGAGACGCCCGGCTGGCAGGGACGGTTGGCTGTTGCCTTGATAGCGATTGTTGCCGCACCCATCACCGAAGAGCTCATTTTTCGAGGGTGCCTATATCCCATACTCAAGCAATTTGGCGGACGCTATTCTGCGCTTGTGATTTCTTCTGTGCTTTTCGCGCTCATTCACGCGCACCTGCCCTCCTTGGGAGGTCTTTTTGTTTTGGCTCTGTGTCTTGCACTGGTCTTTGAGTATACAGGATCACTCTGGGCTCCCATCCTCATGCACGCTCTCTTCAATGGCATTACTGTAGGTATCGCTTTGCTGGCACCTGACATTATTCAATGAAAATGGGTGACGAAAATTCCCTCATTGCAAGCCTCAGATTAGACCCTGAGCACGTGGGGGACGATTGTGCGGTGGTGCAGGGTTGCTCCGGCAAATTCCTCTTGCTGAAGGTGGATTCGGTAGCCGAGGACGTCCATTTTTTAAGAAGTGACGATCCGGCTCGGGTGGGGTGGAAGGCACTTTGTCGGCCGCTCAGTGATGTTGCGGCCATGGGTGGCACGCCGAAGCACGCATTGGTTGCCATTTTTTCGCCGCCAGATTTGCCGCAAGGATATTGGCAATCCTTCTACCGTGGACTCAAGCGCGCGGGCAAAAAATTCGGTGTAACAATTGTAGGTGGTGAAACCTCAAAGCAAACTCATGGCATCGCGGCAGCGGTAACGCTGACAGGCGAAGTGTCTGAGGGATCGTGCATCCGGCGTTCGGGAGGAAAACCTGGTGACCTTCTCTTTGTTACCGGGCAACTCGGGGGATCACGAGCGAACCATCACTTGGACTTTCTCCCACGGATCGCGGAAGGGCGCTGGCTGGCTGAGAAATATCCACCTCATGCGATGCTCGACTTAAGTGACGGGCTTGGGAGTGACTTGCCTAGGCTTGCGCGAGCGAGTGGGTGTGGCTTCGAGGTTTCGACGGCTTCTCTGCCCGTGCGAAGAGGCTACACGCAGCGCGCAGCCCTAACGGATGGCGAGGACTACGAATTGCTCTTTGCCATGCCGCAAGAGGCCGTGGAGGGGCTTCTTGCGGCATGGCCCTTGGCATTTCCTCAGACGCGTCTTACCCAGATCGGGGCCTTGCTTGAAGCCGGAATCATCCCTAAGCAATGGATGCTTGGGTGGGATCACTTCACGGGGCCCTCGCTCAAACCTGAATCATGATTCGCATAGGATTCCATCCGCCTGGCACTTCGCCGGGAACATTGATTCCTAGCGAGGGCGCTAAGGAGAAGGCTCAGATCATGCTTATTCAGTATGACGAAGAATCCATTCTCGAGGTGAAACTTGATAGTTTCGAAGAGCTGGCTTCTCGCATTGATCCTAAGAAAGTGAATTGGATAAATGTGGATGGCTTGGGCGACTTGGAGTTCTTACGCAAGCTCTCCGAATACTACAAAATTCATCCCTTGGCGCTTGAAGATGTCCTAAATACGACGCAGAGACCGAAGATCGAGCACTTCGCAACACACTATTTCATCGTGAGTCAGATGATTTATTTTGATAAAAACGAGACGCTTACTTTCGAGCAAGTGAGCGTCTTCCTAGGGGATAATTTTGTAATTACCCTGCAAGAGGAATGCGGACACGATGTCTTCGATCACGTCCGCTCGCGCCTGCGAGCGGGGCGGGGATATAGTCGGCAGATGAAGGCCGACTATCTCGCCTATGCCCTCCTTGATGCCACGGTAGATGAATTGTTTCCTGTGTTGGAAGATCTCGGAGATTCCATCGAGGCCGTGGAAGAAGAATTGCTCGGCAAGCCGATGAAGGAAACGCTCCACAAACTCTACGACGCCAAGCGACTTCTGCTGCAGATTCGCCATGCCGCATGGCCACAGCGGGAGATTTTTAATACCCTCATCCGCGACGATACGGGGCTCATCACGCACGGAACTCAGGTCTTCCTTCGTGATTGCTATGACCATAGCACGCAGATTATTGACCTGATCGAGAGCTACCGTGACCTCACGTCGGGACTCATGGATTTGTACCTAAGTAGCCTTAGCTTTCGCACGAATGAAATCATGAAGATCCTCACGGTGGTGAGCGTTTTCTTTATGCCGCTCACTTTTCTTGTTGGAGTTTATGGTATGAATTTTGATACCAAATATCCACTCAACATGCCCGAGCTAAACTGGCCCTTCGGCTACGTTGCCTTTTGGGGACTATGTCTCTGTGTAACCGGAGGAATGTTCCTCTTCTTTCGAAGAAAAAAATGGCTATAAAATCTGTACTTATTCTTACTGCTGGCTTTGGTGAAGGCCACAATGCAGCCTCTCGCAACCTGGCGGCCGCGCTTACGGAACTGGGGATTTCCTCGGAAGTTCACGATGTCTTTGCGGAAGCGTATGGCCCCCTCAATCGCATGGTACAGCGCGGCTATGTCCTCGCCATCAACTACACGCCGATTGTCTGGAAAATTGTCTTCGATCTCATGGATCGCACCCCACTTGTGAGTGGGGGCATTTCCGTATTCGCCCGCGCGGCAAAGGTTCTGAGGAGGCATATCGACCGCATGAAGCCAGACATTGTCGTGAGCACGTATCCTGGCTGTGGCCATTTGCTTGAGACGCTGTATCCTGCGGGCAAGGAAAGACCTTTTCGCACTGTCACAGTGATCACTGATTCGCTGACCATCAATGCCTCGTGGCATACATGCCATAGCGATCACTTCATCCTACCGAACACAGAAACAGCGACTGTTCTTCGACGGATCGGAATCGCTGAAGAGCGCTTACATGTCACGGGTTTTCCTGTGCCAATGCTATTTGCCGAACCGAATCCCACGCGGCAAGTTCCCTCTGCTGGCGATCCATGGCGTGTTCTCTACATGGTCAATTCCGGGCACCATACGGCTCCCGCGATTGTGGAGAAATTGCTCACTCTTCCGCAGATACGCCTTGAAGTGACAGTCGGGCACAATGTTGCTCTCGGGAAAAAACTTACAACCCTCGCCGCAGAGAAAGGAATTCCCCTCGCAGTGCATGGTTGGGTTCCTAACATTTCTGAACTTATCCGTCGCAACCATGTCCTCATCAGCAAAGCCGGTGGCGCTACGGTGCAGGAAGCTCTCGCCGCTCGCACGCCTATGATTATCACGCAGATTGTCCCCGGACAGGAAGAAGGCAACGCCCGACTCCTCACCGAGGCCTCCGCCGGCATGGTCGCACAAGGGCCGGAGGCAATCCTCGCAGCCGTCCAGACGGTATGTTCCGCCAAGGCCTATCTTGCCTTCTGCGATGCGATAGCCCCACTCAGCCATCCTTCCGCTGCACGCGACGGGGCGATGCTTTTGCAATCTCTGCGACCATGAAAATCGAAGCCGCGATTTTTGATATTGGGAATGTGCTCCTGCTCTTCGACTACATGGTCGCGGCCGATCGCCTTGCCTCCAAGAACTCGCTAACGACTCTTCCCGATCGCGAACGAATCGTTTCGGCCAAGCAAGCCTATGAAACCGGCGGCATTTCTCGCGCAGCGTTTCTTGAGCTCGTGCGCCCAGAATTTCGAGATACCGGCGAGGAAGAAGATTTTGTGAGAATTTGGGAAGATATCTTTGTGGAGAATCTTCCCATGACGTCGCTTGCCCGACAGCTTGCCGCCGAGATGCCCGTCTTTCTGATCTCGAACATTAGCTGCATCCATTGGGACTACATTTCTAAGCACTACGACATCTTTTCCATCTTTCGAGGTCATGTGCTGAGCTACCAAGTAAAACTTCTCAAGCCCGATCCGCAGATTTTCGAGCTGGCAGTGGAGAAGTTTAATATTGATCCGTCCCGCACACTTTATTTCGACGACCTACTCGAGAACGTAGAGTCAGCCTCCTCAGTAGGTCTGCTAGGTTTCCATTACTCCCACACTCGCCACGCAGACGTCGAAACGTTTTTATCAAGAAGCTCCCCCTGACCAGCACTGACTGGCAGATGCTCTGCCCAAGAGTCACCAGACCTCCGCGACGCTACTCTTCGCTGTCGAGGGCATTCCGCGCCTCCTCTATGGCTGCCAACTGGGTGCTTGTTGACTTGGGATAATCGAGATTGAG
>Ga0105045_10005949_pt1 | contig 10790 bp, 9 predicted proteins | sample MAT02_FD_78089 | JGI IMG/M metagenome (GOLD analysis project Ga0105045, IMG submission 78089) | Freshwater microbial communities from Lake Fryxell liftoff mats and glacier meltwater in Antarctica - MAT-02 (megahit assembly) | ecosystem: Environmental > Aquatic > Freshwater > Ice > Liftoff... | reverse complement strand
GGGCTCTCTGAGAAATAATCCTGCCAACCCTAATATTGTGTCTTGCCGTAGCGCGGTTCTACACTTTTGCGCATGAATCTTCAGGGTGTGTAAAAAGATACCCAGTTTCCTGAGCGATGCGGCCGGATTCTATCCAATGGCGGATTGGTATAGGATTTTAGCCGCAGAAATCGTAAATTTAATATTTACCACCTTTACTTATTTTTCACCTCAATTCATTCAAACGACAAGATCATGAATAACAGCAAAGTATTTTTCAGCATTTTTATAGCCGCCGCCGTCGGTGCCACCATCGGGATGCTTTTCGCCCCGAAAGATGGCAAAGAAACCCGCAAAAAAATCAAGAGGTCGGCCAATGACTGGGCCAACGAAGCCCTGGATGCGCTAGAGAAAGGCAAGGCTAAGGTTCAGGACACGGCCGACAGCGTGATGAGCAAGGCAAAGAACTACAAGCACGACATAGTCGAGGCCGCCAATGAGCAACTGGAAGATGCCAAAAGTGCCGCCAGCAAGATGAGGTAACGCTGGCACGTCGCTTTGCCGAAATAAAACAGAGAGGTAATACTAGGTGCCAAGCTAGTGTTACCTCTTTTGGTAAAAGTGGGGCGGATTATTCACTCATCCATTAAAACAACTGAATTATGATTCTGAAAGATGCGAAAGAGAAGGTGGAAACTACCTGCAAGCATTTGATCGATTACGCCGAAGCCCGCTGGAACCTGATTGCACTGAACATATCCGACAAAACGGCTAACATCGTAACCTCAATTGCGGTGGGAATTATTTTGGCGGTGCTGGGGCTGTTTTTCCTGACCTTTATCAGTATCGCCTTGGCTTTGTGGTTAAGTTACCTCATCGGAAGCGGCGCCCTGGGCTTTCTTCTGGTTGCAGTGCTTTATGGGATATTCGGGGCAATCGTTTATGCCAATCGCAACAAATGGCTATTCTTGCCATTGATGAACAAATTTTTGAAAAAACTTTACCGCAATCAAGATGATAAACTCATATGACGACCTGAAGGCGCAAAGGGCCAAGGCGCACAACGACCTACAATTGGCCAAAGCACATCTCGACGCCGATCAGCGGGAGTGGCGGGAAGGGGCCAAGCCCTTGGCGATTGTCTCTTCGTTGGCCCAGAAGATGGTCAAAACCAAGGCGGATGAAAAGGGGCCAATGGGTATCGGCCTGCAACTGGGCATCAATGCTCTAATGGCCCGAACGGCGCTCAAAAGATTACCCTTCCCGCTCAATCTTTTTGTTCCCCACTTGGCTCAGAACCTAGCCTTTAATTACGCCAATGAGTACGGGCGCGATGCCCTCATCAAGGCGTTGGAATGGGTGCGGGACATTACTGAAGAGGACGAGGCGTTTGAAACCACCGAGTTGGTTGTAGTCGAACCCGTGCTGCCTCCCGCCGTAATAGACACATCGATGGAGACTTCGCCAATTCCGACTGAGGAGGAATCATAAGCTTCGTACGGTCTTACGCCCCCGGCATTCACCACCAACGAAGACGGTGACACGGTTCCTTTGGCAGATCGGGCTAGGGGGTGACGGCGGTGTTAATCCAGAAATCGCTTATTTTTCTGATTACCTCCTTGAGGTGTTCATAGCTCGAAGGCTTCACAACGTAGCTGTTGGCACCGAGTTCGTACGACGAGAGAATATCGTCCGGGGCTTTGGAGGTGCTGAATATGATGATGGGTATTTTGCTCAGCACTTTATCTGATTTTAGGACGCGGAGTACTTCTCTGCCGTCCTTTTTTGGCATATTGAGGTCAAGCAGAATAAAGCGCGTACTGCCCTCGGCAGGGTTGACATTAAGGTGATCCAGAAGTTGCTCGCCGTCTTCGAAAAACATCATTTCGTGGTGTATCCCGTTGTCTTCAAAAGCTGCCTGCACCAAAAAACGATCATCGGCATCGTCATCGGCCATCAATATTATGTTGAACCTTCCCATTTTTTTCATTTACACCGTTAATGAGTCTTTGGGCAAATATACGTAAAATGTAGCTCCCTGGTGTTCTTCGCCCTCGGCCGTGATGTAGCCGTTGTGGTTTGAAACCACCTTTCGGCAAATGGCCAGCCCGATCCCCGAACCTTGGTAAGCATCCTGGCCGTGAAGGCGTTGAAAAATCGTAAAAATTTTCTCAGCGTATTCCCTCCTGAAGCCTATTCCATTGTCTTTGATGGCTATGCAGTAAAAAACATCTTCCGACTGCGACTCGCGGATTCCCTCAATACTATTGCCCGGAGTTTCTGAACTCGTGATCTCAATCAATGGAGGTGTCCCTGGTTTACGAAATTTCAGTGAATTGGATAGGATGTTTCCAAACAACTGCGAGAGCTGGTTGCCGTAGCCCGGCACGGTTGGCAACTCCTGCAATCCGACTGTGGCCTTGGATTCTTCAATCCTGGTCCGCATATCGCTTTGCACCTCACGCAGAAGGGCATTCAAGTCAACTTGTTCGGCATTCCGTGACGAGTCGATGCTGCGGGAAAAAGCCAGCAGGTCGTCGATCAACATTTGCATTCGGGTGGCCGACTTCACGATTTTCTCTATGATTTGTGTCGATTGCTCCGTCATGCTGTCGTTTTTTGTTTTCAGCAAGTCAGCAAAAGAGCGGATTTTCCGGAGTGGCTCTTGCAAATCGTGCGAAGCCACGTAGGCAAACTGCTCGAGTTCGACATTGGTGCGATTGAGGTTTTCCACCTGATTTTCCAATTCGATCCGATAGTGCTTGGTGCGCTTAAGTTCGCGTTCAAGCAGCAGGAACGAGGAAAGTAGGAACACGAGCGCTACACCCATAATGACCCAGTTGAAGCGAAATATCTGCCGTTTGTAGTTGTCACGGTTGACGATCCGCTCCTGCATGAGAACCTGCTCTACGGAGGCTATGCTGTCCAATGTTTGGTTTAGGATATGGGTTTTACTCGACCCATTCTTGAGCATGCTTAACTTGCGACCGTAGTCCAGAGAGTTGGGTTCCGACAAGCCGAAATTCACAACCAGCTTTTTATAAACGTCGAACGACGCTCTGAGCGAGTCCACTCTGGTTTGCTGAATCGGGTTGTCTTGGGTCAACTCAGCCAGATGCTCCATCCGGTGGGGGATGGAGGCTAGATTCCTCAGCATATTATTTTTGTTTGCCGAGTCGATCATAATCAGGTAGCCCCGCCCGTAGTAGGTCACTTGGTAAAGGCGGTTCTGGATGTCCTTCACATTGTCGATCACCTCGTGGGTGTGATCTACCTTTTCGGAGTAGTAGATAAGTTCTTGGTTGATGGAATGGTAACTGACCGACAGAATGACAATAAGAAAAACCGAAACGACAAATAAAAATCTGATCGCCCAAGAGAGTTGTTCCTCGCTCAGGGAACGTTTCAGGATATGGCGTTCCGATTGGTTAGGCATGGAAGAGATGATGCTGGTGGAAAATTTGCACGAATCTACTCATTTTGGGAAAAAGAATCCCCAAAGGTTTTATATTACAAAAAATTGTCCAGCGCCCTTCCGGGCAACAAAAATGATTGTTTCCCCGAAGGAGGCCACGTTTGAAGGTTATACTCAAATACTTCGGCGGTCAGCCGCCTAAAAACACAGACCAGAAGAAGCGTGCTGGAACCAGTTTTTTTTAGTGAAGCTCAAAAATTACTTACATCAACCGATATGCAAAGACAAGCGCAGGTTCAACGCCAGACTTTAAAGTACTCCCCCCTCCAAATCCAGATGCTCAATTTGCTGCATCTGACTACGCTCGAACTTGAAGACCGCATCAAAGAAGAAATGGAGGAAAATCCGGTGTTGGAGGAGGGTAAGGACGATGCCGCCAAAGAAACACAAGACTTGGACGAAACCCCCGACAAGGGAGAGACCGTGGGTACGGGGGACTCTGAGGGGCCCGAAGTGCAGGATTACTACGACTGGGATGAAATAAGGGATAATGATATTCCAGATTACAAGACTTACGCCAACAACTATTCGCCTGATGATGAGGTGTACACCCGTCCGGTGGTCGAAACCTACTCTTTCCGGGACGACCTCAAAGAGCAGGTTCATTTTTTGAATCTCAACGAAAGACAGGAACTAATTGCCGATTTCATCCTGGATTCGCTGGATGAAAACGGATTTCTGCGCCGCGAGTGTGACATCATCGCCGACGACATCTCCTTTGCCAACAGCCTTTACATCAAGGCAGAAGAAGTAGAGCAAATGCTGCATCTCATTCAACAACTCGAACCGGCCGGGATTGCCGCCCGCGACGTGCAGGAGAATCTTCTGCTCCAACTCGACCGCCGCCAGCTCGACACCGACCAGTGGAAGCTGGCCCGAAAACTCGTGGCCGAATTCTTCTACGAGCTGGGCACCCGCAACTACGATAAGATCACCCGCACGCTGGAAATCGAGGAGGACAAACTGAAAGACGCCTTGCAGTTGATTGTCTCGCTCAATCCCAAGCCCGCCTCGGGCCTGCGCAGCGACTCGACCACGAATCATTCCATCAAGCCCGATTTCCTGATGCGCTACCTCAACCACGGCGACATCGAGGTGCAACTTGCCTGGGGGAACAGCCCCGCCCTGCGCATGAACCAGGTGTTCACCAAAATGGCGGAGGATAAAACAGACCGGGCCACCAAGCAGTTTCTCAAGAACAAGATCAATTCGGCCAAATGGTTTATCGACGCCATCAAGCAGCGCGAAAATACCATGCTGAATACCATGAAGGCTATTGTTAAGCTACAGTACGACTATTTCCAGACGGGGAGCGTGAAGAAGCTACAGCCCATGATTCTCAAAGATGTAGCCGAAATCATTGATATGGATATTTCTACCATTTCGCGGGTGACAACCAACAAATACGTCCAGACGCCGTTTGGCATTGTTTTGTTAAAGGACTTATTTACCGAAGGCGTGGCGCGGGAAGACGGCACCGAGGTTTCCAATCGCGCCATTCAGGAAGCGATCAAGGAAATTGTGGAAGCCGAAGACAAGCGGCACCCGTTCAACGACCAGCAGATTACCGACCTGCTCGCCAAGCGCGACTACCTAGTGGCGCGGCGCACAGTGGCCAAGTACCGCGAGCAGCTTAGCATACCTACCTCGCGGCTGCGGGTAGAGATATAGACCCTAATCACTAACATAAGTCGATTGATGAAAAAAATACTGGTAGTTGACGATGAGGCGGACATTTGTATGCTCCTGAAGCGCTTCCTCACCAAGAGCGGATTCGAAGTAGAAACGGCCCAGAACGGCAAGCGAGGGCTGCAACTCATTGAGGATTTCAATCCGGATCTGGTAATGACCGACTTTCGGCTGGGAGACATCACGGGCGCCGACCTACTCGTGAGTATCAAGAAAAAACTACCGTATGTTCCGGTGTTGATTATTACGGGCTACTCCGATATCAAAACGGCCATTAGCGTCATGAAACAGGGAGCCTACGACTATATCACCAAGCCCCTTTTTCCCGATGAAATTCTGGTTACAGTAAAAAAAGCCTTGGAAGACGCCGATAGCGAAGCAGAAGAAGGAGGTAGTCAGGCTTCCAAGGGGAAAGGGAGCTCGAAACGAAAGTCTAAATTTTCTTCCGAGTACATTATCGGCAGCAGCGAGGTGTCGGATGAGCTTTATAGCCAGATAGACCTGGTGGCCCCCACTAATTTCAGCGTGATCCTTTACGGCGAGAGCGGGGCGGGCAAGGAGGCCATCGCCCACGAAATCCATAACCGTTCGCACCGCCACAAAAAACCTTTCGTGGCGATGGACTGCGGGGCAATCTCCAAAGAGCTGGCGGGTAGTGAGCTTTTCGGCCACGAGAAGGGTTCGTTTACCGGAGCTCTGCAGACCAAAATCGGCCACTTCGAGCTAGCCAATGGCGGAACGCTCTTTCTGGATGAGGTCTCTAACCTGACTTACGAAATCCAGATGGCCCTGTTGCGCGTGACGCAGGAACGCCAAGTGCGAAGGATTGGCAGCAACAAGGAAATAGACCTCGACGTGCGTATCATCGTAGCCAGTAACGAGCGCCTGCTGGAACTGGCCAAGAACGGGAAGTTCCGCGAAGACCTCTACTACCGTTTCAACGAGTTCAGCATGGAGGTTCCGGCCCTGCGCGACCGCAAAGACGACCTGATGCTCTTCGCCGACGCGTTTCTCGATGCCACCAACAAGGAATTGGATAAAAAAATCAAAGGCTTCTCCAAAGAAGTGATCGATGATTTTATGAAATACGAGTGGCCCGGCAACCTGCGAGAACTGAAGAACGTGATCAAACGGGCCACGCTACTGTCGGCGGGTGAATACATAGAGGAAAAAGCGCTGCCCTTCGAGATAGCCAACTTTCAGAAGCTGCGCGAGATGGACGAGGAGTTCAGCATCCGACCCGAATTTGATGAACTCGCTGTGAATACCGACCTTGACCCCAACCCCAGCCTGAAGACAGTGGCCAACGAGGCCGAATACGATATGATCCTGCAGGTGCTTCGCCAGGTGAACTTTAATAAAAGCAAAGCGGCCCGATTACTGAATATCGACCGCAAAACGCTCTACAATAAAATGAAGCAGTTCGATATGCAATAATGGATGAAAACATGAGTGATTTGAAAAACATATTTCATTCGTTTGAAATCAATAATTTACTGAATGCTTCCAAAAGCGGGCTGTTGTTGTTCAAAAAACAGCCCGACGGCCCAAGCTACCTGTGCACGGTGGACAACGAATCGGCGCGGCGGCTCACTGGATTCAAAACCCTGAACGGAGCAACTTGGGAGGCTCTCGTAGGGAAGGGTACGGAAGATTTGCCGGCGGCGGGATCGATCACAAACCTTGATTTTGAAACTTACTTTCCCGGAACCGGAACCTGGGGTAGGCTGAGCAATACGCCCATCGGTGAGAATCATTTCTTGTGTACACTCACCGACATCACGCACTACAAAGAAATTGAATCGAAGGACAACGTGGTGCTGGACATCCTGCGCGACGCGGAGAAAACGGTTCAGTTTGGCACCTTTATCTGGTACCACAATAGCCAGCAGGTAGAGTGGTCCGAAGGGCTTTACATATTGCTCGGATATAGTCCAGAGCAAGCCAACCACAGTTCGGCGACCTTTGATCTCTACTTGGAGCATGTCCATCCTGACGATCTTGAACGGGTGTTGGCCAATATACCCGCCAGTCTCGGAGCAGAAGAGCCCAACGAAATAGAGTACCGGGTCAGGACACTCTCGGGCCAGGAGAAGTGCGTGCAGAGCCGCTCGATTTACCATGCCGGCGACGCTACCCAGCCTCCAAAACTGACGGGCTGCATCGTAGATATCACGTCCATCAAGCGGATTGGGAATCAATTGATGGAGAAAGTCGAGGAATTGAAACGTTCTAACAGTGACTTGGAGCAGTTTGCTTACGTGGCTTCACACGATTTGCAAGAGCCGCTGCGCAAGATCGTATCCTTCGGGGAGCGGTTGGAAAAAAAAGGAAAGGACACGCTTGACGCGGAAATGGGCATGTACCTGGACCGCATTCTGAACGCCACTCGCCGGATGCAGGTCATGATCAGCAACTTGCTTGAATTTTCGCGCCTGACCCGCACCAGGGAGGGCTTTGAGAAAACGAACCTCAATAAGGTTATCAACGGTGCGCTCAGTGACCTCGAACTACTCATAAAGCAAAAAAACGCGGCTGTCGATTTCGGTAAACTACCCACAATCGAAGCTATCCCCAGCCAAATGGCACAGCTTTTCCAGAACCTGTTGTCCAATTCCCTGAAATTTACCCACAGCGAGGTGCAGCCTGCCATTGCCGTAAGCAGCGAAGCCCTGGGTACAGCCGAACAAGTCAACTACGGCTTGCCTTCAGGTCGCGCCTATGTCCGGCTCACGTTCAGCGACAATGGCATCGGCTTCAACGATGAAGATTCTAGCCGCATTTTTACCATTTTCCAGCGATTGCGCGGGCGGTCGGAGTACGAAGGGGCGGGAATCGGGCTGTCGGTGTGTAAGAAAGTCGTGGAAAACCACGGGGGAATTATCATGGCCTCCGGCCAATCCGACGTTGGCGCCACCTTCACGATCATTCTGCCCGTGTCCCAATCGTCCTGAAACCGTAAATAGCCCTACCCAGACTCCTCATGAGGCAAAAGAAATCACTCCACGTTCTGCTAGTCGATGACGACGAAGATGATTTTATCCTAACCCGCGCTTGTTTCAACGATTTGACAGACTGGACCTTTGAGTTAGAGTGGTGTCAAACTTACGAAAAGGCGCTGCATAGCCTTGCCCACTGCAAGCACGACCTCTACATCTTCGATTATTTGCTGGGCTCCAAAACCGGCATCGATCTGATCAAGGAGGCGGTCGCACTCAATTGTCAGGAACCCATTATTTTACTGACTGGCAAAGGCGACGAAAAAGTCGCCGTGGAATCGCTTCGGCTTGGAGCGGCCGATTACCTCGTGAAAAGCGAGTTGGAACCCACCATTCTAGGGCGAAGCTTGCGCTATTCACTCGAAAGAACCAAGGTGGTGAAGGCGTTGCGCCAAAGCGAGCGCCGCTACCGCCGTATCTTCGAGGAATCGGAGGATATGCTTTTCATCAGCGATTTGCAGGGCAGGATTCTGGACTCGAACCTGGCGGCCACCACCCTGACGGGTGTGGCGGAAGACGAACTGCGAGGCCAGCAGGTGCAGAATTTCTTTGAACTCGCCGAGATAAACCCCATCTGGGAAATAATCAAGGCCCAAAAAGATTTGCCGCAGCAGGAGGTTCGTTTTACCAGTATTGGCGGAGAGCGGAAATTCGGCGTGTTGTCGGCCACCATTGAAAACGAACACGAATCGACCTACGTGCAGGGCCGCCTGCGCGATGCCACCAACCAGAAGCAGTCGGAGCGGGAGCGGCTTTTTTCGGAAAAACTGGGCGTAACCGGCCGACTGGTCAGGATGCTGGCCCACGAAGTGCGCAACCCGCTAACTAACGTCAATTTGTCGGCGGAGCAGTTGGAGTCGGAGCTGGAAGACGAGGAACTGAAATTCTATACCGATATTATCAAGCGCAACTGCGGACGCATCAACGACCTCATCACCAAGTTGTTGCAGTCTTCTCGCCCCGGTGAGTTTGCCCTCACCTCCGGATCGCTGCACGAAGCCTTAGATAAAACACTTGCCAACGCCCATGATCGGCTGAAGTTGAAAAAAATTCAGGTGACGAAAAATTACGAGGCCGAAGACATACAGATTGAGATGAACGTCGATATGCTCGAAATCTCCATCCTGAACTTGATTATCAACGCTATAGAAGCTATGTCGGGGGGCGGTGGGATGCTTACCATCACGACCCGTAACGTAGACCGCGAGGTGCAAGTGCTGGTAGCTGATAACGGATCGGGCATTAGTGAGGAAAATATGGCCAAAATTTTTGAACCCTACTTTACGGACAAAAAATCGGGCATGGGCATCGGCCTAGCCAGCACCCTGAACATCGTGCAGACGCACGGTGGCCGCATCGACGTGCAGTCGGAAGAAGGCGTTGGGACGGTTTTCACGCTGAGTTTCCCCATTGCCGAAAAAGGGTGAGCAGTTTTTGAAACGGGTTTACTGCAATACCTTGGCTTTCAGCAGATGACGCTGCCAGGAGGTTCCGTTGATCCCAAGCCATAGGTGGTTCCCCGCCATTGTCGCGGCCCGTACGTCGCCATTTATCCAAAGACCGGATTTCGTTTGTGGGAGGTAGTCGAATTTCCTTTTTCCCTGATTCAGAAACACTTGTCCCTTGTTGGCATCGCCCTTGCCCAGCCGCACCCGCGTGTGCGTCACGTTCCCGGCCAACACTAAATCCCGCCTGCCATCGCCGTTCACATCACCCACCGCCACCGCGTGGACAGGCGCAAACTGGGCCTCGGTGTTCAGCGGTTCAAAAGTGAGCTTCCCTCCATCATTCCAGAGAATGCCGGTACGCAGTTCGCGGGCCGATAGCTGCCGGGCCTGACCCAATTCGTTGGCGTCGAAAACATCGCCCATCGTGGCCGTGGAATAGCTGATGTAGTCCAGGAACTTCTTTTTCAGGCGCGGTATTTGGTTTAAAATCTCGTCGCGGCTGGCGTAGGGATATTCCTGACCATTTTTTAGTTGGGACAAAAGCGGGACAACTTGGCCGTTTTCGCCAAAATCCCCGTAGTGGATTTTCAGCCCCTCGTCGCTCGTGAGGTTGTATTGCGTGTTGAGCCCCGTGCTTCCGATCACGAAATCGTCGTCCCCGTCCCCGTCGAGGTCGGCTTTTTGCAGAACGTTGGCAAGGGTGGTATTCAGGTTTTTGGTAAAATCCAGGTTCTCAATAAACTTTCCTTTTGTGTTTAGAAAAACCGTCGGCTTCATCCATTCGCCCGCGAGCAACAAGTCTGGCTGCTTGTCATTGTTCAGGTCAGAAAACGCGACCCCCGTCACCAGCCCCAAAAACCGGAAACTAGGGCTGGCCTTAAAATTTCCCCGACCGTCGTTCAGCCACAAAGCGGATGCCTGCGCCTCGGGATAGCGGCCCGGTACGCTATTCGCCCCGATGAAAACGTCCTGATCTCCGTCGCCATCCACGTCGGCCTGTGCCACCGCCCGCGCGTTCACCAGCAAAGCCGGGACGGTAGGTGATTTGACGAATTTCCCCTTTTGGTTTAGGTACAGGCGTGGCTGTAAAAGCGGATGATTCACCGCCAGCGCGTAGCCCGAACTAGCCACCAGCAAATCCTGATCGCCGTCGCCGTCGGCATCGAAAAAGCTCGCTGCGGCATCTTCGAAATCCAGTTC
>Ga0105045_10005946_pt1 | contig 10793 bp, 8 predicted proteins | sample MAT02_FD_78089 | JGI IMG/M metagenome (GOLD analysis project Ga0105045, IMG submission 78089) | Freshwater microbial communities from Lake Fryxell liftoff mats and glacier meltwater in Antarctica - MAT-02 (megahit assembly) | ecosystem: Environmental > Aquatic > Freshwater > Ice > Liftoff... | reverse complement strand
TGGTTAAATGTTTGCGTCAGAAAAACAGCGTTCGTTTGCGTGGAAGATCGCCGCGACGATGACAGTCTAACGTATTTCCTGTTGCAACATCACCAATAATCTGCGCTACCAAGGTTCCCAGTAGCTGGCTGGCTGATTGGCGGATTTGAGTGACCGCCGGCCTTGTGGGTCATCTTTGAAAGGATCTTCCAAAGTGTCGATCGTCTCGGAGGGCGAGCGGAGCGCCCGGGGCTCGGGGATTAGCCGTTTGCTGGTCGGTGTCTTTGAGCCCGGCGAAAGACTGTCGAACCAGCCATCGTCCGCTGGTTCCGTTGGCGTGGACATCGGTTCCTGCAAGGGCTGCGGAATTGGCATCGGCCGCGATTCCCGCATCGGCATCGGTTCCCGCACCGGCCTGGGTTCTTGAATTTCCATCGGTTCCCGCATCGGCATCGGCTCCGAATCGAGCAACGGCTGAGGCTTCAACCTAGGTGTGGAATTTGGCCGATGCGATCCCGCTGGCGGCGTTGGCTGTTCAATCGGCGGGGCAACGGTGGGCTCTGACATGCGCGCATCGCCGTGGATCGGCATGGCATAGTCGGAACCGGCGTCCAGGTCGTTAAGCGTCATCGCATCGCAGCCATCGTCGCAAGATGTCGAATCACACGCACCACCCATTGTGGCCGTTCTTCCCGCGACGGAGATTGCTTTTTCGATGCCGCCCGCCAGGGCGTCGAGGGTCCGATAAATCGGCCCGTGGGCGGGATGGCCAGCGGAGCAATTGGGTGGTTGTTGCGAAGCAATACCGGCCATTGCAGTGATAAAAACAATGGCAAAGCGACGCTTTTGATCGCGAATTTCCGTGCTGCTTGCTTTGAAGTATCGCATAGATTCTTGCCTGTACTGGAGTCCTCGGTCATTGCCAGCTCGGGTGGACGCCCACTCGCAACCGACACCCCGAAGCCAACCGACCCTGCGGATTACAGGTCTGTTTCGGCCCGTTTTATTCGTCACCACAAGAAGAATCCCTAGGCGCGGCAAAGTCGACCTAGATTGCCGCCGTCCGACTTTAGGGATTGTGGGAAGATGGTGGACGATTTGCCGCATCAAAATTTGGCTAGCAGACAATTGCCTCCAGCATCGCTAAACTTTGACAGTCGCTAGACTCGCCAATCGAAGTTTGGCGTTTACTCGTGCCGCTGGAACGAAATAATGTTGCTTGAAAACTTGGTAACCAGACGCGTAAGCGAGGAAAATGCGTCCAATTCCTCGCTTACGCGTCGGGTTACCAAGCAAGGTCATTTACTTCTCGCGGCACAAGCTCGTTTTCAACCGGTTTCACAGAAGAGATCACGACCGTGAGTGTTGACCCATTTGCCGCCCGCGATACGTTCCCCACCGGCCAAGGCCAAGCTGCGATTTATCGGCTCAGCCGACTCGAAGATGCGGGGCTGGGAGCGGTCAGCCGCCTACCGTTTTCGATTCGCATTTTGCTCGAGGCCGTGCTTCGCAATTGCGATAACTTTGCCGTCACGGAGCAAGATGTTCGCAACTTGGCGGCCTGGAATGCTGCCGCACCGGCACCTCAAGAAATTCCTTTCAAGCCGTCGCGCGTCGTGTTGCAGGACTTTACCGGCGTTCCCGCAGTCGTCGATTTGGCCGCGATGCGATCAGCAATGAAGCGACTGGGTGGTGACGCCGAAAAAATCAATCCTCTGATCCCCGTTGATCTGGTCGTCGACCACTCCGTGCAGGTCGATTTTTTTGGCGGCAGCGATTCGCTCGGCAAGAACGTTGCCATCGAATACGAACGGAACCAAGAGCGATACGAGTTCTTACGCTGGGGCCAACAAGCACTTTCGAACTTCCGCGTTGTACCTCCCAACGTGGGCATCGTGCATCAAGTCAATCTTGAGTACTTGGCCAGCGTCGTGTCGCTTCGCGCGGACGGAAACGGTGGCATGGTTGCAATGCCCGATTCGTTGGTTGGCACCGACAGCCATACAACGATGATCAATGGTCTGGGCGTGCTTGGTTGGGGCGTCGGTGGCATTGAGGCTGAAGCTAACATGCTTGGCCAGCCGCTCTACATGCTCATGCCTGAGGTCATCGGCTTCGAGCTAACGGGTCGTTTGCCATCGGGCTCAACGGCGACCGACATGGTGCTTCGCGTCACTGAGTTGCTCCGCAAAGAAGGCGTGGTGAACAAGTTCGTCGAATTCTTCGGCGAAGGCGTTTCGAGCATGAGCTTGGAAAACCGTGCGACGATTGCGAACATGGCTCCCGAGTATGGCGCGACCATGGGGTTTTTCCCTGTCGATAACATCACGCTTGGATTCCTTCGTGCGACCGGACGCGACAAGGCGCAAGTCGATTTGGTTGAGCGATATTGCAAGGAGCAGGGGCTATTCCGCGAGGATGGCATCTCACTCGACTACACCAAGCGTTTGTCACTTGACCTAGCGACGATCGAGCCTTGCCTTGCGGGGCCAAAGCGACCTCAAGATCGCGTGTTGCTTCGTAACATGCAAAACTCTTTCCGCAGTTCGTTGACAACACCGATCAACAAGTCTGGATTTGGTCTGTCGACTGCCGCGCTCACGTCGACCGCGACGGTTAAAGACAACGGGCACAGCGCCGAAATCGGCCACGGTGCCGTCGTCATCGCCGCGATCACAAGCTGCACCAACACCAGCAATCCATCGGTTATGGTGGGTGCTGGGTTGCTCGCGAAAAAGGCCGTCGAACGCGGACTTTCGGTTGCATCTTTTGTCAAGACTAGCCTCGCACCGGGCTCTCGCGTCGTCACGGATTATCTCGATCGCGCTGGGTTGACGGAGCCTTTGGCAAAGCTCGGATTTCACACCGTCGGCTATGGTTGCACAACCTGCATCGGCAACAGCGGACCGCTCCCCACTCCCGTCGCCGATGCGATCACATCGGGTGACTTGGTCGCGTCCGCTGTCCTGAGTGGCAATCGGAATTTTGAAGGACGTGTCAATCCGTTGACCAAAGCCAATTACCTCGCCAGCCCACCGCTGGTTGTCGCTTACGCATTGGCGGGTACAACCGACATCGATTTGGTGAATGACCCAATCGGAAAAGGGAAACACGGAGAAGACGTTTTTTTGAAAGATATCTGGCCATCCGCAGAAGAGATTCGTGAAGTGTTGCTCGGTGCGATTTCCCCCGAGATGTTCATCGAGCAGTACGGCCACGCCGTCAAGGGCGATGAGCTTTGGAACGCGATCCCAGTTGAAGGCGGTGCCATCTACAAGTGGGACGATACGAGCACTTACATTCAGCATCCACCGTTCCTAGATGCGCTCGGCGATGGAACCGAACCATCGATCAAGCCGATCAGCGGCGCACGAGTGTTGGCGTTGCTTGGTGACTCGGTGACGACCGACCATATTTCGCCTGCGGGATCGATCAGCGGCGATAGTCCTGCGGGTCGTTTCTTACGCGAGCACGGCGTTGAAAAGAAGGATTTTAATAGCTACGGAAGTCGTCGCGGAAATGATCGTGTGATGGTCCGTGGTACGTTTGCCAACATTCGTATTCGCAACCATGTCGCGCCAGGAACCGAAGGCGGTTGGACTCGTCATTTACCCGCTGGCGAGCAGATGAGCATCTACGACGCAGCGATGAAGTACATTGCGGACAAGGTACCGCTAGTCGTGATTGCCGGTGCCGAGTACGGAACGGGCAGCAGTCGTGACTGGGCCGCCAAGGGCACAATGTTGCTTGGCGTCAAGGCGGTTATCGCGGCCAGCTATGAACGGATCCACCGAAGCAATTTGGTCGGCATGGGTGTCTTGCCGTTGCAATTTGCTGACGGGACCACATGGCAGTCGCTCGGCTTGACCGGCGAGGAAACGATCGACATTCTTGGATTGTCCGACCAACTTGAGCCCCGAACAAGCGTCACTGTGGTTGCAACCGATAGCGCTGGAAACAAAAAGACACTTGAGTGCCTGGTACGAATCGATACACCGGTGGAAATGCAATACTACCGAAACGGTGGCATTCTTCCGACAGTGCTCCGCAATATGCTGTAAGCCTCAGGCTCACAGCATCGGCAAAGCCTGGAGCCGAGGGTGCAGGTCAATAACAACCGACGAAACCGTAGTTACCGATACATGCGGCGAGTTTTGGTTGACCAGCGAAGCAAGACAGTGCTGCTCGCGTTGACCGCAATTCCTGCCATTTCACCGCCACCTGTTCATTCGGGTTTTCTGCGGCAAAGGATCGTTTGTTAAGACATCGTTTCATAATGATGAAGGCGAACGGCAATGCGACGCGACTAGTCGCGTACCGAACCCAAGTGCGAGCCATTTTTTTACGAAAAGAGTATTTCTTAATCACGGGATATTCATGATTGCACAGTAACATCCGAGCCCGTTGAGGTAGTGCATCCATTACTCGGTCCCAACGGTGAACCCAAATGTTATCCAACTGGCTTGGTGAAAAGTGCTTTGAGTCTGTCCATCTGCACAACTTGGTTTACAACACTTGCTGGGAAGACCCACGGCTCGATCGTGAGGCGATGAAGCTTGGATCTAACGACAAGGTGATGGTGATCACTTCTGCAGGGTGTAACGCACTTGATTATGCCTTGGATGGCCCAGCCCAAGTCTTCGCCGTCGATTTGAATCCCTTGCAAAACGCGCTGTTAGATTTGAAGATCGCCTGCATAAAAACGCTTGATTTTGACGAGTTCTTCGCTGTCTTTGGGCGCGGCCAGTGGGAAGACTGGTCGGACGCGTATTTCCGTCGAGTCCGCCCATTGCTGCCAGAAGCATCGCGAGAGTGCTGGGATCGCCGGATCAGCTTTTTCAATGGTGACAGTCGCCGCGCGAGTTTCTATTTCCGAGGATCTTCGGGCTACCTCGCTTGGCTAATCAACGCCTACATCGATCACGTTGCGAAAGTTCGCCAACCGCTTCAACAGATGCTGAATGCAACCAGCATTGACGAGCAAAACAAGTTGTTTGAGTCGGGACGAGTGAGAGAATCGATTTGGCGGCCGACGATGCGGTGGCTGGTTCGTCGCGAAATGACAATGACAATGTTGGGTGTGCCTCGTTCACAACGCGAACAGATTGACCATGGCTATGTTGGCGGGCTGGAGCAGTTCATTATCCATTCGCTCGATACGGTTTTCACTCAATTGTCGCTCGCGGACAACTATTTTTGGCGTGTCTATCTGACTGGCCAGTACAGCGAATCTTGTTGTCCCGAATACCTAAAAGAAGAAAATTTCAATCGCCTTCGAAATGGCTTGGTTGACCGCATCTCGACTCACACCGATTCCGTAGAAGGGTTCTTGAAAAAGACAAACGAACCGATCTCCCATTTCGTTTTGCTGGATCATATGGACTGGCTTTGCAAAGGTGAGCGCCGCGCGCTGGCTTCCGAGTGGCAAGCAATCGTGAATCGATGTACCGACAATGCAAAAGTGCTGTGGCGAAGTGCCGGGCTGAATGTTGATTTTGTGGATTCGCTACGAGTCTCTGTTCAAGGAACGCAGCGGTCAGTGGGCGAACTGCTGAACTACAACCGTGCGTTGGCTTCCTCATTGCATTTGCGTGACCGTGTTCACACGTACGGCAGCTTCTACATCGCAGACCTAAACGTTGCTTAAATAAGAAACCATGTCGATCACACAATCGCTTCTTAACGATAGCCGAGCGATCTGGCACCTAGTTGCTGCTCGTTCGCGCGGTGCGACACACCAAGAACGACTCAATCATTTCTACGGCGGTCAGGCTGACATTTACGATTCGTTTCGAAAGCGAATGCTTCATGGACGTCAAGAAATGGTAGATTCCATTTCCGTTCAACCCAACAGCGTCTGGGTCGATCTCGGCTGCGGAACCGGTGAGAACCTGGAGCGATTTGGTGAGCGATTGAGTCAGTTCTCGCATGTTCATCTTGTTGATCTATGCGAACCTCTGCTGAACGTCGCCAGGAAACGCTCGGGTAAACTGCGTGGCGAAACGTCGGTCCAAATTCACGAAGCTGATGCAGCGACACTTGATTTACCCAGTGGCCAGGCAGATTTGGTCACACTGTCGTACTCGCTTTCGATGATCCCAGATTGGTTTGCCGTCATCGACAATGCCTATCGAATGCTACGCCCTGGGGGAATGATCGGCGTGGTCGATTTCTTTGTGTCGCGGAAACATGTTGACCAAGGTGATGTTTGTCATAGTTGGCTGACGCGAACCGGTTGGCCAATTTGGTTTGGTTTCGACAATGTTGATTTGGGACCGGATCGTCTTGCGATGTTGACTCGACGATTCGCGAAAGTTTCGCTGTCAAAGCATCGCGGACATATCGCGTACATCCCTTTGTTACGAGTTCCCTATTTCGTTTTTGTCGGCCGTAAAGAATGAATGGCAAATGATCTGACCGGTACTAAAAACCACGGAGTAAGCGATGGTTCAGAATTCAGACGACTCGACGGTACGTTCGATTTTCATCAGCGACCTTCATTTAGGCAGTCGCTTTAGCAAAGCAACCGAAATGCTTAATTTCCTGCAATGTCATCAACCCGAAAATTTGTATCTGGTTGGTGACATCATCGACGCCTGGGCACTTCGCCGCCGTTGGTATTGGCCGCAAGCCTATGATGCCTTGCTGAATCACATCGCCTTGCTTGTTGATAACGGAACAAAACTGTTCTACACCCCCGGGAATCACGACAACTTCCTCCGGCGGTTTCAAGTTGACCAACCACCAGTTCGGATTCAAGATCAATTTGTCCATCGTTGCGCGGATGGACGGCGGATGGTGATTTTGCACGGCGATCAATTTGACAAAGTCGAAGGCGGTGCCCAGTGGCTGTCGATCATCGGTTCGGTCAGCTACGACGCGCTATTGTTTGCTGACCGAGGAATCAATCGTGTCATTCAATCGATGGGATGCTCTCCATGGCGAATCAGCGGCACTGTCAAACAAACGGTCAAGCTGGCCGTTCAGTTCATCAGTCGCTTTGAAGACCAACTTGTAAGCCATGCAAGGCAAGCAAACTGTGACGGGATCATTTGTGGCCACATCCATGTGCCGCGTTATCGAATGCTCGAGGAGATACTCTATATCAATTTGGGTGACTGGATCGAAAACTCGACTGCATTGGTTGAGTACACCAGCGGACGTTTGGAACTTTTGGACAATTCACGTTTGGCCAACAAAGGCTGCCGGTCTGCGAAACCGAAGCTCGAACCCAACCTGGATTCCGAATCACTGACTCCCATGGCTGCGCGATTAGCACACCAATTACTCGGTTACATGTTTCTCGATCACACGATCAACCCATTTGCGTCAACCCCAGAAGCAAATGCGGTCGCTTGAAAAATGATTTAGAATCGGAGCCAAACACTACGGAAATCCGACGACGTCGGATGGCGGTTTGCAGGCTGACGCGCCACAATTCATCGTACGCTGGTGCTGTGCGACGCTACCGAGCCACGGCGTCTAGCTTCTTCAAAAAAACGTAGTTGTTCCCACCTTAGCGAGAGATCCGATGAGCCGGTTTTTTTATCGTACCTGTTTTGGATTGGCGATGTCCGCCATTTGCCTTGCCGCACAAGCCGAGAATTGGACTCAGTGGCGAGGAGTCGATCGCGCGAATCGTTCGACGGAAACCGGACTATTTGGTACCTGGGGCGATAACGGTCCTCCACTGGCCTGGACTGCCGAGGGCATTGGCTCCGGATTTGCATCTGTTTCTGTCATCGACAATCGCATTTACACCACGGGCAACTTCGCTGACAACCAGTCCGTTGTCGCGATCGATGCGGCTAGCGGTAAGGTCGTTTGGAAAAGTGCGATCAGCGATTCCGCGCCACAGCATGGCTATGATGGCAGTCGCTCGACGCCGACCGTTGATGGTGAAAAGCTGTACGCGGTGAGCAGCGATGGAGCCATCATCTGTTTAGCCGCCAAGGATGGCAAAACGATCTGGCGTCGTAGCTTCACAGAGTTTCAAGGGAAGATGATGAGCGGTTGGGGATTCTCTGAGTCGCCGTTGATCGATGATGACAAAGTGATCTGCACGCCAGGCGGTGAAGGAGCCATGGTGGTTGCTTTGAATAAAAACACCGGAGACGATATCTGGACCTGTGCAATGCCCTCAAAAGATGGCGAGGTAGGGGCCAATGGCGATGGACTACAAAGTGGCGCTGGATATTCGTCACCGATCGTGTCCGAAGGTGCAGGCGTTCGCCAGTACGTTCAGTTGGTCGGCAAAGGTTTGATTGGCGTTCGCGCCAGCGATGGCAAGTTACTTTGGCAATACAATCGAGTCGCTAACGGGACAGCAAACATTCCGACGCCACTGGTCGAAGGTGACTACGTCTTTACCAGCACCGGATACAACTCAGGCTCAGCGCTGCTAAAGCTTGTCTCGAACGGAAAGGGGGCCGTCAAGGCCGAGGAAGTGTACTGGCTGGAAAGCAAAGAATTGCAGAACAAACATGGCGGCATGACATTGGTTGACGGACACATCTACTGTGGCCAAGGGAATGGTGATGGATTGCCGATTTGTATTGAAATGATGACCGGGGATACGGCTTGGGGGCCGATTCGCGCGAAGGGCAGTGGCGAGACCAGTACCGTCTATGCCGACGGTCACATCGTCTATCGCCGAGAAGATGGGACCGTCATTCTGGCGAAAGCCACGCCGTCAAAGTTCGATGTCGTAAACCAGTTCATGCCCGTTTATCAGAACGGTAGTACCTGGGCGCACCCGGTGATTTCAAATGGTGTGCTGTACTTGCGAGAGCAGGACAAGTTGATGGCATACAAGCTTAAGTAGTCGGTTTGGAAGTCAGCCGCTTGTCGTCAGCGTGCTAGTCTGAGGCTCGCATGTTCCATCGGTCTTGAGCGGTACAATCGTTACCACCTGTTCGTTGCCGTGTTCGCATGAAATCCATGAGAACACGGAAATCTTCGGCACAAACCGCGAACGAGTCTCTTTCTCGCGAATTGTGACCTAGGCTTGCGGGTTACCGTGCCGAACTTACGCGTCTTCGTTGACACGATTTATTTCGGCAGCCGCTGTTGTAGCTCCATTTAGCCGCCATGACGACTCAAAACGCACCTGTTCCTTGGAAACATCTCCGTTACGTTCTCATTTTGTTCGCTCCCTTGTGGATCGGATCGATGATTTTGTTCGCGGTAACCGGTGCACTTTATTCCGTCGCTTCGCATGATTACTGGACCGCAAGTCAGCCGATGGTGCTTCGCGATGAAGCCAATGGCGCCGTCGATCGACTGGGTCGATTTGGCAGCCAGACTGACCTCAAGGCCGCTCAAGAAACAACGTTAGAAATGGCCCGAAACCAGGAGGTGATCAAGTCAGCGCTCAAAGCCATTGGTACACCTGACGGAGACGATGACCCAACTTGGCCAACCAATGAAGTGGTCGCGACCGTTGGCAAAAAACGCGTTAACATTCGCGCACCGCAAGGCGGCGAGTTCGGCGGCAGCGAAATGATTTATCTCCAAGTCGAAGACTCAAGCCCCGAGCGTGCCACTCAGTTTTGCAACGCGATCTACGAATCGTTGTCAAAGCAAATGCGCGAAGTTCGCGGGGTCCGAGCGGATAGCATGATCATCGAACTAACCCATGCACGTGACTTGGCCAAACGAAATCTCGATGAAGCCTCCAATGGGATGCGTGAAATCGAAGTCAACTTTGGCAGCGATCTCGGTGAACTGCGCAACCTCAGCGAAGCGATCACCGGAGACGGTGCCAATCGACGTGCGTTAGAGGAAACGATGCGAGAGCTGCAAGTGGCGCAGCTCGAACTGGAAAAACTCGAAGCGCTGAACGACTTACTGGAGCAGGGCCTGAAAGATCCAAAGCATTTGCTGGTCAGCGGTGGCGAGTCGCTCAATCGTCAACCATCTTTGCAAAGACTAAAGGATGGCTTGATCGACGCGCAGCTCGGACGATCCCAGCTCGCCGGTCGATTGACCGCAGCCAATCCAAAGATGAAAGCCGCAATGTCAGCGGAGAACGAAATTCGGCACGCAATGCAGTCGGAGACCGCACTCGTCATTCGGTCTATGCAGCCAGTCCTGGATGTCGAGCGAGATCGCGTTGAGCGGTTGCAAACGAAGCAGCTAAATCTACAACGCCGCCTCGATCGGCTCGCTGAAGCGAGAACGAGCTATGCGAAGATTGCGGCTGACGTCAAGCATCGAACCACGTTGCTGGAAAATTCGCAGCGCGTTCTAGCCGATGCCGAAGCCAGTCGCTCAGCGGCTTTGTCAACCAACTTACTGGCCAAGCTAGGGCCCGTGACAACCGGTGACTCACCCAACGGCATGTCGTCGTCAATGATGACCGCAGGTAGTGCAGCGGCCGGCTTGATCTTCGGACTGGGAACGGTTTTCCTCGTTGCTCCAGGCCCGAATCAATCACGCTTCGGTCGTCGTTGGAGCGATCTGCTTGGCGGGCGACGAGCGTCAGACCAAGGCGAACGACGACGCGCGGCCTAGTCACGCTATTGAACGATGGACCATCAAGAGCTTGCTCCGCTCCGTCACTCGCATTGCGTTGAACGACGATGCAACGGAAACAAGTATTCTGTACAGGTCGGTGAATTCTCCGATTCCGAGGTAGGTTCCATCCGCAAACTTCAGTTGGCTCCGGGCTTGGCAACCCGGTTGATAGGAAACCAAATTGCGTAAATCAAGTGAAACGCAATGCCTACTTTTTAGCGGTCCAGTACGAGCCAAGTCGTCACCGAACTCCGAATCAAGACATGCGACTGCATTCAGCGCTTTGTTGACGAGCT
>Ga0105045_10005945_pt1 | contig 10793 bp, 10 predicted proteins | sample MAT02_FD_78089 | JGI IMG/M metagenome (GOLD analysis project Ga0105045, IMG submission 78089) | Freshwater microbial communities from Lake Fryxell liftoff mats and glacier meltwater in Antarctica - MAT-02 (megahit assembly) | ecosystem: Environmental > Aquatic > Freshwater > Ice > Liftoff... | reverse complement strand
GCGGCGGCGGCGAAGAGGGTCGCTCCTTCTGTCCCGGTCTTCGCGAGGGCGAACTGGGCGCGCTGGCGCACCCGCATGTCGGGGTGGGCGAGGAGACCGTCGAGGGTTTTCCCGTCGAAGCTGGAAAAGTCTTTCAGGAGAATCTCGCGGGTGCTCTCGAGAAGATCGGCGTTCGCCGGTGCGCTCGCTTCGAGGACGTAGATGTTGCCGAGATCCTGCTTCATCCAGCCGGTGTTGTTGAAACAGCTCAGATACATCCGCCCGTCGGGACCGAACTCGACGTCGGTGTTGCCGAGTCCGACCATGAAGACTTCTTTGTGGGCGACGGCAAAGCCCGCGCCTGACTCTTTCACCGAAAAAGCTTCGAGATCGCCGTTCGACCCGCCGAAGTTGCAGACCCAGAAGTGACCGGCGTAGCGTTCGGGCATCGCGGTGACGCCGTAGTTGTAGACGAGACCGCTCGGGCCCCACGAGATCTTGTCGATGGGCGGCAGGGCATAGGCGGGGCGTCCCGCGTGGTCCGGCTCCCAGATCGCCTCCGTCATCCAGGGATTCATCGGGATCTCTTTGTGCCCGGGATGCGCATAGACCGGGGTGCGCAGATTGAGCTGATTGCGGAAATTCATCAGAACCTGATGCCCGTGATTCCACCCCGAGTCACCGCCTTCGATCAGGTAGACGAGACGCCCCGTGTCCCAGGCGTCGGCGTTGTTGTCGCAGGTGAAGAGGTTGCCGAGCTCGTCAAAGGCGAGCTCCTGCGGGTTGCGGAGACCCGAGTAGACTTCCTCGAGATTCGAGCCGTCGGGATCGCAGCGGAAGACGCCGCCGGTGTAGGGCCGTTCGTAGTGGCGACCTTCTTTGGTCGTGAAGTGATACCCGCGGTCGCCGATGGACCAGTAAAGTTTCCCGTCCGGCCCCCACACGAGCCCGTGCATGTCGTGGCCCGAGATGCTCATGCGCACGCCGAAGCCATCCTGCACAGAGACCCGCTCTTCGGCTTTGCCATCCCCGTCGGCATCGCGGAGATGCCACAGGTGCGGGATGTTGGTGTAGTAAATGTCGTCGTTCTCCCCGGCGATGAGTCCGATCCCGGGACCGTCGAGGGCGTCATTAAATCCATCGGCCCAGACGCCCGCCTTGTCGGCTCGCCCGTCGCCGTCGGTGTCCTCGACGCGAACGATGCGGTCGGTGAACTCGGTGTAGAAAGAGAGGGGGCGCGTCAGTTGATCCTGCTCATACATTTTGAACCGGTCCTCGCTGGTGCGGTTGTTGATGTCGTCGAGGAGGAGTCGCTGCTCGGTGCGGATGTCCTGCACGCCCGCGCGCCATCGGTGGATCTCGGCGATGTAGAGACGACCCTTGTTGTCAAAACAGATCGCGCTCGGGTTCTGCGTCTGGCTGGAATCGGCGAAGAGGCTCGCGCTGACGCCCTCGGGCAGTTTGAAGTTGCTGATGCGCACCTGCGCCTCGCTGTCGTAGGCCTCTTTCGTAAGAAACTCGACCGGTGCGGCGAGAGTCTTGCCTTTTTCCTGATCGCTTTCCTGCGCGATGAGGCAGGAGTGAAAGAGCAGCGCGATGAGGGTGAGGGGAGCGAAGGCTGATTTCATGGGGGGATTAAAGGCTCGGACTATAGGCCAAAGTCTTTCCGGCGAAATCGGAAAGTTCAGCCGCCGCTCGGCTAACTGCCAACCCGAAATGCCCACGATTGCGCCATCCTAGCGTCTCCCGGCCTTGCCATGAGGAGGCGTATCAGGTAAAGAATCTTTCCATGATCCCCCGATATCTCCCCTTCGTTTTTGCTTTCGGACTCTTCATCGAGGAGATGCGAGCCGATTGCCTGGAGCACACGCCGGAGGCCGAGCAGCTCACTTTGAAAGCGATCATCGAGGCCGCGCCGCCCGCGCGGCAGATCTCCACCGCCGAGCCGCGTGCCTTTGTGCAGGCGTGGAATGTCGCTGACTTTGATGACGTCATTTCCGTCGGGCTCGAGGGAAACCGCAGTTATCAGAACGGGCGTCGCATGTTCGGTGCCGCGAGCTGTTTTGCCTGCCATCAGTTCAATCAGGAAGGCGGCGCGATCGGTCCCGACCTCACGAGCGTGCGGGGGAAATTCAGTCCGCGGGATCTCCTCGAGTCCATCACCGATCCGGGCAAAGAGATCTCTGACCACTACGGCCAGATGATTTTTGAAATGAAGGATGGCTCCGTCGTGACCGGCCGCATCATGAATCTCGCAGGCGACAACATGCAGGTGAATACGAACATGATGAACCCCGCCGAGATCACCTCGGTCGATCGCAAGCGCCTCGAGAGCATGAAGGACTCACCCGTCAGCATGATGCCGGCCGGACTCGTCAACACGCTCAGCAAGGACGATATTCTCGACCTGCTCGCCTACCTGCTCTCGGGCGGGAACGAAAGCGATCCGCTCTTTGCCCAATGAGGGGTGGAGAAGAGGCAATCGAAGAGGGTTGAGCCGATGACTTGGCCCTCTTCACTCGGCCCTGAAAAGCACTTCGACGCGGCGGAGTTCGTCCGCCGTTTTGCCGCTGCCCTCGGCCTGGGATTTGCCAAAAGAGACCACGGAGACTCTTTTTCCTTCAAGTCCTTTGCTGACGAGAAAGTCACGAACAATCTCGCAGCGGGCCTGCGCGAGGAGCGCATTATAGTCGGCCGCGCCCCGTCCGTCCGTGTGGCCGCGGAGTTGCAGGGACAGGGAGGGCTCTCCGGTGAGCGTCGCGACGACGGGCTCCAGCTTTGCCTTGCTCTCATCACTGAGGTAGGTCGAGTCGAAGGCAAAGGCGATCGAGAGGGGCCCGGGCACCACGACCGGAGTGCTCGGAACGACTGCCGGAGGAGCGGCTGCCGTAGTCTTGACTATCTCGACCTCGGTGCGCAGTTTGGCCGTCTCCTCGACGGCCTCGCGGGCGGCTTTGGTCGCCATCGTCAGCTCCTTCACCGAGGCCTGCATCTGGCTGATGCTTTCCTGCTGGAGCCTTGTCATCTGCGCCTGCGATTCCGCCAACTGGCGTCGGGAGGCCGCGAGTTCGGCTTCATTCTTCTCTGCGGTGGCGAGGGTGGATTCCAGCATCGTCCGTGTCGCCGGGTCAAATTTTTCGGGAAGCGTGCCGAGGAGCGCGCGGGCCGCCGCAAAGTCGCCGCTCTGGACGCTCGCCATGTAGCGGACCATATCGAGGGTGGGCTCGGGCGCCGCAACAGGGGCGGGCGCATCATTGGCGGGCGCATCATTGGCGGGCGTGACCGGGGTAATGAGGTCGTCTATCGCTGTGGGCGATGCTTCAGCGAGGGTGGTGGCAACCGTTTCTTTCGGGGTCATTGCCGTGATCGCCAGTTCCATCTGGGCGGTGAGCAGGGCCCGTGTCTCCGGATCGAGATCGGGTGACAGTTCCATAAACGAGGCGCCGGCGGCTTCGAAGTTCTGTCCATCGATCGCGGTGAAAAACGCTTTGAAGCGCGCTTCTTCGCGCAGCGGACTCGGGGCTTCGGCTTCGGCGGGTGCAGTTGCTGCGGGCTGGGGTTCCGGGACCGGCGGGGTATCCTTGACCGCCACCGCCGCGAGCGCTGCCGCGAGGTCTTCTTTCGGCGTGGGAGGCTCGGCCCGCTGCACAAACTTGGGCAGGACAAATGCCGCAAAGATCACCAGCAGCATGAGAAGGAGGAGACCAATTTTCGGCAGAGTCTTCATACAAGTTGAGTTGTCACGTTTAACGAAACATTTGGAACTGATTGGGAAAAGTGACGGAAATAAAAGCGGAGATGGTACGAGGGGTGCTTGGTAGGACTTATCGAAAACGGAATTAGCATTTTTCATGACAAACTCACACCTATCTTTACTGGAAGTTCGCGGCGACAAAGTCATCGGGGTGGAGGGCGATGCGTCCGATGAGGTGCGCTCTGAATTCGCCCGGGAGGCCGAGGGACTGCAGGCGCGCGCCTATCAGATCGGTCTCGCCATCGGGATGTCGGCCTTGTCATGCAGCGCCGCCACGCATGCGGGCGGGTCGATCGCATTCCGGTTTGCAAAGTCGTCGAGTGAGAAGTTCGACGCCCGCGGCGTCTACGTTCGCGGCACGGGATATGCCACCCACAGCCTGCAGGAGGCGACGAAGTAATCCTGACGCCGTGGCTCGAGAAACCCCGCAAATGAACGAAACGACTTCTTACGACGCCGTCATCAAAGCGCTGCAAATGCTCAAGCGGGTCCGCCGGCTCGAGGGCACGGTGCTGCTCCACGAGGGCATCCTCCTCAGTGCGGACACGCTCCTGAGCGAGCGCCAGTGCGGTGATTTTGTCAGGGAAGTGAACGCCCTCCTTTCCCAGTATCGGAATGGGAGTCGCCCCCTCGTCCGTGCCCTCCTCGGATTCGATGGAGGCAATGTCCTCATCTTCAACGTGCTCCCGTTTACCCTGTGCCTGCTCTTTGGTAAGCTCGAGGATGCGGCAGTGGTGGAGCGGGCAGGGGAGGAGTTTCTCGGGAAGTGGGCTGATTCACTGCGCCTCGAGACGGGTCATGACATCCAGCTCCCCGAGCTGAACGGTGAGTTGCCGGAAGAGGGGGCTCTTTCCGTGCCGCCGGAAGTTCTCGAGGTGACAGTTCTCGAACCGGCGCCCGTCGAGTTGCCTTTGGTCGTCGAGGTGATCGAAGTAGTGAGGACGCCCGAACCTGTCGCCGCGCCCACAGTGGCCGACGCCACAGTCAAAGCGCCTGCCGCCGCCTTCACCTCACTCGGTGCGGGGGATAGCGCGACCTGGATTGCCTTCCGCCAGAAAATTGAAAATCTTCTCTCTAAAGTGCTCGGGCGCGCCCAGGCGACTCGTCTCATCGAGCGCGAACTCTCAGCGATGGGGATAGCCGGCGACGGGTATCTCACGGCGGCCCAGTTCCGTCCGTTCGGGCAGATCGTGGTCCAGAAAATTAAAGATAAATCGCTGCGAAAGCAGCTCGAGACCGAGATGCTGTCCCACCTCGAAAATCTTCGAAACGGCTCCTGACCCTCCCTTTTACTCCATCAACTGGCTCTTCCTGACCAAACATGAGATACTTCACCTGCCTTACTCTTCTTTTCCTCACTCTCGTCGCCGCGCCCGCCACCTTGCGTGCGCAGGAACTCGGGAGCGACGCCGATCTCGAGCGCCTCAATCTCCTCATCGAGCAGGCGAATAAAATGAAGCAGCGGATCGAGCTGGAAAAGCAAGCCGAGTCCGCTCTCGACGATCCGGAGTTTCAGAAAAAAAAGCTGCGCGAGTTCGATCTCAAGTTCCAAAGTTTTGATTCTCCGCTGGGAGAGAACAAGCCTCAGATCCAGAAGAACATCGACTACGTCTGGACGGTGACCTCGGCCATTCTCGTGATGATGATGCAGCTCGGGTTCTGCATGCTCGAGATCGGGCTCTGCCGTTCGCGAAACGCCATCAATGTGGCGATGAAAAACGTGCTCGATTTTGCCGCCGCGTGCCTCGCCTTCCTGCTCTTCGGGTTCACCTTCATGTTCGGCACGACCGAGGGAGGATGGATCGGTTCGCAGGAACTCGCGGTTTGGAAATTCTCCGGCGAGAGCCCGATCTGGACATTCTTCTTTTTCCAGGTCGTCTTCGTGGGCACCGCCTGCACGATCGCGTCGGGGGCGATGGCCGAGCGGACGAAGTTCACCGGGTATCTCTGCTACGCGGTGATTCTGTCGGGACTCATCTACCCGGTCTTCGGGCATTGGGCCTGGGGGAGTTTTGGCGGGGGATTCGAGACGGGGTTCGGCGGCAGCCCCGGCTGGCTCGAGAGTTTCGGAACCGGTTTCTACGATTTTGCCGGTTCGACGGTGGTCCACGGCATCGGTGGTGCCAGTGCCCTCGCGGGGATCATCATCGTGGGACCACGCGTCGGTCGTTTCGACAAGGATGGAAATCCGCGCTATCTCCCGGGGCACAATCTGCCGCTGGTCTGCTTCGGGACACTCATCCTCTGGGTGGGATGGTTCGGCTTCAATGCCGGGTCTCTCGTCGAGGGCAGCGCCGGGATCGGCCGCATCTGCGTGAATACGGCGATGGCTGGCGCGGCCGGCTGTATCATCTCGATGCTCTTTTTCTGGATGATGCGGGGAGTGCCGAATGTGCTCGTCACACTCAATGGCATCCTCGGCGGTCTCGTCGGCATCACCGCGTGTGCCGATGTGGTGACGCCGCTGAATGCCATTGTCATCGGGGGGATCGCCGGCGTGGTCGCCACTCTGGGGGCGATCCTCCTCGAGAAAATGAAACTCGATGACGTCGTCGGGGCCGTCCCGGTCCACCTATTCTGTGGGATCTGGGGCACGCTCTGTGTGGCGCTTTTTCACGAAGAAGGATTCAGTCTCGAGCGGCTCGGGACGCAGCTTTTCGGCACGCTGGCGATCTGTATCGGGGCGTTCTTCGTCGCGCTGATCCTCTTCAAAGTCATCGATACTTTCGTCGGTCTGCGTGTCTCGGACGAGGAGCAGGAGGATGGTCTCGACTTCACCGAGCACTCGGTCAATGCGTATGCCGACTTCCAGACGACCGAGAACTGACAGTCCCGGCGAGCGGGCCGATCACTTGAAGATCGTGTGTTTAACGAGGAATTTCCGGAAGGCGACCGGGCCGTGATCTCCCTGAACCGTGATGGGGCCGCGAGGCACTTCCGGGCCGGGCGCGGCGCCCCGGGTCGGGCCGGTCACGTCGACGTCTTCGTGGATGACGACGCCGTTGTGCACGACGCGGAGGAACCGGGCATTCTCGGTCTTTTTCCCTGCCGCATCAAAGCGAGGAGCACGGAACTGGACCTGAAAGGTCTGCCAATTGCCGGGAGCGGTGGAGGCGTTCGTCGCGGGGGCGGTGCCTTCGTAGCCCTTTGATCCCTCGGGTTTGCTATCATCCCAGCGCTCGTAGATTCCGCCGCAGTCGCCGGAGGAAAGACCGTTGTCGGGTTTCCCGTAGCTGTCGAGGATCTGGATCTCGTAGCGGCCCATCAGGTAAATGCCCGAGTTGGAGGACTTCGGGATCATAAACTCGACTTCCATCTCGACATCCCCGTGATCTCCTTTGCTGACCATGTTGGTCGTCTTGCCTTCGGCTCCATTGTAAAGAACCGCATCGCCGGGAGTGACCGATTTCCATTTCTTTTCCTGGGTGCTGCCCTGCACCTCACCGGCCTTTGCCCAGGCGCCGGTGTCGTTCCAGGCATCGAGAGCAACCAGGACGAGAGGTGCCGGAGGAGATTCGGCGAACCCCGCTGTGGGGAGGGCGAGAAACGCGGAAAAGAGGAAAAGGAGAGGGAGTTTCATTGCAGGGAGATTCGATCATGCTTCAAAACCGCTGTCAATCGGGAGGATTCGAAGGCGAGGGGGAATTTTCGGGGGATGGGAGGCGGTTTTGATCAATAAAAACAAGACCGTCTCCCTGTAATTGACGAAGCGGGGAGGGGATTGTTGGGATACTTCATCGCGGAAAGACTCGAGAGTCTGCTTGACCGGGCGTCCCGAACTTTACTATTCTTCAAATATGAAGAAATTCCCCGCCACGTTCGCGCTCTCCCTGATCGCGATTTTTTCCAGTTCCATTCTGCACGCTCAAGTTCGCGATTGGACGCGCGCCGCGGACGGGAAGAAAATCTCCGCCGAGTTCGCTGGGATGAAGGACACGGGCACCGTGAAGATCAAGCTCGCCAACGGGCAGATCTACGAGGTGTCGCTCTCGGGCCTCTCGCCTGATGACAATGCCTTTGTGAAAGCGGCGCTGGCCAAGGAAGGCGGGGCGATGAAACCCGCTGCCGCTGCGGCCGCGAAACCGGCTCCGGCAGTTCCGGAAGGGGCCGTGACGATCACCCTCACGGGAGTGCATCTCTGCTGCGGCGATTGTGAAGACGCCGTCACGAAAATCCCCGCAAACGAAAAAGCGCCGATCCCGGCGGGCGTCACGATCACTCCGAATCGCAAGGACGAGTCCATCGTCATCACGGCTCCCTCGGGCAAGGATGCCCAGGCGGCGCTGCGCGGTGTCATGGCAGCGGGATTCTATGGGAAATCCGACAACGAAGCGGTCAAGATCGCGGACCTGGCACCCGATGAGTTTACGACCAAGACGATGATCATCCGCGATGTTCACCTGTGCTGCGGCGGTTGTGTGAAAGCCTTCGCGAAGGCGGTCGAGTCGGTCGACGGGGTCAAATCGCAGGAGGCGAAGACAGGGGCCACCACGGTGCAGGTGACGGGCGACGACTTCAAGCCCTACGAAGTGATGCAGGCCCTGCGCGAGGCGGGGTTCGGCGGCAGTTTCCAGTAAACGAGCAGGGGAGTGGCCGGCTTTAACCGGCCCATCCGTCCTCGGTGACGAGGCGGTGCATCGGGATATCGTGCGCTTCCCGCTCGAGGGCGGTGAGTTGGACGGTAAAGGACACACCGAGAAAGGTGACCGGCCTTTTCTCATCGAGGACGAGGGCGAGGTAGCGGTCGTAGTGCCCTTTTCCGCGCCCGAGGCGGGTCAGGGACCGCAGGTCAAAACCGACTCCGGGCACGAAAATGAGATCGGGTGCCGATGGGGGCTGAAGTCTGTCTGGTAAAGACTCGGGTTCAGAGATACCGAGGGTGCCTCGACTGAGCGTCTGTCCTGACTGCACCGCGTAAAAGGACAGTCTGGCGTCATCACCCGCTTTGGGATAGGCCCAGCTTTTTTCCGGATGAGTCGTCACGAGCTCGCCAAGATCGGGCTCACCCGCCAATGCGGCGAATGAGAAGATCGTGTTTGCCTGGTGAAAGAGCGGAGAGCTGGTGATGAGATCCCTGATCCTCGCCGAGGCGAGCGACTTCTCCGCAGCGCTCAGTGATTTAATGCGGGCGAAACATTCCCGACGGCGGGTGGGTTTGTCCATGCTCAGCCTTTGTATTCAGCAAGGGCCTCGGGGAGATAGCGCTGCAGTTCGGAGATGCGTTTCTCGTCGAGAGGATGGGTGCTGAGGAACTGGGGAGTCGCGCCGCCGGCACTGTTTGCCTTGCGCCAGTTGGCGAAGCGCTGCCAGAGGGAGACCGCCTCGCGCGGATCGTAGCCTGCCCGGGCCATGAAGATCGCTCCCATGCGGTCGGCCTCGAGTTCCTGCCCTCGGGAAAAGGCCTTCGTCGCGACGAGAGCCCCGGCCCCGAGGACGGCGGTCGGGACGGTGCCATTGCGCCCGTCCTTGTTCATCATGTAGCCGGCTCCGGCGACGGCGGCTCCGGCGAGGACGTTTTGGGAAAGCCTTTCACCCGAGTGACGGGCGACGACGTGGGCGACTACGTGACCGATCACTGCGGCGAGGCCGGCCTCATTCTGACTTACCTGAAAGAGCCCGGTGTGGACGCCCACTTTGCCGCCGGGGAGGGCGAAGGCATTGGGGGTCGGGTCATCAAAGACGACAAATTCCCACTGCGCATTCGGGACCGGCATGACCTTCGAGAGCTGGGTGCCGACGCGCTGGACGATGGCGTTGTAGCCCGGATCCGTCGAGATCTTGAGCGTCTGTTTCATCTTCTGGAACTCGGTTAGGCCGAGCGATGCCTCCTGCGCCGGATCGAGGAAGTTTACCTGCTTCCGCCCCGTTTCGGGAACGGTAGCGGTGCAGGCCACACCGATGAGAGCGGCGATGAGGGTAGTGAACGCATAGAGGGATGCGGGAGGTCTTTTCATATGATTTTGTCAGCAGGGTAAGGGGGCGCCACGCTTTTGTTAAAACGTGCCGGAGAGAACGGACTTAGAAAAAATCCGATCCCGCGTAGGGTGCTGAGTGGTCAGATGAAAAGGGATACGCGGTGAAGCGATCCCGTCTTTCAGAAAAACAGTTCGGCGAGAGAGGCGTCGTCGAGTTGCCCCGGATCCGCCACTGCCATGAGTTGCCCGAGATACTCGATGGCTGCCATCTCCGACGCCGGGTCAAAGGCGGCGGACTGGTTGTCTGAAAGGGTGAGTGTCGAGGTCGTCTCGTCGAGAGATACGCCGCGATTGAGAAGAGGCACGAGGATGAGCGCGAGAGCCGCACAGGCCGTCGCCCCGGCGAGGAGATCGCGCTGAGCGAAGAGTGAGCGCGCTCGATAGAACCAGCCACGCACGCCGGCAGGGGAGGTCTCGATGCCGCGCACTTCTCGCAGGACATTGCGCACGAAGAAGGCAGTGGGCTCCACCGGCTTAGCGTGCTTGAGTAGATCCCAGGCATGGTCTTCTTTTTCCTCTTGGTTCATGCCGGATACAACCCGCCGAAAACAAAAAAGTTTCGGCGTTTTCAAAAAATCATCTGAGGTTAGGAGCGTCGATGAAGCCCTCGAGCTGGCGGATTCTCGTGGGATGGCGCATTTTCCGAAGGGCCTTGGCCTCGATCTGGCGGATGCGCTCACGGGTCACTTGGAACTGTTTGCCCACTTCTTCGAGAGTGCGGCTGTAGCCGTCGACGAGGCCGAAGCGCTGCTCCAGCACTTCGCGCTCGCGGGGATTGAGGGTGTCGAGGACATCCTTGATGCGATCCTTGAGCATGGACATGGAGGTCATGTCGCTCGGGTCTTCGGCGCCTTTGTCCTCGATGAAGTCACCGAGACTGGTCTCGTCGCTGTCGCCGACGGGGGCCTGGAGCGAGATGGGCTGCTGCGCCATCTTCAGCACGGCGCTGACGCGTTCGACGGGGAGATGGATCTCTTCGGCGATCTCCTCGGAGGGGGGTTCGCGCCCGTATTCCTGCACGAGCTGCTTTTGCACGCGCATGAGCTTGTTGATCGTCTCGATCATGTGCACCGGGATGCGGATGG
>Ga0105045_10005944_pt1 | contig 10793 bp, 10 predicted proteins | sample MAT02_FD_78089 | JGI IMG/M metagenome (GOLD analysis project Ga0105045, IMG submission 78089) | Freshwater microbial communities from Lake Fryxell liftoff mats and glacier meltwater in Antarctica - MAT-02 (megahit assembly) | ecosystem: Environmental > Aquatic > Freshwater > Ice > Liftoff... | reverse complement strand
GAAGTGATTGTCGTACGGGATCGTGAGGGTATCGATGGCGAACGGCCCGTCTTCGTTCCCCTTGGCCAACTTGGTGATCAGGGGCATACTCCAGCGGGCCGGGCCGGGCTTCGTGAACGCGGCGGGATCGTCGGCATCCGTGGCGACTTCATCTCCGTAATTCAAATAGAACGTGCGTGGCTTGTCCGAGGCGGGGAACGCGGAATTGCGTTGGCCATCGACTTTGAGCGTCAGTGGAACTTTGGCCGTGTCGATCTGTAAAGTGCGTACGATGCCCATTTTGCCGGGCGCGCTCACAGCCTTAGCCGTGTCCAACACGCCGACGCCTTGGATCGTGTAGCTGAACACAATGCGGTCGCCGTGGACATACAAACCGCGATACTGCGCCTGATCGGGTGGCAGTGGGGCGGTCGCCTTGGCAATCGGCGGAAACTGCCCCTTCGCGTCGGCCCATCCGGGAGCGCTCGGTAGGCCGAAGATCATCTTGGTGTTGGCCGCGGGCATCGGCGTGTTCAGAAGCGCGAAACGGCGGTTGCCGTTGTAGAGGTAGCCACCGGTCCAAGCGGCCGCGAGGCGCATTGTGGCCCGATCAAAAAGAACCGTCGAATCCCCCAGCTTGACCGCAGTGCCTTTGTAGACGAGTTCCTGAGTAGAGATCGGATACTTGAACGTGGCGTTTTGGAACGGCCCCGTGTTCATGGTCTGAAAGCGGTTGTCGTCCCATTCGGGATCCTTCATCCGTTCCCAAGGCTCGGCGTTTTTGCCTGCGGCGGGCCGCGGCGTCCAATCGTCGATGTTGAACGGCTTTGGCGGTACGGGTTGGGCAGTTGGTTGGGCGAAAGCCCCGGTCGCGGCGAAGAGAAGGGCGAACGCTCGGAGCATGGCTGTTCCTTGCCAGAGGGAGGAGAGAGGTTGAATTGAGTTTTAACTATCTGCCGGGTACCAACCTGCAGGTCTGACATCTAAGGTCAGACGCTTTTTGATTTCCGCAGTGCCGACGAGGGCATCTTCGAGTGTTGGCGTTGCTCCTGCAAGACCTCGTTTCCAAAGCTTCACATCCATGGTACCGAGCACGTAATAATTTTTGCCCACGGCAGTGGGAGCAATCCTCATCATGGTTGCTGCTACTTCTGCATCAAGTTCTTGATCGTGGACAATGATCATTTCGCATCCAGAACAGTAACGGCATGTTTTTCCTTGTGTGTACAAACCCCACCCGTCGGCGTGGATCACTAACGCGAACTTCCGTGGGTGGGTGGTCTTACGACATGATGGGCACTTGCTCAACCGTTCGTGAATGTGTGGGTTAGACAGAAGCGTATAGCGTGCTGGCAGCTTTCCGAACGGTTTGCGATCCATCACTGTTCCCTCACACCTTCGTTTTGAAATACTCGAGCGTCTTCTTCAGTCCTTCGCTGCGGTCGATCTTCGGCTCCCAGCCCAAAAGTTTGCGGGCCAGTGTGATGTCCGGCTTGCGTTGCTTCGGGTCGTCCGGCGGCAGCGGGCGGAACTCGATCTTGCTCTTGCTGCCGGTGAGTTTGAGGATTTCCTCGGCGAACTCGCGGATGGTGATTTCCACCGGGTTGCCGCAGTTCACGGGCATGTGGTAATCGCTGAACAGCAGCCGGTAGATGCCATCGACGAGATCGGTCACGAAGCAGAAACTGCGCGTCTGCTGGCCTTCGCCGTACACGGTCAACGGTTCGCCGCGGAGGGCTTGGCCGACGAAATTGGGCAGAACACGGCCGTCGTCGAGCCGCATGCGCGGGCCGTAGGTGTTGAAGATGCGGATGATGTGCGTGTTCACGCCGTGCTCGCGGTGGTACGCCATCGTCATCGCCTCGGCGAAGCGCTTGGCTTCGTCGTACATGCTGCGTTCGCCCACCGGGTTGACGTTGCCCCAATAATCTTCCGTCTGCGGGTGGACGTGCGGATCGCCGTACACTTCGCTGGTGCTGGCCATGAGGAAGCGGGCACCGTGAGCCATGGCGATGCCCAAGGCCACATGCGTTCCCAAGGAGCCGATCTTCAACGTTTGAATCGGGCTCTTCACGTAGTCGACCGGGCTGGCCGGGCTGGCGAAGTGCAGCACGTTATCTAGGAGGCCGGGCACCTGTAACGGCTTGCTGGCGTCGTGCACGATCATTGTGAACTTCGGATTTGTCCGCAGGTGTTGGATATTGATCGGCCGACCGGTGAGGAAGTTGTCCACGCAGAGTACTTCGTGGCCTTCGGCCAAAAAGCGTTCGCAGAGGTGGGAACCGACGAAACCGGCCCCGCCGGTGATGAGCGTGCGCACGGAGAACCCCGCATGTGATGAAGTAGAATCGACTCAGGAAAAATAGTGGGGCGGGGTTCGCGGTCAAGGCGATTTGGGATGGAGGGTGCAGTCCGGGTCACGCTCCCAGTTAGCCAAGTCGCACACATTGATGAGATTTGCAGTGGTTGGGAACTTGGATTGCTGTGACAAAATGAACCTCTGGAAACGGATATTTTGGAAGCTGGCCGTGCCTGCGGCCATGGTTAAGGGGGCATGCCGAAAATGAACGGCATGGGATGTACTCGACGAATAGATTGTGAGGCATTCTGATTGGTCTGGAATAGATCGAGCGAGTAATTTTGGCGTTGAGAAGATTGTGCAGATTCAAAGTGATTACTGATGGACATCGTTTAGACTGGCGTGGTATTCTGACCCTTCTAAACCACCCTTGAACGGCAATATTCTTATGACTATCGAAAATCCAGATGCTTTTGGGCAGATTTTAGATGAATCCTCATTGGATGTTTCATCGGAATCAGTGCACCAGTCGAACGAACACAGTTCTAATTCAAAAGAATGGGCTGAGACTGAAGCCATCGAATCCACTATTGCTCTCGGCGATGAACTCGCTGACGATGGGGAAGGCGAGCAGGCCGAGACCGTTACCACGACTGATGATCTGGGCCGGGCAGTCCGCCTCCCGAAGAAGAAGCGCCCGCCGAAGTACGACGCAGAGGAATTCAAACTCCGTGGAAGGCGAGAATTGTGCAAACGGATCGCAGAAATCGCCCCCAGCATGTCGAAACTGGTAAAGCTCCGCCTACTTGGAAGTTATCTCGATTCTACCAAGAACAAGGAAGACGAGGAATTAACACTCATCATCAAGAAGGATGCTCTTAAACTCGCAGAACGCACCCGCATAATGGGTGCGATCTTGAATGCGGATGGGAACTATGCGCAGAATCAACTGAAGGTCATGATCGTCAATCTTTTACTCCAACAGGAAACCCATGAACTGCCCGAACACCAACTCGATGAAAAAGTAATCGAGTTTGAAAAGGCAATGGTGAAAAAATCCAAGAATATCGATCTCGCGGCGATTAAGAAGGCCGATCTGGACCGTTGGCACCACTTTGATACCTATCGAATCGTGCTTGAAGCCGCTTGGAGCGATAACGACCAGATCTCGAACGATGAGGCACGGCTACTTTCCGTGTTACGAAAACACCTCGGCATTTCACACGAAGATCATTGGCTCATCGCCGCCATGCTGAAACGATTTCCCAAGGCGAAGTGCGTGCTTCACACTCCGGAAGAGATTAACGAGGTGCGAAAAGACTTGCATCGCCAAGGTGTCGTTTGGAGTTACGGCAGCGACGCAAGCCCGCGTATCGACATTGTTCCTTTTGAGATCGCTACGGTGCTACGTGCCGATTTCTCAGCTTGCGAGCTTCAAGTCGTGAACTATCGCCGCCTGATGTCACACGATAGCATCCTTGCCTCTGAAATTCGCGAAACACTCCAGAGGAATGAGCATGACCGCTCAGGGGCTAAAGCGGACTTGATTGAACGGATCGTTACGGTGGGGGTTAAACCATCTGAATTCTTGGGTGAGCTTGACAAGGAAAAGCTTTCTTCGATCTGCAACGGTTTCGCACTAAAAACTTCTGGTTCCAAATCCGAGATCATTCAGCGAATCATCGATTTTTACGACGATTTGACCTTCGAGCCGCGCACCTCCAAGGATCTTCGAGAAGTCTGGTACAGCAACTACGAGTTGTTGGCCAGCCGTGCATATGCAGAACTGCGGGCGAAGAAAGTCATCTCGAAGGATTTGGAGATTGAACATTATTTCGAAGATGCAACCGGGTTCTTATTCGAGAAACGACTTTTAGTCCCTTGCGATATGTCCCGGAAAGACACGCGATCAGATGGCAGACTACAATTGGACGGGAATCAGTGCCTGTTGTGGGACTGCAAGTCGGCAGAGGCCGCGGTGAATCTGCAAGACCATCTCGATTCGCAATTCGACGGATATTTGCAAAAGGAGCGTGATGTCGGAAAGCAACCACTTGCGTTCATCGTCATCGCCCCTTCGTTCACGCCGTTATCCATTAAGCTCGCTTACCAGTATAAGGCACGGACAAATTGGGACATTTCATTAGTTCAAGCGGATGCTTTGAAGCATCTTGCTGACAGCTGGTTCAATATTAGCAATGGTCAGCCATTCCCAATTCGACTTTTGAACCGTACTGAAATCATTGATAAAGAAAGAGCAGAGTACATCCTCAGCCTTGCCTAAGCCGTTCGACTGTCAAGTGAAGAAAGCAACGCGGCTACTCAATGCACGTGCAAAGAATGCACCTTGCGGAAATGGTCGGCCACTTTCTCCATCGGGACGTGCCAATCGCAATCGTCGCAAATCGGAATCGTCGGATAGCACTTGGTGCAATAGAGCGGCCCGCCGTGGAGAAACTGCTCGAAGCGTTTGCGATCCGTGGGGCTGGCCCCATCGGACGTCAGCGGGATTTCCACGCCCAATTTACACTTCTCGCAGGGGCGTTGGTTGTTCTTGGTGATCACCGGATGATAGTGATCGTGAACGCCGCGTGGCACGACGCCCGAACCGATGCAGAGCGGGCAGGTCATGCCGAATTGGGCGAGGATCGCTTTGCGAATGAAGTCGCTTTTGTTCGGCAGGTTGTTTAAGAACTCGGCGAGTTCGTCTTCGACCTTGAACGCGACGATCTGCTTCTTGAGGGATTTGACGGGCGCTTTGCGGGCCATCGCGGGTTCTCGCAGGTACTGATGAATTCTTAGGAATTCTATCGTTCGGGGATTGGGGAATCAAATGCGAAAAGCCAGCGGGTTTCCCCGCCGGCTTCGGAATCCGCGCGACCGCGAATTTCAGGATATTAGTTGGCCTTCTTTTTGGCGAACAATTTCACTTCGGTCACCTTGTCGCCATCGGTGGTGATGTCCATTTTGAGCTTGCCCTTGGCTTTTTCGCTCGAAAGGATCATGGTGGCCTTTTCGAGGGGAACGTCTTTGTCGCCGGACTTGAACACGGTCTTGTCGGTAACCTTATAGGTAGTTTCCTTGTCGCCGTCCTTCACCTTCAGTTCTTTGCCGTCGAAGCTCACGAGCGTAACGCTCGCGGCGAGGACGAGGCCGGTGGTGATGATCAAGCTGAGAACCGAGAGAATCAACTTACGCATAGCAGGCTCCATGGGGGGAGGGTTGAACTCGGGGCGCAAGCCGGCAACACGCCGAACACGAACCACGAGGAGATCGCCTCTGAAAAAGATACGCACCGGCAGGGGAATTATTCAGGGTTCCGCCCGCATTCGCTATGAAAACTTTGCGAAGAGTTTTGCGGCGAATCGCCCCTCACGGAGCGTACGGTATGCATTATCATGAACACGCCGAATGGCGAATAGTTTCGCCGTTCGTAGGAGAACACTCACCAATGTCTCATCGTCTACTTCTCCTCGGCTTCATATTTCTCGCCTGTTTCCAGTTCGCTCAAGCACAAGAGGAAGAAGAGGGTACGCCGAAAAAGCCTGCGAAGAAGATCGACGTTCCCGAGGATGTTCCGGTCTCGCCGCCGGTTCCCAACCCACCGGAAGGTTCCGCCGCGTTGGAGAACTTCCTCGCCAAGTTCGCGGCACCGCACGATCGGATCACGCTCGCCAACGGACGGGTGCAACGGATCGTTCCCGTGCCCTTATTATTCGGGAAGGATAAATTCCCGGACGAATTCGGCGTGCAACCGCTCGACGAACGCAACGAAATCGGCGATGCCCAAACACTCACGCCCGGCCAAGTGAAAAGCCTGATCCCGTTCGAACACATCGCGATCCTCGAAACCGAGGCATTGTTGAAACTCCCCGCGAACGCCACGAACCCGCCGCGGAAAGCGAGATTGCTCGCGGCCGAAAAGGCACTCGGACAAGCCTTGTTTTTCCATGTGGGCGCCGTGGAAAAGGAGCGACGAATCGGGAAAAACTGGGGCCGTTGGAAGACCGCACTGAACGATAAGCTCCTCGAAGTGCGCTTGGCCGTCGGAACGGAGGCCGCCGCTATGAAGGACTGGAAGGCGCTCCGGGAATGGATCGCGCGTTGCTCGGAACGTTATCGGTCGCAACCCGAGGTACTCGTGCAATTCGCCGCGATGCGGCTGCTCGAAGCGGAGGATGCCGCCGGGCGCGAGAAGCTCGCCGATTGGGAGTACGCCCAGGCTTTGCTGCGAGAATTTGAATCGCTCCATCCGATGAACGCATCCGATATTGCGAAGCGAGTACGGACGACCCTCGCTTCAAAAGCAAAAACGCTGTTGGAACAAGCTAGGAAGATCATTTCCACGAATCCGGCCGAGGCCAGCAACTTACTGCGAACCGTAGAAACGCTGGCCCCCGGTCAACCCGGTTTGCAGGAGTTGCGCAGCCAATTGAAATCCGAAAGCGGTACGCTCGTGGTGGGAACCCGGCGGATCCCCGAGAAGATGTCCCCGGCACTCGCAAGATTCGACAGTGAACAACAAGTGGTCGAACTCCTCTTCGAAGGCCTTCTCGAACCGATCCCCGATGCGCAACTCGGAACGAATTATCGCTTGGGCCTCACCTCCGCCAAACCGCGAGTGATTACCGGCGGCCGCAAAATCGAGATCGTGACTAACGCCGAGTGGACGGATGCGGGAAACTCTCCGTTGACCGCACGGGATGTTCTCGCCACGCTGCAAATGCAGCGAGAACGCCCCGAATCGGTCGGCAACATCGCGGGCAACGTCTCGCAAATGGCTTCCGAGGGGAACGTCCTCAATCTGAGTTTCCGCAGCTTGCCCCCCGATCCGCGTGCGTGGCTCACCTTCAAAGTTCTCCCCGGCCGATGGATGATCGAACGCAAGCTCGCGTGGGACGATGAAGCCTTCGCGAGAAATCCCATCGGCAGTGGGCCGTTCCGATTGCCCCCGGGGTATGTGCCCCCGCAATCGGGCATCGCACCCAGCGATTTCCGATTGATCGCCAATGCCGAGTTTTCCAAGCGTTATCCGGGCACCCCGGGAATCCGGGAAATCCGCTACTCCGATGTGGCGCCGATCCGCGATTTGGTGAACGAAGTCCGCAGCGATCGCATCCACGTGCTCATAGATGTTCCCACGGCCGAACTGCCGAATTACGAAGCTCTGCCGAACGCGACCGTGGCAACCGCGGCGAACCCGCACCGCATCCAGATACTCGCCATCAATCACCGGATCGCGGCGTTGCAAAACCCCGAAGTACGCAGGGGAATCCAAGCCGCGATCCAACGCGAAGCGATTCTCAACGACGTTTTCCGAGCCGGGCAGAAGCAGTATCACCGGGCGTTGACGGGGCCGTTCCCCCCCGATTCGTGGGCCGTCCCAAAAGGGGCGGCTTCGCTCGATCGCGCTTCCACCAAAATCGTGACCGCAGCAACGCCGCTCACGCTGATCTATCCGATGGATGATCCCTTAGCGAAAGCCGCGTGCGATCGCATCGCCAAGCAAGTGAGCGACGCCGGGCTTGCCCTGATTGCAGAAGGGGTACTGCCGCGAATGTTCGTGCTCCGGTTGGAATCGGAACACCGCTACGATCTGGCGTATACGAACTTCGATTACCCGGACGATTGGTACCCGCAGGCGTTAGCCCAACTCTTGGATGGCTCCGCCGCGAATCGCGGGGGGCGCAACTTCCTGGGGTATCTCGCCCCGAAAACGAACGCTTCGGTCGCCGACCGCCAATTCTCCGGTTCGCTTTCGAACCTATTGCAATCGCGGGATTTCGACGGGGTATGGAAGCCGAGAGCCCAAGAGATTCACGCCAAGTTCGCGGAGGTGGTGCCCTTCGTGCCACTCTGGCAATTGGATCGGCACACGGTGGTTTCCAAACGGGTGAAGATGCCTTTCCCCGCACAATTGTTGAACCCGACGACGCTCTTCGCCGATGTGCGGAATTGGAAGTTCGTCGATGGGAAGTGATTCTTACCGAGCGGCGGGCGTCAGCGCGCTGAGTTTGAACACCTCAGCGGGCTGACGCCCGCCGCTCAGAAAATGCCCCGGCATCCCAACCTACAACAACCACTTTTGCACCAACTCTTGGGCTTGGGTCATATCCTCGAACACCGCATCCGGTGCACACGCGGCCAGTTCATCGTAATCGTGCCAACCCGTGGCGACCGCCACGACGTTCGCGCCGATGGCCCGGGCGCACTTCACATCCAAGGGCGTATCGCCGATGACCCAGATTTCCTCCCCGTGAAGGTGCGGCTTGCGATGGCCGGCGATTTCCTTGAGTGCGGAGTGTGCCACATCGTCGCGTTCGTAATGGTTGTCGCCGAAGCCGCCGCCGGCCGCGAAGTAATCCCAGATACCGAAGTGGCTGAGCTTTTTGCGTGCCCCTTCGCGCACGTTCCCCGTGAGCAAAGCCAACAACACCGATGGAGAATTGCGGGCATCCAGCAGGATTTCTTCGATACCCGGGCAAATGTGGCCATCCCCCTCCGCGAGTGCCTTCGGCAACAACTCCAAATACAGCGAGGTGAGTTTGCGTTCGTTCTCCAAATTCACGGGAATACCGTGGACACGGAGCAGATCGCGGGCGATGGCACTATCGGTTCTACCGCTGTAAGACACTTCGTCCTTGATCTCGGCGATGCCGAAGGCGGAGTGTAGTGCGACATCCATCGCGGTTTTCCCGGAACCGCCCGAGCGTACGAGCGTTCCATCGATATCGAACAATAATACGGGCATAGCGGAACCTTTGTTACTATCTGACGGTCATGTTGTGAAAACCACTCGAATGAAACCAACTTCCATCATTCGCGCGAAGGCGGGAATCCAGTGTTTTCCCTAGGGTTTAGGGTTATGGATTCCCGCCTTCACGGGAATGACGGGGAAGGGTCAGGTGCTCGATTGGATGGCTTTGCATTCCTAACCATCAGTCGCCCTCGCTGGCGCGTCGGGCTAACACGAAACCGTACATTCACGGGACGTCGAAGAGTTTAGGATCGAGAACCATCCCCGCCTCGAAGGCGAGTTTCTCCCACTCGAATAATAGGATGCCGTTGGCGGTAACGGTGTACTTCTCCGGAAGCGTGAAGCCGTCGATCTCGCGGTGTTTCACGATCCGCAAGTCTTTCACGGTCGGCGTTCCGGCTTCGCTCCCTTGGTATTGCATGCGCGTGATGAGCTTGGTTTTCGCGTCGACGGAAAGCAACAGGTGTTCGACCGTGGGCGACCAGACGTGCAACCCGAGCATTTCTTTGTCGCCGATTTTTTCGACCACCGCCGTTCGAGCGACGAGGGCGGGATCGTCGAAGCCGAACAGGTACATGATGCTTTCTTCGCCCATCTGCATGGCGACATCGCGCACGCCCGTTCCGGTGAGAGGAATCTTCGGCTGACCTTGCACGCCGAAGAATCCGCGGCCTTCGTTGTACACGCTAATGAGGGTGTTGCCATTCGGAACGAGATAGACCACCAGTGCATGGCACTTCCGTTTACCGGAGTATTTCACGTTCCAACTCGCGGGAGCTTGGGCTCCATCCGCTCCGCGTGCCGTGCCGGTATGCTCAAAAGTTACCGTTTTGAGTTTCGAGAGTTTCTCCGGGTTGCCTCCCGTATGTGCGGCGATTACTTCACCGAGGAGTTTCTTCGCGGCCGCATCGGTTTCCTTGGGCTTTTCTGGCGATTTGAACTCCGGTGCTTTGGCTTCGATCACCGGGGCAATCGCGATCGGCGGCGGGGTTTGGGAACAGCCGAAGAAGGTGAGCGAAGTGGCCGCGAACAGCAAACGCAACATGGATTGGCACCCCGATTCAGGAACCGTGGCATTGTACGAATGCGGCCCGATTCGCACTATGCCGGTCGGGCGAGGCGTTTCAATACCCCGGCGCTGGAATCGACGATCTTGCGGTGCCGGGTTCGCCCCGAAGCTGCAGCCTCGCGCTGCCGTTGTTCCAAATCGTCCAAATTCGCTTGGCAGGTCGAGCAGCCGACGATCTTCAAATGGAAGCCGATGTAATTGAGAAGGTCTTCATCGAGGGCCTGCAGGAGGTATCCGCCGAGTTGATCGCGGTTCGGGCAGGAAATGTGTTCGCGTCGCCAGATGGCTCCGATGCTGTGTTCGCCGCGTTCTTCTTCTTGCCGAACTTCCTCCAAAAGCATTCGTGCGTCCGGTTCCGCCCTCAACCGTTGTTCCACGACAGCGAGTTCCGCATCCGGCAGGGCGTCGTGCATGTAATCGCTGAGGGTTTGTTTCGAGAGCGGCGTCATCGTGAATAGCCCAAATTGCGAGGTTCTGAAATTGTAGCAAACGTCCAGGGTAGGTTGTTGAAAACTGCGACCCCGACTTCCATCGGGTGCGGCAATAATCTCTGGCGGTTGTCCCCCGCCCGCCGAAACTTTCGGTTTCGATGACCTTCTCGGCATCATTCCAATGGGAATTTGAACCCATTTGTGCCCCCGCACCCAGAGCACAAACCCCCAGCCAAAGATCGAACGCTTCCAACGTCT
>Ga0105045_10005942_pt1 | contig 10794 bp, 10 predicted proteins | sample MAT02_FD_78089 | JGI IMG/M metagenome (GOLD analysis project Ga0105045, IMG submission 78089) | Freshwater microbial communities from Lake Fryxell liftoff mats and glacier meltwater in Antarctica - MAT-02 (megahit assembly) | ecosystem: Environmental > Aquatic > Freshwater > Ice > Liftoff... | reverse complement strand
TTATCCTCGCCCTGCCTCAAGAACATCCCTTGGCACGCTGTGAGCGGATCAAGCTCGCTCAGCTTCGCAGCGAAATCTTCATACTTTTCCCGCAGCACTTGAGCACCGCCGTCAACCGACTTATCGAGCGTGTGTTTATTGCAGCCGACTTCAAGCCTCGAGCAGCCCAGTTCGCCGACGATATTTTCATCATGCTAGGCCTGGTCGGTGCGGGCTTGGGCGTAGCGTTTGTGCCGGCGTCGCTCGCCGAGTTTAAGCCTGACGGCGTCGCGTTTCGGCCATTCGACGAGCTCGAGGAGTACTTCGAAATGGCGCTTGCCTGGAGGGTGGACGACACCCGCCCTATCGTGAAAAGGGCTGTGGAGCAGATCAGCGTGCGCCGGACGAGCGATGAGAGGGCTGGTAGGCCAATTGCTAACAGGGGCTCGCATCAGATGCCTGATGTTAGTTAAGGGCGGCTAAAACTGATTCGGTCCAAGTTGCACAAGTTCAATGACTGCTATCGAGGAACTGGGCCGCTGACCACTATCTGCTACTACTTGCCCTCGACTTAATCGGTTAGCCGCGTGGATCGCCGGCCACAGGCAACTGTGCTGCGAAAGCGTTCATTCGATTTGCAGAAGTGAACTTGCTGGAAATTGATTCTTCACCGAGTCATGGACGACCTAAGCCGTGCTTAGCAATGCTGTTGGCGGCGCCAGTCTGATAGCGCAAATGGTAGACCATCCCCCTTGCTCTCACAACGATCGTTCGGTGCCATCTCGTGCCTGCGGCTGGTGGTGGAAGTGTGGCTGGCGCTTGTCCAGCCGGGCTCGAATGCCCTCGGTTTTGTCTGCTGTGGCAAACAGCAACTGAAACAATTTACGCTCCAGGTGCAGCCCTTGTTGCAAGGGCAGGTTCATGCCTTCGAGCACGGCTTCCTTGATGAAGCGGATGGCTTGCTGCGGCCCGGCGGCTAACTGGCTGGCCAGGCCAAGCGCGGTAGATTCCATTAAGCCATCCGCCACCACGTCGCTGGCCAGCCCCATCGCCAAAGCTTCTGCCGCGCTGAAAGGCGCACCTGCCAGCAGCAGCTTCATGGCGCGGAATTTACCTACCGCTCGCGTCAGCCGCTGCGTGGCTCCGCCGCCAGGCATCAAGCCGATCAACACCTCGGGCTGGCCAAAGCGTGCCGACTCACCCGCGATGATGATGTCGGCGTGCATGGCCAGCTCGCAGCCACCGCCCAGGGCGTGGCCGCGTACCGCAGCAATCACCGGCTTGCGGCATTGAGCAATGGCATCCCACAAACGGCCCATGTCGCGCGAGATGACCTCGGGCGGCGTAGCGTCAACATATTCGTTCAGATCAGCCCCTGCGCAAAACGCGCGTTCGCTCCCGGCAATCACGATGGCGCGCACCGTGATGTCGCCATCAAGTCGGGTAAAAGCCTCCGCCAAGGCGCGGCGCAATTCCAGGTTCAGCGCATTCAGAACCGCAGGCCGGTTCAAGCGCAGCAGCGCAACGCCCTCGGTGGGCCGAGTCTCGATCAGCAGGGAAGTATCAAGAACGGCGTTCATTTGCCAAACACCGGCGCGCGCTTCTCAAAAAAAGCCGTCACCGCCTCGGTGTGGTCAGCCGTGTGATGTGCCTGGCCCTGAAAGTGGCCTGCCCTATCCAGCGCTTCGTCGAGCGTGACGCCTCTCGCCTGCTGCAGCAGCTGCTTGGTCCAGCGCAACACTTGCGGCGGGTTGGCGGCAATGCGCTCAGCCAGGGCTATCGCCTCCGACAGCAAGGCATCCGGTGCCACCACTTTGGAAACCAGCCCCATGCGCAGTGCCTCGTCAGCATCAATCGCATCACCCGTGAGTGCGAGCAACGCCGCGTTTGAGGCACCCACCACACGCGGGAGCAACCAGCACCCGCCATCGCCCGGCACGATGCCGACTTTGACAAAGCTCTCGGCAAAGCGCGCCGTACTTGCGGCAATACGGATGTCGCACATGCAGGCCAGGTCATTGCCCGCGCCGATGGCCGCGCCATTCACAGCGGCAATGATGGGTACGGCCAGCTTTTGAAACGCACGCGGAATGCGCTGGATACCCGCCTTGTAGTTGGCGGCAATTTGCTCTGGCGAGCCAGCAAACATGCCCGTGCGGTCGCGCATCTCGGCCACGTTGCCACCGGAGCAGAACGCGCTGCCAGCGCCTGTGAGGACGGCAGCGCGAATGCTCATGTCTGCATTCATGCGCGCGAACAGGTCTTCAAAGGCGGCAAACATCGCCTCACCGCTGAGGGCATTGCGCGTGTCTGGGCGGTTCAGCGTCAGCAGGGCAATGTTGCCGCGTTGCTCAAAAAGGATGGGGTCGTTGTGGTTGTCGTTCATGGTCTTGCGCTGGTGCATTTTTTAAACAAGTTCAATCGCCAGTGCGATGCCTTGCCCCACACCGATACACATGGTGCACAGCGCGCGGCGGCCACCCGTGCGCTGCAACTGGCGTAACGCCGTCAGCACCAGGCGAATACCCGACATGCCCAGCGGATGGCCATAGGCAATGGCGCCTCCATTGGGATTGATGTGTTCGCCGTCGTCGGGCAAGCCAAATGCGCGCAACACCGCAAGACCTTGGGCTGCAAATGCTTCGTTGAGTTCGATCACATCAAAGTCTGCAATCTGGAGTCCCGTTTGCGCCAGCAACTTCTGAACGGCCGGCGTGGGGCCAAAGCCCATTACCCGTGGTGCCACACCAGCCGTAGCAAACCCGATGACCCACGCCAAGGGTGTCAACCCGGCACGCGCTGCACCACTCTCGCTGGCAAGCAACAGCGCGGCGGCACCATCATTCACGCCGGAAGCATTCCCGGCTGTAACGGTGCCACCCGCGCGAAATGCGGGCTTGAGCCGCGCAAGGCTTTCCAGTGTAGTGTCGGAACGTGGATGCTCATCCTGCGTGACCTGAATCGTTTCGTTTTTCTTGCTACCTGGTAAGGTTACCGGCACGATTTCTTCTGCCAGCACGCCACTATGCATGGCACGCGCCGCCCGTTGCTGGCTGCGCAAGGCAAAGGCGTCCTGATCGGTGCGGGAGATGCCATGTTCTTCCGCTACGTTTTCTGCGGTTTCACCCATGGCATCCACACCATATAGGCGCCTCATCTCTGCATTCACGAACCGCCAGCCGATGGTGGAGTCGTAAATTTCGGCCTGCCGAGAAAATGCAGTGGTGGCTTTGGGTATGACCAACGGCGCACGACTCATGCTCTCTACACCGCCTGCGATGGCAAGATCCAGTTGACCGATTCCAATGCCGCGCGCGGCACTGGCGATAGCTTCGAGACCAGAGCCGCACAACCGGTTAACGGTGGCCGCTGCCACACTGACGGGCAGGCCAGCGAGCAAGGCGCTCATGCGAGCGACGTTGCGGTTGTCTTCGCCGGCCTGGTTGACGCAGCCGTAGTAAACCTCTTCCAGCCGGCCCCAATCCAGAGCAGTGTGACGGGCCATCAGTGACTTCAAAGGCACTGCACCGAGATCGTCGGTCCGAACGGAAGACAAGACTCCGCCGTAGCGTCCTATCGGCGTACGCACGCCGTCGCAAAGGTAAGCTCGTTTCATACGCTGCGAATTACAGTCCGAGCACGCGTTCAGCGTTACCGTGCATGATTTTCTCCATCACTTCGTCCTTGTAGCCCAGCTCGCTCCACTCTCGGAGAATGCGCTCATACGGCAGACTTGGGTAGTCGCTGCCGAACATGATCTTGTCCTGCAGGCGACCCCGGATATCAACCTTGAGGTTGCCGGGGAAGTGCTTCGGTGCCCAGCCCGACATCTCCCAAAACACATTGCCCTTATGAAGCGCCACGGCGGTGGTCTGGTCCACCCAAGGCCAACCGGGGTGGGCCATGATGATTTTCAGATTGGGGAAATCAGCAGCCAGATCGTCGATGGAATCGGGGTGAGCGTGTCGCACACGCGCACCGTTGCCCCCGGGCATGCCAGCACCCATGCCGGTGGTGCCGACGTCAATCATCACGGCAGCACCCAAGGCGTTGATCTCTTCAAACAACGGGTAGTAGCGGCGGTCATTCACAGCAAAGTGCTGCATGATGGGATGAAAGTGGAAGCCGATGAAGCCCAGCTCTGTCACAGCTTTCTTGACCTGGCGAATGGCAATCTCCCCCTTGGCGGGCTCCACCGCGCCCCAGCACTGGATCACGCGCTGAGGGTGGCGCTTCCACATGTCGTGCACGTACTCGTTGGTGCAGGGCGGCGTGGCCACGGTGGTTTCTAAATCCAGCGCGACCAGGCAGGCGTCTACGCCCGCGTCGGTGAATTCCTGGATCACAGCCTCTTCGGTCTTGGCAACCCAGTCGCGTTTCCAGTAGGTGGCCAGCGCCTTGGGGTACGGGCCTTGGGCATCAATCCAGGTCTGGGTTCCGGGGTAACAGTGCAGGTCGATGATTCTCATAAAAATCCTAAATTTATAGCTGCCTGCGCAATAAATACGGGGGCTAAGCCACGATTTATCACATATTTATGCAGTGATCTGCTCTGCAGAGAGGTTTGCGGTGACGAGTTCGCACAATGCTTTTTTGGACACCTTGCCAAACGTGGACACCGGGAAATCGTCCAGCAACTCCAGCCGCTCCGGCAGTTTGAAACGGGCAATCTCCTGCGTCTGCAAAAACGCCACCAGCTCAGTCAGGGTCAGGCTGCGGCCAGTCTTGAGCACTACGAAGGCGCACATTTTTTCACCCATGTTGGCATCAGGCATGGGCACGCAAGCCACGTTTTGCACAGAGGGGTGCATAAGAATCAGATTTTCCACCTCTTCAGCACTGACCTTCTCGCCGCCACGGTTGATCAGGTCCTTCTTGCGGCCTTCCACCACGTAGTTGCCAGAAGGGTGGCGGCGCATCAGGTCACCGGAGCGATAAAAGCCATCTGGCGTGAACTGACGTGCGTTGTACTCGGGCACGCCGTAGTAACCACGCAACGTGTAGGGGCCACGGCAGGCGAGTTCGCCCACCTCGCCGTCCGGCACGGGGCAACCATCATCGTCGATCAGCATTACCTCGTCGTCAGCGCATACGGGGCGGCCACAGGTTTCCATCAACACCGCTTCAGCGTCGCCCTTGCGGACAAACATCAGCAGGCCCTCGCTCATGCCAAAGTTTTCCTGCACAAAGCAGTTGCGAAACAGTTCGCGGGTGCGTAGCCGGGTCTCGGGCTGCATGCGCTGGCCGCCGCTCTGGATTTGCTGCACTGAGTCGAGGTTGAAATTGGCAATGCCCGGGTCGTTGATCAAACGGATCAGCAGCGCGGGAACTACTTTAAGATGCGTCACCCGGTGCTTCTGGATCAGGGCAAACATCTCCGCAGGCCGGGTGTTGGCGTGCAGCACCACGGTCGCGCCATTGAACATGAAGCCCTGGATGCCGGGGCAGGCCAACGGCAGGTTGTGCGCAATCGGCAACACAAGCAGCAGCACAGATTCGGCATCCACGCCCGCCACCTGCGCGGCAATCTTCGAGTTGTAGGCGTAGTCGTTGTTGGTGCGCGGAATCAGTTTGGGAATGCCCGTAGTACCACCCGAAAGCTGGAAGATGCAGGGGTCCATCGGGTCGATGACGATGCTGCTCAACGCGCTGGTTGGCAGCGTCGCCAGTGTGTCGATAAGCTGAGTCAGCGAGTGTTCGCCGGGCCCTGCAACGCCCAATACCAGACGCAGCGTCAGGCAGGGGTGCTCGGCCTGCACCCGGTCAACCATAGGGCCGAACAAAAAGTCGGCTCCCTGCTCCCGAACGCTGGCCGGATATACGCAGCAGGTAGCCTTGGACAGCGCCACAAACTGGCTGATCTCGGCAAAACGATGCGTGACCAGCGCCGCAATCGGGATACAACCCATCTTTTGCAGCGCGAAGTACAAAATCACAAACTCGGCCACGTTGGGTAGTGTGGGTACCACGCGGTCTTGGGGTTTAAGGCCCAGCGCCAGCAAGTTCAGCGCGAGGTTGTCGCTTAAGGTGTTGATGTCGGCGTAGGTGTAGCTGCGCTCGCCGTCGATCAGGGCCGTACGGCTGGCGAATTTTTCAAATACGACAGCGAACTCCTGTGCCAGCGAACGATCCTGCCAATAGCCGCGCTCGCGGTAGGTAACGGCATATTCAGGGGGGAAGGGAACGAAGCCTTCAAGCATGGTGTGCTCCTTGCTTTTTGGTTGTCAGGTCGAGCTGGTAAAGCCGCCGTCAATCACGACGATCTCGCCAGTGACAAAGCGGTTGGCAGTCAGCAGGTTGAGCATCACCTCGGCCACGTCGTCGGCGGTTACGCAGCGGCGCAGCGGCGTCTGCTTGGCGCGCTTGCCCATCAGGTCGTCATATTTTTCGCCCAGCATGCGCTGCATCCATTCGCCTTCCATCCAGCCGGGGGCCACCGCATTCACGCGGATTTCAGGCCCCAGGTTCCAGGCCAGTGTTTTGGTGAGGTTTATCACTGCGGCCTTGCTGGCGGCATAGGGCAGTGGCTGTGGGCCCGGGCGCAGGCCGACGATACTGGCGGAGTTGACGATGGCAGGGTTCGTGCCTTTCTTGAGCAGAGCCACGGCGGCGCGCGTGACCTGAAACGTACCACGCACGTTCACGGCAAAGGTGCGATCCCACTCGTCCAGATCCAAGCTTTCCAGGTCCTTGACTTTCCACTTGGCGGTGGTGCCGGCGTTGTTGATCAAGGCATCGAGATGGCCAAAGGCATTGCCAATGGTGACCATCATTTTTCGCACAGCAGCCTCATTGCTGATGTCGCACTGCACCAGCAGGGTTTTGGCCCCGAGGGCTTCGGCCTCTGCTGCTGTGGCGTGTGCTGCCTTGTCGCTGGAGCCGTAATTGATGGCAACATCGAAACCAGCTTTTGCCAGGGCTAGCACTGCGCTGCGGCCGATGCCGGTGGCACCGCCAGTCACAAGCGCTTTTTTCCGTTCAGTCATGTGTAGTCCTTGGGTAGGCAATGTTGGGGATTTTGCTTATTGCGGTTGAATGCCAAGGTCGGTTACCAGTTTTTTCATCGCTTTCTGTTGTGCGCTGAAAAATTCTCGTGCACCTGCCACGCTGTCCTGAAGCGGGTACACGCCAAAATCAGTCATCCTGGCAGCGACGTCAGGCGACTGGGTAATCTTGTTAATTTCTGCATTCAGGCGCTCCACGATGGGCTGGGGTGTCCCGGCGGGCAGGAAAATCTGGAACCAGCCAGTGACCTCAAAGCCCGGGTAGGTTTCGGCAACGGTCGGAATGTTGTCAAAACCGGGCAGGCGCCTGGCAGATGTGACCGCGATGGCCTTGAGTTTGCCGGACTTGACGTGCGGTAAGAGCCCGGGAAGGCCGTCAACCGTCATCGCAGCGTCGCCGGCGAGCAAGGCCATGACAGCGGCCGGTGCGGCGGGATACGGCACTGTAAACAGCCCCATCCCAGCCACTTTGTTGACCATTTCACCGGTCAGGTGCGGCAAGGAATTGATCTGCGGGGCCGCAAAGTTTGATTTCCCGGGGTTGGCCTTGGCGTGGCGTGACAGATCCGCCAGTGAGTTAATGCCGCTGGCGGCATTGGTGGCCAGCAACATCGGACTGGTGCCAACGGTGGCCACCGGCTGCAAATCGGTCTCTGGATTGAATTGCGGGTTCTTGTAAACCAGCGGCGTGATGGTTGCCATTGCTGCGGGGACAAATCCAATGGTGTAGCCGTCATTGGGCGAGCGTGCGAGTGCTGACATGCCAGGAATACCACCTGCCCCGGGCTTGTTATCGACGATGACAGCTTGGCCTAACGCAGCTGACAGCCTATCGGATAGGAGCCTGGCAACTACATCCGGAGCCGAGCCAGCCCCTGTCGGAACAATAATTTTGATGGGCTTGACCGGCCAGGTCTGCGCGAAGGCGCTGGACGCAAAAATGGCAGTGGCACAAATACCTGCAATGGCGGTTCGCCGTGTGGCGAGATAACTCAATATGGGTGTGAACATGCTTGTCTCCGTGTTTGGGATAAACGCTGCCGATGCAGTGTCAGGCTGACTGTAATGAAGCAATGGGATTCTTATAAGATGACAGTTTTCTTATAGCGATATCGATTTGCCATCCCCGTGAAAACACTTGTGCCATGAAGCTCAGCCAACTAACCCACCTGGTTGCCATCGTTGAACATGGGAGTTTGCGTGCGGCTGCACGGCATTTGAATGAGCCTCAGCCGGTGCTGACCCGCAGCATCGGTCTACTGGAAAAAGAACTCGGTGGCGCCTTGTTCATCCGGGAGACCAAGGGCATGGCGTTGACCCCGATGGGCCGTCTTTTTCATACACGTGCCAGCCTCATCGTTCATGAATCTCAGCGTGCACGGGAGGAGTTTTCCCAGTCCCTGGGAAATGAGCGTGGGACGGTGGTTGCAGCGCTGTCAATCATGCCGCATGTGGGGATGCTGTCCCAGGCGTTGCCCCTGTTCAGGGCGCGCTACCCGCACATTCGCCTACAACTCATTGAGGGGCTTTTCCCGGATGTAGAAGGCAAGCTGCGCGATGGTAGTGTGGACTTTTATATGGGCGCTGCACCCCGCACAAAGCCAATGCCAGGCCTGCGTATAGACCTGCTGTTCGAGAACACCCGGACCGTCATCGGGCGTAAGGGCCACCCGCTGAACCACTCGCGCTCCCTTAAGGCGCTAGCCGCCGCAGATTGGGCCATTACCTCGGTGGACTACGACGCGGATCAGGACTTGCAGCAGCTTTTCGCGAGCCACGGCCTGCCTGCGCCCAACATACTGCTGCATGCACGCTCGGCCTTGTCCATGATGGTGGCGCTGGCCAACAGCGACTTGCTGGCAATGTTGCCGGTGCAGTGGGATGAATTCGCGCTTACCAAAAATGCGCTGGAGGTGTTGCGCATCCGCGAGGTGCTGCCTGCGCCCGCGATTGTGCTGGTCAAACGTCCAGATCTGCCACTCACGCCTGCCGCTGGTTACCTTGTAGATATGCTGATGCGTCAAATACCAAAAGGTAAAACCTGATTGCATTTCTGAAGATTTAATGGCTGAGTTCCTTGCCTTGGCGCGGACATCAAAAGACGACATAGCAACAAACATCAAGTCTTCAGTTTTCAACTCCAGCGAAGTTCGCGCGTTTATCTAGGTGGCGCTTTGGTTTTTCTTCATCTGAGTCTCGAAAAGTAAAAGTAAATCCGGATAGGTATTTTTTGAATGGCGTCCAACGTCCCCAACCTTGGGCAGCATGTGAGTCGTCGCCACAATATGTTCTAAGTCTGAATATCTGAATCGCCATGGGCTAAACGCTCTGTCCGCTAACTGCGGCTGTTGGGAATGGCCCACAGGCTCTTTAGATAACAGGCCGATAACGCAAGCAATGTAGTCGCTTATGGTGCCGACGCCGATGGTGGCTATGGGGGCGGGATAACGGCATCAAAACGAGATTTGCCTTCACCGGCTCAATGACTGCTATCTGCCACGTACTCCCCTTCATTTAATCGCCGCAGGGAACCGCGCACAGTTTGCGGCCTTCCAGTCTGGTAGGTTTTTTTCAGTGCCCGCTCCGCTTCAACTAGTACAATGACACATAAATAACGAAACATGATTAAACTTCTGTTATCGCCATATGGCATGCGGAGATGTAATCATGCGTCAGACCGAACTGTACTTGAGCGATGAAGATCGCGCCATCATTGATGGGATTCGCACCAAGGGCCAGAACAACTCGCGCGAGGTTAACCGGGCGCACACCTTGTCGTGCCTGGACAGAGGCATCCCGCAAGCCCAAATCATGGACGTTCTGGGAATCGGGCGAACAGCCGTGTGGCGTACCCGGGCGGCGTATTTACAGGGTGGAGTGGATTTGGCGGTGTTTGATGTTGCACGAGCGGGTCGTCCCGCGCAGTACGACACGGATGCTGAGGCGCGGGTGACGGCGTTGGCATGTACAACGCCACCGGAGGGGAGGCAGCGCTGGACGATGGTTGCTCTCGAACGCGCAGCCCGCCGGGAGCCGGGTTTGAGCAAGGTGAGCCGGGAAACGGTGCGGCGCATGCTTAAAAAAACGAACTCAAGCCTTGGCGTCGGCTGATGTGGTGCATTGGGGAGTTGACCGAGGAGTAACGACACCGCATGTACGACTTGCTGGCGCTATATGCCAAGCCGCTTTGCCGGAGGGAGCCCGTGATCTGCATTGACGAGAAGAGCCTGCAGCTTATCGGGCACAGTCGCCAGCCATAGCGCCAGGCGCCCCGCGCAAAGAGGACTACGAGTACAGCCGCAACGGAACGACCAACCTGTTCGTCGCAGTCGAGCCCAAGGCGGGGCAACGCATCGTTTGTGTCACCCAGCGACGCACAAAGGTTGACTTTGTTGCCTTCGTCGATGGACTTCTGACTGGCGCATACGCGAAGGCGCGGCGTATTCATCTGGTGCTGGACAACTTGAACACCCACTTCAGAAAATGTTTCGAGGACGTGCTGGGAAAACGCTCTGCCGAAAAACTGCTTCGCAGGGTGGTGTTTCACTACACGCCAAAGCATGCCAGTTGGCTCAACATGGCCGAGATCGAAATTGGCATCCTCAGCCGTCAATGCCTGGATCGCCGGATTCAAAATCGGGGATTGCTTGAACACGAAGTCGCCGCGTGGCGACGCGATCGAAATGAGTCACGGAAAACCATTGAGTGGACGTTCACACGGCAAGATGCAGATCGAAAGCTAGGGCATCATTATGTTCCAAATCTTGCGTGTTGATGTACTAGGCTGCAGTGTGCAAGGCGGCTTGCCCAT
>Ga0105045_10005941_pt1 | contig 10794 bp, 8 predicted proteins | sample MAT02_FD_78089 | JGI IMG/M metagenome (GOLD analysis project Ga0105045, IMG submission 78089) | Freshwater microbial communities from Lake Fryxell liftoff mats and glacier meltwater in Antarctica - MAT-02 (megahit assembly) | ecosystem: Environmental > Aquatic > Freshwater > Ice > Liftoff... | reverse complement strand
GTCTGTGGCGGTTCACTGGCGCTCTTCGATGCCGGCGTGCCCATGAAGGCGGCCGTAGCCGGCGTCGCGATGGGGCTGATCAAAGAAGGCGACAAGTACGCCATCCTCACCGACATCCTCGGCACCGAAGATCATCTCGGCGACATGGACTTCAAGGTGGCCGGCACCAAAGATGGCATCACGTCCATCCAGATGGACATCAAGGTCGAAGGCCTCGACATCAAGATCATGGAGCAGGCCCTCGCGCAGGCGAAGGACGGCCGGCTCCATATTCTCGGTGAGATGGACAAGGCCCTCGCCGCGCCGCGTGGTGACCTGTCGGCCTATGCACCGCGCATTGTCACGGTGCAGATTCCGGTGGACAAGATCGGTGAACTGATCGGACCGAAGGGCAAGAACATCCGTGGCATCCAGGAAGAGACGGGTGCTGAGCTCTCCGTGGATGACGACGGCACGGTGACGATCGCCGCAGTCGGTGCTGAATCGATGGAGCGCGCGCGGCAGATGGTGCAGGCCATGACGGCCGAAGCTATTGTGGGCGAGACATATGAAGGCACGGTGAAGACGGTGACGGCGTTCGGCGCGTTCGTCGAAATCATGCCCGGAACCGAAGCGCTCCTTCACGTCTCCGAGATGAAGCACGAGCGCGTGGAGAAGCCGGAAGACGTCGTCAAGAAGGGCGACCGCGTGACTGTGAAGCTCGTGGATCGTGACGAGCGCGGACGCCTCCGGCTGTCCATGAAGGCACTGTTGCCGCGTCCGGAAGGTATGCCGGAAGAGACGCCGAGTGAGCGTCCTCCGCGTCGTGATGATGGTGGCGATCGTGGTGGACGTGGTGGACGCAGCAGTGGTGGTGGTGGTGGTCGCGATCGGCGCTGACGCTTCGGGCGCGACAGCGCCCGCGTTGCACCGCACGGACCTGCCCAATGGCCTGACCGTGCTCTCGGAAGCAGTTCCGGGAGCACGGTCAGTTGCTTTCGGGGCCTGGGTCCGGGCGGCAACGCTCCATGAACGCCCGGAAGAGATGGGCGTGTCGCATCTGTTGGAACACATGGTGTTCAAGGGCACCCGCACGCGGAGCGCGCAGGACATCGCGCTATCGCTCGAAACGTTGGGTGGCTCGCTCGATGCGTATACCGAGCGGGAACACACGTCGTATCAGGCGCGCGTCCTCGACGAACACCTGCCCGAGGCTGCGTCAGTCATTGGCGAGCTGATCTTCGAGCCGCTCCTGCGCAACGAGGATCTCGCGCTCGAGCGCAAGGTGATTCTCGAGGAGATCAGTATGGTTGAGGATACCCCCGACGATATTATTTTCGATGTGCACAACCGGGCGATCTGGGGGGATCATCCTCACGGCTTCGCGATACTCGGTACACGCGACACGGTGAAGGCGCTCACGGCGGCGCATCTGCGCGAATTGCACGAGCGCGCCTACCATCCCGGGCGCCTCGTGGTCGCAGCGTCGGGACGTGTGAATCACGATCAACTGTTAGACGTCCTCGATCGTGCGGGGTGGCTCTCACGGGTGTGCGGAGACATGACGCCGTTTGCAGTGGACCCTGTGGAAGCGGCAGGTCCGCATGCCGAGCACGTGTCGCGTAAGGACATCGGGCAAACACATATCGTGTTTGGCGGGCAAGGCATCGCGCACAGTGATCCGCGCCGGTACGCGTTTGCGCTACTCGATATGCTGCTCGGTGGCGGCATGAGCTCCCGGTTGTTTCAGCGCGTGCGTGAGGAGCTCGGACTCGCGTACAGCGTGCATACGTTCAGCAGTTCGTATGCAGACGCCGGTGCTCACGGCGTATACCTCGCCAGTGCGCCGGAGACGGCGCAGGATGCGCTGGATGCCGTGCGCGAGGTGCTGGCGGATGTCGCGCAGAATGGCCTTGGTGAGGCGGAGATGGTGGCTGGCAAGCGGCAGCTGCGCGGCCAGCTGGTGATGTCCATGGAAGGGGTGTCGTCGCGTATGTATCGCGCCGCGACCACCGCCCTGTACAGCGAGCCGTTTCGCTCCATTGAGGAACTCTCCTCGTTGGTGGATGCGATCGACGGAGATACCGTGCGCGAGGTGGCGCACGACTTCTTTCATCCTGATCGACAGATTCTCGTGAGCCTCGGCCCCAAAGCCGTCCGCTGACGTCTACATTTTTCCCGGATTTTCAGGTTATGCGCATCGGTGTGCCAAAGGAGATCAAAACCAACGAGAACCGTGTAGCACTCGTCCCGGCGGGCGCGGAAGCGCTGACGGCGACGGGCCATCAGGTGCTGGTGGAGACCGGGGCCGGGATCGGCAGCGGATTTGAGGATGACGCCTATCGCGCGGTGGGCGCCGACATCGTGCCGGATGCGGCCACGGCGTGGGGACGGGCGGAGCTGCTGCTGAAAGTGAAGGAGCCCATTGCAACGGAGTGGCAGTACCTGCGGGAAGATCTGACGCTCTTTACGTACTTCCATTTCGCGGCGGATGAAGCGTTGACCAATGCGCACTTGGCCAGCAAGGCCACGTGCATCGCGTACGAGACGGTCGAGCTTCCCAACCGCGACCTTCCACTGCTCATCCCGATGTCCGAAGTGGCCGGGCGAATGGCGGTGCAGGAGGGGGCGAAGTATCTGGAGAAGCTGTACGGGGGACGTGGCGTGTTGTTGGGGGGGGTGCCGGGTGTGGCGCCGGCCAAGGTCGTGATCCTCGGTGGCGGAATCGTGGGAGTGAACGCGGCGAAGATGGCAGCGGGACTGGGGGCGAAGGTGGTAGTCCTCGACCTGTCGCTGGAGCGTTTGCGGTATCTGTCCGACGTGATGCCGGCCAATGTGCAGCTGATTCACTCCAACCGACACAATATTCTGGAGCAGATCAGTACCTGTGATCTGGTTATCGGTGGCGTGTTGATCCCGGGCGCCAAGGCGCCGAAGTTGGTGCGGCGTGCCGATCTCTCGAAGATGCGCCCTGGCGCGGTGATTGTCGACGTGGCGGTCGATCAGGGGGGCTGCGTGGAAACGATCAGGCCCACGACGCACGAAGACCCCACCTACGTCGTGGATGGAATCATCCATTACGGGGTAGCGAATATGCCGGGGGCGGTCCCACGGACTTCGACGCTGGCGCTCACGAACGCAACGCTGCCATACACGCTACAGTTGGCGAACAAAGGTTGGCGTCAGGCGTTGGCGGCCAACGGTGCGCTGCTTAAGGGGCTGAACATGTCGGCCGGCCAGGTGACCTATCAGGGTGTCGCGGATGCGTTCGACATGGCGTTCACCGAGCCCGCGACCTTCGTTCGCTAACCGCACTTGTGTCCGCACTGGGGCCATTGGGCGGCACGCTCAGTGGCCCCCTCTGCTTTTCGTGCGCGGTGCAGCAACGTGCGCTAGGTCACGCTCTCACAACAGCTTGTCCGCACTTGCGTGGTCCGATACCTTAACGCATCGACTGCACGCTGGTCACTTTTATTGGGCGCAACGCGCCCGCGAGTACTTACTGGATGTTCTGGCCCTTCAAGAAGGCGCACTCGTTCTTCCCCGCGAACGCCATCGCGGTCGATCTTGGCACCGCCAACACCCTGATCTACGTGAAGGGTGAAGGGATCGTGCTCAACGAACCCTCGGTGGTGGCGTTGGATCGGGAGACGAAGAAGATCAAGGGCGTCGGCCTGGAAGCAAAGCGTATGCTCGGGCGGACGCCCGACGGCATCATGGCGGTCCGTCCGATGAAGGACGGCGTGATCGCCGACTTCGACGTCACCGAAAAGATGCTGCGCTATTTCCTCACCTTGGTGATCGACAAACACGTCTTCAAAGTGAAGCCGCGCGTGATTGTGTGTGTCCCGTCGGGCATCACGGAAGTGGAGAAGCGCGCGGTGCGCGATTCCGCGCTTGGCGCCGGTGCGAAGGAGGTGTTCATGGTGACCGAACCCATGGCAGCGGCCATCGGTGTCGGTCTGCCCGTCGAATCGCCCACAGGGAACATGGTCATCGATATCGGCGGGGGCACCACGGAAATCGCGGTGATTGCGCTCTCGGGCATCGTGAGTGACACCTCCATTCGCACGGGCGGCGACGAGCTGGATATCAGCATCGTGCAGTTCATGCGCAAGAACTACAATCTGCTGATCGGTGAACCGACGGCGGAGCAGATCAAGATTCAGATCGGCTCAGCGTATCCCGTAGGAGACGAGCGCGAGATGGAAGTGAAGGGCCGCGATCTCGTGTCGGGCATTCCGAAGACGGTCCGTGTGCACTCGAGTGAAATCCGCGAGGCCGTACAGGAGCCGATCCAGCAGATCGTGGATGCTGTGCGTCGCGCCCTCGAGATCACGCCGCCCGAGCTCGCGTCAGACATTGTCGATCGCGGCATTGTCATGACGGGCGGTGGCGCGCTGATCCGCGGGCTCGATGTGTTGCTGAGTCAGGAGACAGGGCTGCCGATTCACGTGGACGACGATCCGCTCACCTGTGTGGTGCGCGGGACGGGTAAGATCCTCGATGACGAGGAGAAGTACTGGTCGGTTCTGACGACCTGAGGTCGACGTGTCTCGCACTGCGCGAAGCGACGGCCGTCTCGACAACGGGATCGCGCTCGTTTGCGTGGTGCTGTCGCTCTTTGGGTTGATCATGCCTCGGAGCTCGCGTGATCGGGTGGCGGCTTCCTTACGTACCACCGTGTTCGCTCCCGTCGCGGCGTTGCAATCGCGTGCCGCTGCTGTGCGTGCGGCGGTGGATACACGCCCTGAAACGCTGCGTGCGAGCGGACAGGTGGCAGCGCGGCTCCTCGTGGTGCAAGGTGTCGCGGATGAAAACGCGACGCTTCGCCAGCTCCTCGGGCTGTCGGCGCGTCTTGAGTCGGGCTTTGTTCCGGCGGACGTTGTTCCCTCGGGCGCGTTTGATGAGAATTTTACGCTCACACTCAACGCGGGCAGTCGAAGCGGGGTGCAGCGCTTTTTCCCCGTGGTCACCGGCGCCGGTCTCGTCGGCATGATCGAACAGGTCGACGTGGCTCGCAGTCACGCGATCACGTGGGCCCATCCTGACTTTCGCGTGAGCGCGATGAGTGAGGATGGCACGGCATTCGGCATTGTTCAGCCGCATCTTGGTCGCGGGGCGGAGCGGTGGCTGCTCGAGTTGCGTGGCGTCCGGTTTCGCGCCAAGCTCGATACCGGTGCCGTGATCGTCAGCTCGGGGTTGGGAGCGACGTATCCACGGGGCATTGTGATTGGCACCGTGATGGCCGAACTATCGACGCCGGAGAAGTGGGCACGCACCTACCTGGTGAAACCGTCGGTGCTGCCTTCCGCCATCGGGCCGGTGCTCGTGCTGCTGTTACCGGGCACACCGCGCGATCTGAATGGCGTCTGGACCACCATCGCGTCCACGGACAGCGCGGCGCGCGCCGTGGCGGCATCAGGTGACTCGATCGCGCGCGCTGCGGCGTTCGACGAACTCGCCGCGCGGCGAGCGGCACTCGATTCGGTGGGGATTGACAGTCTGCGGCTGGATTCGTTGCTGCGGCTGATGCCCGGGTTTCCCCGCCGGGACAGTATGCCGCGTGACACGGTGCGGCGCGATACGGTGCGGCGCGACAGCGTGCTGCGCACCAGCAGGGTGCCTGGGGATGAACGCTGATGTCGCGTCCATCAAATCCCTCCGACGGGGCGAGTCTGCTGCGTGCGTGGCTCGGTTTTGCGCTGTTGCTCGTGGCACATTTTGCGATTGGACCGTTACTCAGTGGCCCGGTGACACCGGATTTTCTACTGATCGCCGTGCTCTTCGCCTCTGTTCGCGTACGGCCCGGAGTCGCGGCAGTGATCGGCTTTGCCTCAGGATTGCTCCTCGATGCGCTAGCACCGATGCACTTTGGCGCGGCCGCCGTCGTGTGCACAGCGCTGGCGTTCGCCGCCTCGTGGCTCAAGGCTGCGTTCTTTTCCGAGAACGTTTTCGTCACGGGCCTCTTCGTGTTCGCTGGCAAGTGGTTGTTCGACCTCGCGCTCGCGGGCGTGTCCGGACGTTTCCAGACCCCTGGGTTGCTTGCCCACCTGCTGATCTGGTCGCCGCTCGCGGCCCTGCTGGCCGGCGTGCTTGCCGTTGTGCTGCTCACCATGTTTCGTTCCCTGTACCGACCGGCAACCCGCTGAGCACCCCCCCGGAGGTCGCCTGCATGCCTGCCCCCAGACGGTAGCCCGTATGAGTTTCCATCCGAATGCGCTCCTGCGACGGGCGCGGGTGGCGCGTCTGGTGCTGGTGGTGTCCATCGGGGCGCTGGGCGCAGCGTTCTTCCGTGCGCAGGTCGTGCAGCATGATGCCTACGTGGTGCAATCGGAGAACACCCGGTTGCGCGAGGTGCCGCTGCCCGGTGCGCGCGGAACGATTTACGACCGGCGCGGAGAGGTGATCGCGGAGAATTTGCCAGGCTATGCCGTCTCGCTGTTGAGTCCCACCGAAGACTCGCTCAAGGCGGCGCTGCGCACGCTGTCGGGGATCGTGCCGATTGATCAGACGCAACAGCGCGCAGCGATCCGCCGATTCCGGCAAGCGCCGACACGGCCTGCGGTGATCTTCACCAACGCGACGTTTGAGGTGGTGTCAATACTCGAAGAGCGTCGGGTAGAATTCCCCGACCTGATTATCCAAAGCTCGCCGAAGCGATACTATCCTGACGGGGCAGCGATGGCGGCGTTGGTCGGCTACACGGGTGAAATCTCCGAACCGGAACTCGCGCGACTGAAACCCGAGGGCTACAAAGCCGGCCAGCAGATCGGGAAAGCCGGCCTGGAACTCCAGTTCGAGACGGCGCTCAGGGCCCGGGAAGGGTTACGATTCGTAGAGGTCGATGCGCGCAATCGCGTGGTACGAGACGCCGGCGTCCGTGAGGAGATACAGCCCGAGGCACCGACACCGCTGCGCACCAATATCGATCTCGACCTGCAGCGCTACGCGCATTCCTATTTTGGCGACTCGCTCCGCGGGGCCGTGGTAGCGCTCGATCCGTCCACCGGTGGCGTGCTCGCGTTATATAGTGCGCCCAGCTACGACATCAACGAATGGGTCGGCGGTATCTCCTCCACGATTTACGAGCAACTGCTCACGGACCCACATACGCCGTTGGTTAATCGCGCCATGCAGGGCACGTATCCGCCGGCCTCCACGTGGAAGCTGGCGACTGCCGTCATCGGGTTGCAGCGGGGGCTGGTTACGATGGATACCCACATGGAAAGGCCCTGCACTGGCGGGTACATGTATGGGCGCTATTTCAAATGCTGGGATAAGCGTGGTCATGGCGACGTCACGCTGGCGCAGGCGATTGCGAAATCGTGCGACGTGTATTTCTACCAACTTGGACTCAAGATCGGACTCAGCAATCTGCTGGCCGGTGGCGTGGCCCTCGGCTTTGGTGAAAAAACGGGGATCGACTTGCCCAACGAGAAAGAGTCGATCTGGCCTGAGGATACGAAGTACTTCGACAAAAAGTACGGCCCGCGCGGCTGGAATCGATCGGTCGTGTTGAGTCTGTCAATCGGACAGGCCAATAACGCACAGACGCCGCTCAACATGGCGCGTTTTTACACCGCGTTGGCGACCGATGGGCGCGCGGCCACGCCGCAGATCGTGGCCCGCGAGGCTGAGCGGATGCAGATTCTTCACCTGACCGCCGATCAGCTCGCGGGTGTGCAGCGCGCCCTGGCCGATGTTGTCTCTCGCGGAACAGCCGCCGGAGCCCAGATTCAGGGGCTCACGATTGCTGGGAAGACAGGCACCGCGCAGGTGCCGCCGCTACAGGACTTCGCCTGGTTTGTCGGGTACGCTCCGGCATCGGATCCGAAAATCGTTCTCGCCATCATCATCGAGGAAGGACTCCACGGATCTACGGCCGCAAAGATCGCCACGAAACTGATGGAGCGGTATTTGAAGACACCGCTCACGATGACCGCCATTACCAACGACTGAGCTGAGTACGATGGACATGCTGCGTCGTCGGGGTATCGACTATCCGTTGTTGATCATCGCGCTCCTGCTGACGGTGTTCGGGATCGCGATGGTGTATTCCGCAGGTCAGACCGATGTGCCGTCGGCTGGCACGGCCGCTGCGTGGAAACGGCAGCTGGGGTGGTTCGCCGTCTCGCTGCTGGCTGCGTGGACCGTTACGCGAGGCTCTGTGCGGCTCATCGAATGGAGCGCTTGGCCGCTGTACGCATTCAGCTGTACGCTCCTGCTGGTGGTGCTGTTCTTCGGATCGGGTGCCGGAACGGCCGCGAGTGTGAAAGGGTGGCTGACCATTGGTGGCGTTCGCCTCGGACAACCGGCTGAACTTGCCAAGGTGGCGACGACGCTCATGCTCGCCCGCGTGCTGGCGGCGCAGCGCGAGCAGGTGCGATCACTCCTCGACTTGTGGCGTCCGCTGGTCGTCGTGGCGCTTCCGTGGGTGCTGGTCATGTTGCAGCCCGATCTTGGCACCGGGATGGTGTTCATCGGCATCTGTTTCATGATGCTCTTCTGGGCCGGCGTGTCGTGGCAGCTGCTGCTCATGCTGGCCAGTCCGGGCATCAGCCTGATCCTGGCGTTCAGTACTGGCATCTGGGGCGCGTGGTTTCTGATTCTTGTGGCGCTCGTGCTCTGGTACCGACCGTACCTGCCCGAAGGTGTCGTGCTTGTGGTAGCCAACGTGGTCATGGGTGTGGTCGCACCGATCCTGTGGGATACGCTCAAACCGTACCAACGGCAGCGACTGCTGGTGTTCCTCGACCCGACCATCGATCCGCTCCGCGCGGGTTATCACGTGACACAGAGCAAAGTGGCGATCGGTTCCGGTGGATTGTTTGGGCAGGGCTTCACTCTCGGTCCACAAAAGCGCCTCCGGTTTGTCCCCGAGCAGCACACGGACTTCATCTTTTCCGTGGTCGGCGAAGAACTCGGGTTCCTCGGGGTGAGCTGCGCACTGGCCCTCTTTCTGGCGCTGTTCCTGCGCGCCATTCGGGTCTCCACTCGGGCGAGTGACGCCTTCCCCAGTCTGGTGGCCTCCGGCTTCGTCGCGGCCTGGTTCGTGCACGTGGTGGTGAACATCGGCATGACACTGAGTCTGATGCCGGTGACAGGAATTCCACTGCCGTTTTTCAGCTACGGCGGGTCGTTTCTGCTCTCGAGTTGGCTGGCGGTAGCCGTGTTGCTCCGCATATCCGCCGAGGGTCGCGGACAGGCGGATGCGATCGGATTGTAGCTGGCGATGAGAAATCGGTCGTTGTCGGTCGCAGACAGGTAGCCGAACTGGTCAGTTCGCAAGGACTAGCCTTGCGCGCGCTTCGCCTCAATCTTTCGTGTCTATGGCATGGTTCCGGAAGGAGACAAAGTTACGGCAGCCGCGACGTGAGCGGCTTGAGATCCCACGGGACACGTGGGAGAAGTGTGAGGCGTGCGACCATACCGACATTCGCGACAAGTTCCTGCGGAACTCGAATGTCTGTCCCGCGTGCGACTTCCATCGTCGGATGCGCGCGTGGGACTACGCGGCGCTCCTTCTTGACGAGGGCACGCTGGGTGAGATTGGTGGTGAATTGCGCTCGGTCGATCCGCTCGGGTTTCCCGACTACCCGGCGCGCCTCAAGCGCTCGCTCGCCAATGCGGGCGACACCGATGCTATCCTGACGGTCACCGGGCAACTGGAGGGGCTGCCGGTGGGCATCGGCATCATGGACTTCGCGTTCATGGGAGGCTCGATGGGCTCCGTGGTCGGTGAAAAGATCGCTCGTCTCGGTCAACGATCGCTCGAGAAGAAACATCCGCTGGTGATTATTTCCGCCTCGGGCGGAGCGCGGATGCAGGAGGGGATCCTGTCGCTCATGCAGATGGCCAAGGCGGCCGCCGTCCTCTCCCAATTGGCGGAACGTGGGATTCCCTACATCTCCGTGCTCACGAATCCCACCACCGGTGGTGTCAGCGCCAGCTACGCGATGTTGGGCGACGCGATTCTCGCCGAACCGGGTGCGGTCATCGGCTTCGCCGGACCGCGCGTGATCAAGCAAACGCTCGGCCAGGATCTCCCCGAAGGATTCCAAACGGCGGAGTTCCTGCTCGAGAAAGGCATGGTGGATCGCGTCGTGCACCGCAAGGAGTTGCGCACGACGCTGAGCCGCCTGCTGCGACATATGACGGGGCGTCCCGCGGCAGCGGGACACGCGCAGGAAAGCTGACGCACTACCCCTTGGCGCCGCCTGGCATGCGCGCGGTGTCCGCCGCATCGGCGGCGTATCACGACGCACTGCGCCGCCTGTTCGCCCGGACAGGCGGCGCGTGGCGCTTGGGGCTCGAGCGGGTGACCGAGCTGTTGGCATTACTCGGCGATCCGCACCGCCAGTACCCCGTGTTTCACGTCGCCGGCACCAACGGGAAGGGCAGCACGGTGGCGACGCTCGACGCGATGCTGCGAGGCGCGGGGTTGCGCGTTGGTCGATATACCTCGCCGCACCTCGTGGATTTCTCAGAGCGCGTGGTGGTGAATGGCGTGCCGATGGTACCTGCCGCCATCACAACGTGGCTGACGGAGTGGGAACCCGAACTCACGCGACTCGGGGCCACGTTCTTTGAGGCGACCACGGCGATGGCGTTGGCGCACTTCGCCAGTGAGCATGTCGACGTGGCCATCATCGAAGTGGGGTTGGGAGGGCGTTTGGATGCGACGAACATCGTGCTCCCCGTGGCAGCGGCCGTGACACAAATTGGCTTCGACCATCAGGAGTATCTTGGCGACACGCTGGCCGCGATTGCCGGCGAGAAGGCGGGGATCTTCAAGCGGAGCGTGCCCGCGAT
>Ga0105045_10005940_pt1 | contig 10795 bp, 8 predicted proteins | sample MAT02_FD_78089 | JGI IMG/M metagenome (GOLD analysis project Ga0105045, IMG submission 78089) | Freshwater microbial communities from Lake Fryxell liftoff mats and glacier meltwater in Antarctica - MAT-02 (megahit assembly) | ecosystem: Environmental > Aquatic > Freshwater > Ice > Liftoff... | reverse complement strand
CGGCCCAACCGTTGCCGCGGCAAACCCCGGCATCGCCGATGCCGAACCCGATGAATGCCCAAGGGCCGAGCGATTGGACCGGCCCGCGCACCAACTCCGGGTTCAAACTCCCGCAAACGGAGAACCTCCAAAAGATCGACGGAAGTGCGATCATCGTCCGGCGGTACGCGAACGTCACGCAGATTTGGAGCGGATCGAAACTGCTCAAAGACCTCGGCAATTCGGGTGCGGACGCCGAGGAGATCGTGAAGGCGATGCGCGAACTCCGCCCCACCGAATGGGGCGGCATCGGCGAACCGGGCCGCGCGATCGTAGAATACGGGCTGACCAAAGGGGAGCCGTTCTCGCCGACGTACGCCCCGAAGGAATTATTGAACATCGACATGAAGACCGTGCGGGCCGAACAAGTCCGCGGGGCGTGGGTGACGCGAGACGATCAAACGATCGTGTTAAACTTTGGCGCTCGGAAAGACGATGCGGAACAAGCTGCCGCCGTGGTGCAGAAGTACGGTTTCAACCGTTTGGGCCGCGTGGGAACGTTCCAATTCTTCTACGCCCAAGGGGGCACCGCACCCGTTCCCCCCCCGGGATCGAGCGCCTTGCTCACGGCGTTGCAAGAACAATCGCTCACCCGCACGGGGATCGATGTTCCCGGAGTCGGGTTCGTGGGCGAACGGGTCGTGCTCGACCCGAAGCGGATCGAAATCCGCAAGGAACGCGGGGAGTACTCAGTGGTTCACGGAACCGATGTGATCGCCCACTGCGGGGCCAGCGAATGGGCCGCACGCGACACACTAAAATTGATGCAAGAGCTGCGATTCACCGAGTTTTGCCGATTCAATGCGGACATCACGTTCTTCTTGGTGAACGGCCAAGCTCCGAACCGGGTGCCCTTCGGCATTCAATCGAGCCGCTTCGATCTGGCAGGGTTGAAAGTGAGGAACTCCACCGGTGGCAAATGGGGAATCTACGAGGGCAACGGGCGGATAGTGTTCACCGTGGGCAGCGAGAAAGAAGCCGAACAACTGTTGAAGCTGCTCAAACACTACCGCTTCGATCAGACTTGCCAAGTGGGGATGTCGTCTCGTACCGGGCTGAAATTCTTGGGGAAATCGTCCCGGTAACCACTCTCTCCCCGAGGGAATTACTTCAATTGCTTCGCGCACCCGGCGGCACCGATGAACCCGGCGTCCGAACCCAACTCGGCGAACAGAACCTTCACTTTCTTCACCGGGTACGGCAAGCCGAACTGGCGAACGTACTCGTCGATCCGCTTGCGGAACGGTTCCCCGGCCGCGACCATGCCACCGCCGAAGACGATCACTTCCGGATCGACCACCGCGATGGCAGCAGTCGCTCCGAGCGCGAGGTAAAAGGCCGTATCATCGACGACCTTTTGTGCGCAGGCATCCCCTTCGGCGGCGAGGTTGAACACGACCTTAGCGGTGAGTTCGTCGTCGTTGGCGGTGCCGTAAGGTTTGAGTGTGGTCGTGCCGCGCCACCCGGCGAGTTCTTCGCGCGCCCGCCGGGTGACGGCGCTGGCGCTGGCGTAGGCTTCGAGGCAACCGCGCGCCCCGCAACCGCAGAGGCGGCCGCGATCGGGCATGTCGATGCGAAGGTGGCCGAGTTCGCCGCCGTGGCTGTGTTCGCCTTCGATGGTGCGATCTTGAATGATGATGCCGCCGCCGACGCCGGTGCCGAGAGTGAAGAGCACCATGCTATTGGAACCGCGCCCCGCGCCGATCCAGTATTCGCCGTAGGCCGCGGCGTTGGCATCGTTTTGGTACGCGGTCGGTTTGTCGAACGCCTTTTCGATGTATTCCCTAACCGGAACGTTCCGCCACGGTTTCAAGTTGGGCGGATCGAGGATCAAGCCCGCGCGGATGTCCATGAGGCCGGGGGTGGCCACGCCGATCGCGGCGATGTCGGCCATCGTGAGCTCCGCGGCGGCCACCGCCCGGCGGATGGTTTCCGCCATGGTTTCGAGGCCCGCTTCTTGGCCGCGTTCCGGTTGCGTATCCATCACCACGGATCGGTAGGCTTTGCCATCGCCATCGACCACGGCGGCTTTCATCGTCGTTCCGCCGACATCGAGGCCGACGTATTTCAATTCCGCGGGCATTCCGAGTCCTCTAGCAAAGGCGATTGCAATTCATTGTTGTATGTGCCGGGGAGTATTCGGGTTTCGCCGTCTCGGGCAATTTCGGTATCATCCCCCGGTTCCCGGAGGGTTTTATGCGAGCATTTGCGAGTCGAACTTGGGTGCAAGCCGCGTTGGTGATCGCGATCGCCGCCGCGGTAGTCTTCCCGCATTTGGGAACGCCCGGATTATGGGACGACGATGAAGGTGTGAACGCCGAGTGCGCCCGCGAGATGATGGAAGCGGACAACTGGATCGTACCCACCTTCAATTGGGATCTCCGCACGGCGAAGCCGATCTTTCTCTATTGGATGTTGCGCGGGAGCTACGCCGCGTTCGGCGTGAACGAGTTCGCGGCGCGATTGCCCTCCGCCCTCGCGTTCATTCTCACGGCCGTTCTCATCTACGATCTCGCCCGGCGGATGTTCGATCGCACCACCGGGTTCCTCGCGGCGATTATTGGCATCAGCACCCTGGAACTGGTGAAACAAGGCCGGGGTTGCACGACCGATGCTCTGCTCATCGCATTCACCACACTCTATTTCCGGGAGTTGTACCGCGGGATGCTGAATGGCGGGCGGGGTTGGTTCTTGCCGTGCGCCGCGGCGAGTGCCTTGGCCACGCTCACGAAAGGCCCGGCAGTTGGGTTGCTGCTCATCTTCGGGGTGGTGGGAACGTGGCTCATATGGAACAGGGATACGAAACGGCTTTGGGATCGCCGGATGATCTGGGCCAGCCTCGTGTGGGGGTTGATCGCCATTCCTTGGTACGCCATGGTGACGGCGGAATCCCACGGCGATTGGCCCAAGGGGTTCTTCTTGAAGGAGAATTTGGAGCGTGGAACCGAGGCGATGGAAGGGCACCGCGGACCGCCGTTTTACTATCTGATTTGGCTTTGTGTGATGCTCGCCCCTTGGAGTTTCTACCTCGCGGTGACGTGCTGGCAATCGGCCAAATATTGCCGGGCGGCCGCCGGGGAGAACTTCCGGGCGTACCGCTTGCTCGCGGTGTGGGTGCTGGTGTATGTCGCCGCGTTCACGGTGATCGCCACGAAGCTGCCGCATTACATCGCACCGGTCTACCCGGCGATGGCCATCCTCACCGCGGCGGCCATCGTGCGTTGGATGCGGGGCGAAGTGGTGTGGCCCCGTTGGGCGTTCGCGGGTGCCGTGAGTGGGCTGTTCCTCACCGGGCTGCTCATGAGTTTGGGAATGTTGATCGCGGGGATCGGGGATCAACTCGGCGTGCCGCGAAAATCGATGCGGTTCTTCCCCGGCCTCGAAAGCTGGGCGTGGCTCGGCCTGATTCTGATGCTCGGCTCGGTGGCGATGTTGGTATTCCATCGCCGGGGAAACCGGCCCGCCGCGGTCGCGGCATTCGCCTCGGCAACGGTGTTGTTCGTCGCGCTGGCCGGGGCGTTTCCCCCGCTCGTGATCGACCGTTTCAAAGCCACCAAAGAACTCGTGGCCGAGACCGGATGCCGCCGACTCGATACGGAAGTGATCGTGGCGAGCTTCGATTATTCGCAGCCGAGTTTGACCTTCTACGCCGCACGGCAGGTGAAGCGACTCTGGAAGGCGAAGGAAGTCAACGATTTCCTCGGTTCGCCGGTGCCGTTCTATTTGTTCGTGAAAGCGGAATCGTGGGATGGCCCGGAGTTGGGCGAGAAGATCACGGCGAAGTACCGCATCGCGGCGCGGCGGTACGATTTCTACCGCAACCGGGAAATCCTCGTAATTACGAACCGATGAATCTACCCCACCCTTTGCAACGGGCGGGCTTTCGGATTGGCGAAATCGTTGAAGCGGATCATCTCTTCATCCGGGTTCACGTTCGCGGTTTCCCGCACCTTGTAGGGGCGTTGCCCGTGGCGTTCGAAATGATCCCGGGCCATCACTTCCCCGAGTAACCCAAGGCTGAGGAATTGCACTCCCATCAGTTCGAGCATCGCCCCGATGAGCAAGAGCGGGTTGCCGGTGATGAACGGCCCTCCGGCATACTTCATCAGCGCGGTCGAACCGAGGCAGACCGTGCCGAGGAACATACAGAGCAACGCGATGCCGCCGAAGAAGTGCATCGGCCGGGTGTGGAAACGATCCATGAATTTCACGGTGAGCAAATCGAGCATCACGCGCACGGTGCGGCTGAGGTTGTATTTCGATACTCCCGCCGTTCGCGGGTGGTGCCGCACGGGCAGTTGAATCACGCTCGCCCCGCCCTGCACCGCCAAGGCGTTGATGAAGCGGTGCATCTCGCCGTAGAGGCAGAAGCCTTCGACCACTTCGCGCCGCATCACCCGCAGTGTGCAGCCGAAATCGCGGAAGGCAACACCGAGCGACCGCCGGATCAACCAGTTCGCGCACCGGCTCGGCAGCTTCCGCAACAGGAACTTATCTTTGCGATTGGCCCTTTCGCCCAGCACGCAATCGTAGCCGAGTTCGAGCGCCGCGATCATCTTGGGTAGGTCGGCGGGATCGTTTTGCAAATCGCCATCCATCGTGGCGATGACGTCCCCCTCGGCGTGATCGAACCCGGCTTGCATCGCGGCCGATTGTCCGAAGTTCTTCCGCAGCCGCACGAGTTTGATCCGGGAATCGGAGGCGGCGATGCCTTGAATTTCGAGGTGGGTACCGTCGGTACTGCCGTCGCACACGAACACCGCTTCCCACGGGCCGCACTTCGCCAAGGCTTCGCGCAATCGCTGAACCAACGGCCGCACGTTGGCGCGTTCGTCCTTCACCGGAATCACCACGGAAAGCAGATTCATCTCCCACCTCGGCGCATTCACTCGACGTTGAACTCGGCGGCGAGGGAATCGTCGCCGAACTTCACGAAGGAGTTCGTACGGAAGGGGATACCCGCGCCGGTGGCGTTGTGCAACTCCACTATCAGCCGGTAGCGGCCGGGTGGCAATGCGGGCACGGGCAAGGTGAAAAGGGTACTCGCACCGGGGGGCACCGTCTCGAAACGGAAGCCGCTGCGGGTATCGACGAGCCGTTCGTTTTCGAGGGTGCTGATGCGGTAGTGGGCGTGCACCCCGGCGAACGTTCCGGGCTTCAATTCCCACGCGGTATTGGAAGTATTTGTGGCCTTCACCCGGAACGCGAACGGAATCTCGGAGTAATAGGCGGGCAACGGATCGACCAACTCCATGCGGGATCGCGCCGGGCCGGGGCAGTATTCGTTCAAGAGCCAATGCCGAAAGCCCTCCCGCGTGTGGCTTTCCGCACGCGAGTTCAGGTAGCGCTCGTACTGATCGTAGAATTCATCCATCGCGGCGATGCGGCCGAAGCGGAAGTGGCCGAAGCGGGGCAACAACTGCTTCTTGGCTTCCTCGAAGGTCGCATCGGTCATCAGCAAGAGGGCCAACGCGGAAACGAGGCCGGTGCGATCGGCCCCGGCTTTGCAATGGATGAGCACGGGGTATTCGGTGCGGTCGAACACTTCGACGATGCGGCGGATCTCCGCCGTGGGCGGCAGCGAGTTTGCGGAGAGCGTGATATCTTCCTGCGACAATCCGAGTTCCCGGCACGCCTCGCATTCTTGCTTGTACCAATCGAACTCGTTGGAAAGCCCGCGCAGGTTCAACACGGTGCGGATGCCGAGCTTCTGGGCTTGCTCGCGGATGTGCGCCCCGCTGGGTTGGCTACTGCGGTAGACTTTGCCGGGGATGACCTCGTGCCGATTGGTGAGGGCGAGAACGCGAACCGTTTCGCAAGCCACGATCGCCAAGGCAATGTACACGGCGATTCGGAGAAAACGAACGATGTGCGAAACCTCTGAGGGATAACGGGAAAACGGCCTTCACAACTGCATCAACGGTCAGCCGGGAGTCGTCGCCATGGGTTGTTCGTGCCGGGATCTTCCGGAAAGCCTTCCTTGGCGGCCCAAGTTCTTCAAGGCTTTGAACACATCGCGGACAGAGAGGAACAAACCGGTTTGCTCGGAGAACTCCCGGTGAATCTGATCCATGTCCTCCGTGTAAGGAAGATCATCGACGGAACGCAAGTTCCGGGTGAAATAACATCCGATTAGGATTTGTGTCTGTTCGTCGGTGAGTTCGGTGTGCGGTCGGCCCAAAGGGTAAATGAACGCATCATCGATGGGGATCCCACCGATGATCGGCTGGCGGACACGCAAAGGAATCCGAGCCGGCGATCGTCGGAGCAATTCGACCATTTCGCGTGTAACCGGGGAATTGGCACCGATCAATGTGATCTCGTTATCCGTAAGCCAGGGGAATTCGTTTTGTCGAAAGACACCCAAAACGCGACCGTAGGCTTCGATGACACCCAGTTCATCGCGCAGGGGGCTGGCAACATACAACTGCCAGCGATCTTCGCCGGTTCGCTTCAACCAAGCGGCGGCAAGGACAACAATCCCATCGTCCAGTAGTTGTTCGACGAACCGCCGGCCGTCGTCGAACAATGGTTCTACCATTGCATTCGTATCCATGGGAAAACCCCGTCGTGTTCGTGGGTGACCGCTTCGTACAACGCTTTGGCATCCGCCTCCGACTTCTCTTCGTATCTCGATGTTTCTTTCCATTCTTTCACTGTCGCCCAGAAATTCTCGAGCTTCCGATTACCGGCCCGCGCGAGGCCGAACTCCGCATCCAATCCGGTCAGGGTGACGAGTTTCGTCAAATCGTGCGTCCAACAATCCTTGAGGCTGTCCCTGAATTTGGGATCACGGAACAGTGCGTCGCCTTCGCCGAGATACCTCAACAAGCACGATTTCAAGGCGTATTCGATTGCGTAACCGGTCAAGTAATATCCCGCCGACCAACGACCGTTACCCAGTAGCAATTCCGCGTCCTCGAGTCGTGTTGTGGCGAGGTTTTGTAGCGTTTGCCGATTCACTTGTTGAAAGCCCCAATATCGAAGCAAATCCTTGTTCCAATCTAACAGTTCCTATGTTCGAAGGGAACTCGAATCGAAGGGAACTCGAATTGCGCGTCAATAGGAGTCAGTCACTTCCCCGGCTGCAAATCGTGGATCAGATAGCGGCCGGCTCCGTGGCCGCTGCGGTAGATCACGGGGCGTTCGTACGGGAACCAGATGCCGTTGCCGCCGAAATCGAGGCCCGGCTTCGGCAAGATCACCACGAAGGTATCCTCGGTGTGCCGGAGCAGGGGGTAGGGCAAGCGGCTGTTGATCCAGAGGCATTGCAGATCGCTCACCGCGAACCGGGCCGTTTTCGAGGCGAGGATCGCTTCGTCGTAGATTCGTTTCTCGTGTTCCAAGCCGATGCATTGGAACGTTCTCACGTGCAGGTACCGCAACCCCGGCTTCGTTTTCAACAGCAAGAACACCGCGTGCGGCGAATCGTTCCACGCAATGACATCGCCATCCTTCGCCCCGCGCTTTCGCAATTCCTCGGCGATTTCGTGCAATTCTACCCAATTCGGGGCACCGTCGAGGCCGTTCACGCGGGAGAATTCCCACATGCGGGTAAGCGATTCTTCTTCCGAGAGGCCGAAGCGCCAAGCCCGTTGCCATTTTCGCCATTCTTCGGCCGTGGTGATCGGGTGCCGAGCGGACACAATCGGATCGTGGCCGATTACCACTCCGGGCCAGCGATCAACTTTGTTATCGAACTCGCCGAGGGCGATGAGCAGGCTCGCAACCAGTACCGTGAGGATGGTGAGGAACCCGAAGGCCCACCGCTGCGGGGCGATCACCGCGAGAATCAAAAATATCTCGGCGACGTGAACGTAATGGAATTCCCGTTGTAATCCGATGGCTTGGAGCGTCCAACCGAGGTAGAGCCACGCCGGGAACAGCCGGGTGATGCGTTGTTTTCGTTGGAGTTCCGCCTTCAGGCGGCCTTGCTCTTTATGTTGCGAACCAACAGCGGCTGAAGGCGGAACTCCAACGAAAGATGCCGGGTTCCACAGCCAAGGCGATACCCGGCGGCTGAGGATGCCGGTGTAACCATCCAACAGCGTGGCGAAGGCGATGGGCATCGCCGCCCAGTGCAAGTACGACCACGGCGGAAAGTACGCATCTTGCAGGCGTGCCCGCGTTCGCAAACCGGACATCGAAAAGATGCGATCCGCATAGGAAGGGTTCCAAAAAGCGAACACTTCGATGAACGAATCCCACGAACCGGAGAACCACAGGTACGCGAAGCCCGCGGCACCGAGGATCGTTCCACCGAGGAGGTTCCCCGCGAAATCCCACAGCAACCCGCGCCAACCGCACCGCTGCCACGCTAGAAACCAAGTGGAAAGCCACACGATGGCCGCCGGGATCAGCACGTGCGGTTTGATCCACACCGCGACCGCCCATAGCAAACCTTGGCACACGGCGGAAGTGAACACCTTCCGAGGAGCGACGACTTCCGCTATCACCATCACCTTCCAACGCAGCCGCACGGCCATCAAGGCCGGGAGCAGCATCCAAACGTCCCGTTGGGCATGGCATGCTTCCGTGAGGAAGGGGTAGAACGCCGCAATGCTGGCGAGCGACCACATTCGCACCGCTCGGCTGGCTCCGCCTTCCCGGGCGAATCGGTCTAAGAGGAACACGATCCCGGCCACGATGGCGAGATCGACCAATCGCAGCGCTTCGTAGCTCCAGCCGAACGCGGCCCGTACGAGCGAGAGAATCCAAACGAACCCCGGCGTGTTGGTATCGAAGATATCCCGGTAGTGGGCGCCGCCGCGGAGGAGGTTCGCCGCCGCGACATCGTAGAGCGTGACATCGGCCCACGGGGGCATGCGGAGGAAGATGGGTACGCCGAGCAGCAGGAACGCGGCCGCGAATGCCCCGCCGAGCCACACCGAACGCCAAGGAAGATACTTCGCAATTCCCGATTCCATGCTGCTGGTATAGCCGAAATCGCGTTTCGCAAAGCCAACGGGCCCATAAATGGGTGTCGGCCAAAATACACATTACCCACCCCGTCATTCCCGCGCAGGCGGGAATCCAGTTTTTTACTCGGGGAACAATGCCTTCTGGATTCCCGCCTGCGCGAGAATGACTGGGATTGCGAATTCGGGGATGCCGAAATCGAAAGGGGCACCTCCCACCGATGACGCAGATTCAACGCAGATAAAAGCAGGATCGGAGAGAATCATGAATTTTAGATTTGATCGGGTTTTCATCTGCGATCTACCGACGCCATCAGCGGCCACTCCGAACATTTCCTTTCCTCATCGCAATAATTGGGAGAAACTCGCCGATTCCGCCAACAATTCCCGCTCTCCGTGCATTCTCATTGTTGACACCCCCTTGGGTGGGCTGATAGCCTGTCGTAAGATGGAGTAGAATAACGCACCGAACCGGGGCTACGCATGTCACCTCCCCGGGACCGTGCCCAGACCTAGTGAATCAACCATGGCAAAACCTTTCGGCGTCTGGGGTATCGACATCGGCCAATGCGCCCTCAAGGCCATTCGGCTCGAAATGATCGACGGCGCACCCACCGCCACCGCGTTCGATTACATCGAACACCCGAAGATCCTTTCCCAACCCGACGCCGACCCGGACGCGCTCACCCGCGAAGCGCTCGAAAAATTCCTCGAACGCAACCCCGTCGGGAAGGATCAAATCGCCATCAGCGTTCCCGGCCAAAGCGGCCTCGTGCGATTCGTGAAACTGCCCCCGGTAGAAGAAAAGAAAGTCCCGGACATCGTCAAGTTCGAGGCCAAGCAGCAAATCCCCTTCCCACTCGAAGAAGTGGTCTGGGACTTTCAAAAGATTTCCGGCGGCGAAGCGGTGGGCGGGTTCGCCATGGAAACGGAAATCGGCCTGTTCGCCATGAAACGGGAAATCATCGCCCGGCACTTGGCCCATTACCAAGCGGTGAAGGCCGAAGTTCACGTCGTGCAGATGGCGCCGTTGGCACTCGCCAACTACGCCACGTACGAAATCCTCAAACGGGGTGGCCCCGGCGGGATCGAAGGCGATGCCCCACCGCCGGAGATCGAAGACGACGTTCCCCGGAACAAGAAACGCTGCGCCGTGGTGCTCGACATCGGCACCGATAGCTCCAACCTCATCATCACTGATGGCCTGAAAATCCTCTGGCAACGCCCGGTGCCCCTCGGCGGCAACAACTTCACCCGCGCCCTCACCAAGGAAATGAAGCTCACCTTCGCCAAAGCCGAGCATCTGAAACGGAACGCCGCGAAATCGCCGGAGTTGATGAACATCCTCAAAGCGTTGAAACCGGTGCTCACCGATTTCGTCGGCGAAGTGCAACGCTCTTTGGGCTTCTTCACCAATACGCACCGGGATGCCCACGTTTCCTACATGATCGGCCTCGGCAGCGCCTTCAAACTCCCCGGCTTGGAGAAATTCCTCGGTACCAAGCTCTCGCTCGAACTCCGGAGGCCCGTCGCATTCGAACGGCTCTCCGGCGAGCAAGTGCTGAACGATCCGACGTTCATCGATAATCTCCTCACCTTCCCCGTGGCCTACGGCCTCGCTTTGCAAGCCCTCGGCGTCGGTCGAATTCAGACCAACTTGCTCCCCGCCGAGATTCGCACGGATCGTATCATCCGGGCCAAGAAACCGTGGGCCGCACTCGCAGCAGCGACTGTTCTCCTCGGTACCGGGATCGCCGCATGGGGCGTTGGCGTGGAGTACAAAGCGGCATCGGATCAGCAGGTCGCGTCGGCAATCGCTGCGGCAGATAGCAAGATCG
>Ga0105045_10005936_pt1 | contig 10795 bp, 9 predicted proteins | sample MAT02_FD_78089 | JGI IMG/M metagenome (GOLD analysis project Ga0105045, IMG submission 78089) | Freshwater microbial communities from Lake Fryxell liftoff mats and glacier meltwater in Antarctica - MAT-02 (megahit assembly) | ecosystem: Environmental > Aquatic > Freshwater > Ice > Liftoff... | reverse complement strand
TTTAGTTTGAGCTAAATTATACATTTTTTTTGATTATATGACTTATTCCAAAGTGTGTGCCAAACATTTTTCTGATTTTTTATACTTTAAAAGCTCATTAGGCTTTCAAGAATAAAAAAGGAGAGGACATTTAAAACAAAGCTTTCAAAAGCTTTATCCGTTAAAAACGCTTATGGAAATCCAAGAGTTTTGCTAAAACCTGAGTTCTAAGAAGATTAGGGGTGTTATCCTCCAGTTATCCAGCGATAAATGTCATTCCCATTCGCATACAACATCAATCCTATCAACAAGAAGAAACCAACATATTGTGCATATTCCAACACTTTCTGAGGTGCTTCACGGCCAGTTACCATTTCATACAACAAGAAAACAACATGTCCTCCATCCAAAGCTGGAATAGGCAGAATATTCATGAAAGCCAAAATAATGGAAATCATTGCGGTGTTCAACCAAAATATTCTCCAATCCCATTCGGAAGGGAATATTTTACCCATAGAACCAAATCCACCAACTTGTTGAGCACCTTCTTTTGTAAAAATTAAGCTTAATGATTTCACATAGTTAGAAAGCATATCCAATCCAGCTTCAGTTCCAGCAGGAAATGATTCGAAAAATGTGAATTGCTCCTTGGCAAACTTGAAATTATAATGCCCGTAACCTTCTGGTCTAAAACCAATCAATCCGTTTTTATCTACTTTAACTTTTAGAATTTTATCCTCGTTATTTCTAACTATCCCAAGTTCTATCAATTTATTTTTATGTGCAAATAAACCAGCTTGAAAGTCATTAAAGTAAACCGTTGATTTCCCATTAATTCCAGTAATGCTATCGCCTTTTTTTAATCCAGCTTTTAAAGCGTTTGATTCTTTAGAGACTTCATTCACAACAGTTGGGATTCTCATGTCTGAGTACAGAGAACTGTATTTGTTTTTTAATGCAATTTGATCAAAGTTCTCAGGCAACTTAATTTTCACTTCTTTACCATCACGCAAAACAGTCAAATCACGTCTGCCATCGATCAATACAATGCGCATTGGATCATTCACAGATTTCACTTTTTCATTGCCAACCTTCAGAGGAATGTCTCCATCTTTTAATCCGTAATCTTTTAATTTTGGATGACCAACGACCATTCCATACTGCGCTGTTTCTGGTGTTGCATATTCTTTTCCATACGCCCACAAAACCATTGCATAAATAAACAAGGCAAGTAAAAAATTGACGATTACTCCGCCCAACATAATGATTAATCTTTGCCATGCTGGTTTTGAGCGGAATTCCCAAGGCTCAGGTGGTTTGGCGAGTTGCTCTGTATCCATGGATTCATCAACCATTCCAGATATTTTCACATATCCACCCAAAGGCAACCAACCAATTCCCCATTCAGTTTCACCGATTTTTCGTTTGAAAATGGAGAACCAAGGATTGAAGAAAAGGTAAAATTTCTCAACACGTGTCTTAAATAGTTTGGCTGGTATAAAATGTCCCAATTCGTGCAATACCACTAAAATTGACAAGGACAAAATAAGCTGTGAAGCTTTAATTAAAAATTCCATTTAATAAAAAAATTGAAGTGCAAATATAGTGAATCAAGCTGGTAAAATCTGTGATTCTTCGAAATACTCATTTTGGATGAAATACTCAATCATTGCTTGTTTAATCAAATGTTGCTGCTGCGCATGATCAATCGACGGCAAGGTTTTAAGTAATTTGAAATGTGGCCAATTTTCTGGATCTCGACCTTCAAATTCATAATATCCGTAAGGTTCTAACAACGTACAAATCGCAACATGCAACAAATCTGTTTTTTCACTCTTGCTGAATTTTCCGTATCCAGTGCCTAACTCGTTGACACCAATCAAGAATAAAATGGCTTGAATGTCCATTCCTTCACCAAATTTTTCTTCCAATAATGATTTCAATTTTTGAAATCTCAATTCTACGTCAAAATCCATGGTGCAAAAATAATGAGAATGGTGGGATTGTAACTTAAAAGTTCAATAAGCAAAGAATTATTTTTTGATAAACTTAGCTGTGCTCGCTCCTTCGCTGGAATTAATTCTAATAAAATAAATTCCAGAACTTAAACTTTCAATGTTCAATGTTTTTTCTGCGCACGTTTTTAATTCTAAACCTTTTGCATCACATAATTGAATTGAAAAGTCTGATTGGGTTCATCCTTTGATTTCTATAGCACCTTGAGCTGGATTTTGATAATTTTCAAAAAATCACCTTTTTTCTTCGAGATTTAACCGCTTTTTTATGCCAAAATCTAAGAAACGGAACGTGTCCCGAATGACTTTTGGAATGAGTGGCAAAGTGAAGTTGCGAAGCTTCAGTAAGTTGGGGATTGGGTGGAAGTATCGAATAAAACGTCGCATAACAATTTCCAGCTTCTATTAGTTCCTTGTAAACATCATTTACCATTTCTTCTATGTCATAGACTAAAGGTCTGAAATCTGAAGCTCTAAAATAATAATTTAAAGCCCTCTCGATTACTATGCTGAATTCTTTTGAGGAATAATCTGTTGATATTTGAGTGCTTCTACTTCACTTAAAAAAACGCTCATTCCCTTATTTTGGCGTGTGTGTGTCTGCTTTCATGTATCAAAGAAGAAAACATACCTTTTGTAAATCTAACAGTGCCAGATACGACATCGCCACTTTCATAATCATATTTGAGTTTAGCTACAACAGGTCTTCCTTTATGCAAAGATGATATGTCGGTACTATATGTTATTAAAGGAATATTATCCGACATTATATAATCAAAATGGTCTTTTAATTTAAAAAAGTCAGTCGTTCTTAAAGTGGAGAAAGTTTCTTATTTAGCTCTTCTTCTGACCATCCTTTGTCTTTGATTCAGTTGTTAGGTTCGATATTTCATGATTTTAATTATCCATCATTTTTGTAATATCACTGTAAACAGCTTCAAAATCGTTTTTTGCGTCTAAATCGTAGCTGCCATCTTCTTGGAAAAAAGTAGTATCCGCACCACTAGGGTCTTTAATCCAAATAGGGTTATTTGCAAAATTTGCATCTGGACTTTCAGGATGCTTTCCTACTGGGTCAAATTTCAACCTTCCACCAATACGCTGTGAATACTGCCAAAACTCAGCCGTGTAGCTATTGCCCTCTCCAGAAACCTCGTCATCCATTTCTTGCCCTTGGAAGCCATAGAAATAAAGCCTCTGTAGGTTTTTAGAACTATTTTTCAAGGTCAGTTCTTTTTTAAAACCACCTTTTAGCACTTCAAAACTTGGATAATATGCGAGTTTTTTACAACCCATTTACAAGCAACTAAAATAATGATTATAACAATAGGATGAGCAAACTAGACCTAGTTGTGATTCGATAGTAGGGCAAGGTGCTAAACAACAAAAGCCCCCAATTCGGGGGCTTTTCTGTGGTCCCACTTGGAATCGAACCAAGCACCTACTGATTATGAGTCAGTTGCTCTAACCGAATGAGCTATAGGACCTTGAAATAATCACTTATTTCGGGTTGCAAATATAATGTTTTGTTCTAAAATTTAATGCTTTTAGAAAAATATTCTTTGAATGAAAATCCCAATTGCTACAACAATCAATATAGAAGCGAATAGTTTGCGCAATAATTTCGTTGAAACATGGCGCTGTAATAAGGTTCCTACAAACACGCCTAGCATCGACAAAACAGAAAGTGAAATAGCAAGCTTCCAGTCGATATCAAATCCGCCGCTCTTGCCTTTGGAGAGGAAATCACCCAAAATAGCAATCATACTTTGAAAAAACGTAATCAACATAGATGTTGAAACAGCGCGACGCATATCAAGCCCCATTCCAATTAAAATTGGCACGATGATAAATCCACCACCCGCACCAAGAAATCCTGCTAAAAGTCCTGTGAAAATTCCCATGGTGACAATCTTCACATTGCTTGGTAAAGTAATGTTTTCAGGATTTTTGTGTGGGTGTAACATGCGAATTGCAACAATAATCATTACCGTAATCAATAAAACGGATAAAGTTCCATCACGCGTAAGTTCACAATCTAAAACGCTGAAATTCTCAGGAATAAAATGAATGACTGTTGAACGTATTATGAACGCAACAATAATACTTGGAATTCCAAAAACCAGCGCTTCTTTGTAGGCAAATTGGTTCTTTCCTAGGCGTTGTAAAACACCAAATAAAGCCGAAAACGAAACAACAATTAAGGAGTAACTTGTTGCATCATACGTGCTTTTACCAAATACATACTCAACAAGTGGAATTGTGAGAATTGAACCGCCTCCTCCAATTAGGCCGAGTACGATACCAATTAAAATCGCAAGAATAAATCCAATTATTTGCACTTTGCAAAAGTAGTATAGTTTTCGCAATCAAAAGGTGACGATTGTTGCATTGTATTCACTTTCGACATCATTAATGGCAATATTCAGATTAATTTTGGAAACCAAAAAAGATGCTCTCGTTGTTCTCCCGTTCGACTTGACGAAAATAATCCGTGTCATAAATCACGAAATTGTCTTTTTAAATTTTTCACCCGTGTATCCTTGGTGTAAAAAAAGAAAACCATGGATGCACAGATAAAACAACGAACGATTTATCATGATCCTTGAATCAACAGATTAAATCCCCTCGCTACTCCTTTAATGCACTGCGCATTCTAAAAATCAGCATTACAAAAATTCCAAAAAGTATCGTCGCAAAAACTAAATGTGAAATCTGAACAATTCCGGGCATATTCGCATAAGCCAAGAGAACGCCTGATGCTAATTCTATTCCCAAAATCACAAATAACCAACGTATTGGTCTAAGTTTTTGAAGTTGTTCATTTTTCCAGGCCAAAATGACAATGAGAATCAAAACCAACCACGAAAAACTTCGGTGAATGTAGAATGGTAATCCTAATCGATCTGTCCAGTCGGCACGAGTGTAACCGTTTAAGGTCAATTCGTCAATCATTTCGCGCACTTGTGTTCCCAAAAACATTTGATAAAAAGTAATTGCCGCTCCGATATAAATCAAAATGCGCATCCATGTTGGAAGTGAGTAAGCGATTTTTTCTTCTTTTTCTTCGCGCATCCAATGTATGAGTAACATTTGTAATGCAATAATGACCAATGCTAATAACATGTGAACAGTGATTGTCCAAGGAACTAAATTCGATGCAACAACAATAGAACCAAACCATGCTTGAAATGCCATGAGCACAAGGTTGAACATGGAAAGTAAGATTAGTCTTCGTTTTCTAAAAATTGCTAAAAGCCAAATAAAAGACAAAAGCATTCCATTCCCAGCTAAGAATCCTGCGAGCCGATTAACGTACTCTGTCCAGGTTTTTGCAACGTTAAAGGCTTGTTCAACCCTCAAATTTGGATCTTCAACTATTTTTTTTGCAGTTTTCTCCATTCCGAAAGCTGCAAGAATCTTAGCAAATTTTTCAATTTTCTCACCACGTTGATTTCCATATTTTTCGCGGTAATTTGAAGCTAATTCTGATTCACTCGTTGGCGGAATCCACTGTCCAAAACATTTTGGCCAATCAGGACAGCCCATTCCGCTGCCTGTAACACGAACAAAACTTCCCGCAACAACAACGAAAAAGATGAGCACTAAAACTACCCAATTGAAACGACGAAGTGTTTTGACTTTTCTCAACATGACACAAAATTAATAACAAAGTGCAGTTTTGAAGCCAAGATTTTTACTTTAATTTTGTACTATGCAAAAAGCGGGAATAATAGGTTGTGGTTGGCTTGGGTTATCTTTAGCTAAGTATTTGATTTCAAAAAGTTATCACATCAATGGAACAAGTACAAGCGCAGAGCGTTTTATCGAGCTTCGGGAGGCGAATATTAATCCATTCGTATTCAATCTTGGGGAACGAATTTCTGATGAATTCCTTGAATACTTAGATTTTTTAATCATCTGTTTTCCGATCAGCAAAAAACATTCCGAGGATAAATATTTAAACTTCATTCAAGATTTGTCCCATCAAATCAATGAAAAAACGAAAGTTATTTTCACTTCATCAATCAGTGTTTATATTCAAAATCAATTAATTGCCGATGAAGCAAATGGAATTTTAGATAAAACATCGATTAATTTTATCGTCGAAGAAATGCTGCAAAAACAACTCAAAAACGATTTAACTATTCTTCGATTGGGAGGTTTAATCAGCGAAAATCGGCACCCTATTCATTTTTTGGCAGGAAAAACAAACATAGAAAATGGAAATGCTCCTATAAATTTGGTGCATAGAGAAGATGTGATTCAGCTAATTTGGTCTATCATTTCAGAATCAAAATTCAATGAGATTTTTAACTGCGTCTATCCATTTCACCCATCAAAAAATCGCTATTACAAAAAGGTGGCAAAAGAACGCAATTTTACGCCCCCATCATTTGTCGAAAATCAATTAAACCATAAAATTGTGGATGGACAAAAAGCCGCTAAAAAACTAGAGTTCAGATACAATTTTCAACCTTGAAATAAGATTTTTTGAAATAATAAATCAAGCGAATAATTTTTTTGTAACTTCGGGCAACAGTTTTGGTTTTTTTACGTCTTTAGTACTACCTATGAGGAAGTTTATTGTCTTTTTATATTTGCTTTTCAGTACATTGCCATCGTTCGCCGCGCATATCGTTGGTGGAGACATTTATTATGACTACCTCGGAAACAATCAATACCGATTTTTTGTAAATGTTTACCGAGACTGTAATTCAACAGGTGCGCCATTCGATTCTCCCTTAAATTTTAGTGCCTTTCGAATAAGTAACAATAGCCGTTTTGGTGATTATATATTTTCTTTTCAAGGTAGTCAGCTCGTTCCAACAAATTTCAATAATCCTTGTGGAATTGCTCCAACAAATATTTGTACAGAAATTGCCGTTTATCAACAAGTAATTACTTTGCCCCCAATTCCAGGTGGTTATCGGGTGGCATATCAACGTTGTTGCCGAGGTCCGAATATCAATAATTTAATACTTCCAGAAGAAACAGGTTTAACATTAGTGGTAGATGTGCCAACTTCGGCTAATAATTTTTATATCAATAGCAGCCCACGCTTCACGAATTATCCGCCTTTGGTTCTATGCAACAATGACAATTTAGTTTTTAATCACAGCGCTACGGATCCCGATGGAGATAATTTGGTTTACTCTCTTGTTACGCCATACGCAGGTGGCACTCCAATCAATCCAATGCCTGTACCCATTCCGCCGCCAAATTATCCACTAGTAAATTGGGCCGGTGGTTTTTCAGCCACTCAACCTCTGGGTCCAGGCTCAACACTTACAATTGATCCTGTAACTGGAATAATCAACGCATTTCCTTCAATTACAGGGCGTTTTGTGGTTGGGATCCAAGTTCAAGAGTATAGAAATGGTGTTTTAATAAGTTCTATGATTCGCGATTTTGTTTTTCAGGTTTTCAATTGTCAAATTACACTCGCTGCGCTTTTGCCAACACAGCAACAATTGCCCTCATTTACTGGTTTTTGTGATGGAAGTTTGAATATTCAGTTTATAAATAATTCCTTTGGTACATCGAGCTATTTATGGGATTTTGGAGTTCCAAATGTAACCAATGACATAAGCACAGCGATTACCCCTGTTTTTAATTATCCCGATACAGGAACTTATACTGTTACGCTTATTGCAAACCCCGGACAACTGTGTTCAGATACCGCTTTTATGCTCATACAGCTCTACAATGAAATGAATATTAGTTTCGATTTAATTGATACATTATGTCAAGTAAATAATTCGTTTGATTTTAACCCAACAACAGATGCTCCTCTGAATGCTCAATTCAACTGGAATTTCGGACCAAATGCTAACCCGCAAAATTCAACACTTCGAAATCCTCAAAACGTTTCATTTTCAACATCGGGATGGCATTTTATTACCGTTGCAACCAATTTTGCAATTTGCTCAGATAGTTATACAGATTCTATCTTCCTTTTACCTAAACCCATTGCCGAATTTTCAATGCCGCTTGATTATCAATGTGATGGTTTATCCGTTAGTTTTATAAATTCTACACAATTTGCAAACGCCTATTCCTGGAATTTTGGCTTTAACAATCAGGCTAGTACAGGCTTCGAACCAACGGTTGTTTTTCCAGCTGGAGGACAATATATTGTTGAACTTATTGCCTCAGGAAGTCAATTTTGTGCAGACACAACAGCACTCATCTTAGACGTAAATGAACTAATGACTGTTTCGTTTACAACGGATGAAGATCAATGTATCACAACAAATAGTTATGATTTTTTTGGTCAAGCTGGTGGTCCTCCCAACGCAGTTTTTAGCTGGGATTTTGGCGATAACGCTTCTATAAGCAATAGTAATGATTTAGAAGTTTTTGATGTCGTTTTTAATCAACCAGGAGATTTTGAAGTTACTTTTTCTGGAAGTTTCGACAATTGCTTGGAGACTCAATCTGTTCTTATACACATTTATGCGGAGCCAACCATCAGTTTTGATTTGATTGATGAATTACAATGCGCCCCTTACACAGCTCAGTTTACCAATAATTCAACAGCCGAAACGCAACTCTTTTACGCTTGGGATTTTGGCGATGGTTCACCAATTTCAACCGAAATAGCGCCTACAAACGTGTATGAAGATACGGGTGTTTTTATCGTTACGCTCACAATATTGACGGACCAAGGTTGCATTGATACGCTTACGCTTGTAAGAGATGATTTGATCAATGTTTTTCCTAAACCTACTGCGCAATTTAGCGTGACTCCAGAAGAAATAGATATTTGTAATGCTCAGGTTTCTTTTATGAACCAATCCATTGGAGCAACGAATTATAGCTATTGGTTAGACGAAGGAGGAACAATAATACAAGATGCTAATTTTGATTATACGTATCGGACATCGGGTCAAAAAAATCCTTATTTAATTGTAAGGAATGAAGAAGGATGCTCAGACACAACGCGTGTTTCATTTTATATCGAGCCATTTTCTCTGTTTATTCCAAATACATTTACGCCAGATGGTGACGAATTTAACAATCGCTTTACAGCTAAGATGTATCTAATTCCTTCGGAATGGATATTTAAGGTTTTTAATCGCTGGGGTGACATGCTCTTCGAATCTTATGATTATCAAATTGGTTGGGATGGTTTTTATGATGGACGATTAGTTCAGTCAGGAACTTACACTTATACCTTGGAATATAAGACTTGTGGAACCGTTCCAGAAACCATTGTCATTAATGGAATCGTGAATGTGTTGAGATAAGCCATTGAAAATTAACCCTTAATCCAAGCTTCAAATCCTCAACTTTAAACTTGACTTTTATTTTAAAAACTGAATGTACATAAAACCCATCGCCCTTTTTTCTTTGCTGCTTACAATCACTTTGGCTTGTCAATCTGAATCGAAAAAACAAAATGATCCAATTCGCATTGCAAAAAAACAAACGGAAATTGATAAGGTCAAAAAAATTGTTGAACCCGAAATCGTTCCTATCACCTACAAGTTGGTTTCCCTAAAAGACACCATCCATTGGATTAATCAATTAAGCGAAGATTCATTATTTACTTTTTTGGTTTTAAATCGGATTGATAAAGGACATATTTCATCCATGGATTCAGTAATCATTCCAGATGATTTTCGGGTAAATATTGACGATTATTGTCCATTTCCAGCTCAAGTTGATTCACTGATAGAAGTGAACAAAATCCTTTATGTTTCGCGCTACGCTCAACTTTTTGCAGTGTATGAAAATGGTAAACGCGTAAAATGGGGCCCAACAAGTACAGGAAAAGAGTCCACTCCAACACCTGCAGGACTTTATTCAACCAACTGGAAACGCAAAGTAAACGTTTCCTCCATTAATTCATCTTGGATTTTAAATTGGTCATTCAACATTTCGAATGGTGATGGTATTTCTTTACATGAATATGAATTGCCGGGTAAACCAGCCTCACATGCCTGCGCTCGATTGTACGCAAAAGATGCTGAATGGATTTATTATTGGGCAGATCAATGGATGTTGAATGACGAACAAAAAATTATTGCCTTCGGAACACCTGTTATTTTCTTTAATGAATTTCCTTTTTCTGGCAGAAAACCATGGTGGCTCCTCGCTGAAAATCCAAATGCTTTGACTATTTCTGCAAATCAATTGTTTTTAGAAACGAAATCTTTTTATGAATCAATCATGGCACGACAAAAAACCTTGATTTGGGAACAAAAAAAGAAAAAGGACAGGGAAAATAAAGGAAGTGATGTTGTTTAAAATCATTATTGCACATATTTGACGATTCACGGCTTCACTATTTGCGATAAACAAACTTTAAATTCAGCTATTTTCTAAAACCTTTCCCCTTTTTTAGCTCTCTTGTGATTTTTTTTAGCATTCCCCTAAAAATAAAGCCATGAAACGGCAATACTGCATACCAATATAGTCTGCCTGCCAAACCTAAAGGTCTGAATGTTGCAGTTTGATAAAGTTTACCTTTCACCACCTTAAACTCTAACCAGGCTTCACCAGGTAATTTCATTTCGGCAAATAAAAGTAAGCGACCTTCCTCTTTGTTTGCATATAAAACACGCCAAAAGTCAATAGTATCACCAACATTAATGGTGGATGGATTCGTTCGTCCTCTTCGAAGTCCAACTCCTCCAAATAATTTATCCATAAAGCCTCTCGTTTTCCACAACCAAGTACCATAGTACCACCCGTTATTTCCACCAATGCTCCAGATTTTATCTATGCTAGCTGCACGATCTTCCATAAGCATGGCTCTTCTATCCCTGAAACAGCCAAAAGATGGAACCTCA
>Ga0105045_10005935_pt1 | contig 10798 bp, 7 predicted proteins | sample MAT02_FD_78089 | JGI IMG/M metagenome (GOLD analysis project Ga0105045, IMG submission 78089) | Freshwater microbial communities from Lake Fryxell liftoff mats and glacier meltwater in Antarctica - MAT-02 (megahit assembly) | ecosystem: Environmental > Aquatic > Freshwater > Ice > Liftoff... | reverse complement strand
CTTCACGGACCGCTAAGCGAATCAATTGACGGCAGTCATCTTCCATCGCCGTATCGACAACAACCGGCGAGTAGTCTCGTTTTTTCATTTCGCTGTAAGGCCTCAACGCTAAGTAACCAAATGATAGCCAAGTCATCTCCTAAAAATCTTATTGATCCTGACTTGTAGCAGCTCTGCAAAGTCGAAATACTTTATCCTCGAGCGGTCTTTTATAGTCGTCTTTCGCTTCGCGAAAGATCGGAAGACCGCTAGTTTCGCGGAGCGAAAGACGACTTAGCCAAGCGAGTTGTTGAACGCGTGTTGGAAGATTAGCAAATGGACCAGCCCGCATCTACGGACGAACGAGCGAACGAAAGCCAGGATAGCGGAGCCTCGCAAGTCGAAGAGTCGCTTCTTGAGCGCCGAGATATACACTTTCTTTTCCTCGGCATATTTTTCATCATCTCATGCTTTGGCCTTGGCAAGCTGATCTTCACCCCGACTCCACCGGTGCCAACCCTGCCGCACGAGGATGACATTTCGACCGGCTTCCGAGTCAATGTAAACACGGCAACGGTTGAGGAATTGCAGCTCTTGCCGAAAGTTGGCCCGGTGCTGGCCGAACGCATCAAGCAAGAGCGAGAAGTCCACGGACCCTTCAAGACAGTTGACGACCTCGCACGCACGCCTGGAATTGGGCCCGAGCGAGTGACAAGCTTTCGCCCCATGATCGAGACCAGCACCCCCGCTAGCGAAGAACACTGACGAGATTTTTTGCTCAGCGACAAGTTGCATGGTCGGTATGGGCTGCGGGCGAAGTTGTGGCATAATCGTTCACTGTTACCGACTCACTCAAGAAAGCCAACGCCTTATGGCCGACTCGCCGAATTTCGAATTGCCGCCAGCTCGCTTCAAACTCCACCAGCCGTTTGCGCCTTCCGGTGATCAACCAGAGGCTATCGCGGCACTGGTGCGGGGATTTCAAGCCGGTGAACCTCATCAAGTGCTGCTAGGCGCGACGGGCACCGGTAAGACGTACACGATGGCTCACGTGATCGCACAGATCTCGCGACCGACCTTGATCCTCAGCCATAACAAAACGCTCGCCGCACAACTTTACAGCGAGTTCAAAGAATTCTTCCCCGAAAACGCGGTCCACTATTTCGTTAGCTACTACGACTACTATCAGCCCGAAGCCTACATCCCGTCGCGAGATGTCTACATCGAAAAAGATTCTTCGATCAACGAAGAGATCGACCGCTTACGCCTCGCGACGACAAGTTCGCTGGTCAGTCGGCGAGATGTCGTGATTGTTGCGTCGGTCAGCAGTATTTATGGCCTCGGTTCACCCGCAGAATATAAAAAGCTGGTTGTCGGCCTGCACAAGGGAGAAAAAACGCGTCGCGATCATTTGCTGATGAAGTTTGTCGATGTCCTTTATGTTCGCAACGATCTCGGTTTTGAGCGTGGCAAGTTTCGTGTTCGCGGCGACTCGATCGAACTTTGGCCAAGCTATGAAGAGTTTGCGTACCGGATCGAAATGTGGGGCGACGAGATCGAACAGATTTCAATCATTAAGCCATTGACCGGTGAAGTCCTGCAAACAATCGATGAAGTTTACATCTATCCCGCCAAGCACTTCGTGATGTCAGAAGATCGCGTTCAGCAGGCGATTCGAAATATTCGCAGCGAGTTGGAGCAACAGTTAGCGACGTTTCAAACGCAAGGCAAATTGCTCGAGGCGCAGCGTTTGTCGGCTCGCACCCGTTTCGACCTTGAGATGTTGCAAGAAGTTGGCCATTGTCCGGGAATCGAAAACTACAGCGGCCCCTTGTCAGGTCGACCCGCAGGCTCAACGCCTGACACACTGTATGACTTTTTCCCTGACGACTTTATTACTTTCATCGACGAATCGCATGTGACCGTCTCGCAGGTTCGAGCGATGTATGCCGGCGACCGAAGTCGTAAGTTGACGCTGGTCGACCATGGATTCCGTTTGCCAAGTGCACTGGACAATCGCCCGCTTCAGTTCGAAGAATGGGAAGCTAGAAATGGGCAGATTTGTTTTGTCTCTGCAACTCCGGCAGCTTTTGAGTTAGAGAAAACCGGCGGCGAAGTTGTTGAGCAAATCATCCGACCGACTGGCTTGCTCGACCCCGTGATAGTAGTCGTCTCGGCGCGCGGCCAAGTGCAGCATTTGTTAGAACAAATACGTGAACGTGCGGCGATTGACGAGAGGGTTCTCGTAACGGCGCTGACGAAGCGTCTTGCTGAAGACTTGGCTTCGTATATGCAAGAACAAAATGTCCGCTGCAAATGGTTGCACAGCGAACTCAATGCGTTTGAGCGAGTTGATTTGCTGCAAGAATTGAGACTCGGTCGCTTTGATGCATTGATCGGCGTGAACTTGTTGCGAGAAGGGCTTGACCTTCCTGAGGTGTCTCTCGTCGCGATTCTGGACGCAGACAAAGAAGGTTTCTTGAGAAGCGAAACGAGCTTGATTCAAACGATCGGACGCGCGGCGAGAAACGTGAATGCTAAAGTGATTCTTTATGCCGACCGAGTTACCGCAGCGATGCGAGCGGCGATGGACGAGACTCATCGTCGTCGCGGAGTACAGGAAGCGTACAATAAGAAGCACGGCATCACGCCGGTAACGATCAAGAAATCGATTCGTGCTGGGATCGAGTCCGATGCCTCAAAACACAAGACCACCGGAGCTGCCGCAAAAGCGGAGAACGCCGGGGTTCATATCACGATTCAGTACATCGACGCACTAGAACAAGAGATGCTTGCCGCAGCAGAGAACTTGGAGTTCGAACGCGCCGCTTCGATTCGTGATCGCGTGTTGCAATTGAAGGAGCACATCGGTAAGCCGTTGTCTGACGTCGAGATCGAATCCAAAAGCGGTACAGGTGGAAAACAGAAAGGACGCAAGAAAGGCGCATCCAGCCGAAACCACGTTCCGCGACCGAGTCGCGGGTAGTTGGAACAGTGTTTCGGCTCACTGCCATCGTTAAAGTACGATCGCGGAAAGTCTTATTGCATTTCCTAAGCCGCCGATGCCCGGCCGAACGGCATTGGGCTTGAAGCCGTCGTTTCGCTAACGCTCGCTATCGTTTCGCTAACGCTAGGCGGCGGATCTAGATTCGCATGATGATAGGGGATCGATAGCACAACGCCCCCGCAAAGCTTTACGCTCATCATGAGCCGCCGAAGGTATTTTTCTGAGTCGAGATGAGCGTCGTAGTACTCGACCACACCGCGACGTAGTCTGCGAATCGTTGAGTCATCCATCGCCAGGACTCTTTGGACCGCATCTTCGAATCCATCGAGGCCTGAAAATAGAATCGCGTTTACTCCATCGACAAGGTGCGGACAGAAGCAGTGCCCGTGCTCTAAAACGGGAATCGTGCCGACACTCATGGCTTCGATCAAGTTGTGGCACATCGGGTGGGCAACGCCTGGACAGCCAATAAAGAAGTCAAAGTGTGACAGCGCGTCGAGCCACTGGGTTGGATGGATTGAAACCTGTCTTGAATCGCCAAGCATGATCGGTCGCCAGACGGAATTCGCTTGCTTAGGCCACTGTTGAAGGGTTTCGCAAAGCCCACCAAACTTTGCTCGTAAGTGTCCCAGCAGATCGATTCGGTTGCACGCCGAAAATTGTGTCGACAGATCCGATTTTGCATATCGCGACTTCTGGTTACCGGAAAAGAACAATCGCGCCCGTTGGTCTCGGGATCGCCCGCGCGCAAGTTGAGCTGGCGTCAGGCTGGATCGAACCGTCGGATGCACCGGAAACGGATAGACGCTCGCGCCTGCCACTGGGGTCGCGCCGATCGACACTCGGATCGAAAAGCACGATGCTTCGGAACTTAAGGAATCCGTGATTACAGTGCTTCCTGCCGGCGGTGACTGCGTGGATTTTGCAAAAAAAACACTGGGGCACTGGATTACAGCCCTGCCGTGAAGTTTTCTCGCCAACCGCAGTGCCAAACGATTTCGGTCAATCACGACAACGGGGTGGCCCATGTCGACCAGTTGCAATGCGAGGCTATTGAAATGCCTTGCCCCATCAAAGAGCAACTTGCGCGAGTGAAAGTCGAACCAAATCGGCTCTTTTGACGGATGTGCGTCGCCGAGCGTGCGGCGTTTCGCTTGGTTGACAAGAAATAAGTCGGCAACTCGGTAGATGAGGCGATTCCAGGCCATGATCGATTCCTTTGGACCTGAGTTTATAGATTTATTGCGAACGAACCAACCCGAATTCCGAAAGCCACTGCAAAGCGAAAAAATGCTATTGGCCGCACAAAATGCCAAGATGGACTTGACACGACTTAGCGATGTCGTATATTTACGACGCACAATCTGCGGTTCGCTGCTTGCCTTAAAGCGGTTATTCTGTCCTGGGTGTCCTTATCCACCCGTGTTTTCCACTCGTGAATCTCACCCCTTGCGGCAGAATAGTTTCTCGCAATGATATGCCAATCGCCGGTTGATAATCCGACGGCTAAATGATTGATCACGTTGTACGAGCGTGTCTCGAGCAACAACTTGGTTGTGATGACCATTGGATCGGCGGGGATTTGCCGATCAAAAGCAGCGGTTGTTTCCGCAACAAGAAACCAGTTTGCACCTATGTTGGCACGCTGGTCGATTCTTGTATTACCAGATACCCACTGAACTCTCGTAGTTGGGAATTTGTTCGTTGGATTTTGAATTCAGTTTAGCGTCGTTTTCAGGCATTTCACCGCTGCCTGGACCCATGGCTTTTGAGGTTGCCCCATTCTGGGGTTTATGTCGCTTGCGGTGCATCTATCCCGGTGCGGCGAGTTCGCTGAAATTGCGAAATTTGGCCACACATCTTTGGATCCATTATGGTTAATAAGAAACGGCCTTTTCGCGGCCGAAACAGCTCATCCGGTGGCAGCTCACAGCCCAACGGCGGTGGCGGAGTTCCCACCGGAAAACCCCGTGTTCGCCGTCGCCGCCGAGGCCCCAATCCAAACGGTAGCGCAAACGGTAGCTCAAATGGCAGTCCCGACATGAACGGCGACGCCATGGAAGAATCGACCGACGGTTCAGGCCCACCGATCGCGACCGATTTACCGCTCGAAGAAGGTGTTGGGATTCTGGAGCTACATCCCAATGGATACGGCTTCCTCCGCACCGAAGAAAATAATTACAGCCGAGAACGAACGGATCCGTTTGTTCCTGGCACGATGATCGAACGATTTGGACTTCGCCAAGGCGTGAAGCTTCGAGCCATGGTCCAATTGGCGCGTCGGCAGCAAGGCCCACGCGTTCGTGAGCTGATCGACGTCGATGGCATGGCACCGGAGGCGTATTTGGACGTTAAGTCATTTGAAACTTTGACGCCGATTAACCCCGAGCAGTGGCTGAACTTGGAAATCGGCCAAAAGCCAATCACCAACCGTGTCATCGATCTTCTGGCACCACTGGGCAAAGGCCAGCGAGCACTGATCGTCTCTCCACCTCGCAGCGGCAAGACAATCATGCTCCAGGATATGGCGGCAGGAATTGCTGCGAACCATCCCAGCGTGAAGCTGATCGTGCTTTTGATCGATGAGCGACCAGAAGAAGTGACTGATATGAAACGCAATATCAAGGGTGGCGAAGTCGTTGCCAGCAGCCTTGATATGGATGTTGATAGCCACGTTCGTTTGAGCCAACTGGTCATCGATCGCGCCAAACGACTTGCCGAAATGGGTCAAGACGTGTTCCTGATGCTCGATTCGATTACACGACTCGCTCGCGCGTTCAACAAGTGGGTCGGTCAAACCGGTCGCGGTCGAGCAACGATGACCGGCGGCCTGGACATCAAGGCGATGGATATTCCCAAAAAACTTTTTGCGAGTGCTCGCGCTTTCCAAGAAGGCGGGTCATTGACGATTGTTGGTACAGCACTTGTTGATACCGACAGTCGAATGGATGAAGCGATTTTCCAAGAGTTCAAGGGTACGGGCAATATGGAACTTGTCCTTGATCGGCGGCTTGCCGAACGTCGAGTTTGGCCAGCAATCGACATCAGCCAAAGCGGAACCCGCCGCGAAGAACTGCTGCTCGACGAAGAAACGCTTGAGTCAGTGACGATGCTTCGCCGGACGCTCAGTACGATGGACCATCGTGAAGCGATGGAGCAACTGACAAAACAACTAGGCCGGTTTGAGAGCAACAAGGAATTCATTAAACTCATCAGCGGAGCGAAGCTGACTTAGTGCAGTTTCGGTCTCGACGAGACGGTTGGGCTTCTTGAGGTTCAACTGAAGCCGGAGGATAAGCGAGTTGGTGAGCGGCCTCATTGGAACTGAGGTACCCCGTAAGGGGCTGCGGGTTCGAGTCCCGTGTCCTCCGCTATTGGAACCCCGGAATTTACGGACGAAAGGCTGCTTTCGCCCGTGTTTTCTGGGGTTCTTTCGTTGACGTGAGTGCTTAGTGCGGCTCTGCGCTGTGCCGCCACGTCTGAAGCCGAAACAACTGGGTATCAACTTCATTAACTCGTCGAGCGCGGCGAGTTTGCGCTGATGGATAGGTTTGGTTGGGGACGCACGAGGTTCCTTCGAGCTTTTGTGGGGGAAAAGCATGGGATTTATGGGAATCATGGGAATCATGGGAATCATGATTGTCATGATTCCCACTGGGTTCCGATCTTTTCCTCATAGCAGCCCCGAATCTTCGCCAACACTTCCTCGCTTTCAATGTCCAATGCAGCGATTTCGTCCATGATCCCTTCGGGGCCGCGAAGGACCACGGCGTCTCCGCAGTTGAGGTTCTTGAAGGTTTGTTCAAGCATCTTCGCCAAATCTGATTCGAGGGATCCATCCTAGTGGCATGCTGACTACGCCCTACCAGCTTAAGTCGTTGGCGATACTGAGACGCGGACCTGCGGATGTCGCTACATGATGCAGTACCAATGTGGCTGAATGGGTAGGCTTTTGGTCGCGAAGTGACGGCATGACCTGCCGAAGAATATTTTTTGTGCGGATAACGCTAGCGGAGAATCATGGCTAGCGGATCGTTCAGAATGGGGCACAATTCTGAACGATCCGCGTCACCATAAGCACTCCTTTGTCACCTAGTACGCTGAAGGGGCAGTCCAGCGGGCTTGGATAACCGCCGTGAAAGACTTGCGACTTTTACAAGGCAATCACGACATCGGAGCTGATCAGCGATCGGGGCGGACCGCTGATGCGTTACTTACCTGTGAGCAAGTTTTCGTCGTTACGATAGTTTGCCTGGACCATTTTCAGCACCAAACAAGGGACGACTCCCTGACGGGGGGTGTTGGGTGACGATCGTTCCAGTAAACGCGATTAAAACGAAGTCACTGCTGTGCAAAATGAGCAATTGGAACAATTGCTCTACTCACATCGGAACCGTTAGCTGCATCCCATGCTGTTGCCACAATTGTGGCACAGGTAGCAATTGCCGTTGCGGACCGTGATACTTCCGCAATTATCGCAGCCCGGTGCGTCACTTTGGAAACGTGCAAACTGGTCAGCGGGTCCGCTGAGCGTTTCCTTTAGTCCTGAGTTTCCCTCCGACTTTGCGGCACCATCAATACGGGCTTTCGTCTGTGCGAAAACGCTCAACGGAGTTGACCGCGTGACCGCTGCCGAAAAACTCGTGCTCGCTTCGGCGATAGCCAAGGTTGGACCGTTGCCGACCGTCTCCTTTCTGCCGCCATCGGTACTGCCAGATTTGCCGAATTCTGGGTGCCCAGTCAAGAAAGTAAGACCGAGCCATCGTGCGATGTAATCGACGACGCTCTTGGCAATACGGATCTCCTTGTTGGTCGTGTGCCCCATCGGCTCGAAACGCGTATGGCTAAACTTGTTCACCAGGACTTCGAGCGGAACGCCATACTGCAATGCAATCGACAGCGCCGTACCGAAGCTATCCATAATGCCGCCAATCGTACTGCCTTCCTTCGCCATGGTGATAAAGATTTCACCAGGTCGTCCGTCGGAATACAGACCAACGCACAAGTAGCCTTCATGGCCCGCAATACTGAACTTGTGCGTGATGCTCTGACGCGTATCGTCAAGTCGCTCACGTCGTGGCTTGTAGACAATTTTTTCAATCGTCGTCGGCGCAACGACGGCGGCTGCATCTGCCGTGGCAACCTTTGTTTCGTCCTTCTTGGTATTCAAAGGCTGCGACTGCTTGGAACCATCGCGATAGATCGCGATCGCTTTCAAGCCTAACTCCCAGCCCCAAAAGTACGCATCAGCGATATCTTTCGGTGCCACATCACTTGGCATGTTGACCGTCTTGCTAATTGCACCTGACAAGAATGGCTGTGCGGCTGCCATCATCGTCACGTGAGCTTGCCAAGGAATGCTGCGGACTCCGCCAGCAGGCTTGAAGGCACAATCAAAAACAGGCAAGTGCTTATCAGCCAATCCTGGTGCCCCTTCGATCGTGTCGTGCTCATTGATGAACTTGATGATCGCTTCGATTTGCGGCTCGGTGTAACCAAGTTTTCGCAAACCGCCTGCGACGGTGTTGTTCACAATCTTCAACATCCCGCCACCAGCAAGCTGCTTGTACTTGACGAGTGCAATGTCGGGCTCGATCCCGGTGGTATCGCAATCCATCATGAAGCTGATCGTTCCCGTCGGTGCCAAAACGGTCGTTTGGGCATTACGGAACCCGTGCCGCGCACCGATTTCCAAGACCCCGTCCCACAATTTGCGGGCAGCATCCTTCAACACCGCTGGACCTTCATCAGCGATCTTTTCGACGGCGTCGCGATGCATCTGCATCACGCTTAGCATCGAAACTTCGTTATCTGCATAGCCATCGAATGGACCGACGACAGCCGCCATTTCAGCGCTGGTGTAATTTGCCGTGCCGTGCATGATCGCCGTGATCGAACCGCACATGCTCCGCGCGGCGTCGGAATCGTATGGCAATCCTGCGGTCATGATGACGCTGCCCAGGTTCGAATAGCCGAGCCCTAGCGGACGGAAGCGATGACTATTGGCCGAGATATCCTCGGTAGGATAGCTCGCATGATCGACCAGAATTTCTTGAGCAATCAAGAACACGCGACAAGCGGCTTGGTAACGTTCGTGGTCGAACACGCCATCGGCTTGGACGAACTTCATCAAGTTAACGGATGCAAGGTTGCAAGCCGTATCGTCCAGGAACATGTACTCGCTGCACGGATTGCTCGCGTTGATGCGTCCGCTGGATGGACAGGTGTGCCACTTGTTGATCGTCGTGTCGTATTGAACTCCCGGGTCACCGCAATGCCATGCGCATTCGGCCATCCGTCCGAGCAATTCGCGTGCGTCATATTCAGGAGGCGTTCCGCTGGCCTTGTCGCTTACCCAACGAGTTTGCCAACGTCGACCATCGCGGACCGCTTCCATGAACGGATCGGTGACACGTACCGAAAGATTCGCATTCTGGAAGCAAACACTGCTGTAGGCTTCGCCGTTGAAGTTTGATTCATAGCCTTCGCGAATCAATGCATGCGCCTTCTTCTCTTCGCTCCACTTGCATTCAATGAACTCGAGCACGTCGGGGTGCCAAATCTTGAGCGACTGCATCTTGGCGGCGCGGCGAGTCTTGCCGCCACTCTTAACGACGCCAGCGATCGAATCATAAACCTTCATGAACGACAATGGTCCGCTTGGCGTTCCGCCGCCAGACAGCTTTTCGCGTTGACTGCGAAGCGTCGACAAGTCGGTTCCGGTACCGCTACCGAACTTGAACAACATCGCTTCGGCACATGCCAATCGCATGATGTCCTCCATGTTGTCTTCAACATGTTGAATGAAGCAGGCTGAGCCTTGTGGATACTCGTAGGGATTGTCAGGCTGAACGACTTGGCCCGACGTCCGATCCCAACGCCAATTGCACCTCGCGCCCCTGACGCCGTACTGATGATAAAGACCGACATTGAACCAAACGGGGCTATTGAAAGAACCGTTTTGGTGTAGGCAGAGCCAGGTCAGATCGCGATAAAAACGTTCGCCGTCTTCTGGAGTATCAAAGTATCCGTCGCCTAGTCCCCAATCGGCAATCGTTCGCGTGACGCGGTGGATCAGTTGTCGCACGCTGTTCTCGCGCTCATCCTTGTTTCGCGGGTCGCCATAAAAATACTTGCTGACGACCACGTTGGCAGCCAACTGGGTCCAAGTGGCGGGGACTTCGCAGTCCTTTTGCTCGAACAGTGCTTTGCCTGTCTCGTCCTTAATCGCTGCGCTCCGCAGCTCCCATTTGACGGTCTCAAATGGGCTTTCGTCGTTTTCAGGGCAAAAAACTGCGTCGACACGAAGTCCGGTGGAACCGGTTCGATGGGCGTCGTTGAATCGTTCACGAGCGTATTCCACGCCGTGCAATTGCTCAACAACTTGGGGGGAAGTGGGGGAAACCGATTCCGCAGGGGAAATAACTGTGGCCATGGCAGCAAAGACTCCTTGCTTTTCATCCGTGTGTCGCCCCTTCGCCATTGCTAATTCGCACTCCGTGCGAGGCGTTGGGTACGACTTGGTTCTGAACAGAAAATGAACAAACGTCGATCACCATTTCGATTTTTTGCCACTGATCCAATCATCAAATTCCAGGGCTGAACGCGGAAAATTGTCTTCCGTGACTGAACCCATTTTACTATAGGTAGTGGTCAAATGCCTTTGCAAGCACTAGATATGGCGATTTATTGAGTTTATCGTTTGCTAACACAATGTCAACAAAGACTTAAAAAACGATGTAACTCACTGCCTGCAATTGGCTTAGCGAAACGCCCAAAAAACGCCGACGGCGAAATCCTTGCTTTGCCGTT
>Ga0105045_10005934_pt1 | contig 10798 bp, 9 predicted proteins | sample MAT02_FD_78089 | JGI IMG/M metagenome (GOLD analysis project Ga0105045, IMG submission 78089) | Freshwater microbial communities from Lake Fryxell liftoff mats and glacier meltwater in Antarctica - MAT-02 (megahit assembly) | ecosystem: Environmental > Aquatic > Freshwater > Ice > Liftoff... | reverse complement strand
CCCGGTTTGGCAATGCTGTGGTGGATTTTGAGCTGACCGACCGGCTGATCGCCCAGCGGGTGGCCGAAACCAAGGGCCTGATAGTGGCCACTGGCTTTATCGGATCCACCGAAAAGGGGGAAAGCACGACGTTGGGCCGGGGCGGCTCCGACTATACCTGTTCCATTTTTGCCGCCGCCCTAGATGCCAGCGAAGCCGAGATCTGGACCGACGTGGACGGCGTGATGACGGCCGACCCGCGCAAAGTGAAGCAAGCTTTTTCCATTGATCGCCTGAGCTACGAAGAGGCCATGGAAATGTCGCACTTTGGGGCCAAGGTAATCTACCCGCCGACCATGCTCCCGGCCATGAAAAAGAACATCCCCATCATCATCCGCAATACTTTCAACCCGCCTTTCCAAGGTTCGGTGATCGGTAATGTCAAGTCCGATGCCTTTGCGGGCGTGCCCGTGAAAGGGATATCCTCCATCAGCCACATATCGCTTTTGCGCTTGCAAGGGAGCGGGATGGTGGGCGAGCCGGGGGTATCGGCCCGGCTGTTCAATGCCCTGGCATCCGATCAGATCAGCGTCATTTTGATTACCCAAGCCTCTTCGGAACATACGATCTGTTTTGCCGTCAAGCCCGAAGAAGCGGGCCCGGCCAAACGTGTGATCGACAAGGAATTTACCACTGAAGTCCGCGAGGGGCTCATCGATGAAGTGGTGGTGGAGCAGGAATTGTCCATCATTGCCATTGTGGGCGAAAACATGCGCAATTCGTCGGGCGTTGCCGGGCGGATGTTCCAAGCAATGGGCAATAATGGGATCAATATCGTGGCCATTGCCCAAGGATCTTCGGAACTCAACATCTCTACGGTAATCAAAAAAGAGGACGAGATCAAAGCCCTCCGCGCCTTGCACCAAGCTTTTTTTCTGTCCGACACCAAGACCATCAACGCGTTCATCGTGGGGGTCGGACTGGTGGGGAGCACCTTGCTCCGCCAGATGAACGAGCAGCGTGAATACCTCAAACAAGAATACAACCTCGAGTTCAGGGTGGCCGGGATTGCCAATAGCAAAAAGCGCCTTTTCGATCTCAATGGCGGCATCAACCTGGACCAGTGGCGCGAAGCCTTGGCCAAGGACGGGACTGAAATGAATGTGCAGGGCTTCATCCATGAAATGGAACAGCTCAACTTGGCCAACTCGGTGTTTGTGGACAATACAGCCAGCGGCGAGGTGTCCCAGGGCTATGAAGAAATTCTGCGCAACAGCATTTCCATTGTCACCCCCAACAAAATCGCGTCCTCGAGCAGTTACAGCCGTTACCTCAACTTGCGCAATACTGCCAAACGCCACGGCGTGTTCATGCTTTATGAAACCAATGTGGGCGCGGCCCTGCCCGTGATCAGCACCCTGCGCGACCTGATCAACAGTGGCGACCGGATCCAGCGCATTGAAGCCGTGTTATCTGGCACTTTGTCCTATATATTCAATACGTTCAGCGGTCAGGTGCGGTTCAGTGAAGTGGTGAAAGAGGCCAAGCTAAAAGGCTATACCGAACCTGACCCCCGCGAAGACCTGAGCTGCAAGGATGTGGGCCGCAAAATCTTGATCTTGGCCCGCGAATGTGGCTACGGGATGGAATTTGAGGACATCACCATCAAAGGCTTCTTGCCCGAAAGTTGCTTGGCAGCCCCTTCGGTAGAAGATTTTTTCACTGAACTGAGCCGGCACGACGATTATTTTGAAAACCTCCGGGCCACTGCCGAGCAGGCCGGGCAGCGGCTCCGCTGCATTGCCAAATTTGAGGGTGGCAAAGCCCAAATTTCCCTTGAATCAGTCGGTTTTGACCATTCGTTCTATTCCCTCTCGGGCAGCGACAACATCATCGCCTTCACCACCACCCGTTACCCCGAGCGCCCGCTGGTGGTCAAGGGATCAGGCGCGGGGGCGGAAGTGACGGCTGCCGGGGTGTTTGCCGACATGATCCGGATCGCCAATTATTTGCAGGGCGACTAGTCTGCGATGCTACCAAACGTGCGGTTCTGGGCCATCGGACCGCACGTTTGGTAGCTCATTCACCTGCATCGGTGCCATTTTTTGCGTCGAGCCAACCTTCCCAATCGATTTTGCCCTAGACCTCAACCGTTTTTGAGGTTGGCTTGGGAAAAGGCAATCAAGCAGGTTGACCAAAACCTAAATTCTCGATCCGGCAATAGCCCCGGTTTCCTTTTTTCGGACTATATTTGTTACCAACGACCAACCACAAGTGCATGAAACTCCGTTGCCTGGTTATTATTTGCTGCTGCTGTCTGGTGGCCCAACGTACGTTGGCGCAAGCCGTCAAGGCCCGCACCGATGACTTTATTTACGATTTTGACATCCGTACCCCCCAGGTCTACTTGGCCCCGGCCGGTGCGATCCAGAACATGCTTTTGCCCCCGATCACGGCCTTGGGCAGTGGGCTGCCACTGATATTGGAATTTGATAAATTGAGTGAACAGATGGAACGGTTTGCCGTGCGGATCATCAATTGCAATGCCGACTGGTCGGTTTCCCAGCTCAATCCCACCGAATACTTGGACAGTTACAACGAGTTTTTTATTACCGACCGCCAACTGTCGTTCAACACCAAGGTCAATTACGTCCACTACCGCTTTGAAGTACCACCAGTCAAGGTCTCTGGCAACTATTTGATCAAAGTATATGAAGAAGGCTACGAAACCAATGTCAAACTGACCCGCCGCTTCATGGTGTTTGAGAATGGGGCCAGCATTGCCTCCCAGTTTGGCAGCCCCACGGGTGTGGAGGAAGCCCAGCGCAACCAGCAGATCCAGTTCAGTGTCAATTACGGGGCCTTCCAATTGGTCAACCCGATGCAGCAAATCAAGGTGGTGCTGCGCCAAAATTTTCGGTGGGACAATGCCATTGTGGGTTTGCAGCCGACCTTTGTCCGCGACTTTGAACGCACGCTGGACTATCAACATTTCAACCTGGAGAACAATTTCAAGGGGGGGAGCGAGTTCCGGCTCTTCGATTGCCGCAACTTTCAGGCCCGCAACCTCAATGTGGCCAAGCAGGAGATGCGCCCAAAAATCAATGAGATATTTATCAATCCTGATGAAAGTCGCAATGGCTGGGCCTACAATAAGCCCTTTGAAGACAAGAACGGGCGTTATTTTGTCCAGAACGTGCTCGGGCGTGACGGTGGCACGGAGGCCGACTACATGGAGGTGGTGTTCACCCTCAAGTTACCAGCGGAGGTGCCCGGGGCGGTGTACATCACGGGTGGGTTCGCCGACTGGCAGCTGATCGACGAGTATCGGATGAAATATTTTGCCGATCAACAGTGCTACCAGACTGTGCTGGTGCTCAAGCAGGGGGCCTACGACTACCAATACAGCTACCTTCGGCCCGATGGCAAGCGGGACGACGTGTTTTTTGAGGGGACCCACGCCCGCACGGGCAATAGCTATGAGATTTTGGTCTATCTGCGGCCAGTGGGCGGTCGTTCCGATCGGTTGATTGGGTATAAATTATTCTAGCCGAAAATGAGTGGGGGAATAGATTTGATTATGACTGTCAGCCCAATTTTAACTTATCCATCATCCGAGCACCATAACACCGGTACTGTTCAGCATCGACCGCCCAAACTTGAAAATCGCTCAGCTTACGTTTACTTTTGGGTGGCATTCAGGGCAACAATTTAACAAGACATGATACAAGAAATCAAACAGAAAATCGATTTCAAAACCAAACCAATCGGCTCACTGGGCCAACTGGAAGAGATAGCGATTAAAATTTGCTTGGTGCAAAACACATTAACCCCAATACTGTTAAATCCAACTTTACTGGTATTTGCAGCCGACCACGGCATAACAAAAGAAGGAGTAAGTGCCTATCCAGCAGCCGTAACCCCGCAAATGGTACTTAATTTTTTGAACGGGGGAGCAGCGATAAACGTATTTTGCAAACAACATGGCATTGATCTTAAAGTAATCGATGCAGGGATCAATTTTGATTTTATCCCAAGCGAAAACCTAATGGATGCAAAAATTGCTAAGGGGACAAAAAGTTTTCTGACAGGAAATGCAATGACCACCGATGAAATGGAATTGTGTTTTGCAAAGGCAAATGGAATTATTGCACAAATTGCGGAAACTGGCTGTAATATTGTCGGTTTTGGTGAAATGGGCATCGGCAACACCTCTTCGGCAAGTATGTTGATGAGCACACTGTGCAATATCTCTGTTGAACAGTGTGTAGGCAGGGGCACCGGTTTGGATGACGATCAATTAACCCAAAAAATGAACATTTTAAAACAAGCCCAGCAAAACCGCGCTGAACCCAAAAGTGCCAAACAAGCACTAGAATATTTTGGTGGCTTTGAAATTGCCCAAATTTGTGGGGCCATGCTCGCCGCTTACGATAAAAACATGCTGATACTGGTGGATGGGTTTATTGCTACTTCGGCGTTCTTGTGTGCTTTTCATATTAGCCCAAAAATAATTGATAACGCTATTTTTTGTCATTTAAGTGATGAAAAAGGGCATAAAATAATGTTGCAATATTTGAATGTAAAGCCAATATTGAATATTGGTATGCGATTGGGCGAGGGTACTGGTTGCGCTGTTGCTTACCCCATTATTCAAAGTGCTGTAAATTTCCTCAATGAGATGGCAAGTTTTGAAAGTGCCAATATTTCCAACAAATAAACAATGAGAGAAGAAATCAGGGTTTTTTTTACCGCTTTGATGTTCTATACCCGCATACCTTGTCCAAGTTGGGTGGATCATTCCGAAGGCTACATCAACCGATCGACACGCTACTTTCCCTTCATTGGTTGGATAGTGGGCGGGGCAGCGGCAGCGGTCATTTATGCGCTGAACTTTATTTTTCCAAGTTCGGTATGTGTCATATTATCGCTCGCCACCACCATCCTCATTACGGGCGCTTTTCACGAAGATGGCTTTGCCGATGTTTGTGATGGGTTTGGGGGCGGTTGGACGAAAGAAAAAATTTTGGAAATAATGAAAGACAGCCAAGTGGGTGCTTATGGTGCCATTGGCTTGATCATCCTATTTTCCTTGAAAATAGTTGTGTTGGTAGAATTAATGAATTTTGAATTGTGGTTTTGCCTCAAAGCAATCGCTTTGGCTCATGTGATCAGCCGGATGGCGGCGGTTACCATGATTTTTACCCACAACTATTCTAGGGCCGACGAAACCAGCAAAATAAGGCCGATTGCCAAAAAACTGACGATGACCAATTTTATAATTAGCTCGGTTTGGCTTGTTCCCGCATTTTTAATTTTCCAGCATTGGTTGATTGTTTTGGTGGTGCTGCCCGTTTACTTGATGAAAATATACTTGGCAAACTATTTTACCAAATGGATAGGAGGCTACACTGGCGATTGTCTGGGAGCCACGCAACAAATAACCGAAATGATCACCCTTTTATTTTGCCTTGGCTTGTGCAAGTATATTTAATCCGACATACTACCCCAGCCATAGCCAAAGGAATTTGCTATGGCCAAACAGACATTGGTTTAAACGAAACCCTGTTTGAGCAAGAAATAAAAATTATTCAATCAAAGTTGTCCGATGAGATCGAACAGTTTTACACAAGCCCCTTGGTACGCTGTAAGTCATTGGCCGAAAAGCTATCCCCCAATTGTATAGTTGATGGTAGATTGATGGAATTAAATTTTGGAAATTGGGAAAATGAAAAGTGGAACGAACTAGACCAAGCTGATTTAAATCTGTGGATGGGGGATTTTGTAAATATAAAAACTCCGAATGGAGAAAACTATTTGGATTTACACCGAAGAACCAAACAGTTTATTGCAATGGCCCTCAAAACAAGTAGTAAAAAAATTGCCATTGTAACCCATGCTGGCAACATAAGAAGTTTCATAAGTTTTACCTTAGGTTTACCGCTTAAAAATTCTTTTAAAATACAACTGGGTTATGCTTCAGTAGTTGTTCTTACCTTAAACCAAGACAAATACCTTAATCAATTTAATCTCTTGCTGTAATGGCCCGGGAGAAAATAAGACACTTGGCAACGCGCACTTTTTTGCCAAGGGCAATGTGGTTTAAGCGGGTCAACGGGGTTTGCTTCTTGATTGTCTGCGCTTATTGTTCCGGTTGGCCGAAAACCGATTTTGTTTGGGGTAAATTGATTTTGGGTTTGTGCAATGTGATATTGACCAAACGGCCGGATAGGCGCTCTGGTAAAAATGTAACTAATTGATTTTCAGTTTTTTAATAAATTGGTGTTGATTTTCGCCGTTTAAAGCATTATCTTTATTGGCCTCTGCCCAAGGCAAGTATGCCGTTAAGGGGCAAGCTTGCTCAGCCCCAAAGGTGACAAAAGTCATTTATCCGAATAAGCTTGGTCACTTTTTCCTCCTCAGTTCCCACCTAATTTTGCCCTATTCACAAAGGGAAATGTGCGGCCAAGGTCGCTTTTCTGGCAAATGGCCGCGCAACCAGCCCTGTTCCCGGGATCTAACATTGATCAGCATGCCTGAATTGGAAATGGCCGTGGAGCAAATATGCTACCATTGCGGCGAAAAATTGGAGGACGAGCCCCTCCAACGCGACGACAAGCATTTTTGTTGCCTTGGCTGCGCCACTGTTTACGAAATGCTGCGCGATAACGACCTGTGCGACTACTACCAACTCAACGCCCAAGCTGGCCTCAACCTGCGGGAACGCCCAACCAATGACCAATATAAATTTTTGGTCGATGAAAAGGTAGTCTCCCAATTGCTGGATTTTTCGGATGGGCAAGTGGCCAAAGTTACGTTCTTTGTCCCGGCCATCCATTGCAGTTCGTGCATTTGGCTGCTGGAAAACCTGCACAAACTCCACCCGGGCATCGCTGGCTCACGGGTCAACTTCCTGCGCAAAGAAGTGGGCATTTCCTATTTGCCCGACCAAGCCACCCTCCGGCAAGTGGCGGATCTAATGGCCAATGTGGGTTATCCGCCCCACATCACCCTTGAGAGCTTGGACAAAACCGCCGAGGCCCGCACGAAGACTGATCGGGCATTGCTCTACAAAGCGGGGGTTGCGTTTTTCTGTTTTGGCAATTTGATGCTGCTCAGTTTCCCCGAATACCTGACCTTGGGCGAGTTTGTGGAGAGCAATTTTCGCCAATTTTTTGGATACCTCAACATTGCCTTGGCCCTGCCCGTGGTTTTCTATTGTTCCACCGATTATTTCTGGTCAGCCTACCAAGCTTTCCGCCAACGGCAAATGAACATCGACGTGCCGATTGCGTTGGGCATAGTGGCCTTGTTTTTCGTCAGCCTTTACGAAATCCTCTCGCACACGGGCGCAGGCTACCTCGACTCGCTCGGCGGACTGCTGTTTTTCTTGCTCGGTGGCCGTCTGTTTCAGCAAAAAACGTTTGATGCCCTTTCGTTTGAGCGAGATTACAAATCCTATTTTCCCATTTCGGTCACCATCCGGCAAGACGGCCAAGAGCGGATGGTGCAAGTGGCCGATCTAAAACGCGGCGATCGGATGCTGATCCACCACCAAGAACTCATCCCGGCTGACGCGCTCATGCTCAAAACCCTTGGCGAAGCATCGGCCATGATTGATTATAGCTTCGTCACTGGCGAAGCCGTGCCCGTGGCCAAGCACGTCGGTGAGCTGGTATATGCGGGCGGGCGGCAAACCGGTGGCACCATTGAACTGGAAGTCACCAAAGCCTTTTCGCAAAGTTATTTGACAGCGTTATGGAACAATGACGCTTTTCAAAAAACGGATGCCTCCCAGATAGCGCGGATCACCAATCGGTTTAGCAAAGCCTTTACGACCAATGTACTGGTAGTGTCCATCGGTGCGGCCCTGTATTGGTTGCCCCAAGACCTGACCACTGCCCTCCGGGCTTTTACCTCGGTGCTCATTATTGCGTGCCCCTGCGCCATTTCGCTGGCGGCACCTTTTGCGCTGGGCATGGCTCTCCGCATTTTTGGGCGGCGCAATTTCTATCTCAAAAACACGGCGGTGATCGAACAATTGGCGGCCACTGACACCATCGTATTGGACAAAACCGGCACCCTGACCGATACCCAACGGGCGGAAGTTCACTTTGACGGCCAGCCGCTCACCGGGCCCGAGCTGGCCGCTGTGCTGGCCTTGGCCAAACAGTCCACCCATCCCTTGAGCAAAGCAGTAGCCGCGTGGATCAAACCGCTCGCCGGCACGGCAAGTACTGGCCTTCAAGCCGTCAGTGAGATCGCTGGGCAAGGCTTGCAAGGGGTTTGGGCCACGCAAAAACTGGCATTGGGGACGGCCAAGTTCGCCGGGGCCAACATTCCCGAAAGTGAAGCAGAAGCCGCTGGCAGCCGGGTTTACCTCAGCATCGGGGGCATTTATCGGGGCTGCTTCCGCGTCCAAAACCACTATCGGGCAGGCGTGGCAGAAGTGATTGGGGCCCTTGCCCCGACCCACCGGCTCATCGTGCTTTCGGGCGACAATGAAAAAGAGCGCGGGCGGTTGGAAAAATTATTTGCCGGCCACCAAAGCCTGACCCCAATGTTGTTTGGCCAAAGCCCACAGGGCAAACTCGATTTTGTGCAGCAATTGCGGGAAAAAGGCAAGCAAGTGCTGATGCTCGGCGATGGCCTGAACGATGCCGGGGCCTTGAAACAAAGCAACGTGGGCGTGGCCATATCGGATAACGTGCTGGCTTTCTCGCCCGCTTCCGATGCCATCCTCGACGGCCAATCGTTCCGGCAATTGCCCCAGTTCATCCGGCTGGCCAAGGCCTCGGTAATGATCATCCGGCTGTGCTTTGTGCTCTCCCTGGGCTATAACCTGATCGGTCTCAGTTTTGCCGTCCGGGGCGCGCTCTCACCCGTTGTTTCGGCCATTTTGATGCCCCTCAGCTCCATTACCGTAGTGGCCTTTGCCACTTTGGCCGTGCGCTGGGTGGCCGGCCGGGTGCTGCGCTAGGGGCGGGGCGTTCACCCGCAAAACTGAGAAAGTTTTCTATTTTGACACTGCGTAGCATGTTGCTTGAAATCAAAATCCCCAAAACAAAGACAAATATAGGGATTCAACCCGGTTGGATTGAAAAAATGCCCAATTCGGGGTAATCTTGCCCAATCTTAGTGGTTGGCTTTCCTACTTTGGGATGATCCAATCACTTTTGCCAAGGCTAAACCCGAAAAGCACCATGTCTGTTCATTCCAGTGCCGATTATAAGCGCATTACTACCCATCGCTTGCAAGAAATGAAGAGCCGGGGCGAAAAAATCGCCATGCTCACCGCCTATGACTACTCGATGGCCCGGATCGTGGACGAAGGGGGGATCGATGTGATCCTAGTCGGCGATTCGGCCTCCAACGTAATGGCCGGCTACGAAACTACGCTGCCCATGACCTTGGATCAAATGATCTATCATGCCAGTTCGGTAATCCGGGCAGTAAAGCGGGCCTTGGTCATTGTGGATCTGCCCTTTGGCTATTATCAGGGCAACTCACGGATCGCCCTTGAGTCGGCCATTCGGATCATGAAAGAATCGGGGGCGCACGCCGTCAAAATGGAAGGTGGCGCGGAGATCCGGGAATCGATAGTCCGGGTCTTGTGTGCGGGGATTCCGGTGATGGGCCACTTGGGCCTCACTCCCCAGTCGATCTACAAGTTTGGCACTTACTCGGTGCGGGCCAAGGAAGAGGGCGAAGCGGCCCAACTCCGGTCTGATGCCATCATGCTGCAAGAATGCGGCTGCTTTGGGTTGGTGGTGGAAAAAATACCGGCTACTTTGGCCAAATTAGTGGCCGAGAGCGTCCAGATTCCAGTCATTGGCATTGGGGCGGGCGGCCAAGTGGACGGCCAAGTGCTGGTCATCCATGATATGCTGGGCATCAACAACGAGTTCAAGCCCCGTTTCCTGCGCCGCTATGCCAACCTGCACGAGGTGATCCTGGGGGCAGTCCAGCATTATGTGGACGACGTGAAAGCCCGAGATTTTCCCAACGAAAGCGAAAGTTATTGAGGTGTTGGCCAAGCGGTGGTTTGTCGCGGTTGTATTTCCCCATTAAAAAAGTATCAAGCCCGCAAACGGCAGTCCGTCTAAAAACTATACACTTCAAAGATGGCACAAATTCAAGAAAACTCCCCAACTTGTGGAATGAAATTTATTATGGGAAAAAACCGAGCCACCTACAGCCTCACCGAGCCACTTGAACAACTGGTATCGCCCGACAATGTAGTTCGGCGCATAGACCTTTTTGTGGAGGCCTTAGACTTAGCCCCTTTGGACTTTGATGACTGATTTTGCGTCCTTTTACCGAAGGTATTTTGCACTTTGCAAAGTAGCTCGCCTCAGAGTGGCTTACTACAGGCTTGCATGCCCTTGACATAGGGTATTATAAGGAGTTTTTAGACAGTTTGACGGTTTGCAGCTACAAGAAGGGCGGGACTTTTACCACTAAACTTCATTCGGAGAACTGAACTTTCGGCTTGCAAAAATGTGACTGCGGAGCACTGAACCCCGCCTTTTGGGTAGGTGCTGTTAGCGGTTCGCTCTTATTTTCCATTAGTCAATATTCCAATAAGCATCAGGGTCTCCATCTAAAACATCATTTATAAAGTCATCACTAAATCCTTCAACGTCTTGTGCGTGTGAACCTGCATATTCTCCATAAGATTCACGACTACCGTAATCATCAGAATCATCACAATCATCAGAATTGTCTTGTTGTTCATTTTCCCAAATTCCATATTTCTCATTTAACTTTTTTATTCATTAATCTGATAACTTGAAATCATGTTTTGTGTTTTTGATTT
>Ga0105045_10005932_pt1 | contig 10799 bp, 9 predicted proteins | sample MAT02_FD_78089 | JGI IMG/M metagenome (GOLD analysis project Ga0105045, IMG submission 78089) | Freshwater microbial communities from Lake Fryxell liftoff mats and glacier meltwater in Antarctica - MAT-02 (megahit assembly) | ecosystem: Environmental > Aquatic > Freshwater > Ice > Liftoff... | reverse complement strand
GTTCTTCCCGCTTTGTTCCTTTGGAATGCTGCCTGTTCATGGTGGTTCTTTGGCGTAAGCGAACCCTTGCCGACCAAGTTGGTGAGTGTGATCGCACCCGTGGTGGTGAATACCTTTCTGATGACCTTGCCTTGGTGGTTGAAGCGCATCGTGAGCCGGTCCGTGGGTCCGCGTGAAGCAGGGTATGGGTTCATCCTGTTCTGGCTTGCATACGAGCGCTTGCACCACGCTTGGGACCTGCAGTGGCCCTGGTTCTCCATTGGCAATGTATTCGCCAATGATCCGGCCTGGATCCAATGGTATTCCGTGACCGGCATGCTCGGGGGCACCTTGTGGGTGTTGTTGGTGAACCTGATCTTGGACCGCCTTGTCGCAGGTCGGGCCGGACTTGCGGATAAGCGCACCCAACGGATCAGGATGGTCGCGCTGGTATGCATCATGGTGCTTCCCATGGCAGCATCGCAGTGGCGTTACCATACCCATGTGGAAGAGGGCAAGCCGGCGGAAGTGGTGGTGGTGCAACCCAACATCGATCCGTACAATGAGAAGTTCGGAGGGACGGATCCTTTGGAGCAGTTGGATGGCATGCTCGCCTTGGCTGCATCGCGTGCAACGGAAAAGACGGTACTTGTGGTGATGCCCGAAACGGCATTGCAGGAGCCGGTCAACGTTGACCTATCGGGTCCTGTGCCCGAACTGCACGGGTTGTGGGAGAACGACCTTGGCCGATCACGTAGTGCCCAGCGCATCCGCGCATTCCAGCGCGAAAGGCCCGGGGTAGCGGTGATCACGGGTATGTCCTCCGGCTACCTCTTTCCGCGCGATGCAGAACTTCCGTTGACCTCCCGAGCTCTTGGTCAGAGCGGGTATTACTACGAATCATACAACGCGGCCATGTTCCTGCCTACGACGGGTCCGATCGAGCACTACCATAAGAGCAAGTTGGTCGCGGGTGTCGAAGCCATGCCTTTTCAACGTGTGTTGGGTTCTTTGGAAAACTTGGCGTTGGACCTTGGTGGGACGACAGGCAGCTTGGGTCAGCAGGCCGAGCGCAGTGTGCTGCGTGATAGCACTTCATCCTTGGCCGTGATCCCTGCCATCTGCTACGAATCCGTTTTCGGTGAGCATGTGGCCGCCCATGTGCGCAATGGCGGTAACCTCATTGCCATCATGACCAACGATGCTTGGTGGGGCGACACGCCGGGCTATAAGCAGCACCTTTCCTTTGCGCGCATTCGTGCCATCGAGACCCGCCGTGCCGTGGCCCGCTCGGCCAATACGGGCATCTCCTGCTTTGTCGATCAACGCGGCGACCTGCATGAGGTCACCCAATGGTGGGTGCCCGATGCACGCCGAAGCGAGGTTCACCTCAACGACCGGATCACCTTCTTCGTGCGCTACGGTGACGTGATCGGTCGCACCGCTGTGTTCTTTGCACCATTCCTGCTCCTGCTGGCCATCGTGCGCCGTATGCGCGGGCTTGGTGCGCGCCAGTAACTTGCACGATAATGAGGCGTACCCTGCGTTTTTCCTTCTCCGGCAACGTGGATTGGAGCGTACTAAAAGCCCATCCCATGTTCCTGTACCGACGCGTAGTCGATCAGGATCGTGCGGTGTTGGGCGTCGGTCTTCTGTCAGCGGATGAGCGTCCTCACTTTGGTGCCGATGGCCGTGCCTCGGATTGGTTCTTCGGCCACCTTACCTACGACCTGAAGAACCAGCTCGAACAACTCGAACCCCGCATGTTGCCTCCGGATGACTACGCGCAAAGTCTCTGGACCAGTCCCCGCTGGGTGATCGAGTGGTACGGGAAGGAAGTGCTGTTGCATGTGCATGCCAAGGATGAGGCTACTGGCATCGAGCTGGTGAAGGCATTGTGTGCCGAACCGCCAGAAGTGCGACCACCGCAGCCGGCCGTCTGGTTGGAGCAGACCACACGGGAGAGCTATTTGGAGCGTGCTCATGTGCTGCTTGATCACATCCAACGCGGCGATATCTATGAAGTGAACTACTGCACAGAGCGTCGGGCCCGACTTCCGGGATGGGATCCATTCGGTGCCTTTGCGCGTTTGCTGCAGCATAGCGATGCCCCTTTCGCTGGTTTTTACAGGTTCGGAGATCACTTCGCATTATGCGCCAGTCCTGAACGTTTTCTAGCGTTCCAAGATGATCGGGTCCTGGCCCAACCCATGAAAGGAACTCGACCACGTTCCGCCGATGCCAAGGAGGATCGTAGGCTGGCCATGGAATTGGCTACAGACCCCAAGGAGCGCAGCGAGAACATCATGGCCCTTGATGTGATGCGCAACGATCTGTCGCGTGTTGCAGCATCCGGTTCGGTACACGTGGAAGAGCTTTGTGGAGTGCATACCTACGAACACGTTCACCAAATGGTGAGTACGGTCTCCGCGCGCATCAGGAGCGGATATTCCCAATTCGATGCCGTGTTGGCTGCGTTCCCCATGGCCAGCATGACGGGTGCACCCAAGGTCCGCGCGATGCAGCTTATCGATGCGGTCGAGGAGCGTGCGCGAGGGCTTTTCAGTGGCACACTTGGCTTTTTCGCCCCCGATGGAAGCGCAGACCTGAATGTGGTGATCCGCACCGTGCTATACGATGCTGCTTCCGGGCAAGCTTCGTTGACCACAGGTAGCGCGTTGACCGCCACTTGCGATCCCGAACGCGAATGGGAAGAATGCGTCTTAAAAGCCCGTTCCGTGATCGATGCCTTGAGCCATGGTGGATGAGGTGAAGCGCTTTCTGGTCTCCGAGGCGCTGCTTGAACCCACCGAGCCGGTCTGGGTGGCGGTAAGCGGTGGCGTAGATAGTATGGTGCTATTGTCCGTGCTCCATGCCTTGGGTCATCCGTGCCATGTGCTCCACGTGGACCATGGCTTGCGTGGTGAGGAGAGCGATGCGGATCGCGAACTTGTAGTGCGCTGGTGCGAGCAGCACGGTCTGCCCCTTCGGATATTCCGGGTCGATGTGAAGGCAGAGCAGGACGCTCACGGAGGATCACGGCAGATGGCAGCGCGATCCTTGCGCTACGCGGCCTTCAAAAAAGCTGTTCAAGACGGCCCAAAAAAGCTGGCCTTGGCACACCATGCCGACGATGCCATCGAGACGTTCTTCGTCCATGTGATGCGTGGCTTGGGACTTCGTGGTCGGGGTGCCATCCCTACGCGCAGCGGACCATTCATTCGGCCGTTTCGTCTTCACACACGAGAGGCCATCGAAGGCTACGCCCAGAAGTACGCGATCCCGTACCGTGAGGACGCCAGCAATGCCGACACGCACTATTTGCGCAATCGGATCCGCCACGAGCTTCTCCCCATGCTTGAGGAGTGGCGGCCAGGAGCGCGCAAGGTCCTACATCGCGATACGGTCGTATTCAGCGAAATGCAAGTGGCCGTAGAAGCCCAAGTGCAGCTCGCTTTAGGAGGACTGATCGCAGAAGCCGATGGAACATTGCGAGTTCCCTTTGCGTGCATCCTTGAAGGTGGGATCCCACGCTTGGTGCTTCGGCACCTGCTGGGAGATCTGGACTTTCATCCGGAGCGTTTGGAAGAACTGCTTCGGGCCATGCGCGACGGCCACACAGGTGCGGAGTTCCAGGAAGGCGATCATGTTGTGTATGTGGATCGCAATTCGTTGGTGATCACAAAACGGATCGATCTCCTCCCGACATGGCATTTCCCCTCGCTGCTTGAACACTCAGCCGATGCCCCATTGACCGTGACCGAATGTGCTGTGCAGGAAGTCGATCTTTCTGAAGGCGAAGCAGTGGCTTGGATGGATGCCCGAAGCGTGGGCTTTCCACTTGAACTTCGCCCGTGGAAAGCCGGAGACCGCATGCGACCCTTCGGCATGAAAGGCAGCAAGTTGGTGAGCGATATGCTGATCGATGCCAAGGTGCCACGCGACCGCAAGGAGCAGGTGCATGTGCTGGTCAGCGAGGGTAGTATCGTATGGCTGTGCGGTTTCCGGATCGCAGAAGGAACCCAAGTTGCTCCGGATTCGGAACGCGTGCTTCGTCTTAGCTGGGAGCCGAAGCGGCATGCCACGGATCCTAAAAGTTCGTGAACGGGATACGCTTGGCTTTTAGTTAACGTATCTTCAGGGTCCCACAACATCATTTCCACCATGCTTGCCCCGAACACCACACTGATCCCTAAGGAGCTCATTGCCGGTCTGCGCTTCCCCAAGCAACCGGTGTCCATTACGGAAGAGCAACGCAAAGCCATTCACGTGAAACTCTTTGAAGCCACGCGCTTGGGCAATAGCGAACACGGTAAGTGCCGCATCACCTTCCATGATGACGAAGGAATGAAGGCCGTGGAGACCACCATTTGGACCTTCGACCCGGACAACATCGTGTTGAAGTATGGTATGGTCATTCCGGTCGCGCGCGTCATCAGCATCGAGATCCCGTGATGCCCAGAAGGGCCGCATAGGAACGCAAGGATCCCTAGCCAAGCCCGGCTTCCTACACGCAGTGTGGCCCTAACTTTGCACGCGATGAACGTGCATCTTTCTATCCTCTTCGCTTGTCTTTCTACGCTTGCCATGGGCCAACCCATTACGTGGGCATTTGCCGCTGTATCAGGCACCAATGGCGAGGTGCAATTGCAACTGACCGCTACTGCTGAAGAAGGCTGGCACCTATATGCGACGGTCTTGCCAAGCGATGAAGGACCGCTCCCTACATCCTTCGATCTTAAGCCTTCGGATCAGTATGTGAGGGTGGGCGCTTTGCTGGAACCTGAAGCAACGGAGGAGTACGATCCCAACTTTGGCATGGATGTGCGCTACCACAGTGGAAGCCCGCGCTTCGTGCAACGCATAAAGCCTACCAGCGCAGCTGCGTTCGTGGTTGAAGGCCAACTGGAATACATGTGTTGCAACGATGTTACCTGCCTTCCGCCGCGCATCGTGCCTTTCAGCATCCCCGTATCTACTAGTACGCCAGAGCTCGACCGATGAAGAAGATCCTTTCCCTATTTGCGCTCTTATTCCTGCTCATACAGGCGCAAGCCCAGTTCCCCGACATGGGCGAACAACCTGACCCGGTGAAATTGACCATCCAAGTAGCCGAGGTCGTCGAGGGGCAATGGGACATCAAGCTGAATGCGGTTATCCAGAAAGGGTGGTCCGTGTATTCACAAACGAACTACGGAGATATGGGGCCATGGCCGACTTCGGTCATCGTTGATGGTCGCGAAGGCTTGCGTTTGCTGGGCGATGTTTCTGAGACCGGAGATAAGGTCATCGATGGTCACGATGTGGTCTTTGACATGCAGGTGAAGAAGTTCAAGGGCGCGGCTCTCTTCGTCCAACGGGTAAGCGTTGATGATGCAAGCGTCCCGGTGACCGGCTCGTTCGAGTACATGACCTGTGATGATGAACGCTGCCTACCGCCTACAACGGTCTACTTCGTGGTCGTGCCTTCCTCTAGGAACTTCGAACTGGGTACGCTGCCATTCGACCCGAACGACGAAAGTCTGAAAGGCCTTAGTGTTCGCGACGATGCTGCCGAGCTACGCCTATCCAACGTGGATCTGGCAGCACCGGTGATCAGGGGCGATGACGAGGAGGAAAAGAAGGGTTCGCTGTGGTGGATCTTCCTGCTCGGTTTCGGTGGTGGCTTGGTTGCACTTCTCACGCCCTGCGTGTTCCCGATGATACCTCTTACGGTCAGCTTCTTCACCAAGGGCAGCGAGGATCGCAAGAAGGGAACCTCCAACGCGATCATCTACGGGGCCTTCATCCTGGGGATCTACCTGTTGTTCAGCATTCCCTTTCACTTGCTGGGTTCGGTCAACCCCGAGATCTTCAACGAGATCAGCACCAACCCATGGCTGAACGTCTTCTTCTTCGTCATCTTCATCGTGTTCGCCATTTCTTTCTTTGGCTATTTCGAGATCACACTACCAAGCAGTTGGGTGAACAAGATGGATGCGAACGCAAGCCGCTTCGGAGGCTTGATCGGCATCTTCTTCATGGCGCTCACCTTGGCGCTGGTCTCGTTCAGCTGCACGGGTCCCATCCTGGGTTCCTTGCTTGCTGGTGCTCTTACCGCCGATGGTGGAGCATGGCAGCTTACCGCTGGCATGGGCGGGTTCGGGTTGGCACTGGCTCTACCCTTCGCGCTTTTTGCACTTTTCCCGCAATGGCTCAACAGCTTGCCACGCAGCGGTAGCTGGCTCAACACCGTGAAGGTGGTGCTGGGTTTCGTGGAGTTGGCCCTGGCCATCAAGTTCTTGAGCAATGCCGATCTGGTGATGAACTGGGGCCTGTTGCCGCGTGAGGTCTTCATTGGTCTGTGGATCGTGATCGGAGTTGGCTTGGCCCTTTACCTCTTTGGCCTGCTCAGCTTTCCGCATGATAGCCCCAACGTGCGACCATCCAAAGTCAGGCTCGGCTTGGGTGTGCTTACCACGGCATTCGTCCTCTACCTATTGCCCGGTCTTTCCAACAGCGAATGGCGCAACTTGAAACTGCTCAGCGGTTTCCCGCCACCGCTCTTTTACAGCCTGTACGAACAAGAAAGTGATTGCCCGCTGGGCCTGCCCTGCGAACACGACCTTAGCGAAGGCTTTGAGCGGGCCAAGCGGGAAGGCAAACCGGTGATGCTGGATTTTACCGGTAAGGCTTGTGTGAATTGTAGAAAGATGGAGGAGAACGTTTGGCCGGAGCAAGGCATTTTTGATCTGCTCAACAAGCAGTTCGTGATCGTCTCACTGTATGTGGACGACGGTCAAGATCTACCCAAGGAGGAGCAATTCATCTTCGAGACCAAGACGGGTGTTAAGAAGCCCATCATCACTGTCGGTAATAAGTGGGCCACTTTCCAAGCGGAAAATTTCATTAACGTGAGTCAACCCCTCTATGTGCTCTTGAGCCCGGATGGAAAGCTGCTCACAGACCCCATCGGTTATACACCCGACGAAGCCGAGTATGAGGTATTCCTTCGCCGGGGCTTGGAGGCTATGCAGCAGTTGAAGATACAGGCAGGGAAGTAGTTTCTTTCGCCGATCGAAAGACCTTAGGACAAGAGATCTTTATGAGATCGCTTGGTTTTTCGTCAAGAATGTACCATCTTTTGCGTCCGCTCATTGACGAAAATATCGTCAGGCGGATTCGCGATGGAAGAAACACTGCTTATTCCGGAGGAGGCCATCGCCTCACAGATCTACTTGATCAGGGGTGAACGTGTGATGCTGGATAAGCATCTGGCCAAAATGTACAAGGTGCAGACCTACCGGTTGAACGAAGCAGTGAAGCGCAATCTGAAACGCTTCCCGCAAGATTTCATGTTCCAATTGACGAAGGAAGAGTGGGAAAACTTGACATCGCAATTTGCGATGTCAAGATCTTGGGGTGGGCGTCGTACCCTCCCCTATGTCTTTACTGAACATGGTGTGCTAATGCTGTCCAGCGTGCTCAATAGCGAACGAGCGATAGCAGTCAACATAAGAATTATGCGCGTCTTCGTTCGCATGAACCGCTTGTTGATGAACGACCGCCAACTCTTCCTTCGCATGGAACTTATGGAAGGACGCCAAGACCAGCACGATGCCGCCTTGGAGCAACTCTTCGAAGCCGTGAAGCAATTGATGGAGACGCCCGTGGAAGAGCGGAAACGACTGGGATACCGAGGAGGCGATCCCGTTTGATGCATCTTTGGAACGATGAGCACCGACCGCACCCGATCCCATTTCACTGAAGCTGCCGATGTGTTGCAGCGTTTCCTGGCCGATCCGGCCAACATCGCAGCCGTGGATCAGGCCGCGGCGTTCATGAGCTACTGCCTGAAACAAGGCGCCAAGATCATCAGCTGTGGCAACGGGGGCAGCATGTGCGATGCCATGCACTTCGCCGAAGAGCTTACCGGACGCTACCGGGATGACCGTGATCCCATCGCAGCCATCAGCATCAGCGATCCCAGCCACATCACATGCGTAGGCAACGACCATGGCTTCGACCAGGTGTTCGCACGCTTTGTGCAAGCCCACGGCCGCGAGGGCGATGTTCTCCTCGCCATAAGCACAAGTGGCAACAGCCCCAATGTGTTGCGTGCGGCCGAGGTGGCACGCAACAAGCACATGCATGTGATCGGCCTCACCGGCAAGGATGGCGGCAAGCTGGCCGACCTGTGTACCGTGGAAGTGCGCGTGCCACATGAGGGATATGCAGATCGCATCCAGGAGGTACACATCAAGGTCATCCACGCCTTCATCGATCACATCGAACGCGACATGGCCTTGCCGCGCCGCACGGAACACATCTAAGTAGCATGCTCGTAAAGGTTTACGGAAGCGCGGTCTTCGGCATCAACGCCACCATTGTCACCGCCGAGGTGAACGTGGAGAACGGTGCATTCTTCTTTCTCGTTGGCCTACCGGATAGCGCGGTAAAGGAAAGCCAGCAGCGCATGGATGCCGCGCTGCGCAACAACGGCCTGTATTTCCCCCGGGGGAAAGGCGTCACCATCAACCTGGCACCGGCCGATATCCGCAAAGAAGGAACGGCCTATGACCTGCCTTTGGCCGTTGGGCTGTTGGCAGCTACCGAGCAGGCGCCACCCGGTATGTTGGAGGACCATCTCGTGATGGGCGAGCTTTCGCTGGATGGTGGTGTGCGCCCGATCAAGGGTGCCTTACCGATCGCGATCGAAGCCAAGCAGAAAGGATTCAAGGGCATCATCCTGCCAGCGGCCAACGCCCGCGAAGCCGCCATCGTAAGCGGACTTACCGTCTATGGTGTAGAGCATTTGACCGAGGTGGTCGATCTGCTCCATGGTCGGTCGAGCATTCAACCCACCGTGGTCGACATCGAGGCGGAGTTCGCCAATAGCAGCACCAACTACCCCGTGGACATTGCCGATGTGAAGGGGCAGGAGAACATCAAACGGGCCTTCGAGATCGCCGCTGCGGGCGGGCACAACATCATCCTGATCGGTCCTCCGGGTGCGGGCAAGACCATGTTGGCAAAGCGACTGCCGACGATCCTGCCGCCACTGAATATCGACGAAGCGCTGGAAACCACCAAGATCCACAGCGTGGCTGGCAAGCTGCGCACCAACGACAGCCTTCTGAGTGCGCGCCCCTACCGCTCACCGCACCACACCATCAGCGATGTGGCTTTGGTGGGTGGCGGCAGCTTTCCGCAGCCAGGCGAGATCAGCTTGGCCCACAATGGAGTGCTTTTCTTGGACGAATTGCCAGAGTTCAAGCGGCAGGTCCTGGAAGTGCTTCGCCAGCCTTTGGAAGATCGGGTCGTTACCATCAGCCGGGCCAAATTCACAGTGGAATACCCCGCCAGCTTCATGTTGGTAGCGGCCATGAACCCTTGCCCATGTGGCTATTACAACCACCCGGACAAGCAGTGCGTGTGTGCCCCTGGGGTGGTGCAGAAGTACTTGAACAAGGTGAGCGGCCCCCTCTTGGATCGCATCGACATCCACATCGAGGTGACTCCTGTTCCCTTCAGTGAACTAAGCGCCGAGCGACCAACAGAGCGCAGTGCTGAAATGCGTGAACGTGTGATCGCAGCACGCAAGATCCAACAAGACCGCTATGTCGGAAAGAGCATCCACAGCAATGCACAGATGGGGAGCAAGGAGTTGAGGGAGATCTGCCGCATTGATGCAGTTGGGAAAGCCCTGCTGGAAAAAGCCATGGAACGCCTGGGCCTAAGTGCACGCGCCTACGACCGCATCCTGAAGGTGAGCCGCACCATTGCTGACCTCTCCGGAAGTGCCGACATCCGTACAGAGCACCTCGCGGAGGCCATTCAGTACCGCAGTTTGGACCGCGAAGGTTGGGCCAGCTGAACGGGTTGTAACCCAAGACCGTGGAGCTGCGTTCCAAGGGCTGGTCCAAAGCCCTTATTCCGTGCAACGCCGAATCACCTCCTGTCACTTCCTGCCCTTTGTGGTGTTCGTTGCGTTCACAAATGGAGCGATCGCACAAGGGGATGATCCCCAGTATCTCACAGCCGCTCTTGAGCAGACGGTACGTAAGTCAGCTGCATTCTATCGTGTGGCCAACGGCATGCGTAGCGACCTTTATTTGGGAATCCTGTACACCATGGATGGCCTCATGAAGGCAGAAGGGACATACGTTGATGCAGCCTTGAAGATCCCACATGGTGCCTTTGTATTCTACCATACGAATGGTGAGGTGGAGAGCCGCGGCAATTACCAGAACGGCCATAAGGCTGGTGTTTGGGAGCGCTATGACCCGGCCGGTCGCCCTCTTGCTGAAAAGGTCTACGACCCGGAACCGCTTGCCAACATCATCTACACCCGCGCCCAAGTGATGCCTCGCCATGCCGTGGGGAGTGAGCGTGAATTCGTTCGGTACATCAAGGACCACTTGCACAACGGCAATTGTCCGAAAGCCAAGGCAAAAGTGATGGCCAGTTTCGTGGTCGAAAAGTCTGGAGCTTTATCCGACGTGAAAGTCATCGGTGGTAAGGACCCCCAAGTGGATCAAGGCGTAGTAGATGCAATAAAGGCCACATCACCCTGGGAGCCGGGTTTGGAAAAAGGCCAGCCCGTAAGGGTCCAAGTTCGCATGCCGGTCCACTTTTGAAGGAGCATACGCAATGTGAATGCAGAAGGCCGGTCTTATGGGACCGGCCTTCTGCATTCAGGTCCAATGGCGCAGATGCTTAGGCATCGACGCCATGGCATTGCTTGAACTTCTTGCCACTTCCGCATGGGCAGGGATCATTGCGGCCCACTTTCTTCTCTACGCGCACCGGTGCAACGGGAGCGCGCGGTACCGGTGGTG
>Ga0105045_10005931_pt1 | contig 10799 bp, 11 predicted proteins | sample MAT02_FD_78089 | JGI IMG/M metagenome (GOLD analysis project Ga0105045, IMG submission 78089) | Freshwater microbial communities from Lake Fryxell liftoff mats and glacier meltwater in Antarctica - MAT-02 (megahit assembly) | ecosystem: Environmental > Aquatic > Freshwater > Ice > Liftoff... | reverse complement strand
GAGTTGATAAGCCAGTGTATCGGTGGTCTCCCGGAACTTAGGTACGAAATCAGTCAAGACCGTTTTCCAGTCCCGGTCAAGCAGATATTTAGCCGGGTGGAAATACTGGATAGCATTCCAATATCGAATCAGACCGAGCAGCCGATACGATTGGTCAGGCAGAGCCATTTGCTCATAATTCTGTTCACTAAACTCAAGTCGGTTTCGCAGAGGATTCCAATGTACATACTGGTTGGTTTGCTGATTTCGGTTCGCAACGATGTAGTTTAGTCGCTGACGAAGGGGTAAGGTGAGCATCGTAGAATCATTATGGCTCTGTTCGGCTTTCGGCAAGGTTATGGTGAGAACCTGATCCCAATCCAGCTTCTCAGTTGCCACCCGTGGATGATAATACTTGAGAAGTCCCCAGACCCTGCCTAACGTAGCGATGGACTGATTAGGCGTGATTGCACCGACGGACTGACTCATTACGTTGGCAGTGACTACCATCAACAGAATCGTAGTACATATCAAGCGGGCTATCATTAGTCAGGCGGTTTCACGTCAAGACCCTAATTGGACCAACATGGTTGGAAGGAGTCAACAAAAGTCAGCGGTCCAGTCGCACTTTCCGTAATTACTGCACGGCCAGCCAGCTCATTAGGCCCTTTTCAAGATAAATTCCGGGCTGATGTCCAACCGCTCGTAGAGCTTCTTCGCCAGGTCGATGGTTATTCGACGTTTCCCGTTCATAAACTCAGAAAACCGCGCCGACGATACGCCAAGATAATCGGCCATATCTTTCTGCTTCATCTGCTTTTCCAGCATTTTTACCTGTACCATAGCGGGCAGGGTATCAGGTACGCGAATCGGCATGAGCGGGATGCTGTCTTCAAAGGCTTCAATTGCTTTTGCCGTACCGAGAAACCTCGCTTCAAGTTCGGCGTTCCCTTCAAAACCCTGGGCAATCAGCGCGTCAAGGGCCTGAAGAGCGGTTTTGTGTTCGGTCCAATTCGTTACGTCCATCAGTCTTTAAAATCTACAGTGGCTACGTCTATTTTATCGTAATCAGCGTGTGTACCAACGAATTTGATATAAACCGTTCGTACCGAGAAGAAAATCATAGCGACAAGTCGGTACCGATTTCCTTTGATATTGAACACGTACCGGTTGTCAGTTACGTAATCAACCGAACCGTACGTTTGCTTCACGTCTGCAAAACTGCCCCAATCGGCATTCTTTACAGTAGCATACCAATCGTTCAGTGCCGAAGCTACGTCAGCGTGGGTTTCGCCAAACTTGTTCAGAACTGCCTTGCTGATTACAACCACCTGATTAACAAATAGAGCATATAGATATTTCCAAATATGGAAATAAATTTCTGAAAATGAAACTCACCCCCCCCGTAACTCCTGCACCGCCAGCCAGCTCATCAGGCCCGCGCCGGTTTCGAGGGCGGCTTCGTCGATGTTGAAGGTGGGTGTATGAACGCCCGATGTGATGCCCCGTGCTTCATTTCGGGTGCCGAGCCGGTAAAAACACGAGTCCACGACCTGCGAGTAAAACGCGAAGTCTTCGCCCGCCATCCAGAGGTCGAGGTCCACTACGTTGTCGGCACCCATGTACGTAACGGCCTGCGCCCGGAGCCGGCGGGTGAGTTCGGGCTGGTTTTTGAGGAACGGGTAGCCATGTACAATCTCGAATTCGCAGGTGCCGCCCATAGCTTCGGCAATGCCTTCGGCTAGTTTCACCATGCGCCGTTTGCCTTCCGCCCGCCATTCTTCGTTCATGCACCGGAACGTGCCCTGAATCGTGACTTCGTTGGGAATGACATTGGTAACGCCGTCGGCAATGAACCGCCCGAAGGAGAGGACGCTGGGACTGGCCGGGGGGCGGTTGCGGCTGATGATTTGCTGCAATGCTACGATGATGTGCGAGGCAATCAATACCGGGTCCACCAGGCCGTCGGGCATGGCCGCGTGGCCACCTTTGCCGCGCACGGTCAGGTACAGCTCATCGGTGCTGGCCATGTACATACCTTCGCGGAAGCCGATTTTACCGACCGGGATATTTGGGGCTACGTGCTGCCCAATCATGCTGACCGGCCTGGGGTTTTCCAGCACACCTTCTTTAATCATCAGCGACGCGCCACCGGGGGCTTTTTCTTCGCCGGGCTGAAAAACGAGTTTTACCGTCCCCGCAAACTCGTCGCGCAGCACATACAGAATCCGGGCTACGCCGAGCAGACTGGCCGTATGCGCATCGTGTCCGCAGGCGTGCATCACCCCATCTACGGTCGATTTGTACGGCACATCGTTGGCTTCGCGAATGGGCAACGCGTCCATGTCGGCCCGCAAGGCCACAACGCGGTTTGCTGTGCCGGACCCGTTGCCGGTAATCAGGGCAACCAAACCCGTATCGGCTACGCCCTCCTGCGGGGTGATGCCGATGGCGCGGAGCTGGTCGGCTACGAAACGGGCGGTGTTGTGTTCGTGGAACGAGAGTTCGGGGTGGGCGTGCAGGTGCTGACGGGTCTTTACGATGTCTGCCGCGTACTGCCGGGCGAGGGATTTTATGGAATCGAGCATATTTGTTTTGTTGGTCGGTACCCCACCCCAACCCCTCCCCAAAAGGAAGGGCTAAATAATCCGGATCTAAAGCCCCTCTTCGGGGGAGGGGTTGGGGTGGGGTATCACTGTGTCGTTACAAACACGTAATCGGTCAGGACCGTTTCGAGGAAGGCGCGGGGGCTGAGGCTGCTCTGGATACCGGTCACTTCCTTTATTTTTTCGGCGGTGCGCTCGTATGTCATGGCGTCGCCCCGTTGCAGTACCTCGCGCACTACGCTGACGTCGCGGTCGGTCAACAGCCGGACATCGGGAAACTGAACCACGTAATTTTCCGGCATGGGCCGGTGCAGGACGTCGGTGAGCGACATGGCGGGTTTGAGCTTTACCACCGTTGTACCCCCCGCAATATCGCCGAGCCGCTGGCCTTTTCCGTTGGCCGCTACGGTGATGATGGGAACAATGCCCCAGAAAAACGGGACGGATTCCACGATGCGCAGCACCCACCGCAGCAGATATGCGCCAAGCCCCGGCTGCGAACCGTCGAGCATGACCACGCGCGTACTCATGGCCAGTTTACCCACGCTCTGGCCATTGAGAAAGTATTCGCAAAGCAGGTCGTAGAAGAAAATGGGTAGCACAGCCAGCAGGACGTAAAAGGTGCCGAGTCTCATTTCCAGACCGGCGGGTATGGCCAGAGTTAGCAGCACCCAGCCCAGAAAAACCAGGTAATCGAGCAGGGTAGCGAGGATGCGGTCGCCGATGCTGGCGGGTTCATATTCGAGAATGACATTCTGCGACGTGCGGATGGCAACGGACATTTGACCAGGTAGTAAGTTAGGGCGTTCCTCAAAAGTCGGAAGGGATTGCCGGTTGGTCAAAAAGATTTTCTGAAAAAGGTAACTATCGTTCAACGCTATCCCCCTAACTTGGTCACAAGCATATTGCCGACGCCTATAAGACGCAATTATGCGTCTCTACATTACCGCTAATACCCCATGCGCGAAGCCCAGTTCGTGAAACGTAACGCCGACAAATGGCGTGACATCGAAGAAAACCCGCCCGCAGCCGGTCGGCAGGCGGACCCCGACGAACTGGTCGATAACTTCGTGGAGCTGACCGACGATTTGTCTTACGCCCGTACATTTTACCCCGACGCCAATGTAACGCGCTACCTCAACGGCCTGGCTGCGCAGATGCACCGGGGCCTGATGCAGAACCGACGCGAAGACCAGGGCCGGTTTGTTTCGTTCTGGAAATACGAGCTGCCCACGCTGTTCTATCAGTCGCAGCGGTTGCTGCTGGTGGCCACGCTGGTGTTTCTGGCGGCCTGTGTACTGGGCTGGGTGTCGGCGGCTCACGACAATACGTTTGTGCGGCTGATTCTGGGCGACGCTTACGTGAACATGACGCTGGAGAACATCAAGAAAGGCGACCCGCTGGGCGTTTATAACAGCATGGACCAGGGGACGATGTTTGTGCAGATTACCCTCAACAACATCTACGTAGCGTTTCGAACGTTCATTTTTGGGCTGTTTGCGTCGTTCGGCACGGTGGTCATGCTGTTTTACAATGGCGTGATGCTTGGCTCGTTCCAGTACTTTTTCTTTGAACGCGGGTTACTGCTGGATTCGGTCCTGAAAATCTGGATTCACGGTACGCTGGAGATTTCGGCTATTGTCATTGCTGGGTGTGCGGGGCTGACGGTGGGCAACAGCCTGTTGTTTCCCGGTACGTTCTCCAGGATGGAGTCGTTCAAGCGGGGCATGAAACAGGGGCTGAAAATTGCCATTGGGCTGGTACCCATCTTCATTACGGCGGGCTTTCTGGAGAGTTTCGTGACAAGGCTTACGCTGCCCGCGCCCGTCAGTGCCGGTATTATTCTGGTGTCGGCGGCTTTCATCATCTGGTATTTTGTTATCTACCCCATTCAACTAAACCGTCGTACGCATGCTTAACCTCTTCCATCAACGTGATTTTGGTGACAAAATTAACGCTACGTTTCAGTACATCACCCAAAATTTCAGGAGCCTCGGTATGTCCCTGCTGTACATTGTAGGACCACTGGCCTTACTTACGGGTATTGCGTCGGGCATTGTGCAGTCCAATATGCTGGCAACGATTGGCTCAGCGACAGCACAGACCGACCCGTCTGATCCATTTGCGGGCTTTCAGATGTTGCAGAACATTTTTTCGCCCACGTACTGGGTTGCGCTGTTTTTTGGTCTGCTTACTGCCCTGGCCGTTAACCTGGTCACCTATGCACACATGAAACTCTACGCCGAAAAAAACGGGGCCGATTCTGCCGTGGGCGAGGTTTGGGAAGCCACGCAGCCGCTTATTGGCCGGGGGCTGATTATCACGGTGCTGGGTACGATTATCACGGTCGTGGCGATGTTCTTTTTCGTAATTCCTGGTATCTACGTTGCGGTGGTACTCTCGCTTTCATTGGCCGTTACTACGTTCGAGGGTACAGATTTTAGTCAGACCTGGAACCGCTGCTTCAAACTCATCCGCGACAAATGGTGGTCCACGTTTGGTCTGCTTTTTATCGTGGCAATTATTTCGGGAATTCTGGGATTGATATTTAATATTCCGGCGGGGGTAGTTGGGTTTCTGGCAGCGGCCAAACTGCTGCCCAGTGCGCCTACGTTCTGGCTGGTGCTGACCACCATCATCAGTTCGGTGGGCGGTACGCTGCTGCGTGCGTTGATTTGCGTGGCCCTCGCGTTTCAGTACACCAACCTTGTGGAGCGGCAGGAAGGACGCGGCCTGATTTCGGCCATCGACAGCATCGGCACCACGCCCACCAAACCCCGACTGGACGATGAAGGCGAATTTTAGAGATTTACAGAGACTATTCCGCAGAGATACACAGAGAGCAGGAGAGATTCGCGGAGGTCCTTCTGAGCGTAAAAGGAGGTTTTTCTCCCGAACCGGCGTACCGGTGTGTCTCTTCTTTTCTCTGTGTATCTCTGCGAAACAACTGTATTCGCAAGCGAATGAACCCGTTATAGTCCGCTACCCCGACGCCGAAAAACTCCGCGACCTGCAAGCCGACCGCGCCTACCAGTACGGTGCCGACACCCCCCCGCCCGACAACCCGGTGGCGCGATTCCTGGCATATGTGTGGCAGAAAATTGCTGAGTTTCTTTCGAGTGATGCCTATCAGAACGTTTGGCAATACGTGTTTCTGGCAGCCATTACCGCACTGGTCGTCTATCTGTTGCTAAAGGCCGAAGTGCTGGGTTCGCTATTTACGAAACGGGCGCGGCAGGGTGACGGACTGGACTACGAAACGATTACCGAAAACATCCACGAAATTGACTTCGACGCAGCCATTGCCAATGCAGTTGAGCAGCAAAACTACCGGCTGGCCGTGCGGCTGCTGTACCTACAAACCCTCAAACGCCTGACCGATGCTGAACTGATTCAGTACAAACCCGACAAAACCAACCGGCAGTACGTTCATGAACTCGCCAACTCGCCCCAACAGCCCGGTTTTGAGCAACTTACCCGTCAGTTCGAATTCGTCTGGTACGGTGACTTTCCGGTCGATACCGCGCGTTTTGACGAGCTACGGGCGCAGTTCCGGGTATTTGGAGGTTCGCTACCGCTCACTAAAGGGGTTTAGACACAGAGTTACACGGAGAAGCACAGAGTTTCACAGAGATTTTCTCTTCATTTCTCCCCTTTCTCTGTGAAACTCTGTGCTTCTCCGTGTAACTCTCTGTCCCCAAAAAACAACGCGTTGAAACCCAATAAATACCTCCTCATTCTCCTCGCTACAGTGGTAGCGTATGGGCTGTTCGAGTATTATCGCCCGAAGCCCATTGACTGGACGCCAACGTACCGCAACGACGGCCAGATTCCGTTTGGCACGCAGGCGTTGTTTGAGCTGCTGCCCGGCGTGATGCGGCAGCCGGAGGTTGAAACGGTGCGGTTGCCGGTCTATAATTTCCTGACTGAAACCAAACCGGCGGGACGCAGTAATTACGTGTTCATCTGCCACAATTTTGCCGCCGACGGTAACGACCTGAAACAACTGTTTAGCTACGTGAAGCAGGGCAACAGCGTTCTGATTTCGGCCTACGAACTGCCCGATTCGCTCGGAAAAGCACTTGGTTTCAAAGCCAGTGTACAGTCGCTCATCATAGCCGATTCATTGTTACAGCAGAACTTCACAAACCCATCACTGCGCAGGGTGGGCGGCTATGTCTTTCCGCGCGACGATGGCCGTAATTATCTGCGTATCGACACGGCCAAAAAAGCCAGCGAGAAAAGAAAGAATATTACCGTGCTGGGCCGAAATGCCCGCAAGGAGCCGGTATTTATCAGGGTTCGCTACGGTAAAGGGCAGTTTCTGGTGCATAGCCTGCCGCTGGCGTTTACTAACTACCATGTGCTGGACCCTAAAACGTCGGACTATGCGTTTAAAGCACTGGCGTATCTGCCCGCCCAGCCAACCTATTGGGACGAGTACCAGAAACAGGGCCGGTTTGACAAGGACGAGCAGTCTCTCCTGCGCTACGTCTGGAGTCAGCCCGCCCTGACGTGGGCGTACTATCTGATCGTATTTGGCGTGGTGTTCTACGTAATTTTTGCCGGGAAGCGAACGCAGCGCATCATTCCGGTGGTGGAGATGCCCCAAAATACTTCGCTCAACTTCGTGAAAGATGTGGGGCGGCTGTACTTTCAGCAGCGCGACCATGATAATCTGGCCCGTAAGAAAATCCAGTATTTTCTGGCCGATATTCGCGAACGGTACGGGTTGAACACAAATAGCTTAGACCACGAGTTCACCGAAATGCTGGCCCATAAAAGCGGAACGCCCACCACCGAAACCGACGAGCTGGTGCGGCTCCTGCGTAACGCCCAGAAAAGTAATTTCCTGTCTGAATACGATTTGCTGACTTTAAACAAGGCCATTGAACAGTTTAACCTGACTGTTTGATTTTTTGTCATGCTGACGAAGGAAGCATCTTCGATAGCTGTTATTTTTTTTCTACATACAGACGTAAGATGCTTCCTTCCGTATCGGCGGACCAGTCACCATAACAAAAAATTATGACACCCTACAATTCCCGCATTGACCTCGCCCCCCTTACTGCTGCTATTGACGCTATCCGCGCCGAGGTAAGAACCGTTATTGTTGGGCAGCAACCCACCGTTGATCTGCTCCTGACTGCGCTCCTGGCCGATGGCCATGTCCTGCTCGAAGGCGTTCCGGGCGTAGCCAAAACGCTCATGGCCAAGTTGCTGGCCAAAACCCTCTCGGTCGATTTTAGCCGGATTCAGTTTACACCCGATATGATGCCGTCTGATGTACTGGGTACGTCTATTTTTCAACCCAAAACCGGCGACTTCACCTTTCGGCAGGGGCCAATCTTCTCGAATCTGGTGCTGATTGACGAAATTAACCGCGCACCCGCCAAAACTCAGGCGGCTCTGTTCGAGGTCATGGAAGAGCGGCAAATCACGAACGACGGCACGACCTACCCGCTGGCGGAGCCGTTCATGGTCCTGGCTACGCAGAACCCCATCGAGCAGGAAGGCACGTACCGTCTGCCCGAAGCCCAGCTTGACCGCTTTCTGTTCAAAATTACCATCGGCTACCCCGACGCGGCTGCTGAAGTTGACATTCTGCGGGGCCATCATCAGCGCAGAAACCTGGCCGAAGCCGTGCAGGCGATAACGCCGGTGGTATCGGCAGAACAACTCGCCATGTTGCGGAGTCAGGTGCATCAGGTACACGTAGAAGATAATCTGTTCGGGTACATTGCGCAGCTGGTGCAGGGAACGCGGGCTAACAAGTCGCTGTATCTGGGCGCGTCGCCCCGCGCATCGGTAGCGTTGCTGAATAGCGCGAAAGCCCTGGCTACGCTGCGGGGCCGCGATTTTATTACGCCCGAAGACGTGCAGGAACTGGCCGCACCAGTCCTGCGCCACCGCATTCAGCTCACCCCCGAACGAGAAATGGAAGGCAGCACGCCCGACGAAGTTATCGCGCAGTTGGTGCAACGGGTAGAAGTGCCGCGATGATTACGCCTTCCGTTGGCTGAAGCCAACAGCAACGGGTGTGAAGTCCCGACGGGACTTTTAGCGTATTGCCATTGGCTTCAGCCAACGGAAGGCGTAACGAATATACGATGGATAATAGACACTGTTCAGCCAGAATGAAACGCCAAAGTTGGCTTATAAGCCGTTGGCTAATCATGCTCCATTGTACATTATTCATTCTCCATTTCCCTTCTGCCAACGCCCAACAACTTGCCGGTACGTGGATTGGGGTACATGTTGAATGGGATACGGATGTGTTTTGCCCGCTGTCAACGTACCTGAAACTCGATAGTGACGGGAGTTACACGCTCGGTATGATAGAAGGATCAGCGAATCCTGTTCGCGCTACCTGGGCGGTGCAGAATGATACGGTCCGGCTCGATACAGTGCATTACGCGCCGGGGCTGGTGACGACAGAGAACGGAGTGCTGCGCATTGGCAAGATGTACCCGATGGTGTTCCGGCAATTTGCTGACGTACCGCTCGATTCGGCAGCGGCTCAGAAACAACTCATGGGGCAGGTCTGGCAGTCGGATAGTAGCACAGTAGCGTTGTTTGCCGATGGCCGGGCGACGATAGAGAACCGGACCACGAAGCAGCGCACGGCGCATTTTTGGCGGTTGGCGCGGTTCGATTCGTCGGCATTTCTCGTCATTCGGGGTAATCAGTACGATCAGGACGCGAATTATAAACCGCTGTGGCAAGTGGTGGAAAGCAAGCCGAACGCATTTCGGGCGGTGGGCTGGACGGGCCGCGCCGTGGGTATCCAAACGTTCCGACTTGTGCGGGCGTTGACCCCGGCAGACTCTGCAAAACCCAATGGCTTTCAGACGTGTACCAACTGCTTTACGCAGGCTTTTTTCGCCGTGAGTCCCGGTCGGTCGGCCCGGCGGTACGAGATTTTGCAGCTTCTGACCAAGCAGCAGCAATCCGCATTGCTGGGGCAGTCGGGGCTGGTCAGGATAGCTTTTGTGGTGAACTGTCAGGGCGAAAGTGGACACTACGAACTTGCGTGCCTGGATACCGACTATTGCCCCAAAACGTTCGATACCCGCATTACAGACCCGCTTCTGACCTTTTGCCGTAACTACGTAGCGACCGACGCTACCCTGCGCGAGCCGAACCGCTCCGGCGACCGCCCAAACGATGCATTCGTTACGCTCACATTTCGGCTCATCGACGGGCGTGTAACTGACCTATTACCATGAATAAACTGCTGTTTATCCTACTATTGCCCCTGACCACGTTTGCTCAGAATGGCGAACGGTATTATCTGGAGTCGTCGGGCTGGCTAATGGCGCAGAACCGGGCTACCCGCTTTGGGTTTGCCTACAACACAAAACGCGAACTGGCCCGCTGGGATACAATGGCCGTTACTGCCGAAAATTACCGCTTTCGGGCGATGAATTACGTCTGGCAGCAGGAATACGAACAGGCGGCTGCCTGGTTCGAGAAAACAACCGCGCTGTTTCCAAAAGAACACGGTGCTGCCGGGGAGTTCTATCTGGAATTTCTGAAAGACCCCTCCCGCGCTCTGCACCACCTCGATGCGTTCGACGCGCTGACGCCCACGTTCGACGACGTAGTTAACCACAACCCGGTCAGCTACCTGCGCGGCCTGACGTTCCGGTACGTGGGCGACCATCAGAAAGCCATCGAGCAGTTCAGCAAAGCCATTGACCCGCTGGCCGACAAACACGGCACCGAGTGGGTTAGTTACCGCCATTTTATCAGCCGGGCTGTGAGTTACGTTGCCATGAATCAGCCCGAAAAAGCCCTGATTGATCTTGATAAGGCCAACAAAAATTATGGGCAGTCGGCACTGGTGCAGTACTACCGGGGGTTGGCGTTGCAGCAGCTGGGCCGGGTGGCCGAAGCCCGCACGGCGTTTCAGGATGCGTCGTTTTTCTTCAAAGCCTACCGCGCCAACCACTACGAAGGCACGCAGGAAGACGAGTTCAATCCGCTCTACGAAGCCCAGATTGATGAAGCGTTGGCTGTGTTGAAGAAATAATCCTAATTGGTTTTTGTCATGCTGACGAAGGAAGCATCTTCGGTAGCTGGAGAAAAATTTTCGCTGATAGAGATGCTTCCTTCGTCACCATAACAAAAGATCGAAATGAAACTTCTCCGTCCTGTTTTCGTCGCGCTGCGGCTGTGGTTTGTGTTGATTGGCTTTGTGTTGCTGTTCGT
>Ga0105045_10005929_pt1 | contig 10800 bp, 4 predicted proteins | sample MAT02_FD_78089 | JGI IMG/M metagenome (GOLD analysis project Ga0105045, IMG submission 78089) | Freshwater microbial communities from Lake Fryxell liftoff mats and glacier meltwater in Antarctica - MAT-02 (megahit assembly) | ecosystem: Environmental > Aquatic > Freshwater > Ice > Liftoff... | reverse complement strand
TGCGAGAAGGAACATGACACTATCATTGCACCACCGGCCGTAATAAAAAAAGAATTTTTAGAAAGAGTCTGGATCAAACAAATCAATAATGGCAAAGGGGTAGTTGGTACTGACTATACAGAACAGTATAAAAATCTAGTGTTAGCTACTGGTGATTTATCAGATCCTTTCACTATATATGCTTTTGACAAAGTAACGGGTGAGAAAGTCTGGAGATACTACAATGACCTAGGAAAAATAAAGCATAAAATCTCCAATGCTATAGTATATCAAAATTTATACATAGGAATCACTGGCATAGGCATCGTAGCCGTCAATCTAGACAATCAGCAGCTCGCATGGGAGGTGGATTTCGCTCCTTGGGATGGATTCCTAGGTAGTAGCCTAGTCATCAGAGACGGCTACCTCTACCACTTCATCACCTCAGCATTGCAAACTACAGCGCAGTCCTCGATCCTACTAAAGATAGACCTCAGTAATGGCAAGACACAAGTATTGCTCAATATACCTTCTGATTCAATAGGCGTCAGGTTCTACTCTCCGCCAGTATTCTACGATGACCCCACCACGGGTAGAACACTCATGATCTGCAATCACTACCCTAATTGGGACGATGTGCCTCAGTCGGTCAGCCAATATCTAGTAGCGAGGGATCTTGCTACCATGGAGATCGTATGGTCCACCCACCTCACGGATACTTATGGGGGCAATAGCCTCTTCCCACCTGTGATCAGTGGTGACATCGTCATGACGGGTAGTAGCTGGTTCTTCAATGGGCTAGACGCTCGTACAGGAAAGATCAAGTGGCGTACCCCCATCCCCGGCTATACGCGATGGGATATCTGGACAGGTACAGGTCACCTCGTACAAGGAGATAGAGTATATGTAAATCCTAAAGGCTTTCCTGTGACCTGTATAGAAATAGCGACGGGTCGCATCCTCTGGAGCAACCCTGAGGGTGGACCCAACTGTACTCCCAATATGCTCTACCAAGATGGTATGCTGGTATTTACCTCTTGGGGCTATGGCTCAGTGATGTTCCTAGATGGCAATACGGGTGCAATCCTTCATCGTGAACGACCCCTTACCTCTAATTCCGATGATACCTATAGCAATAATACTATATACGATCCTGTACTGGATATGTATTTCACTACATCTTACAGAAACGTAGTCGCATTTAAACTAAAAAAGTAAGCTGAGGATATGATGATGAGTTAGGTGTGAGAAGTGAGAAGTGAGGGGTGAGTGTGATAAATGGATTAGCTGGAAGCAAACTGTGCATCATCGCTCGATCCTAAAGAGATGGCAGAGACTATGAAACTATGCTACCGTATGATGTGCGACCCCGACTGGGTCAAATACTATTGCGGTTATATTGCAAGCCACCAAATATGCCTAAAACGTAGATAAAAGGATGGAAAGCAATCCTCTTTTTTTTGAACTAAATTTCTCATGTTAAAGACATGAAACGATTTGTTTACTTTTTTGCAATGAAAAAATTGCATGTGCCGCAGGGCGGTATAGCTGCTGACCGCTTATGGCGATAACAGACTTAAGTGCATAACTTAGAGTTCCTTAATACTCAAATATATACACTACAATGTGAGCAAACATATCATAAGTCTTTGATTTAAAGATATTATCAATAAATCAGCGAGCCATAATTATAGCTTATTTCGCCTTCATAAATTACTCTTATAACATCCATTAAAAACATTTCTTTAAGGAAAATCAACTATTTTACTGAGAAATAAGAATAAAAGTCTTATATAATTAAAATATTATAAAATAATTTTTATTTTTACATTCAATCTTAATACTTAAATCTGAATAATCTTTAGTTTACCGTATTAGTTTCATTAACCAACCACAAAATACCTACCAATGTCTGCAACCACTTCCGTCAGTTCATTTATCATAAACGGAGTCACCTATTACACTCCCGAAAATGTAAATGAAGTCCTCGCTCTTGTTAATCAAGCTGCTCTTGACCAAAAAGTAATAGCAGTACGAGGATCAGCACACTCTTTTCCTTTGGTAAAAACTAATGAAAATTATGGAAAGTACCTTTATATTATCTTAGCTAAAATGAATAAGATCATTGCTTTTGACAAGATAAATGGAATAATCCAAGTTGAAGCAGGTATTCATCTTGGGCTTGACCCAAAAGATCCTTTAGAAATATCTACCTTAGAGAACTCGCTCAACTATCAAATAGATCCATTTGATCTTAAAACTGGCAAAAGAAACCAACCTCCTGGATGGGCACTGCCTGATCTCGGCGGCATAACGCACCAGACTGTCGGTGGCTTTACAGCTACGGGTTCGGCAGGGGGAAATACAAGCAGATCATTTGAAAATGCCCTCATAAGCGTAGATATGGTGCAATACGATGGTACATCAGCCAAAGTCGTTACCTACAATCGACCAAAGAACGGCGATCCTGACGATCCATTCTTTGGAGTGGCTTTTGCTAATCTGGGACTGATGGGGCTGATGGTAAGTGCTACTTTTCAGCTTATACCTGCATTTAACGTATCAGGCAATGAAGCCACAACGCAGATCTCTGATTGTGCTGTTGATATATTTGGCGATGGCTCGCCTGGACGTCCAAGTATGCAAGATTTCTTGATGAAAAAAGATTTATATACCAGAATAATGTATTGGCCACAAAGTAATATCGAAAAACTGGTGATATGGTCGGCTACACCTGCGGACGCTTCAGATTGGCAAACCTACACCTCTAAGCCTTACCATGAAGTACCTTATATCGCTGGTAGCCCTACTTTGGCTGAGATGGCAGCTGGATTTGTGTTTAGGGCAATCGGCAATTGGCCTAGGTGGATTGAAGAGGCATTTGGGTTAAGCACTGATACCTACGAAGCAATTTTGGCTATAGCCAAAAAACTTGACCCAATATTTCTAAAACTCGTACTAGGCGTGTTTGCTAAAACTGGTGACGCACCTCAAGAATTTCATGACGTTTGGTGGAATGGGATTCCGATGGACAATAGCATGAGCGATAGTTTGTTTCCCGTAGAGTTTACAGAGCTATGGATACCGATAGACAAAAGCAAAGAGGTGATGAATACCCTCAGAACTATGACTATGGATCCCGAGGTAGCGGGTAATTTTAGTATCGAAATATATGGATCAGGAAGCAACGAATTCTGGTTGTCGCCTGGCTATGGTACTGATGTGATCAGGGTAGATGTATTTTGGTTTGCAGCAAACGAGATAGGCAATATCATTGACTTTTATACTCCTTATTGGAAAGAGTTGCAACAGTACAATTATAGATGTCATTGGGCCAAATATATGCCTAGTTTAGATATACACCCTATAGATAACTATCCCAAAATGGATAATTGGAAGGTACTCAGACAAAGCGTAGATCCTAATGATATTTTTCTTTCTGAATATTGGAAAACTTATGGGTTTTAGATCAACCTCTTACTTTTCATGATTACAAAATAAGATTCATGTCTGACTATATCCTGCTTCATACACATAGCATCATGGCATTTCTGCTTTGCACAGTTGCATTTGGAATGTTGTTGTACATAAATAGACATTATGATGGTAGTGAAAGCATGAGAGTTTTCAGGATTTTTTATGTGGGACAAGTTAGTTGGCAGTTTTTTGACATGCTGCGCTATAGTATGCACCCTGATTATTATGGTGGCCTATTTTATCAATTGACAGTTGCGGCAGGAACTATTCCGGCTCTAAGCTTACTGCTATGGGCTTATATACAATTCAATTATCTATTTTTGGGTGATATCTATCCTAGAGAACGCAAAGCGGTCGGTTATATTATGATTTTGACAGGTATTGTTACTTGTACCGCGGCGATATGGAATGAGTTTTTCAATCATAGTGATGTTGAAATATTTAATCTGATAGGGTTTGTTTATGGATTGATTATTAATCTATGGGCTGGAATGGTATGTGCTAGAAAAGCTCGGCATTTTCAGCGCCTAAACCAAATGTATTATAGTAACGGAATCGGTTACTTAGGTTTAGTCAATGTACTTTTTATAACCGCTTGTGTGATAGCTGTGATTTTTGGTTTTTATAGTCCCATAGGCTACTGGTCATTTTTTATTTTGATATGGTCAGGTAATCTTTTTGAAATCATCATATATATCAACTATGGTGCTATGTACACTAGCTTCAAAACCAAATTGATTGGGTTCACATTTGTCATACTGATGTCCGTGCTTATGATCGTAGCATTGGTGTTTTATCCTCCTCTATCACCTGAGGAAATTGCTGTCAGTCTGACACAACAAGGCGGATTGACGAAGTTATTTTGGATCATCATCATAGTGCTTATTATAATTTTGTTTTTCTTACCCAGCTTACTCAAAAAAACACTCACCGACCCGCTCCAGTCACTACTACTAGGTGTTCAAAATGTAAATAATGGCGATTATACTATCCAGTTGCCTGTAGGACAACCTGATGAAATAGGGACACTAACTACTAATTTTAATGAAATGACCCAAACCCTAAAAAAATCTAAAGAAGACTTGGTCAAATACGCTGAGAACTTGGAAGAAAAGGTAAGCCAACGTACGGAGCAATTGCAGGATTCACTTATAAAGCTACATGAAACACAAAACCAATTGATCCAAAACGAAAAACTAGCAGCTTTAGGTGAGCTTACGGCTGGAATCGCTCACGAAATCCAAAACCCACTCAATTTTGTTAATAATTTTTCGGAAATCAGTGCTGAACTTATAGATGAAATGATAGAAAACATAAACTCAGCAGAATATACTGAAGCTACCCAACTAGCAACAGATATAAAAAGCAACCTTGAAAAAATCACAAACCATGGCAAACGTGCAGATTCTATAGTCAAAGGCATGTTGCAACACAGTCGCACAAGCACTGGCATTTTAGAGCCCACAAATATTAATGAATTAGCTGATGAGTATTTGCGCCTTTGCTATCATGGTTTCAAAGCTACTGATAAATCTTTCAATACCCAGATTTCTACATCCTACGATAAGGACGTTCAAAAAATAAATTTGCTGCCTCAAGATATCGGAAGAGTCATTATGAATATATTTAGCAATGCATTCTATGCAGTAAATGACAGAAAACAACAATCGGAAAGTGGATATGAACCTCTAGTGACTCTAAGAACTTTAAAAGAAAGCAAAACCATTAAAATCTTTATTTCAGACAATGGAAAGGGAATGTCAGATGAAGTCAAAGAAAAAATATTTCAGCCATTCTTTACGACCAAACCTACGGGCAAAGGCACGGGACTAGGACTTTCACTGGCATTTGATATCATCACCAAAGGTCACAAAGGCACGATCAATGTCGAGTCTAAAATAGGTGAAGGAAGTACTTTTGTGATTAGCTTGCCGATAGGTTAATCCTGAAAAAATCATTCCTATTTAATAGAATTTTTGAAAACCAATACAATAATATTATTAAAAGCAAAAAGTTTAACTTTGACATGAATAGTGCTTTTGATTCGGCTCTACTACATGAGAATAATGCTAAACAAAGCATAATTATTGGTTGGAAACATGAGAATTAAATTTTTATAAATAAACATACTACAAAAATTATCAAAGCCAAGATATAATTTTATTTTAAAGAATATTCGATGATATGTCCCTAAAGACAAAGAATACAATTTTAGAAAATATAAAAATTGGTTGTAACTAATTTATAAAACTAAAAATATTTAATGATTATTTAAATGTCTAAGCGATGGATATTTAGTAGTTGCAGTTGAAAATTTTGGGCGGATAACACAGCCTTGCAACTCTCTATATAAAGCAACTAAATCGCTGATCTTAGTTACTAAAAGACTAGAGCTCATTGCCAATAATCAATCAAAAAATCAATCACTTTTCAAAATATCTACTAAAATCAAAAAAATTAGTAACTTTGCATTTGTATATTAAAACTTAAAATCATTTAAAACCTTAGAATAATGGGATGCAGTACATGCAGCGTGAGCGCTGGAGGAACTCCTACAGGTTGTGGTGATAAAGGTCATTGTGGCTCAGGAAGTTGTAACAAACTGAATACATACGATTGGATATCGACTAGAGATATGTTCGATCCCACTCAATACAATATAGTGGAGGTAAGCTTTAAAAAAGGCGCTCACAAAGACTTTTATATCAACGACCCTCATAGTAGGGCTATCACTGGCGACATGGTCGTAGTGGAGACTTCTAGTGGCTTTGACATCGGCAGAATATCGCTTTCGGGTGAACTAGTACGCCTACAGATGAAAAAGAAATTTACTGTCGAGGACAGAGTAGAGTTTAAAATCATCCGCAAAGCCAACGACAGAGACCTAGAAAAACTAGACGAAGCAAGGCAATTAGAAAAACAAACCTTGGTCAAGGCTAGAGTTATATCTAGAACGCTGGGCTTAGAGATGAAAATAGGTGACATTGCCTATCAAGGTGACAAGAAAAAAGCAACTTTTTACTATACCGCCGAAGGCCGTGTAGATTTCAGGGAGCTCGTAAAAGAATACGCTAGAGAGTTTAAAATAAAAATAGAAATGCGCCAAATCGGTGCACGTCAAGAGTCCGCTAGAATCGGCGGTATAGGTTCTTGTGGTCGTGAGCTTTGCTGTTCCACTTGGTTATCTGATTTTAAGTCAGTCAATACCAGTGCAGCTAGGTATCAAAACATAGCTATAAATCAGTCCAAACTATCAGGCCAATGTGGAAGACTCAAGTGCTGTCTAAACTATGAGTTAGATACTTACCTAGATGCACTGGATGATTTTCCACAGGATGCCGACTACCTCAAAACTAAAGTTGGTAATGCACACCTTATCAAAACAGATATTTTTAAAGGCATACTTTACTACGGTTATGAAGGGGACAAAATGAGAGGCACCATCATCGCTGTAGATAAAAATAGGGCAAAAGAAGTCAAAGCTCTCAATAAAAAAGGACAATTTCCAGATGATCTCAACGAACATGTAGCTATCAATACTCCACTAAATAACGATGATCCTGACAAGATACATGAGTATGAAGATGTAACAGGTTTAATCGAGCTCAAAAATGAACCTCGCAAGAACAAGAATCGCAAAAAACCAGCCGGTAATAAAGGTACTAGACCTATCAACCAAGGAGCAAAAGGCAATGCACCTAAAGCAAATCCAAACAATCCTCAGTCTAACGAAGGTCTATCTAGTAATCGTCCACAACGCAATAAACAAAATCCAAACAACCCAAATCAGGGTGGCAATCCTCGTCAAGAAGGTAATGATCCAAAAAATCAAAATCCTAACCAAAATAAGGCTACGCAACCTGTCAAACGCGAAAATAATACACCGAACGAAGGCGGTCAACAAAAAAATAGACCACTACGACCTGAAAATAAAGGGCCAAGACCACCTAGACCTGACAGAGAAAAGGATCAAACTCCGAGAGAGCCGGGCAACCCGACCAATCTAAGTGATGGATCTGCCGAAACTAAAGACAGGTCAGACAACAGAAATCAACGTCCACCTAGAACTAACCAGGAGCCTAGAAAGCAAGGATCTGGAGAGCAAAACAATTCCACTAATCCAAATGACGGGTCTGCAGAAAACAAGCCTAGACCTAAAAAAAAGTTTTTTAATAAAAATAGAAAACCTAATGATGGTGGCGGAGGCAATTCTAGTGGTGGGACACCTAGCTAGACCATTTTGATCATATCACAAAAAACCCAAAAAGGAAGTTTATAAATGAAGTACGATTTAACAATTATAGGATCAGGACCAGGTGGATATGTGTGTGCGATCAGAGCAGCCCAACTAGGAATGAAAGTAGCTATCATAGAGAAATATAATACACTAGGAGGTACTTGCCTCAATGTGGGCTGTATTCCATCCAAAGCGATGCTAGATAGTACTGAGCATTATCACAATGCTGTGGAGCGATTTGCAGAACATGGCATAGAGACGGGACCTATCAAAGTCAATATGAAACAACTCGTCAAACGAAAAAATGACGTAGTAGATCAGACTTGCAAAGGCGTAGAATTCCTGATGAAGAAAAACAAAATCGATGTTTTCACAGGTGTAGGTTCATTTGTGACAGCAACCAAAATAAAGATTCAATCTACATCAGGTGACCAAGAAATAGATACCGACAAAGTAGTCATTGCTACTGGTAGCAAACCTATCACACCAGAGATGTTTAACTACGACAAGAATCGTGTAATCACCTCTACCGAAGCTCTCAATATCGATAAAGTACCCGATAGCATGGTCATCGTAGGTGGAGGAGTGATAGGATTAGAACTAGGTTCAGTGTTTGCTAGGCTCGGCACCAGAGTAGAAGTAATAGAGTATATGGACAAAATCCTACCTACTATGGATGCTGACTGTGGCAAAGAGTTAATGAGATCGCTAAAGAAACTTGGTATCAAGTTCCATCTAGGTCATGGAGTCACAGGTGTAAAAGTGACCAAAACATCATGTACCGTACAGATCAAAAGGCGTGATAGTGAAGAGGGATTTGAGATCAAAACCGACTACTGTCTAATAGCTATAGGTAGAAAGGCATATACAGATGGCCTCAACCTAGAAGCGATAGGAATAGATAGAGACGATAGAGGCAGAGTCAATGTAGATGATCATTTGGAGACAAAAGTCAAAGGAGTCTATGCCATAGGCGATGTCATCAAAGGTGCTATGTTAGCCCATAAAGCGGAAGAAGAAGGTGTGCTTGTCGCAGAAATCATGGCCGGAGGCAAACCACATATTGACTACAATCTGATACCAGGTGTCGTCTATACTTGGCCAGAAGTATCAGCAGTTGGCAAGACAGAAGAGGAGTTAAAAGCAGCAGGAGTAGAATACAAAGTGGGTAAATTTCCGTTCAAAGCACTCGGACGTGCTAGAGCGAGTATGGATACAGATGGAATGGTAAAAGTCCTTGCTGACAAAACCACAGACGAAGTCCTAGGAGTTCACATGGTAGGGCCTAGAGTAGCTGATGTTATCATGGAGGCTGTGGCGCTGATGGAGTTCAGAGCTAGTGCCGAAGATATGGCTAGAATCTCTCATCCTCACCCTACTTATACAGAAGCAGTCAAAGAAGCAGCTCTTGCGGCTACAGCCAATCGAGCATTGCATATATAGCAACCACAATTTTTTAGACAAAATATAAAAAGACCTGATTTTGATTCAGAAAGTCAGGTCTTTTTAAATTATAAAATATAGGCTAGGTAGGGTCTGATTTTTTAAATAATTATAATATTTCTAAAATAGTCCAAAATAAATAAATATTTGGATAGCCTGAGCAATGAAAATAATATTTAGTTTAGTGTTTGTGTTGATTATGTTTTTTACAACTTTATCTAACTGAGCTGTATAAATGTTTCCTAAAATGGAATATTCATAATTTACCTGAAAAAGTTTGATTTAAAAAATTGATAATCAGGCATATCAACGGCTTCCGTAATCTTTTCATTGTTTGCAATTCAATCATTTCTTTTTCTTTGCTCAATACCAGCAATACAGTTCCTATTAAGCTCGCAAATGAATGAGCTTCTCTTGACTAATTTTTTTTAAGTCTCTGAGTTCTTTAAATCGTATTCATATTTTTATTCTTAAGTCCACAGCCATAAAGTTTCGCAATAGCACTTTATAAAACAATGGTCTATAAGTATGGTGAAAAAATAATATACTTAATTCCTATTACTAACCTCCCTAAAATCAAAAAGCCCTCTGCTTTCAGAAGGCTCTTTTTCTTCGCTAAAGATTTTTTCCATTTACATGAAAAGAATATCAATTAAGTTTTAGAAACTTATGTGTTTCTACATATAAGAGTGCCTAAGATCACATAACGTTGCTTGTGATCTAAATTATTTTTATAATTTTATTTTTATTATATTTATTTAATTGATTATCAATTTAATAAATATAATAAAAATTATACTCAAAGTTAATATATTTTAAAACTATAACAATAAGTACTTCGTTGTATGAGATATAAATACCTTTGCGCTAGTAAAATTCAAAACGTTATTTTTATATATTATATCATACACCATGAAGATCTTAATCAACGACGGCATTGAGCCGATAGGCAAAGAAATATTAGAAGCAGCAGGATACGAAGTAGATTTAAATAATATCCCTCAAGCAGAACTGATGACTAAGTTGCAGTCTTACGATGCGATATGTGTACGAAGTGCTACCAAAGTACGCCAAGAACTCATAGATGCCTGTCCTAACTTGAAGGCGATCGGTCGTGGAGGTGTAGGTATGGACAACATAGATGTGGATTATGCTCGTTCTAAGGGAATAGCCGTCATCAATACTCCCGCAGCTTCGTCTCGATCAGTAGCAGAACTTTCTATGGCACATTTGTTAGGACTGTCCCGATTTTTGCATCTAGCTAACCGAGAGATGCCTACTTCTGGTGCCACCAAGTTTAATGAACTCAAAAAAGCTTGTGCTAAAGGCATTGAATTAGAAGGCAAAACACTAGGAGTCATAGGTCTAGGTAGAATCGGTCAAGAAATGGCCAAAGTAGGTCTAGGCATGGGTATGAATATACTCGCTGTCGATCCCTATGTTAGCAAAGCTACAATTAGTGTAGGACCAGAAAATCTAGGGTTCAAAGTAGAGTTGCGTAGTGTCTCTATGGAAGATATGCTAGAAAGCGCAGATTACATTTCACTTCATATACCATCTGTCGGCAAAGTAATACTAGGTGCTGAGGAGTTTGCGCAGATGAAAGATGGTGTCATCATCGTTAATGCTAGTCGAGGTGGTACTATAGATGAGGACGCATTGCT
>Ga0105045_10005927_pt1 | contig 10801 bp, 8 predicted proteins | sample MAT02_FD_78089 | JGI IMG/M metagenome (GOLD analysis project Ga0105045, IMG submission 78089) | Freshwater microbial communities from Lake Fryxell liftoff mats and glacier meltwater in Antarctica - MAT-02 (megahit assembly) | ecosystem: Environmental > Aquatic > Freshwater > Ice > Liftoff... | reverse complement strand
GTTTGGCGTGGCTGGCGCCTCGCTGACACGAACCGGGGCGAGTTCGATCGCCTCGGGGCTGATTTCCCGCCCTTCCGCGAGAAGCACGGCGCGGTGCATGGCGTTCTCGATCTCGCGCACATTGCCGGGCCAGGGATGGGCCATCAGGGCGGCGCGGGCCGCCGTCGAGAGGGGCCGGACCGGCACGCCGTTCGCCCGCGCAAAGCGCAGGCAGAAATGCTCGGCGAGTGGCATGATGTCCGCTGGCCGATCACGCAGCGGCGGCAGCCTCAGCGAAACGACGTTCAGGCGGAAATAGAGGTCCTCCCGGAAGCGCCCTCGTGCGACTTCAGTGACGAGGTCCCGATTGGTCGCTGCCAGCAGTCGCACATCGACCTTGACCGGCGCCGTGCCGCCCAGCCGATCAACCTCCCGCTCCTGGATGGCGCGCAACAGCTTGGCCTGGAGCCGCGGGTCCATCTCGCCGATTTCGTCGAGCAGCAGCGTGCCGCCATCGGCCTGTTCGAACTTGCCGCGACGCGCGGCGACGGCGCCCGAAAAGGCACCTTTCTCGTGGCCGAAAAGTTCGCTCTCCAGCAGGGATTCCGGAAGCGCTGCACAGTTCAGGGCCACGAAAGGGCCACGTGCGCGGCGGCTCGTCGCATGGATGTGCCGCGCCAGCACTTCCTTGCCCGTGCCGCTCTCGCCGGCAATCAGCACGGAGGCATCGGCGCGGGCGATCTGTGACGCGCGTGCCAGCAGCGTGGTCATGGCGGGGTCGAGCGCGATCGGGCCTTCGACCACGGGTTCGGCTCCCGCGGCCTGCAGCATGGCGATGATGAGATCGACATCAGGGGGCAGCGGCAGGAAATCGCGGGCACCGGCCTCGATCGCCCGCACCGCAGCGTCGGCGTCTTCGGCGCGACCGCAGGCGACGACCGGGCAAGCGATCCGCTCCGTCGCCATGGCCTGCACGAGCCAGGCGACATCGTGACGCAGGTCTGCGAGTACGAGATCCGCGCCCTCAGCGCGCAGGCGGGCCAGACCCGCCACAGCGCCGTCCGCATAACCGAGCCGGGCGCCGCGGGTGATCGCAATTCGTGCTGCCGCGCCAAGTTCGCCTTCGAGCGAGCCGATGATGAGCAGTCGTGCCATCTGGCTCAGCCTCCACGATCCGCTTTGACGATTTCGGTCATGGTCACGCCGAGCCGATTGTCATCCACCATCACGACTTCACCGCGCGCGACGAGGCGATTGTTCACGTAGATGTCGACCGCCTCGCCCAGCTTGCGGTCCAGCTCCACGACCGCCCCTCGGCCAAGCTTGAGCAACTGCGACACCTGCATCGTGGCACGCCCGAGAACGGCACTGACCTGCACCGGTATGTCGTAGACCGCGTCGAGGTCGCGCGGGGCGCTGCTGCTGCTGCCCTGCTGCGCCTCATTGGCGGGAACCGCTTCGAAGCCATCCTGCCCGTTCATGTATTCTGCTCCAGCCCGTCGATTTCAAAGCCAGCTTCGCGTAGCGCTTGATGCACGGCGCTGCGGCGCCGGGACAACGACACGATGCGTCCGCCCTCCCGCCAGGTGAGCGCTGCATCGCCGAGCGGCAGCGCCACATCGCCGATCACCGGTGGGCCGTGCGATGGCATGCGCTGCGTGATGGTGGCGACGAGTTCGGGTGACACGCGCAGTTCCGCCTCCGGCCGATCGACAATGGCTGCGAGCAGCGGCGTCATGGTATTGACGATGATCGTTGCAGCATCGCGCGCCACGGTCCGTGCGAGGACGAGATCCATGGTGGTGAACAGCAGCCGCGCCAGCGCCTCGGCCGATTGCTCGGATGCCTCGCGACCAGCACAGGATGCATTCTGCAACGAAATGGCGATGGCGTCGAGGCAGCGTGCGGCATCGGCCTCGATGGAGCGGGCCCTGGTCGCCTCACCCTCCTCGCGCCCGTCGATCAGCCCGCGAGCATAGCCCGCGGCTTCTGCCTCCTCGCGGATCGCGGCGAGCAAGGCGGGATCGGGTGGCGGTGGCGGTGGCGGCGTCTTCGGCCGCGACAGATCGGGCAGGGCGAGGGCCAACCTCATCAGATCTTCTCATCGTCGCGGCCGTCACTCATCTGGATCTGGCCCTGAGCCGCGAGGTCCTTGGCGGCGCTGACGACCAGCGCCTGCGCCTCATCCACCTCCCGCAGCTTCACCGGCCCCAGGCCGGCGAGATCATCCTTCAACAGCTTCGAGGCGCGCTCGGACAGATTGCGGAAGAACAGATCGCGCAACGGCTCCGAAGCGCCCTTGAGCGCGAGTGTCAGCTTGTCCTTCGGCACGGCGCGCAGCAGCACCTGGATGCCCGGACCATCGAGGCGCTGCAGATCGTCGAAGGTGAACATCAGCGCACGAATCTTCTCGGCGCTCTCGCGATTGCGCTCCTCGAGCGCAGCCAGGATACGGCCTTCAGCCGCACGGTCGAGATTGTTGAAGATCTCGGCCATGACCTCATGCGAGTCGCGGCGCGAGCTGCGTGCGAGGTTCGACATGAATTCCATGCGCAGCGTGCGCTCCACGCCTTCCAGCGCTTCCTTCTGCACCGTCTCCATCCGGAGCATGCGCATCACCACTTCCATCGCGAAGCCTTCCGGCAACAGCGACAGCACGCGGGCTGCGTGGTCGGGGCGAACTTTCGACAACACGACCGAAACGGTTTGCGGATACTCGTTCTTGAGGTAGTTGGCGAGCACAGCCTCATTCACGTTGCCGAGCTTGTCCCACATGGTGCGACCTGCCGGACCACGGATCTCCTCCATGATCTGCGCCACGCGCTCCTTCGGCATCGTCTTCAGCAGCAGTCGCTCGGTGCTTTCGTAGCTGCCGACCAGATTGCCGGCCTGTCCGAGCTGTGTGCGGAACTCGCGGGCAACCTGTTCGACCATTTCGGCCGAGACGGTGCCGAGTGCCGCCATCGCCAGCGACAGGTCGCGGATCTCATCCTCATGCAATCGCCCAAACACCTTGGCGGCCTGTTCTTCGCCAAGGGCCAACATCAAGGTCGCGGCCTTCTGCGGACCGGTGAGATCGATCGTGCCGCTCATGTCACATCCTGTGGCGCAAGCCAGCGGCGGATGACGCGGACCGCGGCATCCGGGTTTTCATCGACGATGTCTGCAAGCTGCTTGAGCGCAGAGGCGCGCAATTGCCCCGCGACATTGGCGAGATCAACCAGCCTGTCATCTTCGCTGTCGCCGGCTGCAGTGCCGGATTCGCCAGGCAGCAGCGGCGTTCCGTCCGAGGCGACCGCTGGCGAGCCGGGAGCACCGGCATATTGGCCAGCCGCCGCGCCCACGACGAGTGGCGTGCCGTCCGGGCCAAAGCCGGCCAGCACCGGTTGTGGTGCGAGAACCAACGCAAGGCGTGTTGCGACCGGACGACCGATGAGCAGGATGGCGGCAAGAGCGACCAGGGCGAGGATGGCGCTTTCGGTCACGCGGCCCATGACCGCCGGTGGCACGGACTGGCCCAGGATGGTGAAACCTGTCGGCGGTGCCTCTCCCACTGGCGGCTCGGCAAAGCGCAGGCTCACCACCTCGACCCGATCGCCACGTTGCTCATTGAAGCCGACCGCAGAGCGGGCGAGTGCCGCGATGCGCTGCATCTCCTCAGGGGTGCGTTCGCGGAAGTTCGGCGGGCCGTTTGTGACAGGCTCCCATACGCCATCTACGAGCACGGCCAGCGAGAGGCGCCGCAGCGCAGGCTGTTCGCGCACCGTATTGCGCGTGGTTCGGCCGATTTCGAAATTCGTGGTCTCCTCCTGACGCGATTGCTCCTGCCGATTGCCGCCAGCCTGGGCGTCGCCCCCCGGCAATTGATTCGCGACGGATACATTGCCGGCTTCGGCATTCCGGCTGGTTTCGGAGCTCGACTGCGTGCTGCGAGGCACCTGGTTCTCGGGGTCGAAGCGTTCCTCGGTTGTCTGAATGCGGTCGAAATCCATTTCGACCGACGCTTCCGCCCGAACACGGCCCGCACCCAGCGTTCGCTCGAGCAGGTCTTCCACCGCGCGCGCCAGCCGCAACTCCGAAGCGCGCCGCAGTTCCTCGCCGGTCTGCGCGGCAGCCGGGCCAGTCAGCGCCTGGCCGCCGCGGGCCAGCAACTCGCCCCGGCTGTCGATGATCGAAACCTGTTGCGGGCGCAGGCCGGGCACCGCCGCGGCGACGAGATGCAGTACGGCCTGCACGCCCTCCCGATCGAGCCGCTGGGCGCCCTGCATGGTCAGGACGACACTGGCCTGTGCTTCACCACGCTCGCGCGAGAAGGGCTCCCGCCTGGGCAGCACGAGATGGACGCGGGCCTGCCTGACGCCCGAGAGCCCGCGAATGGTGCGCGACAACTCGCCTTCCATCGCCCGCAAGCGGTTGACATCCTGTTGGAAGGGCGTGGTGGTCAGGCTCTCGCCGCGATCGAATATTTCGTAGCCGATCGACCCGCCCGACGGCAGACCCTCACGGGCCAGCATCAGGCGAAGGCGCGGGACGTCGGCTTCGGGCACCATGATCTGCGCGCCACCAGCCGCCAGACGATGCGGGACGCGTTGACGCTCGAGCTGCGCGACAATCTGGCCGGCGTCGCGTGGGTCGAGTTCGCCGTAGAGCAGCGCCATCGGCGGCTCGGAGGCGCGCAAGGCCAACATGATGACGAGGCCGAGTACGGCCAGCCCGGCGCCTGCCAAGGCTGCCAGGCGTAGCGCCCCGAATTCACGAAGTTGGGCGATCATGCCACCCATGCGGTGCCAGCCTCGCCAAGGCGCCCCTCAGCGACGGCGCAATCCTTGGTCCCATTGGCGCATCCTGCGCATCCCGCATCGAGCCGCTTCATGCTCTTCCCCTCGCGGCCGAAGCCGGTAGGGCAGCTTTTGCCGGGTAGCGGGTAACGGAGTGGTTAAGGCCGCTGAGGAAGATCGCGCAGTTGCGAGAAGGGAATGTTCGCCCGCCCCATACGCAGCACGAGGTCGGTGCCTTCGCGGCCCACACCGGTCACCCGCCCGGTGAGCGTGGTATCGACCGTCGCGGCGGTGCCATCGGCGGCCCGGCCGCTGATCGTCACGCGATAGGCACCGTCAGCGCGCTGGCTGCCGCGCTGGTCTTTGCCATCCCAATTCCAGGTGGTGGCGTTGGGGCCGAGGGTGACGTCAGTGCGACGCACCAGATTGCCTGAATTGTCCTGAACCTCGATGCGCGTGGTCCTGGCCTGGCCGGCGGCGGGCAGATTGACCTGCGCCGCCTGATTCTGCAGCGGCAGCACATTCCCCGCGACCGATACATCGCGGCCCACGAGGGAGGCCGCATCCGCCATCTGCCCGGCCTGCTGCAAGGAGAGCATCCGTTCGAGGGTCTGGTTGGTGTTCATCTGCTGCTCGACCGTTGCGAACTGCACGAGCTGCTGGGTCAACTGGTTCGCATCCATGGGCTGAGAAGGGTCCTGGTTGCGCAGCTGCGTTGTCAGAAGCGTCAGGAATGTACTGAAGTCGCCCGATAGGCCGGTGGTGGTGCCTTGCCGGGCGCCGCTTGATGCGGCGCTGCTGGAGGCGCTGATGCTGCCGCTCATGGGCTGATCCTTCAGATGGCGAGGTCGAGCAGGCCGCGACGATGGTCGGCATGCTGGGGGGACAGGCGCGGCACTGACGCCGCGAGGGGGGAGGCGTTCGCGAAGCCGTTGCGCCGTTGCGCCGCTTGTCGCGCTTCCTGCTGCGAAGCATCGCCGCCGCCAAGGCTGAAGGACATGCTGGTGCCGCCTTCCGCCAGGCCGGCATCGGACAGGGCGCGCTCCAGTTCGCGCGAATCGCGTTGCAGCAGGGCGAGTGTCTCCGGCCGTTCCGCCATGATACGGATGGTCGCTTCCGTGCCGCTGCGCTCGATCGACACTTCCACCCGGCCCAACTCCACAGGGTCGAGGGTCACTGTCAGGCTGGCGTCAGAGCCCAGCGCCAGCGCCACGGCGAACGGCGCAATCTGACGCGCCGGCCAAACGACCGTGCTGTTCGGGCGCGGCGCAGGCGGCATGGGTGGCGCCGCAGTCTGCGTGCTGCTCGCGGCCGCAGGCGCCGTGCTGTTCATGGCCTCTGGCATCGGGTCGAGCTGCTGCGACTCGCCCTGTCGCGTGTTGGTGGGATCGATCGGGACGGCGGAGGCTGCCGCTTCGCCGGCACTGGTCCTGCCATCCGGGGGCAGGAGCAGTGCCTCGACCTGTGGTGACGCAACTTGCGGCTGCTCCAGCCCTTCGATCCTTGCCTGCGGCATCAGGGGCGTGAGGTCTTTCGGCGTGGTCTCGGCGGCCGGGCTGGCGGGGGGCGTCGTCAGGGTCGTCGCACGCCGCGGCGCCGGCGCGGAGGCTGTCGCGGCAACCGCGACGGCTGCTTTGGCCTGAATTGTTGCCGCGGGCGGCAAGTCGCGCATGTCCTCGGCAATAGGCTGCGGCGGGACGGCGGCGGCCGTTGGCGCGGAAGGCGCTGTCGGGACCACCGACTTCGGCGCCGCGGCCGGCAGGGTTGCCGTCGCAGCCGGCGATTCCCGGGAAACTGGGGGAGAGGCGGCCTTGCTTTCGTCGCCCATCGTCCTGGCGTCTGACGCTGCGGTCATCGCCTCGGCAGCCTGCGGCGGGTGATCGGTGATTTCGGAGGCCGTGGTACCAACTGCCCCGGTTGGCATTGTTTGCATCGCTGGATGCTGATCGGGCGAGCCTTGGGCATCGGCCAGCACTGGGTCTGGCGTCGGCGTTGTTGCCGGGGCCGCCACCCTTTCCCCGCCCGGCCCCAGGCTTGGCAGGACAGGAATCGCCGATCCCGCCTCAGGTTTTGGCGCGGCTGCCTGGCCCGGCGACGCGACCGGCATGGGAACCGCGACAGACAGGGGCTGCATGAGGCTCAAAAGAGACCCCGCCTCGGCAGGCGTCTGGAACTCGGCGATCTCCGTCTCGCCGAGATCAAAACCGCTCTCCACGGGCATGCCCTCCCCCGGGTCGAGTGTCGCGATGGCCTCAGCGAGCAGTCCCGCGAAAGGGCTGGCCTTTTCCGTCATGGCGACGGCCAGGGTCGGGGAAACCGCATTCGGGACAGGGGGAGCGGTCAGCAGATCCATGGGTCGGTGCGCCGGTTTAAGCCTGGACCTCGGAGAGCAACCGCCGTGCCAGCCCTGCCGCGGACGAGGCAGGCAAAGCGGTGCCATCGCGCGGCAAACACTGCCCGGTCCCGGCAGAATCACCCCATCGCAAAGCCCGGCGAACGTGGCACGCGCCTTGCGCTGGGGCTTCCAACTGCCCCCGTTGAGGAGATGCCGCCGATGTCGCTACTCGGCTCGATGACCACCGCCATCAGCGGGCTCGCCGCCCAGGCGCGTGCGCTTGGCCATGTGTCAGACAATGTGGCGAACAGCCAGACGGTCGGATTCAAGCGGGTGGATACCAACTTCACTTCCTACCTCACCCGATCCACCTTGCGCCTGCACATGCCGGGGTCGGTGGAGGCGCGGCCTGACTACACCAACACGGTGCAGGGCACGATCGAGCAGACGGAAAATCCGCTGGCCATGGCCATTGCAGGCCAGGGCTTCTTCTCGGTGGCCCAGGCCAGGGGCGGGCAGGGCAGCGATGTCCTGTTCGACGAGCGGCAATTCTTCACCCGCGCCGGCGATTTCGGCATGGATCGCGACGGCTACATGGTGAACGGCGCGGGCTACTATCTGGAGGGATGGCAGGTCGATCAGGCTGGCGATCCGGACCGCACGTCGCTCGCGCCGATCCGCATCAGCGAGCTGGTGTACAATCCCGTACCGACCAGCCGGATCGACCTCGCCGCCAACCTGCCCGCCAATGTGGCCGCGGTCGCGACCGTACCAGCGGCCGCCCCCTGGGCGCCGACTGAAGCACCCGTCAGCAGCGTGATCCAGATCTATGACGCACTGGGCAATGAGCGTCAGGTGACGCTCGACTGGTGGCGCCTGGATACCGATACTTGGCGGCTGCGGGTCAACCCGGCGGACGACACGCTGAGCCCCGCAGACGGCCGCTTCGTCGACATCGACTTCGGAGGTCCGATCGCCGCCGGCCCGCCGGTCGTGACAGCGCCACCCGGCACCATCTCGGCCGTCACGCCGCTCGCCAATACGACAGGTACCACACCCATCCTCGCCGGCGACCCGGCCTCGCTCAGCTTCGCCATCGATTATGGTTTCGGCGCGCAGGCGGTCGACCTGCGGCTCGGCGGCTATGGCGTGCCAACGGGGCTGACGCTTTATTCCGGGACTGAATACAGCGTGCGGGATTTATCGCAGGACGGCGTCCCACTCGGCGCCTATTCCGGCGTGACAGTGCGCGAGAATGGCAATGTCGCCGTGAACTACGACAACGGCCAGACCAGGATCGTCGCCCGCGTGCCGGTGGTCGCGTTCAACGATCCGGACAAGCTGCAGCGGCTCGACGGCCAGGCCTTTCTGCGCACGGTCGAAAGCGGCGAGGCGAGGGTGACCGACGCGTCCACCAACGGTGTCGGCAAGCTGGTGACGGGCTCGATCGAACGCTCGAACGTCGATATCGCGGCGGAGTTCTCGAAGCTGATCCTGGCGCAGCGGGCCTACACATCGAACACGCGCATCGTCACCGCCAGCGACGAGATGTTGCAAGACACCATCAACATGAAGCGTTGAGTGGGCCGCAATGAACGCGCACCGCACCGGATGAACCCGCCATGAGCCTCGATCTGGCCCTGAGCGTCGCGCGCTCCGGCTTGCGCCTGCTCGACCGGCAGATGGCCCGCGCTGCCGATGACATCGCCAATGTCGGAACCGAAGGCCACACCCGCAAAGTCCTGAACGGTACGGCGCTGACGGCGAATGGCAGCGGCATCGGCGTGCGTAGCCTGGCGATCGCGCGCGATGTCGATCTCGCGCTGATCGCCGCCTCCGAGCGCGCAAGCAGTGAGGCGAGCGCGGCCAGCCTGAGTGAGCAGCTGCTCAGCGGCGTGGAATCCGTGCATGGCCGGCCGGGCGATAGCGACAGCCTCTCGGGCCGGCTCGCAGAATTGCGCAGCGGCTTCGTACTGCTCCAGGAAGCGCCCGCCGATTCGAATCGTCGCTCGGGCGCGCTGGAGGCCGCGCGGGGTGTGGCCGCCCAGTTCAACACCGTGGCCACCGCGATCGGCGATGCGCGCCAGATGGCGCAGGACGCGCTGGTGGATGAAGTGGCTGCGGTGAACGCCGCTCTGAACGATGTGGCGCGCCTGACCCTCGACATCCGGCGCGAGATCGCCTCCGGGCGCGGGGCGGCGGCGCTCGAGGATCAACGCGATCAGGCCATCGCCATCGTGTCACAGAGCCTGGAGGTGAAGGTCATCCGCCGCACTTCCGGCGAAGTCACCCTGGTGGCGCGCGGTGGCCTGGTCTTGCCGCTCGATGAATCGCGCGCGGCCCTGACCATCGATCGGGTGACGGTCGGCGCAGGCGCCTTTCACGGTGGCGGCCTGCCCGGCGTGATGCTGGGCGCGCAGGACGTGACGCGCCAATTGGTCGGCGGAAGGATGGCCGCGGCGGCGGAGGCGCGCGATACCATCCTGCCCCGCATGCAGGCCGAGCTGGACCTCGCGGCGACGCATGTCGCGCAGCGCTTCCAGGCACAGGGCCTGACGCTGTTCACCGACGCCGCCGGCACCGTGCCCGATGTCACCCTCCCCTATAGCGGAAGCAGCCAGATCGGCTTCGCCTCCGCCATGCGGGTGAACCAGGCGGTGCTCGATGACCCGACCCTGATCCGGGACGGCACGGATGCGGTTGTGGGCCTGCCCGGCGGGCCGACCGCCTTCACGCCCAACCCGGCGGGCGGGCCGGCAGGCTTCTCCACGATGGTGAATCGCGTGCTGGACTTTGTCTTCGGTACCACCCAGGCACCGGGGGTGGCGCACATCGCCATTCCAACGACCGGCCTCGGCCCGGACGGAACGCTGGGCACCTCGCTCAGCGGCCTGGTGACGTTGGAAGACTACGCATCCGCGCTGGTCGCCCAACAGACCTTGCTGCGCGCCGATGCGACCGGTCGTCGCACCCAGGCCGAGGCCCTGGGTGAGGTATTGGCCACGCGGCTCTCAGAGCGTTCTGGCGTGGATGTGGACAAGGAGGTCGCCGCGATGGTGGAGCTGCAAATGGCCTATGGCGTGAATGCCAGGGTAATTTCCACCATCCAGGCCATGTGGGACGCGCTGTTCAGCGCGGTGCGCTGAGCATGTCGATCATCGGCACCGTGGGCGCCCTCGCCGTCGATCAGGCGCAGCTTCGCGCGCGCCTCGACACGCTGGGCCGCCAGGTCACGACCGGGCAGAAAAGCGCGCTCTATGGCGATCTGGGCGTCGAGGCCCGCCGGGCGCTGGACCTTCGGGGCGAGGTCACCCGCCGCGACTCCTACGCGACCGCGGCCGACCGCGCGCTGGGCCGCGCCGCCACCGCGCAGGAGGTTCTGGGCCGGCTGCAATCGCTGACCTCCGACCTTGCCACCGAAGCATTGCGCGCGCGCACCTTCGGCGCCACCGGCGTCACCACGCTCGCGAGCATCGCCCGTGCTGGGCTGGAGGAGGTGGCGGCGCTGCTCAACACGCGCCATTCCGGCGAGTATCTTTTTGCCGGATCCGACATTTCCGGCGCGCCCGTGCCCGGCGCCGACGCCATCGCGAACGGCCCGATGGCGAGCGCCATCGCCGCCGAGGTCGCGACGCTGAACGCGACCAACGCCGCCGCCATTCTGGGCGCGAGCGTCACGACCGCGACCGATCCCGCCACCTCACCCTTC
>Ga0105045_10005926_pt1 | contig 10801 bp, 8 predicted proteins | sample MAT02_FD_78089 | JGI IMG/M metagenome (GOLD analysis project Ga0105045, IMG submission 78089) | Freshwater microbial communities from Lake Fryxell liftoff mats and glacier meltwater in Antarctica - MAT-02 (megahit assembly) | ecosystem: Environmental > Aquatic > Freshwater > Ice > Liftoff... | reverse complement strand
CTCCTGCGCCCCCAAGGCATTGGCGAGAAACGGAGAAAGCCGATCATAAACCCCGAAGCGCTCGGCATAGCCCGCCACGGTTTCCATCCCGATTTCCTGCGCAATGCGGATCGTCATCAGGTTCCGGCTTTGCTCGATCCCGGTCCGCAGGGGGGCGGGACCGTAGAATTTGTCCGACGCGTTCTTGGGCGTCCACAGGCCCTGCGGCGTTTCCACCTCGATCGGGGCGTCGATCACGATGGTCGCCGGGGTAAAACCGCTGTCGAGCGCTGCGGCATAGACAAAGGGTTTGAAGCTGGAACCGGGTTGCCGGGTCGCCTGCGTGGCGCGGTTGAACACCGAATCCTGATAGCTGAACCCGCCCTGCATCGCCATGACGCGGCCGGTGTTCACGTCCATCGCCATGAATCCGCCCTGCACCTCTGGCACTTGCCGCAGTGACCAGCGTACGAAACTGCCGTCTTCATCCTTGGTCACAGCGCGAACCATCACGATATCGCCCACCGAGACCAGATCGGCGGCCACATTAGCTTTGCGCGCCAAACTACCGTCAGGATTGCGTTTTCTTGCCCATGTCACGTCTTCGGCGGGGATGCGGTTGCCGCCTTCGACCTCGTCCACCCCGTCGATACCGATGCGTGCGTCCGTCTCACCCAGTTCCAGCACCACGGCGGGATGCCAGCCTTCGACGTCACGCGGCAGGTTCTTTTCCTCGGCCAAAGCGGCACGCCAGCCGGATTCGGAGCCCAGCTTGTCGACCGGCAAGACCCGCCCGGTACCGCGCCAAATTCCTTGATTTCTATCGAACTTCTCGAGCCCGGTGCGCAGGGCGCGGGCGGCGATTGCCTGCATCTCGGGGTCCATCGTCGCGCGAATCGACAGGCCGCCGCCGAAAAACTCCTTTTCACCAAAGGTGCCAGACAACTGCCGCCGAATCTCGTCCGTGAAGTAATCGCGCGGCGGCAGGCTGTCGCGGAAGGCCGGGAAGTCGCCGTTCTGCACGGTCAACAGAGGCTTTGCCGCCTCGGATTTCGCAATGTCTTCGGTAATGTAGCCGTCCTCGGCCATGCGGTCCAGCACATAGGTCCGCCGTTCCAGCGCACGGTCCTTGTTGCGGACGGGGTGCAGGTCAGAGGGCGCTTTGGGCAGTGTGGCAAGGTAGGCCGCCTCGCCCGGCGCAAGGTCGGTCAGCGGTTTGTTGAAGTAGGTCTGTGCCGCAGCGGCCACGCCGTAAGAGTTCTGACCCAGAAAAATCTCGTTAAGATAGAGTTCAAGGATTTTCTCTTTGCTCAGGGTCTTTTCCAGCCGCACCGCCAGAATGATCTCTTTGATCTTCCGCTCGCCCGTGCGATCCCCAGACAAAAGGAAGTTCTTCATCACCTGCTGCGTGATGGTCGAGGCCCCCCTGACATTCTGACCACGCGAAATGATTGCGTCGCGAAAGGCGGCGACCATCCCGGTCGCGTCATAGCCCTGATGGGTATAGAATCGCTGATCTTCGGCCGCCACGAAGGCGTGTTTCACAAGGTCGGGAATCTCGTCTGCCGGCACGAAGAGGCGGCGTTCCTGCGCGAATTCATCCACGATGCGCCCTTCCCCCGAATAGATGCGGCTGATCGTGGGCGGCGTATATTGCGCAAGGCTTTCGGTCGAGGGCAAGTCCTTGGAGAACATGTAGAAAATGCCGCCTACTGTCAGCGCGGCAAACAACGCGCCAAGCGTGAGCATCGAGAAGATGCCCCCAACGAACGATGCGATGAACCTGATCAAACCCTGCGCCCCCAGTATGCAAGGATGCCTTATACACCCCCCCCATGACAAAGGTCAAAACGATGCTGTGTCCGCCAGCAAAGCGCCGCGCAGGGCGTCGGAAAAGTGTCGGATAAACGTCAGGCACCCGTCTTGACAACGGCCCGACGGGATCAGGGCGTCACCCCGACCATGGCGGCATCCGCAGTGGCCCAGGCCAGCAGCCCATCGCGCAGCGCCGCCGCCATTTTCGCCCGCCAGACGGCGTCATTCAGCCGCGCCAGATCGCGGGCAGACGACAGGAACCCCAACTCGATCAGAACCGAAGGGATGTCGGGGGATTTGAGAACCGAGAACCCGGCGCGCTGTTGCGGACGGCGGTGCATCTTGAGCCCGGCCGCCTGAATGCTGGCCTGCAAGGCATCCGCCAGCCGTGCTATGCGGGGGGCGGTGGTGGTGCGGGCCATGTCCATCAGAACTTCGGCCACCAGATCGTCCTGTTCGGTCAGGTCGATCCCGGCAAGCAGGTCGTCGCGGTCGTGCCGTTCGGCAAGCGTCGCTGCCGCCTCGTCACTCGCCTCGGCAGCCAGCGTGTAGAGTGTGGCCCCCACCGCCTCGCCTTCGGCCAACGCGTCGGCGTGCAGGCTCAGGAACACGTCGGCCCCGGCGGCGCGGGCAATCGAGATGCGGGTTTCCAGCGGCACGAATTCGTCTGCCTCGCGGGTCATCACAACGTCGAACCCGCCGTCGCGCAGCAGCAGTTCCTTGAACTCACGGGCAAAGCCGAGCATCAGGGCGGCCTCGGTCTGCCCATCCCGCTCGGCGCCGGGGTCAAGCCCGCCATGACCGGGGTCCAGCACCACGATCAGCGGGCCGTCGCGGTCTTTCGGGCGGGCGGGCAGCAGGGCGGGGTCGGGCAGCGTCCACTCGGGCGGTTCTGGCAGGGCGGCTTGAATGGCAAAGGCGGCCTGATCCGCAGGGGTCAGGGTCAGGCGTACCACAGTCGCCGGATCGGTTACCATCTCGGCAGAACTCACCAGCATCGGCCCGGCCAACTCGATCACCAACCGCGACCATCCGGCACGGAACACCCCGGCGCGCAGACCGTTGATCTGGTCAGTCTCGCGCGGCACGCCCTGCACCCCGGTCCAGTCGACCTCGCGCATGTCCAGCACCAGACGCGGCGGCGCATCCAGCACCCGGACCCGCCACGGCACGGGTTGCGACAGCGCCAGCGAGATGCCGACCCCCTGCCCCCTATCACCGATCGACGATGCCGCCGGGTCAAGCCGCGCCAGCGCCGACAAGTCCTGCGCCGCAGCCGGAGCAAGGCATAGCCAAAGACCGGACAGAACGGCGAAAAGACGTCTCACGCTGCCCCCTTCATCTGTTCTTGAATATACCCGCCGGTGGCTATTGGTCCGTTGTGCCACAAGTGACGCCCCCCCAAGAAGGGCCGCTTCATCACAAAGCGGGGATCGCCCCCGATTTGATTTGCCGCCCCGCTTGATCTTTTCATGCCGCGCCCCCTAAGGTTTTCGTGATAGTCCTGCCCACGCGGTGTGCGGTCAAGCCGTCCTGCCCAAGTTTCCCGGAGATGCCGATGCGCCTGTTCCTGTCTGCTGCAATGACGGCCCTGTGTCTGCTGGCCGCCCCGGTTCAGGCCGAGATGACCCAAGCCGAGCGTGATACGTTCCGGGCCGAGGTGAAGGCCTATCTGCTCGAAAACCCCGAGATCATTGTCGAAGCGATGGATGTGCTGCAATCGCGCGACCAGTTGATGGCGGCGGCGAAGGACCTGCAGATGCTGAAGGATCAGGGGCCGCTGATCTATAACGACGCGGCCTCGTGGGCTGGCGGCAATCTGCAAGGGGACATCACGATTGTCGAATTCGTCGATTACCGCTGTGGCTATTGCCGCCGCGCGCATGACGAGGTGGCGGAGCTGGTGACGTCGGACGGAAATATCCGCTTTGTCATCAAGGAGTTCCCGATTCTGGGCGAGGCGTCTATGTTGTCGTCGCGCTTTGCGATTTCGGTGTTGCAACTGCATGGGGCGGATGCCTACAAGTCGGTGCATGACGTGCTGATCGTCCTGCGAGGCGAGCCGGACGAGGCGACGCTTTCGCGGGTCGCCACCGATCTGGGGCTGGACGCGGCACCTATTCTGGCGCGAATGGGGACGGATGAGGTGACAGCGGTGATCAAAACCAACCACACACTGGCCGATGTGATGGAGATTACCGGGACGCCGACCTTTGTGATCAACAACACGATGGTGCGCGGCTATGTGCCGCTGGACGGGATGCGGCAGATCGTGGCGGAAGAGCGCAGCTAGTTAATCGGCCGTCTGCGCCGCCTCGACCGCGCGGATCTCGGCGGCCTTTGCCTCGACCAGTTCGACGATTTCCTCGATCATTTTTTCGTTGCTCAGCTTGTGGTGCTGTTTGCCCGCCAGATAGACCATGCCCGATCCCGCGCCGCCCCCGGTAAAGCCGATGTCGGTCATCAGCGCTTCGCCCGGCCCGTTCACCACGCAACCGATGATCGACAGCGACAAGGACGTGGTGATGTGGGCCAGCCGGTTTTCGAGGGCGGTCACCGTCTTGATCACGTCAAACCCCTGCCGCGCGCAGGAGGGACACGAGATAATGGTGACGCCGCGATGGCGCAGGCCGAGAGATTTGAGGATTTCAAAGCCGACCTTGACCTCTTCGACAGGATCGGCGGACAGCGACACCCGGATCGTGTCACCGATGCCCGCCCACAGCAGGTTGCCTAAGCCGATGGCGGATTTTACCGTGCCGGAAGTCAGGCCCCCCGCCTCGGTGATGCCCAGATGGATCGGGGCGTCGGTCATTTCGGCCAGTTGCTGATAGGCGGCAGCAGCCAGAAAGACGTCGGACGCCTTGACCGAGATCTTGAATTCGTGGAAATCGTTGTCTTGCAACAGTTTGATGTGGTCCATCCCGGATTCCACCATCGCGTCGGGGCAGGGTTCGGCGTATTTGTCCAGCAGATGCTTCTCCAGCGAGCCTGCGTTGACACCGATGCGGATCGAGCAGCCGTGGTCCTTGGCGGCCTTGACGACCTCGCGGACCCGTTTGGCGTCGCCGATATTGCCGGGGTTGATTCGCAGACAGGCGGCCCCCGCCTGCGCCGCTTCGATCGCGCGTTTGTAGTGAAAATGGATGTCGGCGACGATGGGGACGGGGCTTTCGGCGACAATGTATTTCAGCGCCGCCGTGCTTTCGGGGTCGGGGGTCGAGACGCGGACGATGTCTGCCCCGGCGATGGCGCAGCGCTGAATTTGTTCCAGCGTCGCGGCGATGTCGGTGGTCAAGGTGTTGGTCATCGTCTGGACCGAGATCGGTGCGTCGCCGCCAACCAGCACCTTGCCGACCCTGATCTGGCGGGACGGACGACGGGCGATGTTGCGCCATGGGCGGATCGGGTTGTGAGTCATGGCACGCTCCTCTGCAGGTCTGGGCCTTTACAGGTTTGGGCCATAGATAAGTGGCAAAACCGGCGTCGGCAACCGGGATGCGGCGTTATTCCGACGCGGGGGGTTCGGTGGACTGGACTCCTTGGGTCGGGGTCAGTTGCACGAACAGCGCCAGATCGGCGTCGACGGTCAGGTCAGCTTCGGCATAGGCCAGAGACAACGATTCGGGGGTCAGCGGCACGTTCTTGATGACCTGCGCGCCCGGTGCGGCAGGGCCGATGGTCTTGCCGTTCACGACGAAATAGATCGAGCCGGAATTGCCGGACCGCAAAAGTGGTGGTTCTTCCATGGCGGGCACCAGATAGCGTTCGCCTGCATCGAGGATTTTCTCGAACAGCACCGTGCCATCCGCCGACGATACCCGCACCCAGGACGGGCGGACCGCCAGCACTTCGACACCCGGCGAGGCCAATGCCACGACCTGCAATGGCTCGTCGCCCGGCAGGACACTGAGGTCGGTCGCACCTGCCACGGGTGCCACGGCACGCGGGTTAATCGCGGCAATCGGGCCATCGCGCGAGGTCAGAACCGGCACGTCCAGCGCCTCGGGGCGGTAGAGGCGGTCAGTGATTTCGCCACTGGCTGCCGAAACTTCGGCCTCCGGGGCAGAGCGGATCAAGGGAGCGTCGCCCCTGACGTTGCCCAGGGGGTCAATCTCGGCCACCACGGTGGGGGCCTGATCGACCGGGGCAAGCTGGACGCGCTGCACCTCTTGCAAGACCGACCAACCGCCATAGCCAAGCGCCCCGATCAGCGCCAGCAGCACGATAACCGACCCGACAGCGCCGGGTTCTATCCGTGCAAAGGCCGACTCGGCGCGTGGCACGAAGCTGGCGTTTGGGTTGGAAAGCGGATCGCGGTATTCGGAGGCCACAGCGCGGCTGCGCGCGGCGGAGACCGACGCGGTCGACGCGGCGGCAGACATGCCGTGCGCGACCTGGAACCCCGCCTCCTTGCAGAACCGCGCGAAAGATGCGTCGGGGTCCATGCCCAGATAGCGGGCGTAAGAGCGGACATAGCCTGCCACAAAGCCCTGCGTTTCGAACGCCGATATGTCGGCGTTTTCAATCGCGGCAATGTAGGTCGCCTTGATTTTCAATTCGCGTTGTACGTCGAGAAGGGATTTGCCCAGCGTCGCCCGTTCACCGCGCATCAGATCGCCGAGCCGGATGTCGAAGTCGTCAAACCCCTTGGGTTTGTCCACTTCCGGTGTCGGGGGTTTCGACCTCCAACCGATCATGCGATGCGTTCCATTCCTGCCCCGTGCCGACCCTGAGTCGCAGCCCCGACGACTCGTTTTCTGTCGTATTGGGCATAAGCTAGCACACGGCAAGACTTATTGCATATGCGAGATAGCCTAACCCGCAAGTTCCGCGCGATTTAGCGCGCAGTGCCCCCAGAGCGCATCCATGGCGCCAATCAGATGGTCAATCTGCGCAGAATCGTGCACCGGCGAGGGCGTAAAGCGCAGCCGTTCCGTTCCGCGTGGCACAGTAGGAAAGTTGATGGGCTGGACGTAGATGCCGTAACGGTCCAGCAGCATGTCCGACAGCACCTTGCAATGGATGGGGTCGCCGACATGGACGGGCACAATATGTGACCCATTGTCGATGATCGGCAGACCCAGACCGCGCAAGCGCAGCTTGAGGATGCGGGCATTCAGTTGCTGGGCATCGCGCAGGTGCTGGGCGGTTTTCAACAACCTGACCGAGGCCGCGGCCCCTGCCGCGATGGCCGGGGGCAACGAGGTGGTAAAGATGAAGCCGGGGGCATAGCTGCGGATGGCATCGACCATCTTCGCACTTGCAGCAATATAGCCGCCGAACACGCCATACGCCTTGGCCAGCGTGCCGTTGATGATGTCGATCCGGTGCATCTGGTTGTCGCGCGCCGCGACCCCCGCGCCGCGCGGGCCATACATGCCGACGGCGTGCACCTCGTCGATGTAGGTCAGGGCGTTGAACTCGTCCGCCAGATCGCAGATCGCCTTGATCGGACTGAAATCGCCGTCCATCGAGTAGATCGACTCGAACGCGATCAGTTTCGGGGCGGCGGGGTCGTCGGCGGTCATCAACTGGCGCAGGTGGGCCAGATCGTTGTGGCGGAAGATGCGGCGCGGGGCGGTGCTGCGGCGGATGCCTTCGATCATCGAGGCATGGTTCAGCTGATCGGAATAGATGATCAGGCCGGGAAAAATGGCAGGCAACGTCGACAGGGTGGCGTCGTTGGCGACATAGGCCGAGGTGAAGATCAGCGCGGCATCCTTGCCGTGCAGGTCGGCCAACTCGGCTTCCAGCCGCTTGTGATAGACAGTGGTTCCCGAAATGTTGCGGGTGCCTCCGGACCCAGCCCCGGTCGCATCCAGCGCCTCGTGCATGGCCGACAGGACGGCGGGGTGCTGGCCCATCCCGAGATAGTCGTTGCCGCACCAGACGGTGATCGGCTTGGTCGAGCCGTCGGGCTTGGTCCAGACCGCATGGGGATACTGCCCCTGCCGCCGTTCGATGTCGATGAAGGTGCGGTAGCGGCCTTCGTCGTGCAATCGGCTCAGAGCGGCATCAATGGCGTGGTCATAGGTCATGGTCGGCTCCGGTCGGGGCTGTGAGCCCTTGGGAATGACATGGGGCGGCGGCTGCATGTCATCAATGCGTCACAGGGGAAACGGGGCAATTTGCCACCCCCGGCGCTTGGGTCAGTCGGCGATGACCACAGCGCAATCGGTGATCTCGGCCCCTTTGGCGGCACAGGCGGCCAGGGCTGCATCCGCGCCCTGCCCCAAACCCCAGGCGCCCGTCGTCCCTGAGATGGCCAGCGCGCCCCTCTTGGCCGGGTAATCTGCGCGGAAGGCGGCAGAGGCGTCGCGCGACAGAGACAGATCGCGGGCCTCATAGCCTTCTGGCCGGATCAGGGCGGCAATGACGCAAGGGGTGGCCCCGGTGCGTTTGGCTTCGCACTGCGCAAGGGCTGCGACTTCGGCGGCGGCGGTGTCGTGATAGTTGGCAGCGGCGACGGTGGATTCGGCCAGAAGGCCGTCTTCGGGGCTGATCGCGATGGCACCGTAATAAGGTTGCTGCGTGGCGACCGAGGCCAGGATGGTCTGATCTTCGGCAGAAAGGCCGGAGGAGGGCAGCATTTCCGCCTGTACCGCAGCCTTGGCGGGAAACAGCAGCTTTTTGGCGGCGCGGCCCGACATGGGCTCGGCAATCGCGGCGGTGGCGGTCAGCATCATCAGGGCGACGGTCAGGCTGGCTTTCATCGCGGTGTCCTTTTGGCTGTGGCAGGGCGGCAATTCGGTTTGGCGGCGGTTTAACGCAAGGCGCGCGGGGTGGACAGTGGGCTTGGCGCTGCTAGGCTGAACCGTGCATCACAAATCGGAGACGACGCCATGACCCTGAACCCCGTACTGGCCCGGATCGACGACACCCTTCCGGCCGCGTTGGAGCGGCTGATGGCGCTGTTGCGCATCCCGTCTATTTCCACCGACCCCGCCCATACGGCCGACTGTGCGGCAGCGGCGGACTGGTTGGTGGCCGATCTGCAATCGCTGGGGTTCAAGGCCAGCGCGCGACCCACGCCGGGGCATCCGATGGTGGTGGGGCATGGCGGTACGGGAGGGCCGCATCTGCTGTTCTACGGGCACTATGACGTGCAGCCAGTTGACCCGCTGTCGCTGTGGGACCGCGACCCGTTCGACCCCGAAGTGCAGGAGACGGCGAAAGGCCGCGTGATCCGTGCGCGGGGGTCGTCGGATGACAAGGGGCAGTTGATGACCTTCCTTGAGGCGTGCCGCGCCTGGGTGGCGGTGCATGGGGCCCTGCCCTGCCGGTTGACGATCTTTCTGGAGGGCGAAGAGGAATCCGGCTCGCCGTCGATGGTCGGTTTCTTGCGGGACAACAAGGACGAATTGACAGCGGACATCGCGCTGATCTGCGATACCGGGCTGTTTGAAGGCACCAATCCGGCGATCGTCACCATGCTGCGCGGGTTGCTGGGCGAAGAATTGACGATCCGTGCCGCGAGCCGCGATCTGCATTCGGGAATGTATGGTGGGTTGGCGGCCAACCCGCTGCATGTGCTGTCGCGCATTCTGGCTGGGCTGCATGATAGCGAAGGCAGGGTGCAGGTGCCGGGGTTCTATGATGGCGTCACCGAATTGCCCGACGCGATCCGCCAGCAATGGCAGGCGCTGTCGTTCGACCACGCGCGGTTTCTGGGCGATGTCGGGTTGTCGGTCCCCGCAGGCGAGGTGGACCGCACGCCGCTGGAGATGATCTGGTCGCGGCCCACCGCCGAGGTCAACGGCGTCTGGGGCGGTTATACGGGCGACGGGTTTAAGACCGTGCTGCCCGGCTGCGCGCATGCCAAGGTGTCGTTCCGGCTGGTCGGGGAACAGGACCCTTTTGTGCTGCGCGAAGCGTTCCGTGCCTGGGTGACCGCGCAATTGCCCGCCGATGTGACGGTGGAGTTCAAGGGCCACGGCAATTCGCCACCGTCGGTCATGGCGATCGACAATCCGGCCTTCGAGGCAGCGCGACTGGCGCTGACCGAGGAATGGGGGCGGCCTGCGGCCTATGTCGGTGCTGGCGGGTCAATTCCGGTGGCAGGGTATTTCAAGACCTGTCTGGGCATGGACGCGATGCTGCTGGGGTTCAGCAAGGACGACGACCAGATACATTCGCCGAACGAGAAATACGATCTGGAAAGCTTCCACAAGGGCATCCGCAGTTGGGCGCGGGTACTGGACCGACTGACATGATCATCCGCAACGCAGACCCCCGCGACGAGGCGGCGTGGCGCAGGCTTTGGGCACTGTATCTGGGGTTTTACGAGGTGAATTTACCGCAGGCGGTGACCGATTTCACCTGGGTGCGGCTGATGGATCCCGCATCGCCGCTGAAGGCGCGGCTGGTGGAGGATGGGGCGGTTGTGGGCTTTGCCATCCATCAGCATCACCCGTCGACCTGGGTGATGGGGGACGATTGCTATCTGGAGGACCTGTTCGTCGACCCTGACGCGCGGGGGGGAGGTGCTGGTCGGGCGCTGATCGCGGATTTGCAGGCGCTGGCGACCGCGCGGGGGTGGAAGCGGCTTTATTGGCACACCGCCGAAGGCAACACACGGGCGCGGAGGCTGTATGATACCATCGTACCGGCCGACGGGCATGTACGGTATCGAAAGGTGCTGGACATGTGATCTTTGGAAGGAATTTACGTTCGGGCCGATCCAGCGGTTTGGCGAGGTTGACGGGGCTCGAACCCGCGACCCCCGGCGTGACAGGCCGATACTCTAACCAACTGAGCTACAACCCCGCAGCACCGTGTTGGATCGAAACCCGAACGTTAGGATTTATTATGCGGGGGGGGAAGCGGCGTCAAGCAGGTTCGGGCAGGTTTTTTCAAACCGCGTGCGTTTTATTGAGGCGTGGCGCAGGGAGTGAAAGCAGACCGGGGGTTTCACACCCCCGGACCCCTGTGGGATATTTTTGGACAGAAAATGAGGGGGTTGCGGGATCAGGTGTTGGGGGCGGGGATGAATTCGGCATTGTCG
>Ga0105045_10005925_pt1 | contig 10801 bp, 7 predicted proteins | sample MAT02_FD_78089 | JGI IMG/M metagenome (GOLD analysis project Ga0105045, IMG submission 78089) | Freshwater microbial communities from Lake Fryxell liftoff mats and glacier meltwater in Antarctica - MAT-02 (megahit assembly) | ecosystem: Environmental > Aquatic > Freshwater > Ice > Liftoff... | reverse complement strand
TATCCGGATCCAGAAGGACTACAAGACCCTTTTGTTTAGAGGCTCGTTTGCTGGCTATTTTTTGCAGAACCGTCACTCTGTTTCAGAAATTGTTTTTCCAGGAAATCTGTAATTTTTTCTCTTGCAATGGCCAGCAAAAAGGATGCGATATAACTTTGAATGCTCGCAAAAAGAGTTGCCGTAAACCCTCCGGTCAGGCTAATCTCTTCTTCCTTTTTTTTAGGTTTTTCCTTTTTTTGGAATGCCCTGACCAGGAAGTAACTTCCCAATGCAATGCCACCGAAAATCAAACCTTGAATGGCTAGTTTAATGGTATTTTCCTTAAGGTCTGACACCTGATCTTCAAGTGCTTCCTTGTATTTATTGGTGCTTCTTAGTAATTTTTGGCGATCCATGTCCAGGTCTTTAATTTGAGAAAGAGGTGTATGTTCAATCGGTGGATTCATTTTCGGCTACAGTATTATCTGTCTTTGGGTGGTTCATTGACTCTCTGAGGCTTAGCTCAATTTTATCTTTAATACTTTGGTTCTCCCTGTTTAAGTAAAAAACCAAAGTTACTAAAAAGTAGAAACCAGTCAGAATGAAAAAACCGGCAAATGGATTGCCGATCAAATGGTTTAGCAAATGGGCAAGTCCAAAATTCAGGCAAACAAGACCAGCCAATGCAAAAACAGCCATTCCGAAAAATATGATTGATTTGGTTAAAACGTTAACCATTAACTCTTTAAGATCATACTTTACGAGTTCTATCCGGGCATCCAGATAGCCTTCAAAGTTTTCTATCCATCGGTCCAGACTGAGCATGTTTTTTACCTTTTCAAACATAAAAGCAAAATTGGCACATCTTCCTTTCGCTTCCTAATATCAAAAACTAAAATGTGAGACTTTCCATTTCAAATTAACAAAAAACTGATTTCCACTCCAGAAAAGAAACAATCCGCCAAATCAACTGATAATCTGAGGCTTGAGGATTATGAAGAAATTTCCTTTTTGCAGACTCAAAGCTTTTAGAATCAATAAATTCTGAATCATTTTTTTTACTTTGGATTTGTTCTGAAGATAGCAAAGCTGCCAGCCATTGAAAGTTTGGAGCAGCAAAACCAACTTTATCCGTTCTGTTCATTATCTCTTGAGGCACAAAGGCCTGGGCTGCTTTTCGCAGTAAAGATTTTGTGTATCCGTTCTGGATTTTGGCTGAACCGGGAATTTCAAAAAGATATTGAACCAAAGGTGAAAAATCGGCAAAAGGCATTCTTGATTCCACAGACCAGCGCATGGAATTCCGATCTGCCGCCTTGAGTAAAAAGGGCAAAGATGAATGCGAAAATTCATGTTTCAGGCCCTGATTTACATCCTGAAAAAAGTTATTCTTTTCGCCGGCCCATTCAAAAACCCTTGGATCCAGAGACGAATATTCTGGCTTAAAACGTTGCAGAATCTTTAAATAATTTTGGGTTCCAATGATGAATCGCAAATAGTTTATGCCAGCTTCTTTCGCAAAATTTAATGAGGACCATGGCACCGCAGAATTTACTACACCTTCGAATAGATTACTCTCATGGTGCCGGGGATAACCTGCAAAAATCTCATCTGCCCCTTGACCATCCAGCGTCACCCGAACACCCTCTCCGGCCACCTTTTTAAAGACCTCGTATTGGGAAAATGCATTTAAACCTGGCGAAGGTTCATCTTGGGTGTAAATCAGATCCCGAAAAGAAGCAACAAAATCTGTTTGGTTTGGCTGGGTTGTAAAAAACTCAAAACCAGACCTTTGAGCCATCTTCCTGGCGAAATGTGATTCATCAAAAGGGCTCCCGGCCGGTAAAACTGCCATAAATGCCTTGCGGATTCCGGTGTTTTTGGCCAGCTGATCTGCATTGGCCATCAGTCCGGCTATGGTTGAGCTATCAATTCCCCCACTGAGGCAAACCCCCAATGGAACATCCGACTGCAACCGAAGCCCAATCATTTCTAACAGCAAATTTTGAATGGTTTCTACCCTTTCATTCTCTTTGAGCTGTGGTTGAAAATCAAATCCCTTTTCAATTTCCCACTCATGATAGGTTTCTACTTTAAAATCCTGAGAATCCAGATCAATTTTCAACAATCTTCCTGCCCCAAGGCGGAAAATATCATTAAACATGGTTTCCTCAGATTCATCGCTTTGGCCAAAGGCAAGGTAGCGTGAAACTGTCTTTGGATTTTCTCTCAGATCGATTCCAAAATCTTTAAAGGCCTTAATTTCAGAAGCGAAACAAAATCCCTTTTCATTTTTAAAATAATAAAATGGCTTCACTCCCGTTCGATCTACAGAAGCAAAAAGCTTTCTTTTTTCCAGATCAAGAATGGCAAATGACCACATGCCGTCCAATCTTGAAAGGCAGTTTTCTCCCCAGGTTTTATAGGCTTGAAGAAGAACTTCAGAATCCGTTCTGGTTCGAAACAGACATCCCGATTTCTTCAACTCCTCTCTAAGCGACATGTAATTATAAATTTCGCCGTTGAAGGTCAGCCAAACCTTTCTTTCAGGATCGGAAATGGGTTGATGGCCTTCGTTTTCCGGAGCAATTATGGCAAGTCTTCTATGGAGAAACCCTGCAAGCATATTTTTTTCCTGAATCTGGGAGAAATGGCTGGCCCCCGATAAGAAATCCTGCATTCCAAATTCACCGGAAAAAACTTCAGAAATCTGGCCGTTTTGATCAAGGAACAGCAATCCTTCATCGTCTGGCCCACGATGGCGCAAGGTTTTTGATGCCCTTAAAAGTTGCTCTGGCTTAAAATTTCCAGAATTGGAAACGAATCCGGCTATGCCACACATGGGGCCAAAGAAGCAAAAAGAAAATTCGGCTTCAAAGTGAAAGGCCTTTCCTGGCTCTCATTTCTTTTAAAAAATCTGTCTTAAAACTTAATTTTCTGGCAATCGGAATTTTCAGGTTCACAACACGCCAAAAAGGTGTTAATGAGTCGATTGAATTTCCATTCTTAAAATTTTCATACGCCAATTCAAAAACGATTCGGGTAAAAATTCCAGTCATCAAAGGGCACATATACCCCACGCCATGCTGAAAGGCAACATCCCTTTTCATGGTTTGACAACTTTATGATTTCCCTTGAGGAATCGTCCCCATGTAAAAGCCACTCTATCAAGAAGTTGAAATAAGGAACTTCGCTCATGCCGGAATTCCGGAAAAATCTTTGATACAAGTTTCTATCAGCGGGATTATGCTGTTGTTAAATTTTTGAGACCAGGTTTTTGCCATCTGATTCAATATTTCAAATTCATTCACCAGCCTTTTCCAAAGGGAGTCTGGAATTTGATTGGGGTAAAATTAAAAAGTAAATTCAAAAATAGTTTCAACTTTTTAAACCACTGATTAATAAATTTTTAGCGCCAAATTCTGTTAGTATTTTTGTAATGCTAAAAATTAATTTTTAAATTTTTTGTCACATCTGTAACTTAATCTGCGTCTTGGACGTAGCAGGACTTTTTTCTGCTATCCTATTATGTCTAAACCTTTCCTTTTTTCGGGATTATTCATCCTGTTTGCTTTTAGCTCCATTTTTTCAAGTTTTGCCACGAGGGTAAACGGATCAGAAATCTCTTACAAATGGGTTTCTGGAAATACCTTTCAATTTGAACTAATTCTTTACAGAGATTGTGCATCTCCACTCGGCATCTCAAACAGGCAAAAAATTTATTACTCCTCTTTTTCATGTCGCCCGACCCAGGATTCCATTGGAATGACTCAGGTCGGACCCGCCGTTGACGTGAGCCCACTTTGCAAAAGAGAGCCAAGCAACTGTAATGGGGGAACAAACCCAGGCATTCAGCGATATTTGTATGCGGGCACAGTGACATTGCCTCAGAGATGCCAGGATTGGGTATTTTATTTTAGGCAATGCAACCGTTCTGCATCTATAGGAACTGTGATAAATCCGCAAAACAACTGTTTATATGTAGAAGCCAGACTCAATAACATGTTGGCCCCAAGCAACAGTAGCCCTAAAACAGGAAATGATCCGATTGCTTATCTGTGCAGAGGAAGAATGTCAGACCTCAATCCCGGATTTACAGATCAAAACGGAGACTTTCTTAAATTTCAATTGGTTTCGCCAAGAACAAATTCGATTATTCCCAACATCACAGACGTTAACATCCTTCAATTTAAGCCAGGTTTATCTGCCACCAATCCAATGCCCTCACAAAATGGTTTTGTTTTTGACAGTACCACAGGACAGATCAGTTTTATTCCAAGCCAGGAAATAAATGGGGTGATCGCCATAAAAATTTCTGAATTCAGAAATGGAAAATTGATTGGTAGCACCATGCTGGACATCACACTTTTGGTAAGAAATTGTGAAAACGAAGCCCCGACCATATCTGGATTTGACAACGGTTCTGAATACGATAAATTAATTTGCATTGGGGATTCCATCACCACCGAGTTCACTTCAACAGACAGCGACGGGGGCGATTCTGTAAGATTTTCGTGGAATAAGGGCTTACCCGGAGGAGAATTAAAACTTGATTCCGGTGTTTCTTTGGCAAAAGCTGTGTTAACCTGGAAGCCCACACTAGCTGACACTGGAATTAGAAATTTCACCATTACAACTTTTGATGATGGCTGCCCTGCCATTGGGACCACCACCAAAACCTTTACATTCAAGGTAAGGGTGAAACCAGAAATTAATTTTATAAAAGATACTTTGATTGATTGCGGAGCAACCGTTTCAATCGGATCAAATGTTATTTCGGGGATAAGTCCTATTTCCTTTTCCTGGCCAGGCAGAAGTGACAATACTCAATTTATCACCGTGGGGCACGGCGTTTATACGGCCAAAGTTCAAGATGCTTCAGGCTGCTTTATGGAAGACACGATTAGAGTAATGGGTTCTTCAATTAATCCTTACATTTTGATAGATACCTCTTGCCTGGTGGAAGGTGTTCAATTAACCGCCCTCGCATTTTCCTTTGATACCACCCTAACTTTTACCTATGAATGGACTTTCCCTCCTGAAAGTCAAATCTTTACGGGAAAAGTATTGAGAAGAAAATTCCCGACCGCAGGTTTAAGAAATGTAACCTTAAAAATAAAAGCATCTGATAATTGCACTGTTACTTATTCATCACAAATCAATGTATGCAATCCACCCCCCGTAATTGCCCAATATGCCCCAAATGTATGCCAGGGACAAAGTCTGAATCTTGGCTGTGGCGTACCCGGAAGAGGCGGAGTATGTGGTGCTTTAACCATCTGCGTTATTTTGACGGCACGGAACTGGATTTCATTCCCCGGCAATGGATTCATTACCTTCCCACCGGATTCATTAAAACCTGACTCCAATACTTTTGAGGTAATTACGTATTCATTCGACAATTGCACCAACAAAAAGAAATTTAAGTTTAGAGTAAAACCTTCTCCAAGAATCAAATTTTTGCCAAATAAAGATCGTTTGGTTTTCAATTGTAATAAACCAGATACAACAATTCTGATCAAAATATTTAAAGATTTCAGATTCTTGAACGATAGCCTTTGGGGCAAAATCACATACCTCGACACAGTAATCAACCTTCCAAAAACCAAGAACGATACCATCTATTATTCCTTAAAGCTAAATAAACCTTGCTCAGTTGTGGTTGAGGGAATTATGAAAAACAACTGCAACAAGTTTAAATACCTTGACTATTTGCCTGAGGCTATTGCATATATCAGTACAAGCGGGCATTGCAACGTCACAGACTCAGTTCAATTGTACCCTATTTTTTCCAGCGTAAAATTTACAAACTATATCATTAACATAGGAAATGGATCTACCACAACGGACTCAATTCCAAAAATATTTTATCCCCCCAATCAGATCTATAAAGGATATTTCGCAATTGAGGATTCACTAGGCTGCAAAGACACCAGCGACTTTACGGTGGATACACGAATGCCGGATTCAACGGTTATCGTTTCAGCAGATTCTGCCTGCAAGGATGGTTTTATTCGGTTTAATATTCTGGATACCAACCTGGTGCATCAATGGAGGTTTTCTGTTGGCTTTGAAACGTCAACGCTTCCCAAAGGAAAAATGGCGGACTCCCTCCTATTTGAATTTCCGGGAACAAATTTTGTGAAAGTAACCATGAGTTATAAATCTGGCTGTATCCGGACATGGGATTTGCCACCCATTTATGTCCGGCAACCCATTTGGCCAAGCGCCACGGTTTCAAACGTCTGTGCATATGACAGCACCAGAATATTAGGCACCATCTCATTCTCAGAGCATCCAATTTCAAAGTGGAAATGGAAATACACCTTTCCATCAGGAGTAAATCTGGGATTCTCTGAAGATACAATTCAGAACCCGGTGAGGCTTTTCAATTATAATGGAAAGTTCAGAAGCATCCTGGAAGTCATTGATATAAAAGGTTGCCTGGCCCGGGATACCCTTGACTCCAATATGGTTTTGGTGAGCAAACCCGAATTTGACGTAAATGGTAATTGTCAGAATGATAGCCTTGTTTTTTTCTTTGGAAAGGTTCCTGATCAGTTTGAAAATATTGACCGATTTACCTACATATATAATGATGGCCTCACAGAATCAACTGGAAATGGACAGGGCCTTCATCAGTTTCAAGCCCCTGGGGTGTATAAAATCAAATTGATAGCTTATTCAGAAGAGGGTTGTTTTAATATTGATTCTACCATTCTGGAAATAAAACCAAGACCCAAAGCAGTTTTTGAGTTTCCACCTTTAGAGATATGCCAGGGACAACAATTTTTTGTAGATGGCAGAAATTCAATTCCTGCCGCACCGGGTGAAAACCTTGTTTCCTACACATGGGCAACCAATGAGGAAAATCCAATTTCAAGCGATACAAGTACATCGGCTTCGATTTTTGATGCAGGAAAAGCATTTATCGCCCTGCAGGTTCGCTCTACAAATGGTTGCCAGGATTACCTTAAATTTTCATTTGATGCCCGGCCGAGACCCATTCCAGACTTTGCCGCCAACGAGGATGATTTGGCAAATGGCGATAAAATTTCATTTTCTGACTTGTCCGTCGGAGGAAATAAATGGCGATGGGATTTTGGAGATGGCAATCAACTTTTGATCACTGACTCCAATCAGACTTCTCCTTCACATTCTTATACTTTTGGGAGCAATTTCACTGTAAAACAATGGGTTATAAACTCATTTGGATGTGCTGACAGCGTAAGCAAAGAAGTAAACCTAAAATCATTCATTGCGCTGCCAAATGCCTTTAGTCCAAACGGGGATGGCAGAAATGATGGCTTGGGAATCATTCACAGGTTTGTAAAAGAACTGGTTGAGTTTAAAATCTACAATCGTCTTGGGCAGGTGGTTTTTGACGGAAATGGCAACATTACGGCCAGATGGAATGGCGATTTAGGTGGAGTTTCTCAACCCAATGGCAGCTATTTGTACATCGCTAAGGCCAAATCGGTTTTTGGGGAAAATTTAGAATTGAAAGGAAGCATCACCTTAATTCGCTAAATTGCTATGCACCAAATATCTAAACCAGCATTCCTGATTGCAGCTTTCAGCCTGTTATCTATAAAAATGGCTAAAGCTCAGGATTTTACATTGTCTCAGTTTCAGACACATGCTCAAATTTTTAATCCGGCTTTTGTCGGAAGCTCAAAAAACGATCTAAGAATCGTAACCGGGTTCAGAAACCAATGGTATGCGAGTGGATTTCCATATCAAACGTTTTTGATTTCAACGGAACTGAAAATCAACAAGATTCCAAAGCAGTTAAAAAGCGCTGCGGTTTCATTGTCTTTGGCTGACGACCAGATTGGAAATGGGCAATGGAGAAATACCTGGATTTCAACTGGTGTTTCCGCCAGCATAAACATGGATGATGCCAGGAAACATACCCTGGGATTTGGAATCAGTGGGTCTGTATTAATGCGTCAATTCAATGCAAAAAATTTACTTTTCGAGAATCAGTTTGAATCCAGCTCGTTTGAGTTCAATCCCGGAATTTCATCTGGCGAAAATGCAGGCCCGCTAAGGCAGGGATTTTTCCAAATCAATTCAGGCATTCGCTATCATTTTTCCGTTTCAGAAAAGTTTCAATTTGGCATTGGAGCAGCAGCACTTTGGCTGTATCGTCCCAATGAAACGCTGACAAATCTTAATTCAAGCAGCGTTTCAAAAATGAATTCAAGGTTAACCGGAGTGATCAACTGCAATTGGGCGATTGAAAACGGTCTTAATCTGGTTCCTGAAATATTTTTTAGCCAGCAAGGTATGGCCAGAGAACTAAATGCAGGTAGTTGGCTGATTTTCACCTCGCACCTGCAGAAAAATCGAATTTGGGAAACAGGTTTTGGGGTTTTCACTCGCTTTGGTGATGCCATTATTCCTGCATTCAGATTGGGAAATGGCAAGTTTTCCGGACAATTAAGTTATGATTTCACCGTTGCAAATTCAAAAAAGGCAGACCTGAACAAAAAATTTATTGGACTTGGCGGAATGGGAGCCCTAGAGTTTTCTATCGTCTATGGAATCCAGTTGCGCACCATAAGGTCCAAAAAAATTCCTATTCCATGTCAAAGCTTTTAAACTAAACAGTTATGAAAATACATTTTCTATTTCTGACACTTCTGAGTCTGCTTTTTATTGAAAGCGCTTTGGCTCAGGCCAAAAAAAGTACAAGTCAAATAAAGATTGATACCTCCGTCGCTAAGTTTTCTGAGATAGAAGCGCTGGTTAAAAATGGAGGCGCCCTTCTTGCCATTGAAGAACTTGAGACAATACTTGAGGAAATGCCAAATTCATATCATGCAATTCGTATGCTTGGCCAATCCTATTTGTCATTAAAGCAGTTTGAACTGGCTGAAATTCAACTAGAAAAGCAAAAAAAGTTCAAGCCGAAAAAGCCGGAACCTTATTTATTATTTGATCTCGCATACGTTCAGTTCAGACAAGGCAACTTTAATGAATCCAAAAAAAATCTTGCTCTTTTTGAAGGAAGCAGGCCTCCATTTAATGCTGAAAAATGGGCTGAGGTGAAACTTATCAAATTAACAATTAGCGATAAGAATTTGAAAGGTTCTGAAAAATCAGAATTTGAAATGGATACTATTTTTAAATTCCCAAATTCAGGTTATGCCGATTTTTCGCCCATTCCTATCGGTGATTCTCTTATTGTATTTTCATCCCTTCGGCAAGATTCTTTGGTTGAGCATGAGCAGGGGACACCAAACTTTAAAACCATCCAAATGTACAAGTATAAAATGAGGCCGGATGGAAGTTTTGATGAAATTGCTTTGATAAAAAATTTAAATCCACCAGGTTATCACAATGGAAATGGAAGCTATTCAAAAGATGGAAAACGATTTTTTTTCACAAGATGTACAGATGAGGCAAACGGCAAACTAAAATGTGCAATTTTTGAATCTATGGTGAAGCCCAATGGCGATTTTCATAAAGTGAAGAAACTGAACAGCAAGATCAACAAAGGAAAATACAACTCTACACAACCATTTTCTACCACTGTATTAATCAATGGACAAGAAAAGGAAGTTCTGTTTTTTGTGAGCAACCGACGAGGCGGTTTGGGGAAAAACGATATATATTTTAGTTTTTACAACCAGAAAAAAAATCGATTTTCAGCTCCTTTAAACGCTGGTTTCCAGATCAATAGTCCTGGAAATGATGAAAGCCCTTTTATGACCAGGAAGGGCAGCAAACTCTACTATTCTTCGGATGGCTTTCCGGGAAAGGGTGGGAAAGATATTTTTATGGCAGAAGCATCTGGGATTAATTTCTCAAAAAGAACCGCACTGCTTGCCCCAATAAATTCCATGGCAGATGAATCCAATTTTATCCTGGCCGAAAATGAAAAATCCGGATTTCTGGCATCCAATCGAAAAGGGGCGAACCTTTTGGATCAAAAATACTGCTGTGAGGATATTTTTAGATTTCAAATACCGCAAGATCGCCCTGATGTAAATGCTTTGGTTTCTGCCTCTGAGAAGACGGAACCCGCCATTTTAAAAGAAGAGCCAAAGATTGAAACACAAATTCCAGACATAATTCTCAATGAACAAAAATCATTTGAAAAAACTGAAGTTGAAGAATTGGCAAAAATGGATTTGAATCCTGATTTGACGAAACCAAATTTACTTATAAAGCCAAAAGGTATAGGTTCAGTCAATCCTGAAACTTCCCGGAAGGTATTTTTTGCAAAAAACTCAGCCACAATCACAAAGAATCTGAAATTGAAATTAAAGAACTTAATGAAGGAAATAAAGGCACAAAGCCCAAAAGAAATAAGCGTAAGCGGTTTTGCTGACATCAAAGGGAACACAGAACACAACAAAAAATTGGCGATGAAAAGGGCGAAATCTGTTTTGGCATACTTTAAATCAAACAGATTAAAGTCTTCTATTCGATTGGATCAGAAGGACTTGAAAAAAGCAAACCAGACGGAAGATTCAGAAATGCTTTCCTTGGATAGGTATGTGGAAATCCGTTGGAGCAAAAAATAAATTTATCAGGATTTTGACTAATGTGAACCAGCGGGCTGATGAAAATCTGTTTTTGGTTCTAAAAAAAAGCCATAGTTTGTTACAAAATATTAACTTATACTATGGAAAAATCGCCTGTCAAAATCCCAAAGCAAAAGAAAGTCTGCATCGTAGAATCTGATCTGGCCAGGCAAGAGGAAATTAAAGAAAGTGTGAGCCATCAAACCCATTGGGAATTCCTATTTTTCAATGATGCAAACGATTGCCTTTCTGCCTTGGATAAAATAAATCCACTTGTAGTTTTA
>Ga0105045_10005924_pt1 | contig 10802 bp, 10 predicted proteins | sample MAT02_FD_78089 | JGI IMG/M metagenome (GOLD analysis project Ga0105045, IMG submission 78089) | Freshwater microbial communities from Lake Fryxell liftoff mats and glacier meltwater in Antarctica - MAT-02 (megahit assembly) | ecosystem: Environmental > Aquatic > Freshwater > Ice > Liftoff... | reverse complement strand
TTATTCCATTCGTAGCCGGTAATTTCCGCAATCTCATTGTAACATTTTTTTTGTACAAAAAATAACTGGATGCTCTGCTGTTGGTCTGCCGGTAATGCTTCCAGGCATTCCTCTAAAAGTTTGAATGTCGTCTCTTTTTCCAGTGCTTCATTGGATAGATGTGTTGATTGACTGGATTGCATAAAATCAGCATTGAATTCAGTGGTTTTAATGTTTTTCGGACTCCTCAATTGCATCAGGCAATAATTTCGAGCCAACACATGCAGCCACCCTTTAAAATTCTCTACTTCATGCAGTCTTAATTTTTTATTCAGTTCTTCAAAAATATCCATTACAGCATCCTTACTTCTGTCTGCATCCTTAAAATACTTCAGGCAAACACCAAAAACCAAGTCCATGTAACGTTGATAAAGGATACTAAGCTGGTTGATGTCACCACTTTCTTTAAAAGCAGTCACCAGTTCTTTATCCGTTACTTCGAAAGAGGATATGTTTTTTAGAAAGGTCAATGATGAGTGATGAATAATGAGTGATTGAAAAATGAAAAATGAAAAATGAATAATGAGTGAATGAAAAATGAAAAATGAATGGCGAATTCGCCGTTTATAACTCTATATGATAAATTACCCACTATCCTCATCCTTCAGTTGGGCCCATGGCTATCTCAGCAAAGCACCTAAAATTATCTGAGTCCCAGAACCCCCTTTCGGGGGGCAGGGGGGCCATCTGAGTCCCAGAACCCCCTTTCGGGGGGCAGGGGGGCTTCCCTTCTGGTACATGGGGCTTCCCTTCTGGTTCAGGGGGGCTTTCTTCGGGCCAGGGTCCTTTACTCAAAATACACTTTCACCGTTTGATAAAACAGCCGGTTATTGAGGTATTGATGTTGCCCCTGGTTTTGTTTCTCCGAAAACCCCTGCAAACCAAAAAGTCCGGCAGCATTTCCTTTGTTAATGGCGATTTCAAGATAGGCAGCAGAATTAAACAGGGCTAGTTTTTCGCCTTCCTGCACATCCGCATACGTATCGCTGATCTTATCAATTACTTCATCCCTTTTAAAAACAATTTTAAAACTCCTGCCTTTGCGTTGTTCCTCAAATTCTTCCCGGGTAATATTTACAATTACATTTTCAAAATTATCAACAAAAATGATCTGACCTTCCATCCAATTGTTGCCAAGTTGAGGACGTAGTGGATTTTTTACCCGTATTGAAACTGACGGATCGCCAATTTGGTCGAGCGGTTTGCCGGCGAGTACATCGGTAAACGCTTTTGCAAAAACCGAGGTACAATAGAGTGTATTTTTTTGATTGTTTTTATCAAGTACCAATGCCACTACCTTCTGGGGTAGTTCTTCCAATATCATGGTAAGTAAGCCATTATCGGCACAGCCAATGTATTGCCCTTTGTGTTCTGCAAACAGCATGTGTTCCGGCTTTTCATCAAATAAATTTACCAGTATTAAATGACAGGTACCTGTAGGGAAACTCTTCATTGCATTTCTGCAGACATAGGCAGCCTGAGGGTAATTAAACGGCGAAAGCTGGTGCGTAATATCAATAATAGTAAATGAGTTGCCGGCCTGTAATAACTGTCCCTTTACTGCGCCGGCAAGAAAATCGTGCTGGCCAATATCTGAAGTAAGGGTAAGTATCGGCATCGTATTGAGAAGTATATTTTTAAAATGGTAATTGTGTTAATGAAAAGAGCAATATTATACGGGGCAGTCAATCAACTCACCAATGCTTATTTGATCAGTACACCATTTTTATAAAAGAATTTTTTTACCAGTCTGTCAGTTAATGATGGAAATAGTTTATTCAGAAAAACGGTCAGGTTGCCACTGAGAGAAAGAATTAAATTTCGTTTTCTTCCTTCGATGGCTTTTATAATATGAGCAGCACAATCCTGTGAACTCATCAGGTCTCTTTCATTTAGCGGACTTTCGCCCTGTGCATTGCCTGTGCTGTTGAGTGCTACGTTTCGGATATTGCTTCGTGTAAAACCAGGACATACCCACATCACATTTACGCCGGTATCAAGTAGTTCGGTGCGGATTGCCTCCAGCCATCCATTCACTGCAAATTTAGAGGCAGAGTAGCCACTTCTGCCAGGCAGTCCGCGATAGCCTGCAACTGAGGAAACGCCCACAATTGTACCCTTTCTTTCTATGATGGATTCCAGCGCATGTTTAGTGCAATATACGGTTCCAAAAAAATTAATGTCCATCACTTTTTTGATCACATCCACATCTGCATCTTTTAATAAAGAGCGCATGCTGATGCCGGCATTGTTAATTAGTATATCAATGCCGCCATAGGTTGCTATGGTAGAGTCAATAAAGTATTTACAATCACTATACCGACTCACATCTGCTACGATGGTATGCAGCAATTGGTTTGAATATTGTACCTGCAGGTTATATAATTTATCCTGGTTACGACCACAGGTCGCAATTTTTGCACCCATTGGTATCAGCGCATCTACCAATGCTTTACCTATTCCTTCGCTACCACCGGTAATGGCTACCACCTTGTTTTTAAAAAACTCACTCATAAAAAAAGTTATAAGCAAAAATAAGAGAGTTCATCGGCTGTTTATCAACAATCTTGTGATAATTAAAAGGATATACCTAAAAAGATTTCTAAAAAAATTTGGCACTGTAGTTTTTTACCCTATTTTTGCACTCCCGAATTAATAAGGGGTACTTCAAAGGAAGTAAATTAGAAGAATTGGTAGCTCAGTTGGTAGAGCAATACACTTTTAATGTATGGGTCCTGGGTTCGAGTCCCAGCCAGTTCACAAAAGGAATTCAGCAATGAGTTCCTTTTTTATTTTATGCCATCTGTATGCATTATCCATATTGCTAAACTAAACAAATGTTTTTACCAGGGCTTGTACTAATTTACCTGAAGCATCCTTTCATCAGATGGATGAACATGGCCGGCGCTTGCATACTTTTTATAATCTCCTGTGAATGATAACGTTTAAACCTATTCAATAATTTACGCAATACAATGAATAAAATTGCTCAATACGCTGCGTAAAGCAAATCCATCAGCTAAATTCTTTTTGGAAATATTTTACGTTTGGCTAAAGTTTACGAAAGTTTGATGCGTGGGTCTTGATCGGCTTGGATACCAATTCTCATTATTCTGTTGCGGATAGATCACCCACACATTTTTTAAATTCTTAAAATAAATAGTTCGGGTTTTGTAGCAATAGGTTCACAAAAAGGAGGCCTTAACACAATTCCTTTTTTGTTTAATATTTATCTTTACTTTCTTTAATCATGATAAAATTATTTTACTATAAAATAACTAACAGGTTAAAAACTGCCGTGTTTAATAATTTGCTGCAACAACTCCCTGTTACACTTCAACATAAAATTTTAAAATACCGCAACTGGCAGGATGCAGAACGGTCTTTGGCAGGCAATATTCTTTTACTAAAAGGACTGGAGTCTATTGGGCGAAAAGAATATACTTTAAATGATTTAAAATACACCGAATTTCAAAAACCTTATTTCGATGATGCTATCCATTTTAATATTACGCACTCAGGTGAATATGTAATTTGCGCACTGAGTGAAACTCACATAGTAGGGGTAGATATAGAAGTCATTAAAGATATCCCGATGGAAGACTTTACCAACCTGTTTGCAAAACAGGAATGGGAGGAGGTTATCAATGCATCAAATAAGCTGTATGCTTTTTACACTTTATGGACTAAAAAGGAAGCATTCTTAAAAGCAGTGGGCTTCGGATTGAGCCAGCCATTAAATGAAGTGGTGGTTGAAAACAACCGCATTATATGGGAGAGCCAGCCTTGGTTTCTACACGAAGTAAAATTAGATTCAAATCATCTTGCCTATATCTGCGTTAACACGGCTGTTCCTGACATAGCCATCAAGGAAATTCATTTTTAATTATCGCTATCGAATTACTGGGTAAAAAAATTTTTTTTAACCGGCATATAACGGGAGCTAAAAAAGGGCCAGCAAAGAGAGAAAGCTGATACTAATGCTGACACAATCCCATAGCTATCGGATTATACGAATTATCACGGTAAATACGGCCTAATTCGAACCTTAAATTCGGGTATTTACACTAAGTCGTTTTAAGCTCAACATAACACTGTTTATGTAGTTACTACCTCAATTTTATTTGATGCAGTGTCCATTAAATCAGATGTAAAAAAGTGCGACGGTAAAGATTGCTGAACCTATAGCAATTTTTTTTTTAATAAAATTTGGAAACATGGCGAAATCATTCCTGTAATTGAAAAAGGAATTATTACCTGGGACGACACTATTCAGTTATGAGCCACCCCCCAGGATGAATATTTTCAAAGGTTATAATATGTGGCATCATTGTTACTTCCATAAGTAAGAATGGATGGCATTGCAAATCAAATATCAGATTTGAATATTCTCTCACTGGTTAGAGAAAACGCCTTTAGAGGTTGGGAGCTGCTTTATGATAAATATGCACCAATAATGTATGGAGTAATATGCACGTACACAACGGATACGAAGTTAGCGGATCAAATTTTAATCAATCTGTTCTTACGTTTAAAAGATGAGGAAAGTCTTCTAAAAATGAATTGTACTTTATGTGTGTTTGTCCTTCGCTACACCTGCATTAACACAAGGATTGAATTAAAAAAACGGGGAATATATTATACAGAATCCCCATTTGAGGTAAATTTTGTAATCCACACGTTGTTTTCTAAAACACTCACCATTGGAGAAATTGCTGCAAATTTAAAAATGTCTGAAAACGAAGAAAAAAAAACTCCGCAAAGAATTTTTAACCCTTCGTCCGCAAAGTCAGAATAAACGACCGACTTGATAAGACAAATGAAAAGGCTTCAAAGGAGTAATTAATTATTTAAAAATTAAAAAATGCACCAACAAAAAGATATCGGAAGGTTTATAGCAATGGTAAAAGATGTACGCATTTGTATGATGATAAACAATGAAAATGACGGAGGTCATTTGTCTGGGAGGCCAATGGCTATAAGCCAAGTAGATGATGACGGTACCATGTGGTTTTTTAGCAAGTCATCGTCGTATAAAACGGCCGCATTGAACGAGCAAAATAATGTTTCTCTGGCTATTATCAACGAAGGAGATAACAATTATTTGATGATTCATGGCACCGTTGATTTGGTAAACGATAAAGCCAGAATGAAAGAGCTTTGGAGTTCAATGATGAAGGCCTGGTTTCCCCTTGGTCTGGACGATCCGGATATGATATTGATTAAAGTAACGCCCAAAGAAGTAAACTATTGGGACAGTAATTCCAGTAGCATGATTGTGTTGTTCAATATGCTGAAAGCAGTAGTAACCGGCAAAGAATATGCAGAAGATGAACAAGGCACAATCAGGCTGTAAACTAAATTATATAAACGGGTAAAATATTTTTTAATAAATAAAACATACAAAAATGGAAAATTCAGAACACAAAGAAGGCGCCATTACGAAGGCGATCGAAAATCAAACAGCAAAATTACCTTCAGATACCTACTTAATAGGTGCAGGCGTTGCGGTCGGGATTTCATTAACATTAAAACTGATGGGTAAGAAACCGGAGGCGCTGTTTGTTGGGCAATGGGTTGCACCTATCCTGATATTAGGGGTGTATAACAAGTTGGTTAAGCAGTTAGGCAGTGACTGATGCCTCATCCAAAAAGGAGCTATTTGGAATAATTAATTTTTTGAATGTGCATTCACCAACAATGCCTTCTTCATTACCTAAGTTATCAGGGTTTGCGGCAGGGGACGACTTACATTGCGTGCATCCAAATCTGTTAAGCATCGGATTTGGGCGCACTCATAATTTCTTGCCTGGTGCTCGTAGTAAATACCGTCAAGTAAACAAGTAACCGATAAAAAAACATATATTAAACAGGTATCAATGTTAGTTGCAGTTTTTTAATGAGTTTATCAGCAACAGCTCAGGAAAAAACTGACACCGTAATGAATAGAGGCATGGACTCAACCATGACACATGGCAATCAAAAGGACTGTGTGATGATGAAAGCTGGTAAAATGATGCAGATGAAAGCTGGTAAAACCACGGTGACGGAAAAGGATATGACTTTTCCTAATGGAGCAATGGTAATGAAGAATGGCACCATGAAAATGAAAGATGGTACCACTCACATGCTTAAAGAAGGGGAAGGTGTATTGATGGATGGCACCATGATGACTATGCCGATGAAAAAAATGTTGAAGGATACCATGTAATTTTTTAGCAACAGGCTTTTTGTAAAAAAAAGTCTGTTGCTAATTAAATTATTTAACCTGTTTGAAGGTGCTGGATGGTAACATTCATCGCCATGCTTGCACTGCTAAAACTGCTGAAGATGTATATGCCAGTTCTTATATCGTATTTAAAAAATAAAAAAAATGGAACAAGATAAAAATATTCAACCAGATCAAAAATCTGGTTTAGAACAGGATGAGCATAATAAGGGTGATCGCAAAATAAATAAAGCTGATTTGCCAGTACTGAATACAAAGGATAGAGATTTAAAACCGACAAACAAAATCTCCGAAGACATTCATATAAAACCAGCCGATGAGCAACAGTTTGAGAGAGAAGATTAGAGACAGATAATAAAGAATAATCAATTATCATGGGCGCAATTTAAAGCGATCGCTTTGCAATGTCGGTCTTGATTTCCGTTGCTGGTGACATCGATTGAGGTTTGCCTGTGGTTCTTGTACGCACCACGTGTCTGACGTTGATAAAACTTTAACTACACCTCTCAATTGGATGCCCATGGTATATTTAACCACCCAATTAACAAATAGAAACCATTAAAAATGGATACAAAACTAAAAGTATAAAAACAAAAAAAGACCCTTGCTGGAAAGGCTATAAACAACTTGGAACGAAAATCAAGAGCGAAAAAAAGTTGCCTGATTGCTTTCCTGTAACTAAGAAAAAACCTAAAGCTCAAAAATAAAAGCGGTAGAAAATGAGGGATTAAACTCTGTCCTCGGTAGTCACAATCCAAATGGTTGGAAATAAAAAACTACAAGCCAACACAAAACCGAAACCACTTTAACCGATATCAAATTGAAATATAATGCGCTGCACAACACGAAGGTTCATGTAATAAAATGTTGGATGAGAGGTATGTTGCAAAAAAAAAAGGGTTTGCATGCTTCTTCTGACAACAGCAGCAAAATAAAACAATTAAACTTTCGAACAGATTTGCATTTATAAAATTTTGATGTTCAATAAGAGATATCCGGGATTTGCAAATATTAAAAATAAACTTTGTTGTTACTGTTTTTTAAAGAATCATGTAATACCATCAACCAATGAAGATTAAAAATTTTAGGTGCCTGAGGAACAGAATTTTTTTACTAAATAAATAAAAACAAGTCAATGGCAGTTTTCTAAGAAACTGCTATTGCACAATCAAATGAAAAATATCTTCCCCATTGCCTTCGTTATTTTGCTCGTGGTTTCCTGCAATGTTAAAAAAATGAATAAAGGATCCTATGGCGGATCTGTAACTACAGCCGGTTATACAGATGATAGTTTGCCTGACCCTTTCGCTACCCGTTCAGCAAAAAATTTCAGTGAAGTAATTGGTTGGAGGGAAGGTGAAACGCCTTTGGCGCCAAAAGGTTTTTCGGTTAATAAATTTGCAGATGATTTGGAGCATCCACGATGGATTTATGTGGCTGATAATGGAGATATTTTTGTTGCAGAATCAAATACCATATTAAAAGGCATATTAAAATTGGGTGCTAAGATTTCCCGTAAAATTAAAACCCAGCATATAGGTGAAAGTGCCAACAGGATTACACTATACAGAGATGCGGATAAAAATGGGGTGCCGGAAAAGAGTTATATTTTTGCAGAAAATTTAAACCAGCCTTTTGGAATGTTAATCATAGGAAATCATTTTTATATAGGTAATACAGATGCTTTGATGAAATATGATTATCAGTCTGGCGACACTTTACTGCAACAAGCAACAGGAAAAAATATTGTTGTGCTGCCTGCTGGTAATAACAACCGCCACTGGGCAAGAAATATTATTACGAATAGCGCCAAAAATAAAATTTATATTGCTGTTGGGTCAGGAAGCAATGTGGCAGAAAAAGGACTTGTCAATGAAATAAGAAGGGCTGATATATTGGAAGTAAACCTGGATGGATCTGGAGAAAGAATTTATGCTTATGGGTTGAGAAACCCTGTTGGCATGGATTGGGCGCCCGGTACAAAGACATTGTGGACAGCAGTAAATGAACGGGATGAAATGGGCGATGAACTGGTGCCTGATTATTTTACCAGCGTTAAAGACGGTGGTTTTTATGGATGGCCTTTCTTCTATTACGGCCGACACAAAGAACCAAGGCTGGCAGATAAACAAAGTCCTGATTCGATTGAAAACGTAATTGTGCCAGACGTGTCTTTGGGATCACATACGGCGTCGCTGGGGCTTGTATTTTACCGGCAACAATCGTTTCCCGCTAAATATCAGGAGGGTGCATTCATCACACAACATGGCTCCTGGAACCGGTCAGTATTGTCAGGCTATAAAGTAATTTTTATTCCTTTCAAAAAAGGTAAACCCTCAGGACCTCCTGAAGATTTTTTAACGGGTTTTATAACTGAGCTGTCCAAAAGTAAAGTGCATGGAAGGCCGGTGGGAATAGCAGTGCTTGCGGATGGATCCATGCTGGTATCGGATGATGTAAACAATATAATCTGGCGTATAGCAAGCGGAAATTAAATCGTTACAATCAACATTAAAAAGCTCTCCTATTTTCTTCCATGGTCTGTGTCCTTCATTGAATACTGCCTGTACCGTACTCTTCAAAATTCAGTTTACAAAGTTCTTTATTTAATGAATTGTCTTATCGGTAAAAAATTGCCATCAGCCACATTAAGAACCAACGCCATCGCAAGTTGTACACCTGGCTGAATGAGATTTATTCTTGGATAATAACCATTATCCAATGGCATACTTTGTTAACAGTAGCTAGTAACAGGATCGTTGTTATGAATAGTTTGTAATGGCTGCAGATACTACATTCCAAAAGAGTGTCTTTTAAAGGATGGTTATATGAATAGTTTGTAATGGCTTGTACAACAAGAGTTTGTCCATATCTATAGCTTGGTAATTATGTCAAATTATAAACACCTTTTATGGGGTAAAAAATGAATGGTTAGGAACTCCGAAAAGTTGTTTTGAAGAATACATTGCAGAATAACCGGTAAATAAAACGAACGCAGCGAATGATGCAGCACTTAAACATTATTTAGTGAAGTAAAAGATTCAGATGAGGCTGAATTTTTATAAAGTATTACAGTTGGTCTGGTATAGAGTGTAAAGTGTGGCCAATTAGTACGGTAGCTTCTTGTAAATTGACCGCCTATATTATCATCAATTTAATAGGCCGGTATGTACAAATAGTTTTGCTAATTTCCCATATTATGCCCTGCCATAGGATCAGCTCCTCTTTTAAAAACATATTCGCTGTGCAACAAATAGGCGCCCGATATTACCACAACATCACCGGCCTCCAAACCCGAAGTGATTTCTATCCGGTCGTTGGTTTCCAGCCCCACTTCTACCATTATATTTTTAAACGAGTGCTCGCTGGTTCTTATCCAAACAGTAGCACCCTTGCTATCTCTGATCACCGCATCAATAGGCAGGGTAAGCGATTGATGTTGCTGGCTTTTTAAAATTACATAGGCAGGCATTCCCGGCTTTAACCTATTTCCAGGGTTGGGGATGGATACCCTGATTAAATTGATTCTGGTATCCGGATTGATTTCGGGGTTTACAAACTGAATGGTGCCTTTGATGGCGGCGCCTTCCAAATCCGGTAATTCAACAGTAGCAATGCCTTTTAAATCAATGGCCGCCAATTGCGAGGTGTACACTTGTGCCTCTGCCCATAGTGTTGAAAGATCGGCCAGTTTTACAACGGTGCCCCCTTCCATTACATAGTCGCCTTCCCGGATATCCAATGCCGTAATGTATCCACTTGCAGTGCTATAGAAAGTGGTGGTCGGCGTTGCCTTTCTATTTATCATCAATTCTGTGATCTGGTTTTCAGTCATGCCAGCTAACAGCAATTTGTTTTTTGCACTTTGTAACAACTGGTCAAAGTCGATGGTTGTTTCATTAGTGAATGCTTTCTTTCGGTCGAGGGCCAGTAAATATTCCTGCTTATTGTTGTTGAGCTCTTCGCTGTATAGATCGAATAGGGGAGTGCCTTTGCGAACATAATCACCCAGGTTTTTACTATATAATTTTTCTATTCTACCGCCGATTCTTGCACTTACGGAAGTGGTCTTCATCTGATCGAAATTTAACGTGCCGGTTAGTACCAACTGGTCGCCAATACTGCCCGTACGGATGGTATCGGTTTGAATATTGCCCAACTGTATTTGTTGCTCACTTAAAAGCAGTTCGTTTTTGTTTTCACCACTCGTCTTTTTTACAGGTGTTAAATCCATGTGGCAGATTGGACATTTTCCGGGCCGGGGTTCCACTACCTGCGGGTCCATCGAACAGGTGTAGTAAGTGTCTGAATCTTTGGGCGCAGTCGTGTTGCTTTTGCAGGAAGCCAATAATACGATCAAGCCTAAAAGGATTGTTACACCACAAAAAAAATCTAAAAATATCTTTGGCGAAACAGGGCGTTTAATCCGATGCCATCCGATGGTCATCGGACGAATCAATGCAGCATTACCAGAGCCGATAACTTGAATATCTTTTTTCATTCTTATTTTTTTATTTTAATAAAGCTTTCGCTG
>Ga0105045_10005922_pt1 | contig 10802 bp, 8 predicted proteins | sample MAT02_FD_78089 | JGI IMG/M metagenome (GOLD analysis project Ga0105045, IMG submission 78089) | Freshwater microbial communities from Lake Fryxell liftoff mats and glacier meltwater in Antarctica - MAT-02 (megahit assembly) | ecosystem: Environmental > Aquatic > Freshwater > Ice > Liftoff... | reverse complement strand
TCGTAGTTGAAGACGATATCGACGTCATTCACATCAATACCGCGGGCCGCGACATCGGTGGCGACGAGGATCTCGACTGTCCCCTCGCGGAAAAGCCGCAGAACGCGCTCGCGCATGGTCTGCGCGATGTCGCCGTGGAGGCGGTCGGCGGAGTAACCGCGGGCGAGGAGCTCCTCGGTACACTCGTCGACGGCGCGCTTCGTGTTACAGAAAATGATGGTGAGGCGGGGTTGCTCGAGGTCAATGATGCGGGAGACGAGCTCGATGCGCGAGCGCTGCCTCGCCTCGTAACAGACCTGCTCGATCGAGTCGACGGTGAGGCTCTCGCGCTCGATCTCGACGAGCTGCGGCTCGTTGCCGTAGCGCTTGATGATGCGGCTGACCGCGGCATTCATCGTCGCGGAGAAAAACATCGTCTGGCGCTCGGGCGGGAGGGCACGGAGGAGATTCTCCATTTCATCGGCAAAACCCATGTCGAGCATGCGGTCGGCCTCGTCGAGGACGGTGATCTTGACCGCGTCAAGGTTGAGCGTGCCGCGCTCGACGTGGTCGATGAGACGCCCCGGGGTGCCGACGATGACCTGGGTGCCCTGACGCAAAGCGCGGATCTGGCGGTCGATGGGCGCGCCGCCATAGACGGCGAGGGCGCGGAGACGCGGGAGTTTGGAACCGAGGCGCTGCAGTTCAGCGCAGACCTGGACGGCGAGTTCGCGCGTCGGGCAGATCACGAGCATCTGCGGGTTGGGATTGTCCCAGTCGATCCGGGCGAGGCCCGAGAGGCCAAAAGCGGCCGTCTTCCCAGAACCGGTCTCGGAGAGGCCGATGATGTCTTTTCCGGATAGGGCGAGCGGTATGGCGGCCACCTGAATTTGAGAAGGCTCCTCGTAACCGAGTTGTTCGACAGCGGCGAGGAGAGGTTCGGGGAGACCGAGTTGGGCAAAAGTGGGATGATTCACAGTAGAGACGGGCAATTTTATCCCCCCGCCATGACGCGTGAGCATGGGCTCTCCGGCGCGGGGTGACTGGCAGAATACCCCCGAATGATCAAAGAGAAAGCGGAACCTTCAACGGGTCGACCCACGACCCTCCGACGGTTCAGTTGGCTTCCTTCAGCGGCGTCTCGATGCGATTCAGAGGCGAGCCCGGGAGATTAGCCTGTGACCGCGGCGCGGCGACCTGCCGACGACTCCTGATCAGGGCGGCGATCTCGCGGCGGAGCACGCCGAGGTCGAAAGGCTTCGTGAGGAAGACATCCGAGCCGGCCCCGAGAGCGCTGCGGCGCATGCCTTCATCGGCATTTCCGGAAGCGGCAATGATGGGGACCTGCGCGATCGGAGATTCAATCAGACGAATCTGCTCGACCATGGTGATGCCGTTCATGACCGGCATCTCAATGTCCGTGACAATGAGGTCGGGGCTGAGGCTCTGGTCGCGAAGAAGGTTGAGGGCCTCGATGCCGTTGGTCGCTTCGAGGACAGCGTAGCCGGCCCCCTTCAGCACCTTCCGGAGAAGAATGCGGTTCGGGAGCATGTCATCGATCACGAGAATCGTGAAGCAGTTTGCCGGCGGCACCATCGCCGGAATCGAGTGGTGAGTTTGAGGGGTCATCCGAGAGTTCATAACTTTACCGAATAGTTAAGGAATACAAGTCTTTAACATATCAGTATTACTTTGAACATTATTGTTCAAAGTAATTTTTCACAAACTTATGAAAAATCACAGAAACCCGAGAACGGGCCTTCAGACCTCCCTCTCGTTGAGAATGAGGGGCTAAGCGCTCAAAAAGAGGCTTTTTACCCCTCCTGAAGGCAGGAGTGGCGGTGGCGGCAGAGGCCCTTCTCCGGCAAAAAAAATCAGAAATTCGGCAATCCGGGAGGACGCTCTGAGAGGCGGTGAAACTCGACCTGCTCGTAGGGAGTCTTCACCTCTTCTTCGGTGATCCCGCCCACGAGAGTGACATCGCCGTAGCTCGTGGTCTTCAGCGCCGGTCGATTGGCCCCTTTTTCAAAGAGCTTTTGCTGTTGGATGGGTTCGCCGTCGATATTGATGACCGTATATTTGTAGGCCTGTGGCCCTGTCATGTGAAGGACGTGGAGCTGGTTTTGCGAGTCGATCGCATGGGTCGGCGGGCGCAGGTTCATGTAATCGCCGATGGGGTAGGTTCGGTAGACGTAGCCCGAATCGCTCTGCTTCAGCCGGAAGTAGAGGGCCTTGGAACGGGCTCCGTGGTAGTAGGTCATCAACGCATACTCCCGGTAGGTCCCCGCATCGGGATGTCCCGCCGGTACGCCGACGATCTGGCTCCACATCGGCTGCCCCTCGGTCACCTGGACGGTGATCGTTCTGGTCTGGAAGACACGGTTGATCTGGGGAAAGATCACGCTCGCCTTTACCCGATAGGTCCCGATGCTGGACATGGCGTAGCGCTTGTTGATCGTGACCTTGTGCTTGTAGCTCTGACCGGCTGAGAGCACGATGGGTTTCTCGTTCACCTCGCCGCGACTGGGGGTGATAAGATTCCCCCCCCCGTCGGTAACGGTGAAGTCGAGCCAGCTCAGCCCGCCGGAATCGCCGAAGATAAGATCCTGGCCGGCCCGGTTGACGATGGATAGCTCTCCGGTGATCGGCTCATCGGCGAGGTAGAGGGTGCGGTCGAGTTTCAGGTCGACGATGATCTGGGCGGAGGCCGTCCCGTTTAGGAAGACGCCGAAGAAGGCGAGCAGGGCGATGGCGAGAAAACGTCTCATGGTGGACAGGGCGGCGGCGCGGGGGGAGCGATGGGATGGCTGGACCGGTCAAACCTCCCGGGAGAGTATTTTCGGGGAAATCGCCTCGAATTGCAATGCCAATCTCTGCGGGGACAGATCTCTTCGGATTGCGATTAATTCGAATTACCAAGTATTTAATCAAATTAAGATTTTAGTTTTTGTGAAATTACGCCATAATTCGAATAAGCTCTAGTTTCGAGCAGCTCGTAATGAAGGTGTGTTGGCGATTTGTCGTGATGGTGTTCTTTCTGGCCGGGTTCCTCCTGACCGGATTGATGGGCACCTCCACGTCGATGACTTTCATCTGGCCGGCCTACGCCTTTCTCGGAGCGGCGGGGCTGCTCTCGATCGGGCTGCTCTTCAAAGAGGTCGGCTTCGAGCACCCCCGCTGGAGCACTCTGGCGGTCTTTTCCCTGACCGCTTACCTCCTCATCCGTGCCTCGGAGTCCCGGGTTTCCTACTTCGCACGGGAGGATGCCGCGCTGATCATCACCGCCTTCCTCTGCTATTGCCTCTTCCTTTCCCTCGTCTCCGCAGGCGACTGGCGCCGCCGTCTCCTCTACACGATCGCCGCCCTCGTCGTGGTCAATCTCCTCTTCGCCCTTGTCCAGGCGGTCTTTGATCCCACGCTTTGGTTGATCCCCGGTTATGAGCGGACCTACACGGACCGGGTCGGCGGACTCTTCAATCATCCCGATCATTTTGCCGGTTTCATCGGTGCCCTCGTCCCCATGTGGCTGGGTATGGCCCTCTACGGGAGGCAGAGCGTGCGTGTGCGCCGCCTCTGGGGAGCCCTCGCCGCTCTTTCATTCGTCGCCACACTCGCAGCGGGCAGCACCACTGGCTTTCTGGCGCTGATTTGCGGCCTGGGAACCTTTGCCGCGCTCACCGGGACGATCATCTACCGCAAGATCAACGCCCGGGCGAAGCGGACCGCTCTCATTATTCTGGCGGCGAGCATCCTCGTGCTCTCTATCGTCGGGTTCGCCATTTCGGGACCTTTCGGACAGCAGATCGACCGCTCCCTACTAACCAAAGGGGAAGGGGTGAGCCTCCCCCTGATCTGGAAGGCGGGCTTGAAGCAGGCCGCCGAGGCCCCCGTTCTCGGAACGGGCAGCCGCACGTCTTACATCTACAGCCGACTCTACCGCGAAGAAGCCCTCGGGAGTTCCCCGGCCGAGCCGGAGTTCATTCACAACGAATTTCTCCAGATGCTCGCTGACTACGGCATCGTCGGACTGACCCTGCTCCTCGCCGTTCTCGTGCTGCACGGTTACGCCGGATTCAGCTTTGTCCGCTCCTATGCCGGGTTCGGAACGGCGCGAAACCGCATCCTGCCGCAGTCGGACCATCTCGCTTTAGTCCTCGGGGCGATGAGTTCTCTCGCCGCGATGGGGGCGCTCTCCCTTTTCGATTTCACGATGCACCTGCCGGTCTACGTGGTTGTCGGCGCGGTCTTCCTCGCGGTCCTCGCGGCTCCCGATCCGATGGCGACGGCTCTGAAAGCCCCGGTGGTGGCTCCCGTGATCCCCGGTGGCAGCCTCCTTTTTGTGAATCGCGCCGTCACCTTCGGCTGCGGCATCGCCATGGTGATCTTCGGGCTCGTCTTTTCACGGAGCGAGTTCCACTACGAGATGGCGCGTCTGGCATTCGAGTCCGATGCGGGCGGATACAAGCACTTCCGCCACCTCAAGGCCGCCCGCGAGATCGACTCGAAGAATCCTTTCATCTTCGCCCTCAGCGCCCATGCCCGGGTCTCGGGGATCACCTCGGAAATGGCTTCGCCCGAGCGACGCCAGGCCCTCGAGCAGGCCGATCACTACTTTAGCAAGGCGCGAGCGCTCTACCCGCAGGATGTCTTCGCCGCCGTCGGTCATGCCGCCGTTCTCGACGAACTCGGGAAAAGGGGGCGAGCTCTCCAGCGCCTCCAGGATGCCCGCAAGATGGCGCCCTACTATGGCAATCTCATCCTCGCCGAGGCCGAGCATCACCTGCGCCACGGGGAGGTCCTCGCCGCGGAAAAATCCTACGCAGAGGCGCTGGACGCCCGCGCTTTCCGTGATACCGGAGCCGCCCAGGAGGGCCTGCGCATCCTCACCGAATGGAAGCTGATCGCCGGGGAGAACGGCATCGACTGGCGCAAAGACTCTCTCGAAGCGGAAGAAATGCTCGCCGATACCCCTGACTACCGCACCCTGCCGACAGCAAAGGTGAGCGAGCGTGATCTCGCCGGCAAGGTCCCGCCGGAGAAAGCCAAACCGGAACCAAGAAAAACAGCGGAGCCGACGAACGAGTAACTCTCACACGTCGTGCGATGAGAGGATGACCTGCTGCCCCTCCCGCGGCGAAAGAACCCGGTTTCCAAGGTGATTCATCGAGACCGCCTCGTGGAGTCGGCGGAGCGGCTCGGCCGGGTGTTCGTTACTGATCGGGAAAGTCGCGTGGTGCATCGGGATCATGCGATGCGCCTTGAGGTCAAAAAAGGCCTGAACCGCCTCTTCGGGATTCATGTGGACCTCGCGACCGCTCGGGCAATCGTAGGCCCCGATGGGAAGCAGTGCAGTGTGGATGTCGTAGCGCTCCCCGATCTCGGCAAATCCGTCGAAGTAAGCCGAGTCACCCGAATGGTAGACGGTGTGCTCGGGTAACTTGATCACAAAACCGCCGAATCCTTTTTTCGTATCGTGGATGTAACGGGCGCCCCAGTGGTGCGCGGGGGTGAAATGGATCTCCGCGTCGCGAAAGGCGATGCAGTCCCAGTCTGTCATCTCCTCGACGCGGTCGATATTGAGTTTCTTCAGCACCCGACCGACCCCGTGCGGCACGAGAACGGTTTGCGACCCGTCGACGATGCGCTTCAAGGTCGTGCGACAGAGATGGTCGAAATGCGCGTGAGTGATGAGGACCAGGTCGATCGGTGGGAGATGTTCGATGTCGATCCCCGGGTCGCGGTGGCGCTTCAGCGGTCCCATCCATTTGGCCCAGACGGGGTCGATGAGGATGTTGAACCCGGCCGTTCTCACGAGAAAGCTGGCGTGCCCGATCCAGACCACCTCGACCTCATGAGGGGCGAGCACGGGGAACTCGGGCGGGTCGATACTGCCGGTCGCCTCACGTTTTCGGATTAGCGCCGGGAGGACACTGCTGCTGAGAAAGCGGTAATTCCGCCTTGCCCATCCCTTCTCGGGCATCAGGCCCACCGTCCGGCCATTGGTGAACAAACGGGATTTTTTCGCAGGGAATGCCGCCCCATTCAGGGGCAGTGGGTCGGAGTCGGGGGCGGCCATGGGAATACGGGACACTGAACAGGAAGAGGAGGTGAAATCTACGCATCCTGTCGTATGGCGGCAATAAGAGACTGGGAAAAAAATCGCGTCCCCGTGACTCTGGATAACGGTCATTCTGCACGATCCGGCGGAGGCACCCGGTAGCCGGCCGCCCTTTCAAAAGCGTGGGCAAAGCCGAGCAACCGCCCCTCTGCCCCCGGTTTCCCGATGAAAGTGACCCCGTTCGGAGCGCCCGCCCCGTCGAGCCCCAGCGGCACGGTGATCGCGGGGTATCCCGCCGTGGCGTAGACATCCGAGTGCATGTTGGCGAGACTCACGAGGATCTCGACCTCGTTTTTCGCGAAAGTCTCAGCGAGGATCGAGGCGGCGGCAGATCGAGCTCCCCGGGCCGCTTCTTCGTAGAGGGGAGCCAGGTCCGCTTCGGCGATTCCCGTATCCTGCGAGATCGCGGCGAGCATCCGGACAGCGAGATCGACCATGTTCTGACCTCGCGGGATACGCCTTTCAGAGTCCGCCAGATGGTAGGCCTGGAGGTCGGCGACGCTTTTCACCGGCAGCCCGGCCGAGGTCATGTAACCGATCGTATCGACTGACAGACCCAGAAAAAGGATCGGGAGAAGGTCCGGCTTTTCCGCAAAAGTTTCATCGAGATCCCGGGCCGACGCCCCCGCTTTCCGCAGCCCCTCATCGATACGACCGAGCCAGAATTCCGCCCCGTCCTCCCGACTGTCCGCGATGATCGCCCGTCGCAGCACCCCGACTGCGACGCCCTCGAGCGCCCTGGGATCGAGACCCGCGACATAGTCAGCATCCCCCTTGTCAATCGCCGCGAGGAGCAGGGCGACATCCCGCACCGTCCGCCCCACCGGGCCGGCGGTGTCCTGAAACCGGATCAGCGGCACGATCCCCTCTCCGCTCACCACGCCCGGACCGGGCATCATCGCGACGACCCCATTGCTCGCACCCGGCGAGATCAGCGACCCGGACGTCTCACTCCCGACGCTCACCATCGTGAGAAAGGCGCTCGTCGAGATCGCCGAACCGCTGCTCGATCCCGAGACCGGGAGACCGGGGCGATAGGGACTCACCCCCATGCCGCTGATCGCATTGTAACCGGGCGGATCGGTCGTGAGAGAGCCGGCGAGTTCGGAGAGGCTCGCCTTCCCGAGGATGACCGCCCCGGCGGCCCGCAGCTTTTTCACCACCTCGGCGTCGGCTCCCGGCGAATGATCGAGAAGGATCTCCGCCCCCGCCGTGGTGTGCATCGGAGCGATCGTGCCGATGTTGTCCTTCAGATTCACGGGGATTCCGTGGAGCGGGCCCCGTCCTTTTCCCTCCGCCCGCTCGCGATCGGCGGCGCGGGCCTCCTTCAGGGCGAGCGGATTCAGCTCAATCATACTGCGGAGCCGGTCGTCGTGTCGGCGGATGCGGTTGAGAAAATAAAGCGTCAGTTCCTCCGACGTCACCTCGCCCGCCGCCATCGCCGCGCCGGTCGAGTCGAGATCGCCCTCCCGGACGAGACGGTCGATCACCGCGAAACGTTTCTTCCCGAACGAACGGAGCGCTTTTTCAAAGGGAGCAAAGTCCAGCTCGCGCAGGCGGGGCAGACTCCCCGACTCCTTTTCCACGAGCGGATCCGCCCGCTCGCACCCGATCGGCAGCAGCGCGACGAAAAGGCAGCAGAAAATCAGACGACGGGAAAAACCTCTCATTTACAGGACTCGCGGGAAAATAGCGGCGACCCCGCCCAATTGCCAGCACCGGTGAAAAGGACTTTTCCCCCGCCCGATTCGTGGTTTGGTGGCAGACTCAGATTTTACTATGGAACTCGATGAAATAGAATGGCGCACGCGGGAAGTCTTTCCGTCGTGGAAAGAGGACGGACTGTCCCTCACGATCATCGAGAAAGGCGGCTCGGGACGTCTCTTTGTCAGGGTCGTCCGCGAGGCTTCGGGGGAGAGTCTCATCGCGATGCACTACAATCTCGACCGGGCCGACAACGCCCGCTTTGCCTGCGTCACCGATTTTCTGAACCGCCACGCCATCCCCGCCCCCCGCATCCTCGAGCGTCGCATCGATCTCAACCTGCTCTGGGTGGAAGATCTCGGAACTCTCGATCTCGGGAATCTCGCCGGGACCGACTGGACGACGTCCCGTCGCCCCGCCTACCAGTCCGCCCTGCGGGCCGTCTTCCCGCTCCACCGCCTCACCGAGAGCACCGCTCCCGACGATCTCCCCGAACTGGAAAAGCCCTTCGACGCCGCGCTCTACGAGTGGGAGCAAAATTACTTCCTCACCCACTTTGTCGAGCGATTCGTCTCAGCGGAAAAGGCGGAACATCTCCGACACGACACCGCCTTCGCCGCGCTCCGGGACGAGCTCGCAACCCTGCCGCGCGCCCTCGTCCATCGGGATTTCCAGAGCACCAACGTCATGCTCCGCGACGCCGACAGCTTCCTGATCGACTACCAGGGCCTGCGCTGGGGCCTGCCCGAATATGATCTCGCCTCGATGATCTACGATCCCTACAGCGAGTTCACGCCTGCGGAAACAGACGATCTCATCGCCTTTTATTTCACTCTGAAAGAAGAAGCCGGCGACACCGAAGCCAGGGCGGACTTTGAAAAACGTCTCACCCAATGCGCCATGCAACGACTCATGCAGGCGCTCGGGGCCTACGGATTCCTCAGCGAAGTGAAGGGCAAAACCGAATTCCTCGCCCACATCCCGACCGCAAAAAGGCGTTTGTTAGAGCTGGCGGGGAAAGAGGGTGGACTAACGGGGCTGGCGACGGCGCTGGAGTGAGTAGACCCGAAACCCTGCCATCATACCGGCACCACCAGCCCTTCCGCCTCGGCGAGTCTTTTCTGATTCCCATCGAAGGTGAGAAACTCCTTCGCTCCAAGCTCAATCGCCGTCGCCACATGGAGAATATCCATGGAGCGGTTGCCATTCGCATCCGTATAGAGTTCGCTGAGACGCTCCGCAGCGCTATGCACCAGTGGCCAGGGTCCGGGAATGATGACCACCGCGCCATTGACCAAGTCCGCTTTCAAATCCATTAGCATTTTAATCCCTTCCGGCCTTGGGTAGCCCTTGGCCGGATCATGTCGGTTCAGGCGAATCTGAAATCTTACCGACTGCCTGAACTCGTAGAGCAGCAGAGTAGTCACTTCCAGCGGACCGGGCATGGCCTCAAAGTAGGCCGCTGCCAGGGGCGAGTTGGACTGCGACCGATAAATGGCATAGAGAAAGGACGTATCCGGAAACGCCTGCATCAACCCAAATCGTCCGCGAGTTCATCGGCCCGCATCGCGGCCACTTCTTCGGGGGAAAAGACCCGCCCCCCCCAGGTCTCGCCCAATCTGGCCATCACGTCCGGTTTGATGACCTTGTTTCCGACCCCGGTGTTGGCCGACGCGGGCACCAGCGTGGCAATCACCTTGCCTCGCTTGCTGATGTTGACGGATTCCCCTTCGTGGACCCACGCTTCAATGCGGGGAAACTCATTGCGAAGTTCTCGAACGGTTGCCGTTTTCATGTGATACTAATTATGTCTCACGTGACTCCATTGTCAAGAAGCGTCGCTTTAGGGAATTGATTGAATATTGCGAAGGCCAGAGCATAGTTGCTGGCGGCAAGAACCACGCCCCGCCCCCCCTCAAAACGACTCCACGTGCGTCAGCACATCAAAAAACGGCACCTCCGCGAGCAGTCCGAAGCGGTCGTCACGATTCAACCTCGCCCGTGTCGTCGCGGGACTGGAGAGACCGCAGAGGAATCGCGCGAGTTGCCTCGGCTGGCGCAGGGCGGGATGGTTCTCCGCCTTCGTCGTGCGGATGACCTCGGCCTGTTCGAGGGTGATGGACTCGCGTTTTGCCGCCGGGAGCGGCCCCCCGGCACTCTCGCCGAGACAGACTCCGCAGGTGCCGCAGGGCTCCATCGTCTCGCCAAAATAGGCGATGAGCTGCTGCGGGATACACTGCGGCGTTTCACAAAGCGTCTCCACGAGGTGCAACCGCTCGATCTCGCCGACTTCGCGGGATTCGAAACGCTCGATCATCCGCGCCGAGATTGTCGGGACCGAACGCTCGCCGTCAGGGGCGAGACGATAGGCATGGCGCAGACCATCGGGCTTCACGATCGCATCGCCCTGATCGGCGAGGTAGCCGATCGCCCGACGCACACGATCCTCGGGCTCGCCCAGCTCGGCGGCGGACTCGGCAATGATGAAGCGATGCCAGAGCCTCGCCTTTTTCCCCGTCTCGAAAAGTCGGGTGAGAAAGAGTTGCCGCTCCGGCGTGTGGCCGGTGATGACGGTCTTAAACGGCCGCAGCAACTGCACCTGATAGCCACCGTAAAAGGGTCCTTCGGGGATGATGATCCCGTCGAGCTCCAGGTAGGTCAGGGCCGTCGAGACCACCGTCGGCCGCATGTCGCGCGAGATCGAGAGATCGTATCGGGAGATGGAAAACCGGTCCCCCTGCAAGAGGACATGCTCGACGAGCGACTTCACCGCCGTGGCCGAAGGCGTGTCGCCGTAGATGAAATTCTCCAGCACGGTGAGGTCGTCGGCGCAGGCGAGGATCTCGCAGGTCGAGATCGCGCCGTCACGTCCGGCGCGCCCTGACTCCTGCACATAATTCTCGAGCGACTTGGGCAGGTTGTAATGATAGACGTGCCGGATGTCCGCCTTGTCCACGCCCATGCCGAAGGCGATCGTCGCCACGACGACGTTGATGCGGCC